>Ga0315912_10000274_pt1 | contig 106331 bp, 104 predicted proteins | sample VfabasoilMG_FD_204469 | JGI IMG/M metagenome (GOLD analysis project Ga0315912, IMG submission 204469) | Garden soil microbial communities collected in Santa Monica, California, United States - V. faba soil | ecosystem: Environmental > Terrestrial > Soil > Garden | place: USA: California... | reverse complement strand
AAGAAACTCCCGCCGATGCCGAAGTCGTGAGCCACCAGCTCATGCTGCGCGCGGGCCTGATCCGCAAGCTCGCCGCCGGGCTCTACACCTGGATGCCGCTCGGCCTGCGCGCCATGCGCAAGGTGGAGCAGATCGTGCGCGAGGAAATGGATCGTGCCGGCGCCCTCGAGCTTTTGATGCCCGGCGTCATTCCCGCCGAGTTGTGGGCGGAATCCGGCAGGTGGGAACAGTTCGGACCCGAGCTGCTGCGCATCAAGGATCGCCACGAGCGTGACTTCTGCCTGGGCCCCACGCACGAGGAAGTCATCACCGACATCGCGCGCAACGAACTGCGCAGTTACCGCCAGCTGCCGGCGAACTTCTACCAGATCCAGATGAAGTTCCGCGACGAACGCCGCCCGCGCTTCGGCGTCATGCGCGCGCGCGAATTCCTCATGAAGGATTCGTACTCCTTCCACCTGACCGAGCAGTCGCTGCAGGAAGGTTATGACGCCATGCACCGCGCCTACACGGCGATCTTCACGCGGCTGGGACTCAAATTCCGCTCGGTGAAGGCCGACACCGGCGCCATCGGCGGCAGCGCCTCCGAAGAATTCCACGTGCTGGCCGATTCGGGCGAAGACGCCATCGTCTTTTCGGACGGCGACAGCTACGCGGCCAACATCGAACTCGCGACGGCGGTGGCACCCGCGACCCCGCGCGGCGCCGCGACCCAGGCCATGACCGAAGTCGCCACGCCGGGTGCGAAGACCATCGCCGACGTGGCCGCGCTGCTCAAACTACCCGCGAACCGGCTGGTCAAGACCCTGCTGGTCGACGGCAGCCAGGACGGTGAAATCGTGGCGCTGCTGGTGCGTGGCGATCACGAGCTGAACGCGGTGAAGTCCCAGAAGCTGCCCGGCGTCGCCAATCCCCTGCGGATGGCGGGCAACGAGGCCATCGCCGCGGCCACGGGCGCCGAGCCCGGCTTTCTCGGTCCCGTGGGTTTCAAGGGAAAGATCTACGCCGACCACTCGGTGGTGGCGCTGGCGGATTTCGTCTGCGGTGCCAACAAGAAGGATGCGCATTTCACGGGGGTGAACTGGGGCCGGGATCTGCCCGAGGCCAGCGCCGCCGACCTGCGCAACGTGGTTCCCGGCGACCCCTCGCCCACCGGCAAGGGCACCCTTTCCATTGCGCGTGGCATCGAAGTGGGCCACATCTTCCAGCTGGGCCGGAAGTACAGCGAGGCCATGAAGGCCACCGTCCTGGACGAATCCGGCAAGGCGGCCACCCTCTACATGGGTTGCTACGGTATCGGTGTGACACGTGTCGTTGCCGCGGCCATTGAACAGAATCATGATTCGCGCGGCATCATCTGGCCGGACGCCATCGCGCCCTTCCAGCTGGTGCTCGTCCCGGTCAACGCCGCCAAGTCGCCACGTGTCAAAGAGACCTCTGAAAAGCTGTACCAGGAACTCGTGGACTCGGGTTACGACGTCCTGCTCGACGATCGCGACGAACGCCCCGGCGTCAAGTTCGCGGACTCCGAGCTCGTCGGCATTCCGCACCGCGTGGTCATCGGTGAGCGTGGCCTGGAAAAAGGCCTGCTTGAATATCGCCATCGCCGCGCAGAGGCCGCCGAGGAATTCCCGACCGGCGATGCGCTGGCATTCATTCGCGGGCGGCTCGCCGGCTGAGGCCGGCGCACGGGGCATGCGCTTCCTGCTGCCCCTGGTGCTGATGTTGCCGCTCGCCGCCGCGGCGGCGCCCGCCTCGGACGCGCAGCGCGAACCCGAGATCAAGGCCGCGGTCGAGCACGCCATCGAACAGGCCGAGTGCTTCGAAGACAAGTACGAATCCGCCGTCTGGTACAAGATGATGGAGCCGCGACTGCGCAAACGCGTGCCCGATCACGACGAGCGCATGGAAATCCTGCGCAATGTGTTCTGCGAGGCCAACCGTCCCGGCGAAATCCGCATTCCGCCCGGCCTGGTCATGGCCATCATCGAGATCGAAAGCAATTTCAATCGCTACGCCGTGTCCTATGCCGGCGCGGTGGGTCTCATGCAGGTCATGCCCTTCTGGCCGGAGACGCTCGGCATGCGCCGCCACCAGCTGATCCGTTCGCCCGAGAACATCCGCATGGGCTGCGCCATCTTCCGCGCCTATCTCAAGCGCGAGAATCACAACATCGCGAAGGCGCTGGCGCGTTACAACGGCAGCGTGGGCAAGCGCACGTATTCGGACAAGGTGATCAACCAGTGGACGCGCTGGAATGGCGCGGATGACCTGGGTCGTTCAGCTGAACATCACGCCGAAGTGAAGCCCGTCGTCCGCTGAATCGACGCGGGATCGACGTCGGCGGTATCCACCGCCGTCACCTTCGAGGCGGACGATCCTTCCCACAGCCACGCAACGAACGCGGTCACCGCCGCCGCCTCACCGCAGGCCAGCACTTCGACGCGACCGTCGGAAAGATTGCGCGCGAAACCGGTGAGCCCCAGCGACTCGGCCTTGCGCACGCAGGTGGCGCGGTAGAACACACCCTGCACCCGGCCGGAAACAAAGGAACGTTGGCAGATCATGCGGCATGATAGGCGCCGTCATGACTGAAATCCTCATCGTCTATTACTCGCGAAACGGCGCCACGCGCGAGCTTGCGCGACACGTGGCGCGCGGCGTGGAATCCGTGAGCGGATGCACCGCCACGTTGCGCACGGTGCCGGCCGTGAGCGCAGAGAGCGAGCGTCCCGTGAAGTCGGTTCCCGACAGCGGCGCGCCCTTCGCCACGCTCGATGACCTGCGGCGCTGCGATGGCCTGTTGCTGGGCAGCCCGACGCGCTTCGGAAACATGGCGGCGCCGCTCAAATATTTCCTCGACGGCACCTCGTCGCTGTGGCTGGAAGGTTCGCTGTCGGGCAAACCTGCGGGATTGTTCTCATCCACGCAGACCATGCACGGCGGCCAGGAATCGACGCTCCTGACGATGGCCCTGCCGCTGTTGCATCACGGCATGTTCCTGGTCGGCATTCCCTACACGGAACGCAGCCTCAACGTGACCCGCACCGGTGGCACGCCTTATGGCGCCACGCACGTGGCCGGCACCGCGGCGCAACCCGGTGCCCTGTCCGAAGACGAGATGGTGCTGGCGCAGGTGCTGGGCAAACGCGTCGCGGAGGCGGCGGCCACGCTGCTCGCGGGCCGCGCGGCGCGCGAGCGCTAACGCCCCTCGATGACGTCGCGGATGAACGGCACCGTGAGGCGCCGCTGCGCGACGAAGGCAGCATCATCGAGCGTATCGAGGATCTCGCACAGCGTGCGCATGTCGCGCGGAAACCGCCTCTGCAGATAACGCGCGGTCTCGGAGGGCAGGTCGAATCCCCGCAGCCGGGCGCGCAGCGCCAGCGCTTCCAGCTGTTCTTCGTCGTTGAGCTCGCGCACCGCGAACACGGCGGACGACGCCAGTCGCGATTTCAGGTCCGCGAGCCCGAAATCCACATGCGCGGGATTTTCGCGCGCCGCGAACAGCAACGTCGAGCCGCGTTCCTGCGCGCGCTGCCACAACGAAAACAGGCGCTGCTCCCAGGCTTCGAGGCCGGCGATGGCCTGCACGTCGTCGTAACAGGCGAGGTCCAGGGATTCCGCGCCATCCAGGGTCCCGGGCCCGAAAGGCAGCAGCGTCTCCAGGGGTAGATAGGCAGCGCGTTTGCCGGGATCGAGCCCGGCGCACACCGCCTGCAGCAGGTGTGACTTGCCGGCCGAGTGCGGCCCCGCGATCCAGGTGGATCCCGCGGGCGTGTTCGTGGCCACGTGGCGCAGGTGCGCCACCAGCTCCTGGTTGCGCGCCGTGTGGAAACTCGCGAAGGTGGCGCGCTCCTTCAGTTGCACGCCCAGGGTCAGCTGACGCATGCGGGAAACCTAGGCCTGCGTGGCCTGGCTCGTCGGGCTGGCCTGCGTGGCCAGCGCGCGTCGCGTGAAGACGGTGAGATAGTCCGCGCCCGAGACCACGGTCGATAGCAGTGTGACGAAGGCCAGGGCCGTCACCATTTCCGGCGTGGGCAGGCCGCTGGCGGCTCCGAGGATGGCGGCCAGCGCCACGGCCAGCTGCATGCCCGTGTTGATCTTGCTGAGGATGGTCGGCCGGCCGTGCAGCGGACCGAACCACAGCCGGTAGATGACCGCACCGCCACCGATCATCACGTCACGCGCCACCACCACGGCCGTGAGCCACCAGGGCACGAGGTTGATCCACGTGGCAGTGAGGAACAGCGCCACCAGCAGTAGTTTGTCCGCCAGCGGGTCGAGGATCTTGCCGAGATGCGAGGTCCAGTTGAATCGCTTGGCCAGCCAGCCATCGAGTCCGTCGGACACCGCGCATACCGCCACGAGCACCAGCGCGGTCCAGTAGTTGCCGTCCACGAGCGCCTCGATGGTCGGCCAGATCAGCGCGATCCTCACCAGGCAGATGAAATTGGGCAGGTGGCGCAACATCAGGGTCGGAACCGGAAGGCCACGGTACCCCCGGCTTGCGGATCGATACGCTCGAAGTTCGCGTTGGCCGCGAGTGAACCCTGCAATGCATCGGCGCCACCGCGCGTCACCACGGCGAAGGTGGCACGGGTACCCGCGACCTCGGCGACCTGCACGCTGCGCACGCCGGCACTCGCGGACAGCAGCTCCGAAACGCGCGCGTAGTCCTTCAGGGTCGGCACGCCCTCGACTTCCACGAGGATTGAAAGCTCGGGCAACGCGGCAAAGGCCTGGGCGCTGCGCGCGAAAATATCCGCAGCCCCGTTGACGCCCTCCTCGAGGGGCCCGGACCAGGATTCGTTGACGCCCGGGGCGGTGAGCATCCAGCGCCACGAGCCTCCGGTCGGCACGGCGTCGCCGTAGCCGATGACCACGGCGTCCGCGCCGAGACGCTGAGCCGCGGCCAGGGCCGCGTCGCCCGCGATGTCACCGGTCGCCGGCAGACTCAGGGCTTCGGGACGCGCCACCCGGATCGGCTGTCCGCGCCTGCCGCTCGCGGCGTCGAGCGCGCCTTCGACCTGGCGACGCGTTTCGAATGCGCCCGCCGCGGGACCGCCGGTCAGGACCACCAGCAGCAGCGGTCTTTCGCTGGCCCAGAGGCTGCGGCCCGCCGCGGTGATGTCGCGCTCGAGGGCGGCGGCATCGAATACCAGCGTCAGCAGGTTGCTGCCCGTGGCCGCGGGTCGCGTCGCGATCACATATTGCTGGGCCTGCGCCAGGAGGCCTGCGAGCGCCGGATCGACGGCGGCGTCCCGCGCGCCGGTGGCACGTACCAGGACCTGGCGCAATCCTGCCTGCGCCTGCACCGCGGCGTCGGTCTGTGAGGACACATTGACTTCGAATACGCGCACCTGGCGCAGCGCCTGCGCTTGCGGGGCCCATAGCAACGCCAAGGCGATCAAACTGACGGTCAAGGTTCGCATTGGCTACAATATCGCACGTTTTTTCCTGAGCTGCCGCGCCCGGCATCCGCACTCCATGACTCAAACTGGCCTCACCTATCGCGATGCCGGCGTCGATATCGACGCGGGCGATGAACTCGTCGAACGCATCAAGCCCGTGGTCAGGAAAACCATGCGCAAGGAGGTGCTCGCGGGCATCGGCGGCTTCGGCGCGTTGGTGGAGGTCCCGGTGGACCGCTACCGCAGGCCCGTGCTCGTTTCCGGCACCGATGGTGTGGGCACGAAGCTGCGACTGGCCATCGATACGAACCGTCACGACAAGATAGGCATCGACCTGGTGGCGATGTGCGTCAACGACATCGTGGTCTCCGGCGCCGAGCCGCTGTTCTTCCTCGACTACTACGCCACCGGCAAGCTGCGGGTCGACGTGGCCGAGTCCGTGATTCGCGGCATCGCCGAAGGTTGCGAGCTCGCGGGAGCGGCGCTGGTGGGCGGCGAGACTGCCGAAATGCCCGGCATGTACCACGGCGACGATTACGATCTCGCGGGATTCGCGGTGGGCGTGGTCGAACGCGACGGCATCATCGACGGCACGAAGACTTCCGCCGGCGACGTGGTGATCGGGCTTGCTTCTTCCGGCCCTCATTCCAATGGTTATTCGCTGATCCGCAAGCTGGTGTCGGTGGCGGGCGCGAATGACAAGACGCAGGTCGAGGGGAAAACCCTGTTCGACCGGTTGCTCACGCCCACGCGTATTTACGTGAAGCCCCTGCTCGCGCTGGCACGCAACATCCAGGTGAAGGGTTTCGCGCACATCACCGGCGGCGGGCTCACCGACAACATCCCGCGCGTGCTGCCCGATGGACTCGAGGTGGTACTGCAGCGGCGCAGCTGGGCGCGTGACCCGGTGTTCGACTGGCTGGCCGCGGCCGGCAAGGTGGCGCCCGCCGAGATGTATCGCACCTTCAATTGCGGCATCGGCATGGTGGTCGTGGTCGCTCCTGCCGACGCGGATGCGGCGCTGGCGCAGCTCAAGGCCGCCGGCGAGACCGCCAGCTTCATCGGCCACGTGGCCAGCGGCACACGCGGCGTCGTCATCGAGGAATGAGCGCATCCCTTCCGGTCGCCGTGGTCATCTCGGGCCGCGGCAGCAACATGGAAGCCATCGCGCGCGCCGCCGCCCTGGACCGCAGCGGTTACCATGTAGTTAGAGTGATCGCCGACCGCCCGACGGCGGGTGGCCTGCAGCGCGCCGCGGCACTGGGAATTCCCACCTCGGTGGTTCCCGTGAAGGAATTCGCGGATCGCGACGCCTTCGAGACCGCGCTGGCGGCCGAACTGGACGCCAGTGGCGCCAGGCTGGTGGTGCTCGCCGGCTTCATGCGCATCCTTTCACCCGGGTTCGTGCGGCGTTTCGAAGGGCGGCTGCTCAACATCCATCCGTCGCTGCTGCCGGCCTACAAGGGGCTGGATACGCACGCGCGCGTGCTGGCGGCGCGGGAAACCCACCACGGCGCCAGCGTGCATTACGTCACGGCCGAACTCGATGGCGGCCCGGTGATCATGCAGGGGCGGCTCCCGGTGCACGCCGGGGATACCCCGGATTCGATTTCAGCGCGCGTTCATGCGCTGGAACACATCATCTACCCCCATGTCTGCGCACTCATCGCGGCCGGGCGCGTCGCCTGGCGCAATGGAACGGTGTACTTCGACGATGAACCCCTCACCTCGCCTCTCATCGAGGAAAACGATGCGGCTGCCTGAGCGCGCACTGGCACTGCTGCTGCTGGTCGCCGCGGCCGGCGCACAGGCGGACCCCGTGGATCTCAAACCCTTCCGCGCGACCTATCTCATCGACTGGAAAGGCATGACCGCCGGCACGTCGACGCTGGAACTGAAACGCTCCGGCCCCGACAGCTACGTGTATTCCTCGGTGAACGTCGCGCGCGGCGTCTTCAGGATGGCGTTCGGCGATGCGATCACCTCGGAAAGCACTTTCCGCGTGGTCGATGGCCGCCTCGTGCCGCAGACATTCCGCGGGTCGGATGAAAAAGAGCGCCCCGTCGAGCTCAACTTCGACTGGACCCGCAAGCGCGTCACGGGTGTCGCGAAAGAGCAAATCGTGGACCTGGAATTGCACGACGGCACGCAGGATCCCATGTCGATGCAACTCGCCAGCCTGCGCAGCCTCGCCACGGGGACGCCACTGGGCAGCGTGTCCCTGGTCGATTCCGACAAGATCAAGGAATACGAACTGCGGCGCGAGGGCACGGCGCAGATCGAAACCGGCCTCGGCACCCTCGACACCGTGGTGTACACCAGCCAGCGCGCGGGTGGCGATCGCGTCACGCGCACCTGGGTGGCGCCGGCGCTCGGCTATCTACCCGTCAAGGCGGAACGTTTGCGCAAGAACAAGGTGGAATTCACCATGCGCATCGAGTCGACCGACCGTTAGAAACCGCTAGGACCTTGGTCCCACGCTCCGACGGGTGGACCGGGTCAGGAACGGGCGTAGTCTTTCTCCATCGGGCCACCAGGTCTGCCATGGAGCTGACACATGAAGAGGCCACCGGTTGCCCTCGTGATGTTCGCGCTGCTCGGCGGGTGTGCTTCGGCGCCACCACCGGTTCATTCGATGCAGGATGCGCAGGCGGACTTCAAGGTCTTCAAGACCTTCGCCTGGGACAAGTCGCAGGAAGCGGCTCGTCCGTTATCCATCCTCGACAGCAACATCCAGGCGGCCATCGCCGGCGAGTTGCAGCGCAAGGGCTACGCCGAAGCCGACGCGGCGGCGAAGCCGGACCTGATGCTCCAGTACGAAACCGCGGCTGCCGAGGCCATCAAATCGAAACCCTTCCGGATCGGAATTGGCGTGGGCGGTTATGGCAACAGCGGTGGTGCCGGCGTCGGAGTCAGCAGCGCCTCGGCCGAGAACGTGCGGGAAGGCACGCTGGTGCTGCGGGTCATCGACCCGGCGCGCAACGCCGAAGTCTGGAACGGTCGCGTATCCCGCGAGCTCAGCAAGACCGGACCGCCCGATCCGGAGCTGATCCGGACCGCGGTCGGAGAACTGCTGCGCGAGTTCCCTTCACGCCCCGGCAACCTGCAACCGGCCAAGCCGGAATAATTTCGGCGGCTTCAGGTCTTGGGTAGCGTGACGCCGCGCTGCCCCTGGTACTTCCCGCCTTTGTCTTTATAGGAAGTCGCGCAGACTTCGTCGGATTCGAAGAACAGCATCTGCGCCACGCCTTCGTTGGCGTAGATCTTGGCGGGCAGCGGCGTGGTATTCGAGAACTCCAGCGTCACGTGCCCTTCCCATTCCGGCTCGAGCGGAGTGACGTTCACGATGATGCCGCAGCGCGCATAGGTGGACTTGCCGAGGCAGACCACCAGCGTCGAACGCGGGATGCGGAAGTATTCCACCGTGCTGGCCAGCGCGAAGGAATTCGGCGGGATGATGCAGACGTCGCCTTCGAAGTCCACGAAGCTTTTCGAATCGAAGGCCTTGGGATCGACGATGGTCGAGTTGATGTTGGTGAAGATCTTGAATTCGCGCGAGCAACGCACGTCGTAGCCGTAGCTCGAGGTGCCGTAGGACACGATCTTCTGGCCGTTCACGACGCGCACCTGGTCGGCGGCGAACGGCTCGATCATCTTGTGCTGTTCCGCCATGCGACGGATCCACTTGTCGGACTTGATGCTCATCTGCTGGTGTATCCCCTGCGAACTGGCCCTTCGGAACCGGCCTAACTTTCTTCGACGACGATCTTCGGAAACAACGTGGAGCGGTCTTTCGCGCGCCGCGCGAGCGCCGCGGCGGTGCGCCGCGCCATGAGGAAGTATGGCGCTGCGTGCGCGGAATCGGGCGCGGATGCCACCGTGGGCGCCCCGCCGTCCGCTTCCGCGCGCACCCGCGCGTCCAGCGGCAGCTCGCCCAGCAGTTCGACGCCGTACTGCGCCGCCATGCGCGCGCCACCGCCGGCGCCAAACAGGTGCTCGACATGACCGCAGTTCGAACAGACGTGCATGCTCATGTTCTCGACGATGCCGAGCACGGGCACGTTGACCTTCTCGAACATCTTGAGGCCCTTGCGGGCGTCCGCGAGGGCGATGTCCTGCGGCGTGGTCACGATCACGGCGCCGGACACGGGCACCCGCTGCGCCAGCGTGAGCTGGATGTCGCCGGTTCCGGGTGGCATGTCGATGACGAGATAGTCGAGATCCCCCCAATCCGTGTCATTGAGCAGCTGGGTCAGTGCCTGCGTGACCATGGGTCCACGCCAGACCATGGGCTGCTCGGGGTCGATGAGAAACCCTATCGACATGGCCACCACGCCATGGGCCGCCAGCGGTTTGATGCGCTTGCCGTCAGGAGACGAGGGGCGCTGCCCGGTCAGGCCGAGCATGATGGGCTGGCTGGGGCCGTAGATATCCGCATCCAGGAGCCCTACCTTCGCTCCCTGGCGGCCCCAGGCCAGTGCAAGGTTGGCGGCCACCGTGGACTTGCCCACGCCACCCTTGCCCGAAGCCACGGCGACCACGTTGCGCACGCCAGGCAGAGGCGACAGCTGCCGTTGCACGGCATGGGCCGTGACCTTGCCTGTTAGTTCGATGTCGACGTTCCCGGGACCGCCTGCCGCGGCGATATGCCCCGCCAGCGCGCGAGTGAATTCCGGTTCATAGCCGCCAACGGGGAAGCCCAGGACGACTCGTACGCGGGCCCGATCACCCTTTATTTCGACTGACTCGACCGCTCGCGCTTCCCCAAGGGTCTGTCCGAGAAATGGATCCGCGTATTTTTCGACCAGTGCGCGTAATTCGGGGGCGGGGTCTGGAACCATATGGGCCGGCGATTCTAACGAATCCCCGGTCCGATTCGGGACCTATGGCATAATTTTTGTAATAGGGTCAGACGACAAAGGAAGGCAGACTTGCCTCAATTCGCGATTGCGCATCAGGCCAGAACCGGGCACGCAGGTCGCGGTACATCCGTTCCATGAGTTTTTTCACCAACATTCGGGCTGACCGGTTCATTACGGAGCTGAAGGAAGCGACCGACGTCGCGGCTCCGCAGACCCAGAAGGCCATCGCCAAGCTGCGAGAGCTGGGTCCCGGCGCCATAGAGCCAGTGACCGCGGCGCTCGCGGACGCGGACAAGATCGCCACCGTCGCCTACATCGAAGTGCTGACGGGTCTCGTCAACCAGAAGACCTTCCCCAAGTTCATCGAATCCATGGTCACGGGCAGCCCGCGCGTGATCGCCGGTGTGGCCTGGGCGCTGTCCAGCAGCCGGGCCTACCCGCCCACCATGCTGCTCGAAGCCCTTTCCACCGAAGGCATTGCCAAGTCCGCCCTGCTCGACGTGATCACGGCGCACCGCTCGCGCCTGTCCGTGCGCGAGTTGCTGGCCGCCGCCTACAAGCAGGAAGCCAACGAAAAGGCCGCCCTGTTCCGCATCCTGGGCGAGCTGACCACCGACAACGATCTGCCCGAACTCGTCGGCCGGCTCAACGGCAAAGACCCGGTCGCCCGGCTGCATATCATCAACATCCTGTCGCGCTTCCCGAAGCCGGAAGTCTCCCGTGCCCTGCAACAACAGCTGAAGGACACCAACAAGCAGGTGCGCGCCGCCGCGCTCGCCGCGCTGGCCCGCATGAGCGGCCCCTTCGACATGGAGCTGCTCTGCGCCCTGCTGCGCGATCCGGAAATCGACGTGCAGAACAAGGCCATCGACGCCGTGATCCGCGCCAACGATCCGGACACCATCAAGTACCTGATTCCAGTCCTCAAGGACGAAAACGAATACGCGCGTCGCGCGGCCGTCGAAGTCCTCAACGAAGTCGGCAATGCCAAATCGGTGAAAGAACTGCTGGAAGCGGTCTCGGACGATGACTGGTGGGTGCGCAGCCGCGCCGCCGACGCGCTCGGCAAGATCGGCGGACCCAAGGTGGTCGAGGCCGTGCTGCAACTGGTGGGCGACCAGGACGAGAACATCCGCCGCGCCGCGGTCGAGATCCTCAACCAGACCAAGGACGACCGCGCCGTGGGGCATCTCATCGATGCCACCAAGGACAAGGACTGGTGGGTCAGCGAACGGGCCGTGGACGCGCTGGCCGAAATCGGCAGCAAGCGTGCGGTACCGCGCCTGCTAGAAATGCTCGACACCACGCCTGCGCGCTCCCTGCCCGTGGTGGTGCGTGCGCTGGGTCGGCTCGGCGATTACAAGGTCATCGACGCGGTCATGCCCATGCTGACGCGCGACGAGAAGGAAATCCGCCTCGAGGCCATCACCTCGCTGGCCAAGCTGGCCGACGAGCGGCGTCTCGAGGCCATCCGCGTGCAGATCCAGGGCCAGACCGGCGCCAATGAACAGACCGTGGCGCAGGCCGCGCTGCGGGCGCTGTCGGATCTCGACTCGCGCTTCTCGGTGTCGGGCAACCGCCTGTCCTCGACGCAGAATCGCCCGTTGCCCGAAGCGCCGCCGCAGCGCCGCGAAGGTGCCACGCAGGCCGCGGGCCCGGCGCCCACGCATGTAGCGCCATCCGTACCACCGCCACGCCCGCGCGACGCACCCGCGCCGCAGCAGCCGGCCCGCACGCTGCTCATGTCGGAGACCGAAGTGGCCAAGGCGGTCAAACAGGCCGAGGTCATGGCCGGGCCGCAGAAGCTCGACATCCAGACGCTCAAGACCGGCGACATCATCGAAGGCCGCTACAAGTACGTGGAACGCATCGGCAAGGGCGCGTTCGGCACGGTGCTGCTCATGGAAGACACCGTGGTCGACGAGCGGCTCATCCTCAAGTTCCTGAACCCGAACGTCGCCGAAGACGAAGAGATCATGAAGCGCTTCGTGCATGAGCTGCGCTACTCGCGCAAGATCACGCACAAGAACGTCATCCGCATCTACGATTTCCTGTTCATCCAGGGCAACTACGCCATCTCGATGGAGTACTTTCCCTCGCACACGCTGGGTAGCGAGGTCGTGGGCGAGAAGCCCATGCCGCTCAACCGCGCGCTGGGTTTCGGCATCGACATCTGCACGGGCATGGACGTGGCCCACCAGGTCGGCATCGTGCATCGCGACCTCAAGCCCGCCAACGTGCTCATCAACAACGAAGGCCTGCTCAAGATCGTGGACTTCGGCGTGGCCGCCGCGCAGCGCGAAGGCGACACGCAGCTCACCAAGACCGGCTATGTCATCGGCTCGCCCAAGTACATGGCGCCCGAACAGATCCTCGGCAAGAAGGTGGACCAGCGCGCGGACGTGTACGCGCTCGGCGTCATCCTCTACGAGATCATGACCGGTGTTCCGCCGTATGCCCGCGGCGATCACATGTCGGTGATGTACCAGCACGTGCAGGGCAAGGCGCGCGCGCCGCGCGAGATCAATCCGGGACTGCCCGCCGGGCTGCCCGAGGTGATCATGCAGGCCATGTCCGTCGACAAGGACAAGCGCTACCAGACCATGAACGACTTGAAGGCGGCGCTGGAAAAATACCGCTGAGCCCGTGGCCGGTTGAGGCCGCGCTCTGAGGAACAGGCCGCAATATTGGGCAACTGGACCGATACCAGCGGCCCGGCTCGCCATGAATCGCGCACTGCGTCACACTTGGCGCCCTTCTCACCGTCGCATGCTTGGGTGAGATCGCGAACCCACCCACGAAAATGACTTTGAGGACAACGCTCTAGTGGCCCGCATTGATGCGTTCCTGAAGCTCGGCATGCAGCAGGGCTGTTCCGACGTGCACCTGGCCGTCGGCGTACCTCCCATGCTGCGCATGAACGGCGACCTCATGCCCATCAAGTTTCGCGACGTGGGCGACGCGGAGCTCGAAAGCTACCTGACCGAGATCTTCACCAAGAACCAGCACGAGTATTTCGGCAAGGGCAACGATCTCGACTTCTCTTACGTGTCGGCCGACGGCGGCCGCTTCCGCGTGAACGTCTACCGCAAGGAAACCGGCATCGGCGCGACGTTCCGGGCCATTCCCACCGACATCCCCAGCATCGACAAGCTCGCGCTGCCGCCCATCGTCAAGAAGCTCTGCGATTACCACCAGGGCATGGTGCTGGTGACCGGCGCCACCGGAACCGGCAAGTCGACCACGCTCGCCGCGATGATCGACCACCTGAACACCACGCGTAAGCTGAACATCATCTCGCTGGAAGACCCGATCGAGTTCGTCCATCGCAGCAAGCAGAGCCAGGTCATCCAGCGCGAACTGGGTACGCATATCCCGACCTTCGCCGAAGGCGTGCGCGCCGCGATGCGCGAAGACCCGGACGTCATCCTGGTCGGCGAGTTGCGCGACGCCGAAACCATTTCCATGGCGATGACGGCCGCAGAAACCGGGCACCTCGTGCTGGGCACCCTGCACACGACTTCTGCCGCCAAGACCATCGACCGCATCATCGACGCGCTGCCCATCGAAGAGCGCGAGCAGACCAAGAGCTTCCTCTCGCAGAGCTTGCTCGCCGTGGTCACGCAGATACTCGTGAAGACCGCCGACCAGCGCGGCCGTCGCGGCATCTGCGAAACGCTGGTGATGACGCGCGCCATCGCCAAGCTGATCCAGACCGACCAGACGCACCAGATTCCGAACCAGATCATGACCGGCAAGGACCTCGGCATGTCGCTCATGGACCAGGCGCTGCTGGACGCGCTGGCGCGCAAGGAAATCGATCCGGACGATGCCGTGACGTATGCGACCAACCGGGCTCCGTTCCAGCGGTACGTCACCGACACTTCGCTGATGCCCAAGCTCGAAGTGACCGCGCCGACCTCGGCCGCGGGCGGCGGTTGAGACCATCGGCATGCCGACCATCGACGAATTCCTGAAAGAAGTCCTTTCGAAGAAAGGCTCCGACCTGCACTTCCTCGCGGGCGATCCGCCGCGACTGCGCCTGTACGGCGACCTGCAGCCGTTGCGCCCCGACAAACTCGAGAAGGATTTCGTGCAGCAGACGCTGTACGAAATCATGCCCAAGACCGCGGTCAAACGTTTCGAAGAGCACGACGGCGCCGACTTCGCCTACAACATGGGTGAATACGGCCGCTTCCGCGTGAACGTGATGCGTCACCTCAATGGCATGGGCGCGGTGATGCGCGCCATTCCTTCGAAGGCGCTCACGCTCGAGCAGCTCAACCTGCCGCCGGCCATTCACCAGCTGTGCCGCGCCAACAACGGCCTCATCCTCGTGACCGGCAAGACCGGCTCGGGCAAATCGACCACGCTGGCCGCGATGATCGATGACATCAATTCGCGGGTGAAGGGACACATCCTCACCATCGAGGATCCGATCGAGTTCGTGCACCGGCGCAAGGAATGCCTGATCAGCCAGCGCGAAGTCGGCGTCCATACCAAGGGATTCGCCGCGGCGCTGCAGTCGGGATTGCGAGAAGACCCCGACGTGGTGCTGGTGGGTGAGTTGCGCGATTACGAAACCATTTCCATTGCGGTCACCGCGGCCGAGATGGGCATCCTCGTCATGGGCACGCTGCACACCAACGGCGCGGCGCAGACCGTCGACCGCATGGTCAACGTGTTCCCCGCCGACAAACAAAGTCACGTGCGCACCATGCTGAGCACATCACTGCGTGGCGTCGTCTCCCAGCAGCTGCTGCAGAAGGCCGACAAGAGCGGTCGCGTGGCGGCGCTCGAAATCCTCGTGAACACCCCGGCCGTGTCCAACCTGATCCGCCAGGGCAAGCTCGACCAGCTCGAGACCACCATGCAGTCCGGCAGCCAGTTCGGCATGCGCACCATGGACACCGCCATCGAGGCGCTGCTCAAGGAACGCAAGATCACGGGCAAAGAGGCCTACAAGAAGGGCATCAACAAGGCCAAATTCGAGCCGGTGAAAGACCAGGGCTAAGAGGCCGCCGAGCCAGCCTGTATACTGCCGGGCCCTCCAACTGACCCGGTACACTCGATCCCGCGCGGCTTCGGCCATGCGGCTTACTATGACTCGCAAGATCCTCGTCACGAGTGCGCTGCCCTACGCCAACGGGTCGCTGCATCTCGGCCACATCATCGAAACCGTGCAGACCGACATCTGGGTGCGCTTCCAGCGCATGCAGGGTCACGACTGCATCTACGTGTGCGCGGAAGACAGCCACGGGACGCCGGTGATGATCAAGGCGCAGGCCGAAGGGGTGTCGCCGGAACAGATGATCACCACCATGGCGGCCGAGCATCGCGCCGACTACCAGGGTTTCCTGATCGGGCACGATCATTTCCACACCACGCACTCGCCCGAGAACAAGGCCATCACCGAAGAGCTGTACCTCAAGCTCAAGTCGGCGGGGCACATCACCACGCGCAGCGTGCGCCAGGCCTACGACGAGAAGGCCGGCATGTTCCTGCCCGATCGCTACGTGAAAGGCACCTGCCCCATCTGCAAGACCGCCGATCAGTACGGCGACTCCTGCGAGAACTGCGGGTCCACCTACACGCCCGACAAGCTGATCGATCCCGTTTCCACGATCTCGAAAACCACCCCTGTGTGGCGCGAGTCCGAGCACTACTTCTTCAAGCTCGGCAATTTCTCGGAGGTGTTGCGCCAGTGGCTGGAGGGTGGCGGTGCGCGCCAGCCGCAGGTGCGCGCGAAGCTGGCCGAGTGGTTCGAGGCGGGCCTGCAGGACTGGGACATCTCGCGTGACGCGCCCTACTTCGGATTCGAGATCCCGGGCGCGCCCGGAAAATATTTCTACGTGTGGTTCGACGCACCCATCGGCTATCTCGGCAGCTTCAAGGCGCTGTGCGACAAGCGCGGGCTGAATTACGACGAGTACCTGAAGGCCGACAGCACCACCGAGCTGTATCACTTCATCGGCAAGGACATCAGCTACTTCCACAATCTCTTCTGGCCGGCAGTGCTGCATGGCTCGGGCCTGCGCAAGCCCACGGCGGTGTTCGTGCATGGCTTCCTGACCATCAACGGCACCAAGATGTCGAAGACGCGCGGCACGTTCATCACCGCTCGTCGTTATCTCGAACGCCTGCCGCCCGAAGCCCTGCGCTTCTACTTCGCGGGCAAGCTGGGCTCCGGCGTCGACGACATCGACCTGTCGCTGGAAGATTTCGTGGCGCGCGTGAACTCCGACATCGTCGGCAAGCTGGTGAACATCGCCAGCCGCTGCGCGGGGTTCGTGCAGCGCGGCGGCGGCAAGCTCGCGGCCCAACTACCCGATCCGCAACTCTACGAGGAGTTCGCGGCGCTGCGCGGCACCATCGCGGAGCTCTTCGACTCGCGTGATTATTCGGGCGCCATGCGCGGCATCATGGGTCTCGCCGATCGCGCCAACCAGTACGTGGATGCGCAGAAACCCTGGGCGCTGGCCAAGGATCCCGCCAAGGCCGCCGAAGTTCTCGCGGTGTGCACGCAGGGCATCAACCTGTTCCGCGTGCTCATGAGTTATCTCGCGCCAGTGCTGCCGCAGATGGCCGAGAAGGCGGGCAAGTTCCTGAAGATTTCGTTCGCCGACTGGAATTCGGTGGACACGCCGCTGCTCGATCACCCGATCGAAGTGTATGAGCCGCTGGCGCAGCGCCTCGACCCCAAGATCGTGGCCCAGCTGGTCGAAACTCCCGCCGAACCACCATTGACCGCCGCGGCCAGTTCCGTCGAAAAGAAGGCCGCCGAGAAGAAAGGCAAGCAGACTCCCGTGACGACTCCCGCAGCGCCCGCCGCCGCCAACGGCAACGTGACCATCCAGGATTTCGCGAAGCTCGACCTGCGCGTCGCGACCGTGCTCGAGGCGAAGTTCGTCGAAGGCTCGGACAAACTGTTGCAGCTCACGCTGGATCTCGGCACCGAGAAGCGCAACGTGTTCTCCGGCATCCGGTCAGCCTACGACCCGGCCAAACTGGTCGGCCGCCAGGTGGTGATGATCGCCAACCTGGAGCCGCGCAAGATGCGCTTCGGTATTTCCGAAGGCATGGTGCTGTGCGCCAGCCCCGATTCCGGCCCCGAAGTGTTCCTGCTGTCGCCCGACAGTGGCGCGCAGCCGGGCATGAAGGTGACCTGAGCGCGTGACTGCCTCCGCCGCCGAATTCCTCGCGCGCGCGGCCTTGCCGGTATTGCAGCGATTTCCGCCGGAAACCGCGCACCACCTCGGACTGCGCGGATTGCGCCTGGTGCAGCGCTGCTGGCCGGCGCGCGAAGTCGATCGCACGCGTGCCGTCGAGGCCTTCGGCCTGCAATTCGCGCATCCCCTGGGCCTCGCCGCAGGCTTCGACAAGAACGGCGAATACCTCGATGCACTCGGTGCCCTGGGCTTCAGCCACATCGAGGTCGGCACCGTCACGCCGCGCCCACAACCCGGCAATCCGCGCCCCCGCCTGTTCCGGCTGCGCCACATCGACGCGCTGCTGAATCGCATGGGCTTCAACAACAGGGGAGCGGACTACGTGGCCGAGCGCCTGCGTCAGTCCGCCTATCGCGGAATTCGTGGCGTGAGCATCGGCAAGAACGCCGACACGCCGCTCGACCGTGCCGCGGATGACTACGTCGAATGCCTGCGCAAGCTGTACGCGGTGGCGGACTACTTCGCGATCAACGTGTCTTCGCCGAATACCCGGGGGCTGCGGGAACTGCAGGCACCCGATGCATTGGCCGACATCATCCTGCCCCTGCAGCAGGAACGCGAGAAACTCGCGAAGACGCACGGCAAGCGCGTGCCCTTGCTCGTGAAGATTTCTCCCGATCTCGATGGCGACGGATTTCGCGACCTCTGTGCCACCATGAAGCGGCATGGCGTGGACGGCGTGATCGCGACCAACACCACGCTCGGGTCGCAGGCCTTGCGCGCCCTGGCCGGGGATCTCGGCAGCGGCGGCTTCAGCGGCGCGCCTCTGGCGCATGGTGCCCTCTGCATCCTGCTCGAACTGCGCCGCGAAATGGGAGCAGCGTTTCCCATCATCGCCACCGGCGGCATCATGGACGGCGAGCAGGCACTGGCGCGATTGCGCGCCGGCGCGAACCTGCTGCAGGTCTACACGGGCTTTGTCTATCGTGGGCCGGCGCTGATCACCGAAATCCTCGAAGCCCTGCCGCGCATGGCAGACTGAACCCGTGGCCGACGCTCTCGCCATCGACCGGTTGCTGCCGCAGACGCAATGCACGCGTTGCGGCTACCAGGGCTGCCTGCCGTACGCGCAGGCCATCGCGCGTGGCGAGGCCGAGATCAACCAGTGTCCACCGGGCGGCACGGAAACCATCCTGGCGCTGGCCGCGCTCACCGGACGCGCGCCATTGCCATTGAACCGGGAGCTCGGCAGCGAGGCCGCGCCGACCGTGGCGTTCATCGATGAAGAGAAATGCATCGGCTGCACCAAGTGCCTGCCGCCCTGCCCGGTCGATGCCATCGTGGGTGCGCCGCGCGTGATGCACACGGTGATCGCGGAGCTCTGCACCGGCTGCGAGCTGTGCATTGCGCCCTGCCCCGTGGACTGCATCAGCATGATCCCGGTACTGGCCAGCCCCGCGATTGCCGCGCTTGCGCTGCCGCCAGCCGACGCGAGTCGCGAGCGTTACGCGGCGCACAACGAACGCATCGAGCGCCGCGCCGCGGAACGCGCCGCCGTGCTCGCCGAGAAGAAACGCGGGGCGCGCCCGACCTCATGAATGCAGAAAAGCGCCAGCAGATCTTCGAGCGATTCCGCGCCGCGAATCCGCACCCGAAGACGGAGCTCGAATACACCACGCCGTTCGAATTGCTGGTGGCCGTGATCCTGTCCGCGCAGGCCACGGACAAGAGCGTGAACGCGGTAACCCGTAAGTTGTTCCCCGTGGCCCGCACGCCGCGTGCCATCGCGGATCTCGGCGTTGAAAAATTGTCGAAATACATCCAGACCATTGGCCTGTGGAAGGCCAAGGCGAAGAATGTCATCGCCACCGCGTCGGCGATTGCAGACGTTCACGGTGGCGAAGTACCGCGCACGCGCGAGGCGCTCGAAGAATTGCCGGGAGTGGGACGCAAAACTGCGAACGTGGTCCTTAACGTTGTTTACGGCGAGCCGACAATAGCCGTGGACACGCACATCTTCCGCGTGGCGAATCGGACGAAAATCGCGCCGGGGAAATCGCCTAGGGAAGTGGAAGATGCGCTGGTCCGCTTCGTTCCCGGGGAATTCAAGCATGACGCACATCACTGGCTCATTCTGCATGGACGCTACGTATGCAAGGCCCTGAAGCCGGCGTGCGCAAGATGCCTGGTAAACGAGCTGTGCGAGTACGGCCCGCGCCGCCGGATTATCGCGGCCGCGTCCAGGAGCAATCGGTGATATTCGAAGGCATGTCCCGCGACCAGCTGCGCGAGATGTATCGCGGCGCCTGGCGCAAGTTCAAGAACCAGCACACGCTCTCGCCGCTCGACAAGCAGATCGTGTCGGTGATCTCGGAGCATCCGGAATATCGCGTGATCATCGAATCCGCGGCGTCGGATCTCGCCAACTATTCACCGCGCTCGGGACAGCTCAATCCCTGGCTGCACATGGGGCTGCACCTGGCGATCCGCGAGCAGGTGGCGACCAATCGTCCGGCGGGCATTGCCGAGGTCCACGCGAAGCTCTGCAAGTCATCGGGTGACGCCCACGAGGCCGAACACCGCATGCTCGAGACGCTGGCCGAGGCCATGTGGGATGCGCAGCGGTCGGGCAAACCGCCGGACGAAAACGTGTACCTGGAGCGCCTGCGGGCCCTTGCCTGAGGGCCTGGCTCGCCAATTGAACAGTTGCGCGCCGGGGGACCGGCGCGAAGTGTGAACCCGTACACACCTCCGAAGCCCCCCGCGCTGCCGCGCGGATAGGCCGGAATACACTCGCCGAAGCTTGTTCGAGGCAACATAAATGGGCCTGTCCGAAACCATTGTCGCGGCGATCATTGGTGCCCTCGCCACCATGGGAACCGCGATCTTTCAGCTGATTCGCAATCGCGCCCCCAGCGACAGCCGGCCGAAGAAAAACCGCGTGCGCTCGGTCTTCGCCACCATCGCGCTGATGATCGGCTGCATCGTCGGTGGTTACGCCTGGTCGGCCTTGCGCGCCGTGAGCGCGAAGGAAGAAATGCAGGCGGCGATGCGCGCCGAGCTCGCGGAGTTCGCCGCGCGCCAGAGTCAGCTGAACGCGGCCGCCGCGAAGACCGAGGGCACCGATGCGTCGGGCGCCACGGTCGCCACGCGCACCGGCGAGTCCGGTGCCTCCGAGTCGCTGGCCCACCTGCCGCCCTGCCGCATCAATACGTCGACCGACGAGGTCGGCCCCGTGACCTGCAGCGACAGCGTCGCGCAGCAGATCGCCCTGTGCGCGGCCGTGCCCGCCGCGTCGATGACGACCAACGTGCGCGTGCAGGCGCGCGTGCCCAAGAGCGAAGCCGGTTGGGAAGAACGCGACGCGGGCGCCACGACGCTCGGCAGCCTGCGCATCGGCGCGGCCGCGAACGAATATCCCGTGAATCCCGATCTGCGCTCGGTGTGCCTGGACGTGTCGAACTGGAGCGTCGAAGACACGCTCGCGGTGCGACTCATCGTCGAATACAACTTCGCGAGCGCGCCGAAAAACGAACTGACCGCGGCGGCTCCGGGCGCCCACGAACTGTAGTCAGTCGCTGAAGATCAGGCCTTCTTCGGGATGTAGAGATCGGTGATGGTGCCTTCGAACACCTCGGCCGACAGCGCCACCGTCTCCGACAGCGTCGGGTGCGGATGAATCGTCAGGCCGATGTCGTGCGAATCCGCTCCCATCTCGATGGCCAGTGCCACTTCGGCCACCAGCTCACCCGCGTTCGGACCCACCATGCCGCCGCCGAGCACGCGGTGATTCACCGGGTCGAACAGTAGTTTGGAGAAGCCTTCGTCGCGGCCCAGCGCCAGCGAACGTCCGCTCGCCGCCCAGGGGAACTTGCCCACCTTGTATTGCGTGCCGTTCTTCCTGGCCTCGGTCTCCGTGAGACCCACCCAGGCCACTTCCGGATCCGTATACGCCACGGACGGAATCACGCGCGCATCGAAGTAGCTCTTGTGACCCGCGGCCACCTCGGCCGCCACCTTGGCCTCGTGCATGGCCTTGTGGGCCAGCATCGGGCCCGGCACGAGATCGCCGATGGCGAACACATGTGGCAGGTTGGTGCGCATCTGCTTGTCGACCGGGATGATGCCCCGGTCGCTCACGTCGATATCCGCGTTCTCGAGCCCGATGCGTTTGCCGTTGGCGCTGCGACCCACGGCCACCAGCACGCGATCGAACACGTCGGTACGCTTGCCATTGGCGTCTTCGAAGTCCACGGCCAGTCCTTCCGGCTTCGCCGTGCAGCCTGTGACTTTCGTATTCAGCAGGATCTGCTCGTAGCGCGCCTTCAGGCGCTTCTCGAGCGGGCGCACCAGGTCGGGATCCGCGCCCGGCATGAGCTGTCCGGTGAGTTCCACGACACTGAGCCTGGCGCCCAGCGACGAATACACCGTCGCCATCTCCAGGCCGATGATGCCGCCGCCGATGACCAGCAGGCGCTTGGGCACGCCGCCCAGTTCCAGTGCCCCGGTGGAATCGATGACGCGCGGATCTTCGGGAATGAACGGTAGTTTGATGGCCTCGGAGCCGGCCGCAATGATGCATTGTTCGAAGCGGATCTTCTGGACCTTGCCGTCGCTGCCGGTGATTTCCATGACATGCGGGCTGGCGAACTTGCCCAAGCCCGTGACCACGTCGACCTTGCGCTGCTTCGCGAGCACCGAAAGCCCGCCGACCAGCTTGCCGACGACCTTGTTCTTCCACTCGAGCAGCTTGGCGAGATCGATCTTCGGCGCGCCGAATTCCACGCCGTGATGGCTCATCTCGCCGACTTCGTCGATGACCTTGGCCGCATGCAGCAGCGCCTTGGACGGAATGCAGCCGACGTTGAGGCAAACACCGCCCAGCATGGGCCAGCGCTCCACCAGCGTGACCTTGAGGCCGAGATCCGCGGCGCGGAAGGCGGCGGTGTAGCCACCAGGGCCCGCGCCAAGCACCAGCAGCTGGGTCTCGCGATCGTGCGGCACGTCGGGTTTGAGCGGCCGGGATGGCTTTGGAGCCGCGGCTGGTACCGCCGGCTTCTGCGCCGCCACGGGCGCGGGTGCCGCGGTTCGGGCAGCGGGTGCAGGAGCGGCGGTCGCGGGCTTGGAAGCCGCAGCCGGTTGCGCTGCTGGAACAACACCCTCGATGCGCGCGATCACGCCACCTTTGGCGATCTTGCCGCCCTTCTGCGCCAACACTTCAGTCACGATGCCCGCGGCCGTGGACGGCACGTCCATCGTGGCCTTGTCGGTTTCCAGCGTGACCAGCGGCGTTTCGATTTCGACCTTGTCGCCAACCTTGACGAGCACATCGACGATGGCGACCTCGTCGAAATTGCCGAGATCCGGAACTACGAGATCGATCTTGCTCACGACATCGCCCCGACCAGGTCCTTCGGTTTCGCGAGCGTGTCCGCGAGGAACTTGGCGATGCGCGCGCCCAGCGCACCGTCGATGACGCGGTGGTCATACGACAGTGACAGCGGCAGCATGAGCCTGGGTGCGAACTGCTTGCCGTCCCACACCGGTTTCATCGAAGACTTGGACACGCCGAGGATGGCGACCTCGGGCGCATTGATGATGGGCGTGAACGCAGTGCCGCCGATGCCACCCAGGCTGGTGATGGTGAATCCCGCGCCCTGCATGTCGGCGCCCGGTAGTTTGCCCTCGCGTGCCTTGCCGCTGAGCTCTGCCAGCGCCTTGGCCACGGTGAACACGTCCATCTTGTCCGTGGCCTTGATCACCGGCACCAGCAGGCCATTCGGCGTGTCGGCCGCGAAGCCCACGTTGATGAATTTCTTGAGCAGCAGGTTCTGCCCGGCTTCATCGAGCTGGCTGTTGAGCGTCGGGAATTCGCGCATGGCGCGCGCCGCCGCCTGCACCACGAAGGCCAGCGGCGTGAGTTTCACACCCGCGGCCGTGGCCTGGTCCTTGAGCGACGCCCGCAGCGCTTCGAGTTCGGTGATGTCCGCCTCGTCGTACTGCGTGACATGCGGGATGTTGATCCACGCGGCCTGCAGTCGCGGCCCGGAGATCTTCTGCACGCGGTTGAGCGGCCTGGTCTCGACCTGGCCGAAAGCCGACGGATCGTAGTTGTGCGCCTTGGGCAGCGCCGGGGCCGGCGCCGCGAGCGCCACTCCGCCCGACATCACCAGCTTCACGAACGCTTTCACGTCGTCGAGCAGAATTCGGCCCTTGTCGCCGCTGCCGCGCACGCTGCCAAGATTCACACCCAGCTCGCGCGCGAACTTGCGCACCGAGGGCGAAGCATGTGCCGCGCCGAAGCTGGCTTCGTCGATGGGCGGCAGACCGCCGCGCGCGGCGGGCAGCATCTGTTGAACCGTCGGAGCCGCGGCTCGCGCGGGCGCGGCGGCGGCGGGTTTCACGGGTGCAGCTGCCTGGGCAGCTGGCCTGGCGGCACTCGCCGCGGAAGCCGCAAATCCTTTCACGGTGACGACGATGGCGCCGGGGGACACCTTGCCGCCCTTGGTGACATGCACCTTCTCGACCACGCCCTTGGCGGTGGACGGCACATCCATCGTGGCCTTGTCGGTTTCCAGCGTGGCCAACGGCGTATCGATGTCGATGTTGTCGCCAGGTTTCACCAGCACTTCGATGACCGACACCGAATCGAAATTACCCATGTCGGGCACACGCACGTCGATGGAGCTGGCCACCGCCGGAGCGGCCGGGGTCGCGGCGGGCGCGGGTGCGGCGGCGGCTGGCTTCGATGCGGCGCTGCGGTCTGTGCCCGCAGCTGGCGCGGACGCCGATGACTCGCCCTTCAAGGTGACGATCAACGCCCCCGTGGAAACCGAGCCACCCTTGCTGACGTGCACCTTTTCCACCACGCCCTTGGCGGTGGACGGCACATCCATCGTGGCCTTGTCGGTTTCGAGCGTGGCCAGCGGCGTGTCGATGTCGATGGCATCGCCGACCTTCACCAACACGTCGATGACGGTCACCGATTCGAAATTCCCCATGTCGGGAACGCGTACGTCCACGCTGCTCATGCTTTCTGCGGGTCCATCTTGTTAGGGTCGAGGCCGAGCTTCGCGAGCGCGCTCTTCAGCGTGCCCTTGTCGATGGCGCCCTCCTCGGCCAGCGCCTGCAGCGAGGCGTAGGCGATGTTTTTCGCGTCGACTTCGAAATGCTGGCGCAGCGCGGCGCGGCCATCCGACCTGCCGAATCCATCCGTGCCCAGCGTGTGGAACTTGCCTGGCACCCATTGCCGGATCATGTCCGGCCAGGAGCGCATGTAGTCGGTGGCCGCGATGAACGGCCCCGTGGCCTTGGACAGCGCCTGCACCACGTAGGGCGTACGCGCCGTTTCGCCCGGATGCAGGCGATTCCAGCGCTCGATCTCCAGCGCCTCGCGGCGCAGCTCCGAAAAGCTGGGGCAGGAGTAGATGTCCGAGGGAATGCCGAAATCCTTCGAGAGGATCTCCGACGCCGCGATGACTTCGCGCAGGATGGTGCCCGAACCCAGCAGCGTGACGCGCAGCTTGCCGGCCCCGCCGGTCTGCAGCAGGTACATGCCCTTGAGGATGCCCTCTTCCACGCCCTTCGGCAGCGCGGGCTGAACGTAGTTCTCGTTCATCACCGCGATATAGAAGAAGACGCTTTCGTCGTTCGCATACATGCGCTGCAGGCCCGCGTGGATGATCACGGCGAGCTCATAGGCGTAGGTGGGATCGTAGGCCACGCAATTCGGCACGGTGGCCGCGTGCAGCAGCGAATGACCGTCCTGGTGCTGCAGGCCTTCGCCGGCGAGCGTGGTGCGACCCGCGGTGGCACCCAGCAGGAACCCGCGCGTGCGCAGGTCACCGGCGGCCCAGTAGAAATCGCCGACGCGCTGGAAACCGAACATCGAGTAATAAATGTAGAACGGCACCATCTGGATGCCGTGGTTCGCGTACGCGGTACCGGCGGCGATCCACGAGCAGGTGGATCCCGCCTCGTTGATGCCCTCTTCGAGCATCTGACCCTTCTTGTCCTCTTTGTAGTACATGAGCTGGTCGGAATCGACGGGCGAATACAGCTGGCCCGCCGAGCTGTAGATGCCAATCTGGCGGAACAGGCCTTCCATGCCGAAGGTGCGCGCTTCGTCGGGCACGATGGGCACGATGTTCTTGCCGATGTTCTTGTCCTTGAGCAGCTGCGTCAGGATGCGAACGAAGGCCATCGTGGTGCTGATCTCGCGATCGCCCGTGCCTTCGAGCATGGCGCTGAAGGATGAAAGCTCCGGGATCACCAGCGGCTTCGAGACGTTCTTGCGCGCCGGCAGGTAACCGCCCAGCGCCTTGCGCTGGTCATGCAGGTACTTCATTTCCGGCGCATCGTCCGGGGGCTTTACCAGCGAGAGCTTGCCGACCTGCTCGTCGGTGAGCGGAATGTTGAAGCGGTCGCGCACGGCGCGCAGCGCTTCTTCGTCGAGCTTCTTCTGCTGATGCGCCACCATCTGGCCTTCGGCCGCCTTGCCGAGGCCGAAGCCTTTCACGGTCTTGGCGAGGATGACGGTGGGCTGACCCTTGTGGTTCATGGCCGCCGAATACGCCGCGAACACCTTGCCCGCGTCGTGGCCGCCGCGGTTCAGACGCCAGATGTCGTCGTCCGACATGTTGGCGACCATTTCCTTGAGCTCGGGATACTTGCCGAAGAAATGTTCGCGCGTGTACGCGCCACCCTTGGCCTTGAAGTTCTGGTACTCGCCGTCGACGCATTCTTCCATGACGCGCTGCAGGAGACCCTGCGTGTCGCGCGCCAGCAGCGGATCCCAGCGCGAGCCCCAAACTACCTTGATGACGTTCCAGCCGGCGCCCATGAAGGCGGCTTCCAGTTCCTGGATGATCTTCCCGTTGCCGCGTACCGGGCCGTCGAGGCGCTGCAGGTTGCAGTTGACCACGAACACCAGGTTGTCGAGCTTCTCGCGCACCGGCAGCGTGAGCGCGCCCATGCTCTCCGGCTCGTCCATCTCGCCGTCGCCGAGGAAGGCCCAGACCTTGCGATCGGACTCCGGCACCAGGCCACGGTTTTCCATGTAGCGCTGGAAGCGCGCCTGGTAGATGGCCATCATCGGCCCCAGGCCCATCGACACCGTCGGGAACTGCCAGAAGTTAGGCATCAGCCACGGGTGCGGATACGAAGACAGGCCGTCGCCCGAGGCTTCCTGGCGGAAGTGCTTGAGCTGGTTCTCGCTCAAGCGTCCTTCGAGGAAGGCGCGCGCGTAGACGCCCGGCGAGGCGTGGCCCTGCACGAACACCATGTCGCCCGGATGCGTGTCGGAGGCGGCGCGCCAGAAGTGGTTGAAGCCCACTTCGTACAGCGTGGCCGACGAGGCGTAGGTAGACAGGTGGCCGCCGTATTCGGAGGACACCTTGTTCGCGTTCAGCACCATGGCCAGCGCATTCCAGCGGATGCAGGCTTCGATGCGCTTCTCGAATTCGCGATTGCCGGGATAGGAAGGCTCGTGCCCGGGAGAAATCGTATTGACGTAGGCGGTGTTCGGACGGAACGGAAGGTACTTGCCGGAACGACGCGTGTAATCGATGAGTTGTTCGAGCAGGTAGTGCGCACGCTCGGCGCCCTGGGTTTTCAGAACCGAATCGATCGATTCGATCCACTCGCGCGTCTCGATCGGGTCGACGTCTTCGAGCTTCATGATTTCCGTCATACACATCCATTGCCGGGTGCTCCGGCAAGCAAAGGGAACGCCGCGTGCTGTGCTAGCATGCGCCGCGTTTAATCTGAGGTAGAGGGGCTGGAAAACAAGGCGCGATATGATCTTCTCCAAGCGCCTTCCGGTCAAGCAAACCCCAATCCGCACAGGCGCTTACGGCGCGTTTTGCGGTCGGATAACGAGCCAATTTCGAGTCAATTCGGGACACGGCGGGCCAAGTGCTAGAAATTGAAATACGCCGTCCGGATGACTGGCATCTGCATCTGCGCGACGGCGCCTCGATGGCGGCGGTTCTGCCCTTCACGGCGGCGCGTTTCGCGCGCGCCATCGTCATGCCAAACCTCAAGCCACCGGTTACCACCACCGAGATGGCGACTCAGTATCGTGCGCGTATTGTCGATGCGCTCCCGGATGGGGCGAAATTCACGCCGTTGATGACCCTGTACCTCACCGACCGCACTGCACCCGCCGAAATCGACCGTGCGAAGGCCAGTGGCGTGGTTTACGCCTGCAAGCTCTATCCTGCCGGCGCCACCACGAACGCCGATTCCGGCGTTACCGACATTCGTCATGTCGATGCGGTACTGGCGCGCATGGCCGACGTGGGCATGCCGCTGCTGGTGCACGGCGAAGTGACGGCGCGCGACGTGGACGTGTTCGATCGAGAGACGCGCTTCATCAGCGAAGTGCTGGCGCCGACCATCCAGCGCCACCCGAAACTGCGCGTGGTGTTCGAACACATCACCACCCGCGGCGCGGTGGAGTTCGTGAAGTCGGCGCGCGAAGGCGTGGCGGCCACCATCACGCCTCAACATCTCCTGCACAACCGCAACGCGATTTTCGAGGGCGGCATCCGCCCGCACTATTACTGCCTGCCCATCCTGAAAACCGAGCCAGATCGCGCGGCCCTGCTCGAGGCGGCGGTGAGCGGCAATCGGCGTTTCTTCCTCGGCACCGACAGCGCACCGCATGCGCAGCACACCAAGGAAAACGCCTGTGGCTGCGCCGGCATGTTCTCCGCGCACGCCGGCATCGAACTGTATGCCGAGGCCTTCGAGGCCGCAGGCCGGTTGCAGGCACTGGAAGGATTCGCCTCCGACTTCGGCGCGGATTTCTACGGCCTGCCGCGTAACACCGACCGCATCCGGCTGGTGAAAAAGGCCTGGAGTCCGCCGGCTAACTATCCTCTTTCGAAAGATGGGGGCGGCGACCAGCGCCTCGTGCCCATGCGCGCGGGCGAGACCATCGCCTGGCAGATGGCGTGATGGAAGAACTCATCCCTCCCGAAACCGGCGGTGGATACACCGGCCCGCCGCAGATGAAGCGACGCTTCCGCGCCTTCCTGCCCGTGGTCATCGACGTGGAGACCGGCGGCTTCAACTGCGCGACGGACGCGCTGCTGGAAATCGCCGCGGTGCTCATCGAGTTCGGGCCCGACGGCCGGCTGCATCGTGGTGAATCGCACTCGTATCACGTGCGTCCCTTCGAAGGCTCCAACATCGAAGCCGCGTCACTCGCCGTGAATGGCATCGATCCCTGGCATCCGCTGCGCCCGGCGATTCCGGAGAAGGATGCATTGGGGCGCATCTTTACCGAGGTGCGCGGTGCCATGAAGCTGCAGGAGTGCCGCCGCGCCGTGCTGGTGGGCCACAACGCCGCCTTCGACCTGGGATTCCTCAACGCCGCCGTGGCGCGCGCCGAGATCAAGCGCAACCCCTTCCACCCGTTCTCGTGCTTCGATACCGCCACGCTGGCCGGTGCCGCGTTCGGCCAGACCGTGCTGGCCAAGGCGGCGACGGTCTGCGGCATCGACTGGGATTCCAGCGCCGCGCACTCGGCGCGTTACGACGCCGAACGCACCGCGGACCTGTTCTGCGAAGTGTGCAATGCGCTGGATGCCGTATGGCGCCGCGCCGATACGCGCGCGCAATCCCTGTGGGGCGGCACCGCCGAAGAACCGGCGGAGTAGTTGGGTGTCAGGCCGGCATTTCGGCATTGTCGCTCCGAACAATGCCGAAATGCCGGCCTGACACCGTCTTGGTTAAGCCGTGGCCCCGGCCTCGTTCAGGATCTTCTTGAGCTCGCCGCTGCGATGCATGTCGAGCACGATGTCGCAGCCGCCGACCAGCTCACCGTTCACATAGAGCTGCGGATAGGTGGGCCAGTTCGAGAACTTCTTGAGCGCATCGCGCAACTCGGGATCCTCGAAAATGTTCACCGAGTGGAATCCCGCGCCGTTCGCGCGCAGGGCTGCCACCGCCTGGGCGGAAAATCCACACTGCGGGAAATCCGGGGTTCCCTTCATGAACAACACCGCGGGACTGGTCGCGATGTGGGTCTTGATTCGATTGACGACGTCTTCTGACACGATCTTTCTCCTGTTCTCCAGCGCTTTGACCAGCGCCCATTGCGCCTCGGCGCTCATGCCGCTCCAGGCCGCGATTTCATCGAGGGTCCGCAAACATCCCGAGCATCGTTCGCCGACCAGCGTACAGACTTTGATGCAGGGGGAGTTCGGGCGTTCCATCGTTGCGTTGAACGCAGGAGCGAAGCCCATTGCGCGCAGCGCGTTGAATTATGGGGGCACGTCCCCTATTCTTCAAACCGCTCACCGGGGAGATTAAGACAATGAAAATATTCACGAATCATCGTTACGCCATGACCACGGGCATCGTGCTGGCGGTCATCCTGTCCATCGTCATCAGCACCCTCACGGGCGATGGCGCCTCGTACCGCAACCTGTCGCTGGCGCGCTGGGTGCACGTGGTTTCGGGCGTGTTCTGGATCGGCCTCCTTTATTACCTGAACGCCGTGCAGGTCCCTGGCCAGGCCGCCGCCACCGAAGACAAGGGTGGTCCCGGCCCTGCCGCCATCGGCAAGTACATCGCGCCGCGCGCGCTCTTCTGGTTCCGCTGGGCGGCACTGGCCACCTGGGTCGCGGGTGCCTGGCTGCTGGGCGCGAACTTCGTGCCGGCCTTCACGCTCAGCGCATCGCTCGACACCTTCAGCCTGTACCACTTCGTCATCGGCATCGGTGCCTGGCTGGGCACCATCATGTTCCTGAACGTCTGGGGCATCATCTGGCCGAACCAGAAGAAGGTCCTCGGCATCGTGCAGGCGACGGACGAAGAAAAGGCCAAGGCGCGCAAGACCGCGCTCTACGCCTCGCGCACCAACTTCATCCTCTCGTTCCCGATGCTGCTGTGCATGGCCGGCGCCGGGCACGGTCTGCCGTTCTGATCGAACGGGTATCACGAGACGTCATCGCGCGGCAGGTCGCTGCCGCGCTGGCCGAAGACTTGGGCACGGGCGACGTCACCGCCGCCCTCGTCCCTCCACCACAGCAGGTTCGCGCGCAGATCATCGCGCGCGAACCTGCCATCCTCTGCGGCACTGACTGGGTCGACGAGACCTTCAGGCAGCTCGACGATAAAGTCCGGCTCGAGTGGCTGGCCGATGATGGCGAGCGTATCGTCGCCGACATGCCGGTGTTGCGACTCAGCGGACCCGCACGACCCATCCTCACCGGCGAGCGCACATCGCTCAACTTCCTGCAGACCCTGTCCGCCACGGCCACGGCCGCGAGCCGCTACGTCGAAGCGGTCGCGGGCACGAAGTGCCGGATCCTCGACACGCGCAAGACTCTTCCCGGACTGCGACTGGCGCAGAAATACGCCGCGCGCTGCGGCGGCGCGCAGAACCACCGGCTGGGGCTCTACGACATGGTGCTCATCAAGGAGAACCACATCATCGCGGCCGGCTCCATCGAAGCGGCGGTGACGGCGGCGCGGCGCGGCTCGCCGGGAGTGCCCGTCGAGGTGGAAGTGGAATCGCTCGGCGAATTCGACCAGGCCCTGGCCGCCGGCGCCGACATCATCATGCTCGATGAGCTCACGCCGGATGACATGCGCGCGGCCGTGGCGCGCAATCGCGAGCGCGGCTCGAAGGCCAAGCTCGAGGCCTCGGGCAGTGTGTCGCTGGCCACGGTGCGCGACGTGGCGCTCACCGGCGTCGACTACATCTCCATCGGCAGCATCACCAAGCACGTGCAGGCCGTGGATCTGTCCATGCGACTGGAATTCGCCGCGTGAAGGCCGCGACCGGCATCGTGTTGACGTTGACGGCGCTGCTCGGCGCCTGCACGCGACACGATGCCAACGTGCTGCCCGGTACGGTCGAACGCGACCGCATCGAGCTGGTCGCGGAATCCGACGAGTTCATCGCGTCCATGCCGCTGGCCGAAGGCGCGGCGGTCAAGGCCGGCGATGTCGTCATCGTGCAGGACAACTCGCTGGCCAAGGCCGACCTCGACGCGGCGCGCGCGCAGCTCGCCGAGGCCGAGGCGCGCGTCGAAGAATTGGTGAATGGCCCGCGCAGCACCACGATCCGCGCCGCGACCGCGCGACGCGATACCGCGAAAGTATTACGCGACCAAGCCGTGCGCGAGCGGGATCGGTTGCTCGAACTGGTCCAGCGCAGCCTGGTCAGCAAGTCGGAGGCCGACCGCCAGGTATCCACCGCCAATGCCGCCGAATCCGAGCTCCACGAAGCTGAAGCCGATCTGCGCGAGCTGCGTGAAGGCACGCGTCCCGAGGAAATCAAGCAAGCACGCCAGGCGGCCGACACTGCGCGCGCCAGGCTCGCATCACTTCAGACCACCTCCGCGCGACTCGAGGTCCGCGCGCCCGTGGACGCCACCATCGACGCGTTGCCGTATCGCGTCGGCGAAAAGCCCGCCAAGGGCGCCACCGTCGCCGTGTTGCTCGCGAATTCGACACCCTATGCACGCATCCACGTGCCCGAGCCCATTCGCGCCCAGGTGAAAACCGGCACGCCCGCCACGCTCCACGTCGACGGCATCGAGCGCGAGTACCGCGGACAGGTACGTTTCGTCGCGAGCGAGGCCGAGTTCACGCCCTACTACGCGCTCACCGAGACGGACCGCTCCAAGCTGAGCTTTCGCGCCGAAGTGGTCTTCGATGACGCCGACGCAAACTCGCTGCCGTCGGGCGTACCGGTGAACGTCACGCTGGAGCTCGGAGCGCCGTGACGGGCGTCGCCAGAACGGCCGGCAACGGACCGGCCATCTCCGCGCGACAGCTCACTCGACGATTCGGCGCCAAGACCGCGGTCGACCATGTCGATCTCGATATTCCGTCGGGCCGCATCTACGGTTTTCTGGGTCCCAATGGTTCGGGCAAGTCGACCACGCTGCGCATGCTCTGCGGCATGCTGCTGCCCAGCGCAGGCAGCGCCGAGGTATTCGGACTGTCCATCGTCAAGGACGCCGAGGCCATCCGGCGACGCCTCGGTTACATGCCGCAGAAGTTTTCCCTGTGGGAGGACCTCACCACCGACGAGAACCTGCAGTTCATCGCGGACTGTTACGGGCTGACCGGCGACGTTGCGGCGCGCATCGCGCAGCAGCGTGCCACGTACAACCTCGAAGGCCTGCGCAAGCAACGCGCCGGCACCATGAGTGGCGGCCAGAAACAGCGACTGGCTCTGGCGGCCGCGACGCTGCACTCACCCGAATTGCTGCTGCTCGACGAACCCACGAGCGCGGTGGATCCGCAGAGTCGCCGCGATTTCTGGGAGCGGCTGTTCCAGCTCGCCGGCGAGGGTGCAACCATCCTCGTCTCCACCCACTACATGGATGAAGCCGAACGCTGCCATGGCCTCGCCATCCTGGCGGAGGGGCGTCTCGTGGCGGAAGGTTCCCCGCGCGAGCTCATGGACGGTGTCGAAGCCGACGTATTCGAGATCGAAGGCGCGGATGGCACCGACGCACCGCGGCTGCTGCGCGAATTGCCCTGGGTGCACGGCGCCGCCCAGCTGGGCCTTCGGCTGCGTGTGCTCGTGGATCGCGCCCAGCCGGACGCCGAAGAGAAGATCCGGCAACTGCTGCGCGAGCGGCACATCGAGGCCAGCGTCGCGCGCTCGCAGGCCAGTCTCGAAGACGTGTTCGTGATCGCGACGAGGCGCGAAAACCGTGTCGCTTGATCGCCTGCGCGGCGCGCTGCGCCGACTGCACGCCGTCGCGCTCAAAGAAGTGCGGCAGCTGGCCCGCGACCGCGTGACCTTCGGCATGATCGTCGGCGTGCCCGTGATGCAGATCCTGCTGTTCGGTTACGCCATCAATTTCGACGTGCGGCATCTCTCGACCGCGGTGCTCGACCAGGCGAATTCCTCGATGTCGCGTGAGCTGGTGGCGCAGCTGCGAGCCACGCAGGTCATCGAGGTGCGCTACACGGCGCACTCGTCCGCCGAGCTCGACGAGTTGCTGCGCGAAGGCCGGGCCAGCATGGGCGTGGTGATCCCGTTCGACTTCGAACGCCGGCTGCAGTCGGATTCGCGCGCGGCGCTGCAGATTCTCGTCGACGGTTCGCAGCCCAACCTCACGGGCGTCGCGACCGGACTCGCGGCCGTGCCCATGCTGACGCGCCACGGCATGGGACCCTACTCCGGTGGCAAGCGCATGGCACCGCGCCGCATCGAGGTGCGAACGCTGTACAACCCGGAGAAACGCACCGCCGTGCAGATCGTGCCCGCGCTCATCGGCGTGATTCTCTCGATGACCATGGTGCTGTTCACCTCGGGGGCCATCGTGCGCGAACGCGAGCGTGGCAATCTCGAGTTGCTGATCGCGACGCCGCTCAGCGGCTTCGAGCTCATGGTGGGCAAACTACTGCCCTACGTGGGCATCGGGCTGATCCAGACCACGCTCATCCTCATCGTGGGATCGCTGCTGTTCCGCGTGCCGCTGGCCGGAAGCCTGCTCGATCTCTACGCCGCGGCGCTGCTGTTCATTGCCTCGACGCTGGGGCTCGGCCTGTTCGTGTCCACGCTGGCGCAGACCCAGTTCCAGGCGTTCCAGCTGGCGTTCGTGACCATGCTCCCTTCCATCCTGCTGTCCGGCTTCATGTTCCCGTTCGAGGGCATGCCGAAGGTGGTGCAGTGGATCGCCGAGATCCTGCCACTCACGCATTTCAACGTGATCGTGCGCGGCGTCATGCTGCGCGGCGCCGAGCTTCCCGAACTGTGGCTGCAGATCGTGAAGCTGACCGTCTTCCTCAGCGTGATGCTGCTGATAGCCTCGGTACGCTTCAAGAAGAGACTGGATTAAATGGGGACATTCCTATTTTCCTTCGAGATTGGAATCCTCGAATCTGGAAAATAGGAATGTCCCCATTTTCCGGTCTAGACTTCGGCCATGGAACAGAGACTTCGCGCCGAACGTTTTCGTGATCTGCACGCCGGCGGCACTTTCGTCATCGCCAATGCCTGGGATGGCGGCTCGGCGCGCATCCTGACTTCACTGGGGTTCCCGGCCATCGCCACTTCGAGCGGTGCGGCCGCGGGTGTCTATGGCCGGCTCGACCACGGCATCAGCATCGACGAGTCGCTGGCCAACGCAAAGCTCATCTGCGATGCCACCGAACTGCCGGTATCCGGTGATCTCGAAAAGGGTTTCGGTGACGCGCCCGCCGATGCCGCCAGGGCGATCGAACGCGCAGCCGAGGCGGGCCTGGTCGGCGGGTCCATCGAAGACGCCACGGGACGCAAGGAAGCCCCCATCTTCGATCTCGCGCTGGCCACCGAGCGCGTCGCCGCGGCCGCGGAAGCCGCGCGCAAACTTCCCTTCCCGTTTACGCTGACGGCGCGCGCCGAGAATTACCTCAATGGCCGCGCCGACCTCGACGACACCATCCGCCGCCTGCAGGCTTTCGAGAAGGCCGGCGCCGATGTGCTGTTCGCGCCCGCGCTGCCTGATCTCACCGCGGTGCGCGCCGTCTGTGCCTCGGTGAAGAAGCCCGTGAACTTCATGGTAGCCATCCGCGGCAAATCGTTCTCCGTCGCCGAGCTCACGGCTGCCGGCGTGCGTCGCATCAGCCTCGCCACTTCACTGTGGCGGGCCGCCATGGGCGGCCTCATCGCCGCCGCACGCGAAGTCCACGAGTCCGGCACGTTCAACTTCCTCGACGGCAACCCTGGCCCCGAATTCGCCAGCTACTTCAAGCCGCGCACATGAATGCTTCCTGGAATCGCCGCGATGTGCTGACCGCGGGCGCCGCCGGCCTCGCCGCCTGCGCATTGCCGTCGTTCTCCGCCAACGTGGCGGAGGATTCGCTCGAAGCCTACGCGCGCGCCAAGGGCTTCCACTTCGGCACATCACTGGGCAGCCGCGGATTCGCCGACGCGAAGTATCTCGAACTGGTGCGTTCGCAATGCGGCCTCATCGTTCCCGAGAACGAACTCAAGATGCCGTCGATCCAGCCAACGCCGGGCAATTTCAGTTTCGAACGCGGCGATGCACTGGTCGACTTCGCGCGCAGTCACGACATCGCCGTGCGCGGTCATTGCCTGCTGTGGCACCACCCTCGATGGCTGCCGCGCTGGATGGAAACGTATGACTTCGGCACGGAGCCCGCGAACTCGGCCGAAAAGCTGCTCAGCGATCACATCACGAATACCACGCGCCACTTCGGCGATCGCATCCGCTCCTGGGACGTGGTCAATGAGGCCGTGCACAACATCACCGGCGAAATGCGCGAGACGCCCTTGTCGAAGGCCATGGGTTCGCCGGACAAAGTGGTCGAACTCGCCTTCCACCTGGCGCGCGCCAACCTGCCCACCGCGGAGCTGGTCTACAACGACTACATGGGCTGGGAGAACGACAACGCACCGCATCGCGATGGCGTATTGCGCCTGCTGGAACGCCTGCGTCGCAACAGCGTGCCGGTGAATGCGCTGGGCATCCAGGCGCACATCGGTGCCGGCAACCAGGACAGCAACAACAACCGCGCCTTCGATGCGCGCGACGCCCGGGCCTGGCGCAAGTTCCTCGAAGAAGCCACCGGCATGGGTTACTCGCTGCTCATCACCGAGTTCGACGTGCACGACGCGCCGCTGCCCGCAGACATCGACAAGCGTGATCGCATGGTGGCGTCCTTCGGCCGCGACTTCCTCGATCTCACGCTGTCATTCCCGCAGGTGAATGCGGTCCTGTGCTGGGGCCTCGCGGATTCGTATACCTGGCTGCAGCGACGCAATCCGCGCCCGGACAAACTACCGAAACGTCCCACGCCCTACGACGACCAGCTGCGCGCCAAGCCGCTGCGCGAAGCCATGGCCAAGGCATTCCGCGCCGCGCCCATGCGCAAGCCCGCCGCGATCGCCGGAATCCCCGCATGAAAGTCGTGCGCTGCGAACGCACGCGGCATTCGGATGCCATCCTGGCCATCCTCAACGACGCCATCGTCAATTCCACGGCGCTGTACGACTACCGGCCACGCACGGCCGACAACATGGTCAGCTGGTTCGAAGCCAAGGACCAGAAAAACTTTCCCGTCATTGGCGTCGAGGATGAATCCGGCGAGCTCATGGGATTCGCGAGCTACGGCACCTTCCGTGCATGGCCGGCTTACAAGTACTCGGTGGAACACTCGGTCTACGTCGATGCCCGCTTTCGCGGCCAGGGACTGGGCCGCGTGCTCCTCGAGGCCATCGTCGCCGAAGCGGAGAAGCAGGACTACCACGTGATGATCGGTGGCATCGACGCCGCCAACCAGGTGAGCATCCGGCTGCACGAGAGTCTCGGTTTCACGTCCTGCGGCGTCATCCGGCAGGCGGGGTTCAAGTTCGGGCGCTGGCTGGACCTGGCGTTTTATCAACTCATACTGCGTACCCCGTCCGCGCCCGCGGACGGTTGACCGGAGGAATCGCTTGAGGGGGTTGTGGGTCGCAGCCGCGATAGTGGCGGGACCGGCGCTGGCCGGCGAGAACATCACGTTCCAGTGGTTCGAATACGCGGGCCGCGATGCGGCGCTGTCCGCTCCGTTGCCCAAGGGGCATTTCCGAAATCCCATTCTTGCCGGCTACTACCCGGATCCCAGCGTCACGCGCGTCGGCGACAAGTACTACCTCGTCAATTCCACGTTCGCCCACTGGCCCGGCATTCCCATTCACGAGAGCACGGATCTCGTGCACTGGACGCTGATCGGCCATGCACTCAGCGATCCGAAGAAGCTCAGCTTCGACGGCCTCGACATCTCGCGCGGGGTGTTCGCGCCTTCGATTCATCATCACGAGGGCACCTGGTACATCATCAACACGCTGGTGGATGCCGGCGGCAATGTTTTCGTGACGGCACCCTCGCCGCGCGGCCCGTGGTCGGATCCCGTCTGGCTGAAGGAGGTCAACGGCATCGATCCGTCGTTCTTCTTCGATGACGACGGCAAGACCTACATCCTCAACAACGGCGCGCCGGAGGGTGCGCCGCTGTACGAAGGTCATCGCGCCATCTGGATCCAGGAATTCGATCGTGCAAGCCGCAAGGTCATCGGGCCCCGCAAGGTCATCGTGAATGGCGGCGTGGATCTCGCGAAGAAACCCATCTGGATCGAAGGGCCGCATCTCTACCGCATCAAGGACTGGTACTACCTGATGTGCGCCGAGGGCGGCACGGGTCCGGGACACTCGGAAGTCATCCTTCGCGGCAAGTCACCCTGGGGACCGTTCGAACCGAACCTCACGCCCATCCTGACGCAACGTGATCTCGATCCGGATCGCGAACACCCGGTCACGAATGCGGGCCACGCCGACCTGGTGCAGATGAAGGACGGCAGTTGGTGGGCGGTATTCCTCGCTTCGCGCCCCTATCAAGGGGACCGTTACAACACCGGGCGCGAGACCTTCCTGTTGCCCGTGAGCTGGAAAGGCGGCTGGCCGGTGATTCTCGATCCCGGCAAGCCGATTCCGTACGCACTCAAGGGGCCGCGCGTCATGCAGCCGGACGCGCAACGCGACGCTGACCTGCTCGCGGGCAATTTCACGCGCCGCGATGAATTCGACATGGCCGAACCCGGTCACGAGTGGCTGCAGATCTACACGCCGAAGCGGGACTGGTACGAATTGAAGAACGGCGCGCTGGTGATCCAGCCCTTGTCCGTGGGCCTGGGGGATCGGCGCAATGCCTCGTTCTACGCCCGCCGGCAATCGCACCAGCGTTTCGCGGCCAGTACCGAGTTTTCGCCGCCGAAAGTCGCCGGCACGGCCGCCGGCATCGCGGCCTTCCAGAACGACAAACACTGGTATTTCTTCGGCTCCCGACACCAAGACGGGAAACTGGAACTCTTCCTCGAACGCCAGGCGGGTAATGGCGTGCAGGTGGTGAAACAGGCGCAGCTGGAGTCACCCGACACCCTGCGATTGCTGGTCAATGGCAGCTTCGGCAGCTATTCATTCTTCTACGATGCCGGCGACGGCTGGCAGGCGCTGAAAGATTTCGATGATGCGAGCTTTCTGAGTACGGAAATCGCCGGCGGATTCGTCGGTACGGTATTGGGACCCTTCGCAAGACAGGAATGAACATGCACAAGAATCGAATTGCCCTCGGCGCCGTGCTGGCGTTGCTCACCGTCACCGCACATGCCCAGGCACCGGCCAATCCAGATGCCGGCAAGGAAGACTGGATCGTCCTGTTCAATGGCACAGACCTGAAGGGCTGGACCCCCAAGATCGCCAAACACGAGCTGGGCGACACGGTCGCGAACACCTTCCGCGTCGAAGAAGGCTTGCTGAAAGTGCGCTACGACAAGAAGGCCTACAAGACCTTCGACAACCAGTTCGGGCATCTCTTCTGGAAGGATCCCTACTCCTATTACAAGCTCGTGGTGGAGTACCGCTTCGTGGGCGAGCAGGTTCCCGGCGGCCCAGCGTGGGCGCTGCGCAATTCCGGCGCCATGCTGCATTCACCGGATCCGCGCACCATGCCGCGCGACCAGACCTTCCCGATCTCCATCGAAGCGCAGTTTCTCGGTGGACTCAGCGACGGCAAGCCGCGCTCCACTGCCAACATGTGCTCGCCGGGAACGGAGATCGTTTTCCAGGGCAAGCTGTACCCGGACCATTGCCTGAACTCCTCGTCCGCCACCTTCGATGGCGAGCAATGGGTGCGCGCGGAACTCGAAGTGCACGGCGCCGGGAAGATCACGCATTCCGTGAATGGCACGAAAGTGCTCGAGTACGAGCTGCCGCAGTATGGCGGCGGCGCGGTGGACAACTACAACACCACCACCAAGATCGACGGGCAGCTCATCGAAGGTGGCTACATCTCGCTGCAGAGCGAGTCGCATCCCATCGACTTCCGCAAGGTGGAGCTGCTGAACCTGGCGGGATGCATGGACAAGGCCGCCACCAACTACAAGAGCTACTTCGTGAAACACGTCGCGGCGGACTGCAAGTTCGCCGAGGGCACCAAGGCCGTGATGCGCAAGCCGGGCGAGTACCCGCTCATGGCGGATTCCCTGCCGCAGGAAGGCATTCCGAAGGGACGGCTCGAAGGGCCGTTCGAGTTCAAGAGCCAGATCATCGCCGGCACGGTGCGTCGGTACTGGATCTTCGTGCCCGCGCAGTACAACCCGAAGAAGCCGGCCAACGTACTGGTGTTCCAGGACGGCCAGCGCGCGACCAATCCGAATGGCTCGTTGCGCGTGCCGCAGGTCATGGAAAATCTCATCGGCCAGGGAAAGATGCCCGTGACCATCGGCATCTTCATCACGCCCGGGAATCTCAGCGAGGCCTATCCGGACAATCTCGGCTTCAGCAATCCCAACAACCGGCGGGTGGAATACGACGCGATGAACGACACCTACGCGCGTTTCCTCATCGAGGAGATGCTTCCCGAGGTGGCGAAGAAGTACAACCTGACCAGTGACCCGGAGAAGCGCGTGATCGGCGGCACGTCGAGCGGTGCCATCTGCGCCTTCACCGTGGCCTGGCAGCGGCCCGACATGTTCCGCCGCGTGATCAGCATGATCGGCAGCTACACGTCGATCGGCTACGAGCCGGCCACCGCCGACAAGCCGATGACGCCCGGCGGCGATCTCTACCCGACGCTGATCCGCAAGAACCCGATCAAGCCCATCCGCATCTATCTACAGGACGGCGACAAGGACCTGTCGAACGAGCACGGCAACTGGTATCTCGCCAACCTGCAGATGCTGTCGGCCTTCGAATACGCGAACGCCAAGGCCGACAAGGACGGCACGCTGGGCACGCGCTACGAGCTGAACCACAACTGGGGTGACGGCGCGCACTCCGACCAGCACGGCGGCACCCTGCTCCCCGAGATCCTCAAATGGATCTGGACCAACGATTGATGGGGACATTCCTGATTTGCTAGCAAATGGGGACGCGGCTCAAAATGTGACCCATGGTTGATCGCTCCGGGCGCCTCCAGACCTTCACGCACCAGTCGCCCATCGGCCACTGGAGTGTGAGCGTCTGGAAGGTGGACCCGCGCCTCGATGGCATCGTCGCCAGCATGTGGTTTGGCGAGGGCAAGGTGGCCTACCAGCGCGATCGCATCCTGCCCTCGGGCCAGAGCCAGCTGCTCATCAACCTCGGCCCGCCGCAGTACCGCATCGAGCCCGGCCCGCCCGAAGTGCGCGTCCCCTTCGTCGACGTCTGGTATTCGGGCCTGCACCAGGGACCCATCGACACCGAGGCACCGCACGGCAATGCCTTGTTAGGCGTGGCGTTCACCTCGCGCGGCACCTTCCCCTGGCTGGGCGAACGCATGGATTCGCTGGCCGATCGCATCATCGCCCTCGCCGACGCGCTCGGTGACGGCGCCCTCAGGCTGCGCGAGCGACTGCTGAACACGGCCGCCCTCGAGGCACGTTTCCAGGTGGTCGAACGCTGGCTGATCACGCGGCTCAAGCCGCGCTGCATCGTGCATCCCGCGGTGCGCTGGGCCGTGGACCGCATCGAAGCCACGGGCGGACGCATGTCCATCGAGGATCTCGCCACGCAGACCGGTTTCACGCGCAAACATCTCGGCAACCTGTTCCAGCAGCAGGTGGGAATGTCGCCAAAGGCGCTGGCGCGCGTGCATCGATTCCGCGGCGCCCTGAAACTTCTCGACCGCGCCGATGGCCAGGTGCCCTGGGTGGAACTCGCCGAAGCCTGCGGCTACTACGACCAGTCGCATCTCATCAATGAATTCCGCCGGTTCACGGGCCTGTCGCCCGTCGAGCTCGCGCGCCGGGATCGCCCGGACAGCGGCAGCGTGGTCCTGCGTTAGCACTTCCCATTTTTCCAAGACGCCGTTTTGCGGCGGGCGCAGAATCCCGCCACAACAACAAAGGGAGGCGTCATGCCTGAAGTCAATTGGTTGGCCATCCTCATGGCGGCGGTGGCGAGTTTCCTGCTCGGCGGTCTCTGGTACTCGCCGGTCCTGTTCGGCAAGGCCTGGCAGCGCGAGACCGGCCTCACCGACGAAAAACTCAAGCAGAGCAACATGGCGAAGATCTTCGGGCTGTCGTTCATCCTCGCGCTGCTCGCGGCCTGGAACTTCGCCAACTTCCTGGGCCCTCGTCCGTCGCTGGTGTTCGGCACCGCGGTGGGTGCCTCGGCCGGCCTGCTGTGGGTCGCCGGCAGCTTCGGCATCAACTATCTGTTCGAGCGCAAGAGCCTGAAGCTGTTCCTCATCAACGGCGGCTATCACACCGTGCAGTTCGCCATCATCGGCCTGGTGCTGGCGTTGATGCCCTGCAAGGACTGCGCGGCCATGCCCTGCCCGTGATCGTCGAACGCAAGGCGGACCACGCCGTCAGCGAGGCCTCTTGCAAGCAGGCGACCGGCAAGTCCATCGCCGACTGGTTCAAGGCCCTCGACAAACACGGCGGTGTCGCGCTCGGGCGCCGGACCTTGAGCAACTGGCTCATGCAGGACCACGAGGTGGAACCCTGGTGGGCCACTACCGTGGTCAATGAATATGAAATCGCGCGCGGGGACCTCGCCAAGGATGGCAGGCCCAAGGGCTACAGCATCTGCCCCACCAAGAGCATCAAGGCCAGCGCGAAGGATTGCTACGCGGCCTTCGCCACCGCCAGGGCGCTGGACCAGTGGTTTGGTCCGAAGCACGACGTGAACATGCGCGACGGTGGACACTGGCGCAATGGCGATGGCAACCAGGCCGTCATCCGCAAGGTGAATGCCGGCAAGAACATCCGGCTCATCGCCGAGGACAACGGACTCACGCTGCCCGCGCCCGTGGAGATCAAGTTCGAGGCCAGTGGCGCGAAGTGCACGGTGATGGTCAGCGTCGATCGCCTGCAGACCCGTGCCGAGGCCGACGGCTACCGCCGCGCCTGGGGCGAGGCGCTGGACCGCCTCAAGGCGCATCTCGAAGCCGGCTGACGGCTACTTCGGCTCGTCGCGCAGGCCGCGGTTGCGGCTGACCAGCAGGTAACGGGTAAAGCGCGGGAAGTGCCGCGCGATGAACACCATGAGCCAGCCGTGGAAAGTGACGATGATTTCGCGCCTGCCGCGCAGGATGCCGTTCACCATGATGCGCGCGGCCACATCCGTCTTCATGCGCAACCATTCCGGAATCGGATCCTTGACGTGCGCATGCAGGCCACCCTGGTTGTCGACCTTGCGGATTTCGGAGTCCACGAAGCCCGGCGAGATCAGCGTGCAGCCCACGCCTTCCACTTTCAGGTCACCGTGCAGGGACTCCGACAGCGCGCGCACCGCGAACTTGCTCATGGCATAGGCCGAACCGCCAGGCACCGAGATGTAGCCCGCCACGCTTCCCATGATGACGAAGCGGCCACGGGACTGGCGCAGCGCGCCCAGCGTCTCGTGCAGCGTCCTCAGCACGCCAAACAGGTTGGTGTCGAACTGCCGCCGATAGTCGGCCACCGTGAGGCTCTGCGCGCGGCCGACGATGCCGAAGCCTGCGTTCGCCACCACGATGGACGGCACGATGCCCTGCCCCGCGAGCTCCGCCACCACGCGGGCGAGGTCGCCATCCACGGTGACATCGCCCCGATGCGCGCTCGCGCGGCCACCCGAGGCCCGCAATTCGCCCGCCAGGGTTTCGAGTTGCTCCGCGCGCCGAGCTACCAGCGCCACGCGCAGGCCGCGCTTCGCGAACTCGCGCGCGAGACCCGCGCCAATGCCGGAGGATGCGCCGGTGATGAGCACCGCGGATTCGTTCGTGGTCATGCATTGCCTTCTAACATGATCGCGTGGTGAAGTGACACCATGCCTGTCGATGTCGAGATCCGGTTGATCAGCAGCGCCGACGCCGCCGTGCTCGAGAACGTCGATCCGGACGTCTTCGACGCGCCGGTGCAGGCCTCCTTCACCGCGCGTTTCCTTGCGTCTCCTGACAACCTGCTCTTGGTGGCCATCCACGACGGCACGGTGGTTGGCATGGCTTCCGGCATCGTGTACGCGCATCCCGACAAGCCACTGCAGCTCTTCGTCAACGAGGTCGGCGTGGCGGATCGCGCGCAGGGCGAGGGCATCGGCAAACGCCTCCTCGACACCCTGATCAAACACGCGCAAAGCCTGGGTTGCGTCGAAGCCTGGGTCGCCACCGAGAAAGACAATGCGCCGGCCCGCGGGCTCTATCGGGCGATGGGCGGCGCGGAGCAAGCCGACCACGCCGTGGTATACACGTGGAGCTTCAAGCCCGGAGGCCGCAGTTGATGCTGACGCGTGACAACCTGCGTTTCTTCGTATCGCTGATCCTGTTGATGGTGGCGGCCATCCATGCCATGCCGCTGCTGGGTGTGCTCAGTGCCGAGCGACTGGCGGCGCTCTACGGGATTGCGGTGGCCGAGCCGAACCTGGAAATTCTCCTGCGTCATCGTGCCGTGATGTTCGGGATGCTGGCCGGTTTCCTGGCGTACTGCGCGTTCCAGCCGCGCCTGCATGCCGCGGGTATTGCCGTCGGCTTCTTCAGCGTCGCGTCCTTCCTGGCGTTGGCCTATCTCGTGGGCGGCTTCAATGAATCACTGGCGAGAGTAGTTCGATTCGATTACGTCGCGCTGGGGTTACTGGCGGTGGGCGGAGCCTTGCTCTGGATACGCGTGGACCGGTGATCCGCGCCTTCAAGCGGCCCAGAGCGAGGCCGCGTCGACTTCGCGCCACGCACCCGGGCTCAATCCCTCGACGCTGACCTGCCCGATCTTCGCGCGCACCAGTCGCAGCGTCGGGAATCCCACCTTGGCCGTCATGCGCCGCACCTGGCGATTCTTGCCTTCGCGCAACGTCAGCTCGATCCACGACGTCGGGATCTTCGCGCGGTAGCGTATCGGCGGATCGCGCGACCAGAGATTCGCGGGCTCGTCGATGAGCCGCGCCTGCGCGGGCTGGGTGCGGAAGTCCCCGAGATCGAGACCCCCCGTGCGCAGCGAGGCCAGCGCCTGTTCCGTGGCCACGCCTTCCACCTGCGCCCAGTAGACCTTGGGTAGTTTGAAGCGCGGACTGGAGATGCGGGCCTGCAGCGCGCCATCATCGGTCAGCAGCAGCAATCCTTCGCTGTCGGTATCCAGGCGTCCCGCCGGATAGACCTCGGGCACATTCACGAAGTCCGCGAGCGTGCGCTTGCCGGGCTCCGGGCTGAACTTGCAGGCCACGCCAAAGGGCTTGTTGAGCGCGATCAACACCCCGCTCAGCCCAGCGAGCGTTCGATGAGATCCGCCGGAACCGTCGTGGCCGGAACACCGAACTTCCCGCGGCGCGCCTTGCCCTTGACCGGCCGCGCATCGAACCACTCACGCACGTCTGCCTCGAGACCGACGCCATGCATGTAGTTGTACAACGCCTTGCGCAAGCCGCCACCCAGGTAGTCATGGTCCGTGCCGGTGGGATCGTCGAAGGGCACGTCGTTGTGCGCGAAGCGGATGTCGGGCGGCGGCAGCAGCGTGATGCCATAGGCATCCGGATCGAGCCCGATGGGCGAATGCGCCGTGGCTGCGAAGCGATGCCAGTAGGCCGACTGGATGCAGCCCGCCGCGAACAGCTGCCGCACGCGCTCCAGCGCGTCGACGGTGTCCTGCTCGGTTTCAGTCGGGAATCCGTACATGAGATAGGCGTGCACCATGATGCCCGCGTCCGTGAACGCGCGCGTCACGCGCGCCACCTGCCCCACCGTCACGCCTTTTTTCATGAGCTCGAGCAGCCGGTCCGAGGCGACTTCCAGCCCGCCGCTCACCGCCACGCAGCCCGATTCCGCCAGCAACTGGCACAGCTCGGGCGTGAAGGTCTTCTCGAAACGGATGTTGCCCCACCAGGTGATGCTCAGCTTTTCGTCGATCAGGCGCTTCGCGAGCGCGCGCAAGCCCGCCGGCGGCGCGGCTTCGTCCACGAGATGAAAGCCGGTTTCGCCCGTCTCTTCGATCAGCGCGCGGATGCGCTCCAGGACCACGTCGGTGCCGGGACGGTCGTAGCGGCCGATGTAGTCCAGCGACACATCGCAGAACGAACACTTCTTCCAGTAGCAGCCATGCGCCAGGGTGATCTTGTTCCAGCGGCCATCCGACCAGAAGCGATGCATGGGATTCAGCATCTCCATGACCGAGACGTACTTGTCGAGCGGCAGACCGTCATAGGTCGGCGTGCCCGTGTCCTTGGCCGGATAGTCGTGCTGGGTCGGGTCGTTCTTCAGCCGCACCTCGCCGCCCTCGCGCACGAAGGTGCGCACCAGCGGCGCCTTGCCCCCGCGCAGCCGCGTGAGCAGGTTCAGCAGCGGACGCTCGCCGTCGTCCAGCGTCACGTAATCGAAGTAGTCGAACACGCGCGCATCGCGCAACGATCGCAGCTCGGTGTTCACCCAGCCACCGCCGAGGATCAACGTGGCTTTCGGCGCCGCGGCGCGCAGCGCGCGTGCCATGCGAAACGCGCCATAGACATTGCCCGGGAACGGCGCGGTGATCGCCACGACGTCGGGTTTTTCCGCCGCGGCCAGTTCGCGCGTGATCTCGTCGAGCGCCTCGTCGACCAGCGTGGGCTCGCCGGTGAGCGCGTCCTGCAGCGGATCGAAAGATGGCGCGCTCGACGCCAGCCGTTCGCCGTAACGCGCCAGTTCGAAGCGCGGATCGATGCCGATACGCCAGACATCCGCGAGATCGTCGACATAGAGGCTGGCGAGATACCGTGCCTGCTCGGTGGTGCCCAGCGTGCCGAAGGCATGCACCAGCGTTTCGGCGAAGGCCTGCTCGAAACGCGGCCCTTCGGGCAGGAAGGTCCGGCCGCCGATGCGGAAAGCGAGGCTGGGATCCCGTCGCTGCAGGAAACGGATGGCGGGCTCGACGGTGGCCTCGTAGCGCCCGGCATGCTCGAGGAAGTGCGCGATCGACGGCGGCATCCTCGCTGCCTGTTTGAGGCCGCGCGCGCGGGAACGCAGTTCTTCGGCCATGCGCTTCACGCGCGGCGCCGAGTACAGCCGCAGGAACAGCTCGATCGAGGCATCGGCCTGGGTCACCGTGATACCGAGATCGGCCGCATGCTTGCGCAGGAATCCCGTCAGGTACGCCGTCGCGGGGTACGGCGTATTGAGCTGGATCATCGGCGGTGTGACGAGCAGGACTCGCATGGGGCGTGCAGGGTAGCGCAGGGACTACGGCGAAACAAAACGATGGGTTATGGTTGGTCCCCATGACCTCCCCCATCCGTCGCCCCCAGGTCTGCGTGCTCGGCAGCGCCGAGCCCGGCTCGAAGGCCTTCGACCTGGCCGCCGAAGCCGGCGCCCTGCTCGCGCGGCTCGGGATCACGGTAGTTAGTGGCTGCGGCAGCCCGGCGACGCGCGTGGCGGCCGAGCGCGCAGTCGCCGCCGATGGCCTGGTGGTCAGCATCATTCCGCCCGACACCATGCCACCCGCGGATTGGCCGGCGACCGTGGTGATCCCCTGTGGCATGGGCGACGCACGCAACCTGCTCATGGCCCTCGCCGGCGATGCCTGCATCGTGATTGGCGGCCGTGCCGGCACCATCTCCGAAGTTTCGCTGGCATGGCTGCACAAGCGCCCTCTGTTGCCCCTGGTGGGATGCGGTGGCTGGTCGGACACCCTGCCGTCGAATCCACCCGACGAGCGCCGGAACTCGCGCATTCTTCCCTGGGCTTCGACGGTGGAACTGGAACGGCAACTGCGGGAGCTGGCGTTGGCATGATGCGTAAAGTGTGGAAGGGCCTGCAGTTGCTTGCCCTGGTTCCGGTGGCGGTGCTGTCAGCCCTGGCAGCGACCATGTCCTTCGCCGGCATCGGCGGCGCATTCTCGAGCTGGGATGCGCGGGGCCTCTGGCATGTCGGCGAGACCTTGCTGTTCGGCGCGTTCCTGCTCATTCCGCTGTTCGCGGTTTTCTGTCTCTACTTCGCGATCATGCAGGAGCCTGAAGCCATCCGCGCCCGACCCAGGCTCACCCTCATGGTCATCGTCGGACTCATCGCCGGAAGCCTGCTGGCGTTGATCCTGATCCCCATGGAACTCACGGGTGACAACCCTCAATTCGGTGTGTGGACCTTGTCGATCCTCCTGCCGCTGGCGCTCGCCATCCTGCATATCGTGAGGATCGCCAGGGCAAAGCCTGCCCGCGCCCCCGGCCCGGCGATGACCGCGCCGCCAGTGGAGTAAACTCGCGCCCCCTTGTCCCGCCCGGGCCATGCCCGCGCCCATGAATCCGCAGGATCCCGCTTCTTCTCCGCCCTCCATCGAACACTGCCTGCGCCGCGACCAGTTTCGCCTGCGGCGTGAGCGCGATCGCCTGCGCGCCGAGCAGCTGCGCGGCAATGACGTGCGCGCGGCGGAAGCGGCACTCGCGGCCAAGGTCGCCTCCTCCGCGGCGGCGCGTGCCGCACGCGCGGCCAGTGTTCCCGGGGTCAGCTATCCAGCCGAATTGCCGGTCTCGCAGAATCGCGACGAGATCCGCGAGGCCATCGCGAAACATCCCGTGGTCATCGTCTGCGGCGAAACCGGCTCGGGCAAGACCACGCAGCTGCCCAAGATCTGTCTCGAAGCCGGGCGCGGCATTTCGGGCGCCATCGGGCATACGCAGCCGCGGCGCATCGCGGCGCGCGCCGTGGCCTCGCGCATCGCCGAGGAACTGGGCGTCGCGCTCGGCGAGCTCGTGGGCTACAAGCTGCGCTTCCAGGATCGCTCGCGTCCCGAAGGGCTCATCAAGCTCATGACCGACGGCATCCTGCTCGCGGAGACGCAGGGCGACCGGTTCCTCGAAGCCTACGACACCCTCATCGTCGACGAGGCGCACGAGCGCTCGCTCAACATCGACTTCCTGCTGGGATATCTCAAGTGGCTGCTGCCGAAGCGGCCGGACCTCAAGATCGTCATCACCTCGGCCACCATCGATCCCGAGCGATTCTCGAAACACTTTGGCGACGCGCCCATCATCAATGTCTCGGGCCGGAGTTTCCCGGTGGAGCTGCGCTACCGCGCGGTGCAGCTGGACGAGGAAGACGACGAAACCGCGGCGGACGAACAGGCCGCCATCCTCACCGCCGTGGATGAACTGTGGAGCGAACAGTCCGGCGACATCCTGGTGTTCCTGAGTGGCGAGCGCGAGATTCGCGAGACCGCGGAATCGCTGCGCAAGCATCATCCGCAGAACTGCGAGATCCTGCCGCTGTATTCACGCCTGTCGCAGGACGAGCAACAGCGGGTGTTCAGACCCTCGGGCCGGCGTCGCGTGGTGCTGGCCACCAACGTGGCCGAGACCTCGCTCACCGTGCCTGGCATCCGCGCGGTCATCGACACGGGCGTGGCCCGCATCAGCCGTTACAGCCATCGCAGCCGGCTGCAACGCCTGCCCATCGAGAAGATCTCCCAGGCTTCGGCCAACCAGCGTTCCGGGCGTTGCGGCCGCGTCGGCCCCGGCGTCGCGATTCGCCTCTATTCCGAAGAGGATTTCCGGGCGCGGCCGGAATTCACCGAGCCGGAAATCCAGCGCACCAACCTGGCGGCGGTCATCCTGCAGATGCACGCGCTCAAGCTCGGCGACATCGAGGCATTTCCGTTCGTGGAACCCCCCGATGGGCGGTACGTGCGTGACGGCCAGCGCACCTTGCGCGAGCTGGGCGCGCTGACCGAGGAAGGCGAGCTCACCGAGACGGGCCGTCGCCTGGCCAAACTACCGCTCGACCCGCGCCTCGGCCGCATCCTGCTCGCGGGCGCGGATGAACACTGCCTGGATGAAGTCGCCATCATCGCGTCGGCGCTCTCGGTTCCGGATCCGCGCGATCGTCCCGCGGACAAGCAGACCCAGGCCGACCAGAAACACGCGCCGTTTCGCGACGAGCAATCGGACTTCCTGTCGTTGCTCAAGTTGTGGAAAGCCTGGAACGAGCATCGCGAACAGCTGTCGCGCGCCAAGCTGCGCGCCTGGTGCAAGGAGAATTTCCTCTCCTACCTGCGTCTCATCGAATGGCACGACGTGCACGGCCAGGTCATGGAAGTGGTCAAGGGCGAGCTGGCGCTCAAGGCCAGCCCGCAGCCCGCGCAGTACGAATCCATCCATCGCGCCCTGTTAGCGGGGCTGCTCTCGCAGGTGGCCGAACGCAAGGAGCAGGCGGAATATCTCGGCGCCAACGGCACCAGGCTCGCCATCCATCCGGGCTCGGGACAGTTCAAGGCGCGTCCGGCCTGGATCGTGAGTGCCGAGCAGGTGCAGACCACCAAGGTCTACGCGCGCACGGTGGCGCGCATCGACCCGCGCTGGGTGGAAGCCGTGGGTGAGCATCTCGTCAAGCGGCACCACTACGAGCCTCACTGGGAACGCCGCGCCTCGCGGGCTGCCATCTACGAGCGTGTCACGCTGTTCGGACTCACGCTGAGCTCCGGCCGCAGCGTCCCCTACGAACGCGTCGATCCGAAGGCGGCGCGCGAGATGTTCATCCGCCACGCGCTGGTGCTCATGGAATACGACTCGCGCGCGCCCTTCTTCGAGCACAACCTGAAGTTGCTCGAGGAGACCGAGTACCTGCAACAGAAGGGCCGGCGCGTGGACCTGCTGGGTGACGAACAGCAGCTGCACGAGTTCTTCGATGCGCGCGTGCCGGAGGGCATTTCCACGGGCGCGGCCTTCGAACGCTGGCGGCGCGATGCCGAGAAGCAGGATCCGAAAATCCTCTGGCTCACCGAGCAGGACATTTCGCCGGGAGACGCCGAGCTCGATGCGCAGCGTTTTCCCGATCATCTCTCCGCGGGACCGCTGGTGGTGCAGCTGCGCTACCGATTCGAACCCGGCAACGAAGACGACGGCGTCTCGGCGCTGATCCCGCTGCACGTGCTCAACCAGTTGCCCGAAGAACCCTTCGAGTGGCTGGTGCCGGGTCTGTACGAAGAGAAAGTGACCGCACTGATCCGGGCGCTGCCGAAGAACCTGCGCGTGCATTTCGTGCCCGTGCCGGAGGCGGTCGCCAGGGTTTTGCCGCTGATCGACACGGATCGCGGGTCGCTGCACGCGCAACTCGCGGCGGCGCTGCTGCGCACCGGGGGCGTGCCCGTACCGCGCGACGCCTTCCGCGAAGACCTGCTGCCGCCGCATCTGCGCATGAACTTCCTGCTCATCGACGATGCCGGCAAGGTGCTGGCGCGCTCGCGCAGCCTGCGCGAGCTTCGCGAGCGCCATGCCGGCACGGCCCAGCAGGAATACGCCAAACAATCCGAGTTGACCTCGGGCGCAAAGACCTGGGTGTTTGGAGACCTGCCCGAGCGCCAGGACGCGGCTGCCGGCGCGCGCCGGCAGCTCGGATACCCGGCGCTGGTGGACGAAGGCGCCACCGTTGGACTGCGCGTCTTCGCCACGCCGCCCGAAGCGCGCCTGAGCCATGAACGCGGCGTGACGCGACTGCTGCGGCTGGCGATGGCGCGCGATCTCAAGCCGTTGCGCCGAGATCTCGCGGTCAACGTGCAGGGTGAGATGGTCTACAAGAACCTGCCCCCTCATCCGCTGCTGAACCCGGAGCTCGTGGCCGGCCGCGAGCTGCGCGACGACCTGCTCGATCGCGTGGTGATATCGGTGTTCCTCGATGGGCGCGAGCCGTTGCGCAGTGGCGCGGCCTTCGACGCACGCATCACCACGCAGCGCGGCGGCATCGGCCTCCCCGCGCAGGAGATCTCGCGCACCGTCCAGGCCGCGCTCGAACGTCTCGTGCGTATCCAGGCGGCGTTGCCCAAGGCCGCGGCCCCCGCGGCGGCCGACATCCGCGCGCAACTCGCCTGGCTGGTTCCCGCGGGATTCCTGCTGACCACGCCCTGGGAACGATTGAAGGAATTCCCGCGCTACCTCCATGCCATCGAACAGCGGCTCGACAAGCTGGGCGCGAATCCCAAGCGCGACGCGCAGCTGGCCGCGGAGATCGGGCCACTCGAGACCCGCTATCGCGAACGCGTGAAGGTGGAGCGGGGCCTCAAGCCGCCCGCCGAGGACGAGTTCCGCTGGCTGCTGGAAGAGCTGCGGGTGTCCTTGTATGCCCAACAACTCAAGACCCGCGTGCCGGTCTCGGCCCGGCGCCTCGCCGATGCCTGGACGGAGCGCGAGAAACTCCCGCTGGTTTGAGTGTGGCGGCGGGGAGCACGTATGCTCCGGGCATGCGCGTGATTTCACCGGGGCGATCGTGAGAGGGTTCAGTCTGAACGCCATGCTCATGGCCGCGTCGCTGTCGTCAGGGTGCGTGCATACACCAGCAACCTGCGGCGAAGGCCGGCAACCTTCGGTGGTCGAGCACATCTACTTCGGCGCCGCGACTCCCGATGGCGAAGTTACCGCGGAACAGTGGACCGCCTTCCTGAACGACACGGTGACGCCGCGTTTTCCCGGCGGACTGACCAGCTGGCAGGCGGATGGCCAGTGGCGATCGACGGATGGCTCGCTGACCCGCGAATCCTCGCGCCTGCTGAACCTCATCCACCCGGGCGATGCCAGGTCCGAAAGCTCCGTGCTCGCCATCATCGACGCGTACAAGACGCGTTATCGCCAGGAAGCCGTGATGCGCGTGACAGCACCCGGCTGCGTGTCCTTCTGAGGTGAAAATTCATGCTCGTTGAAATCAGCCTGTTGGCGCTGCTCGTCGTCGCACTCATCGCCTTTTTCATTTCGCTGGAAGTGGGATTCAGGCTGGGCCAGCGGCGCCTCAGCAGGACAAACGACCCGGAGAAGAGCCACACCAGCGCGTTGCAGGGCGCGACGCTGGGCTTGCTGGCCCTGCTGCTGGGTTTCACGTTCGCGATGGCCGTGGCGCGGTACGACAACCGCAAGAGCGTCATCCTGGAGCAGGCCAATGCCATAGGCACCGCGGAACTGCGCAGTCGCCTGCTGCCCGCGGCCCAGGCCGAGCCGGCCGGCAGACTGATCCGGGAATACGTCGAAACCTGGCTGGCCTTTCGGGCTGCGAACGACATGGCACAGATCGACGCCACCGAAGCACATGCGTCGGTGATCGAAAATCAACTCTGGAAGCTGGCGCAGGAAGCCACGACGGCGGATCCGCATTCCATTCCGGCGGGTCTGTTCGTCGCCGCCATGAACGATGTCATCGACCTGCACGAGAAACGCCATCGTTCGATCCTGGATCGCGTACCCGAGGTGGTCTTCTATCTCCTCTTCCTGGTGTCGGCGTTCGCGCTCGGACAGATCGCCTACAGCTCGGGACTCAGCGGTCATCGTCACCCGGTGGCCAATGTGCTGTTCGCATGCATCATCGCCATGGTGCTCGTGGTCATCATGGACGTCGACCGGCCACGTCGCGGTGTCATCCAGGTGAGCCAGGAAAGCATGTTGCGTCTTCACGAATCATTGAAAGCCCCCTCCCCATGAAGTCATTGCTGATCCGTGCCGTGCTGCTCGTCGCGGCCGCCACCCCGGCGTACGCCACTGTCACGCAGATCGAGACTCGTCTCGACACGCCGCAGGCCGCCTATGCGGCGCGGCGCCTGAGCGAAGCACCCACGACTACCGAATACTTCGTGTTGAACGTCGACGCGAAGCTCCCGGCCGAATCCTTCGAGATCACCAGGCAAGCGAACCAGACCTTCATCACCGGCGGCGACGGCCGCGGACTCGTCTACGGCGCGCTCGCCGTGCGCGAGCAACTGCTGAACCGACAGCCGGTATCGAAACTCATGAACGGCGTGCAGAAGCCCGCGCTCGCCTTCCGCGGCATCAAGTTCAACACGCCCTGGGACACCTACCGCCCGAGTTCGGCGCTCGACCAGCACGTCGCCACGGTGCGCGACCTGAAATTCTGGGAAGCCTTCCTCGACATGATGGTCGAGAACCGCTTCAACTCGATCTCGCTCTGGACCATGCATCCGTTCACCTACATGGTCCGGCCGAAGAATTTCCCGGAAGCCAGCAAGTGGAGCGACGCCGAGTTCGCCGAATGGCAGCATCTCTACCGCGAGATCTTCCGCATGGCGAAGGAACGCGGCCTCGACACCTACGTGGTGTTCTGGAGCATCTTCGTGAGCGAGGAGTTCTCGAAGGCGCACGGCGTCGCGAAGCAGAACTTCTACCCGCACTACTACGTCGACGGCGACACCTCCGAGGTCACGAAGCGCTACCTGCGCGAGAGCGTGACCCAGATACTCGAGGAGTACCCGGATCTCGACGGCATCGGCGTGTCGCATGGCGAGGGCATGGGCGGCATGACGCCGCTGCAGCGCCAGCAGTTCGTCGACGAGGTCTATGTCGCGGGCGCACTGGCCGCGAAACGCGCCCAGCCGGTGAAGCTCATCCACCGCGTGCCCTTCTCCTCGGGATTGTCCTCCGGGCCCGGCGTGAGCACCGACGTGGAACAGATCACGCGCGCCGCCATGGAAAAGCTTGGGCATAGCTTCGACGGCCCCATCTGGGTGGAGATGAAGTTCAACTGGTCGCACGGACACTCGACGCCGAAGCTGGTCAAGGTGCACGGCGGAAAACTCGGCAACACCTACTTCGACCCGCTGCCCGCTAACTACCGCGTGGTCTGGCAGATCCGCAACGAGGACTTCTTCGCGCTGCGCTGGGGTGTTCCCGACTTCATCCGCCAGCACCTCGCGCTCAACGGCCACCAGCCCTATGTCGGCGGATACTTCGTCGGTTCGGAGACCTATATCCCGGCATTGGACTACTTCACGGCGAGCCCCGGGAAGGTCGACTGGAAATACGCCTTCGAGCGACAGTGGCTGTTCTACAAGCTCTGGGGACGACTGCTGTTCGATCCGTCCACACCCGACATGGTCTTCGCATCCGAATTCACGCGCCGTTACGGCAAGGGCAAGGAAAAGCTGCTGCCGGCCTATGCACTGGCCTCGAACACCCAGTTGCGACTGGCGTCGCTGTTCGATTCCCGCTGGGACTTCACGCTGTACAGCGAAGGACTGCTGGCGCTGCAGGGCGAAGAAACGCACTACATCGGCGTGGATGCGCTCATCCGCCAGCCCACCATGGATCCGGACTACGTGTCGGTATCCGACTACGTGAAGACGCTGCAGGCCGGGGGCCGCTTCGCGGATTCACGCGTGACGCCCGACAAACTCGCCGACTCGCTCGAACGTGACAGCCGCTCGGCGCTGCAACTGATCCGCCCGATCCGCGCCAATGGCAACGCCACCCTGGGCTACGAAGTGGCCGACATTCGCATCTGGGCCGGGCTCGGGCAACACCTGGCCGAGAAGCTGCGCGGCGCCATCGCGCTGGAGACCTTCCGCGCCACCGGCAATGAGCAACAGAAACAGGCGGCGATCGTCCACCTGGAGAAGGCCCTGGCGCACTGGGACGAAGTCATCCGCGTTTCCCGCCCCATCTACCGCGACATGAAGCTCACGCACTACAACGGCAATGCGTTTGGTGCCAATCCCGACAACCTTTTCCACTGGGCGCTGATCCGTGACGAAGTGGCGGCGGATGTCGAGGTAGCCCGCAAGGCGACCCAGCGGTGAAGCTCATCATCAACATCGACGTTCCGGATCTCAAACCGGCCATCGCCTTCTACTGCGAAGCCCTGGGTCTCACGCACTCGCGCACCCTCGACCACGACACCGCCGAACTCACCGGCGCGTCGTCGACGATCTACCTGCTGCAGAAGGGTGGCGGTACCCAGGCCGTGCAGGCCCCACCCGTCGCGCGCCACTACCAGCGGCACTGGACGCCCGTGCATTTCGATCTCGTGGTCGCGGACGTGGACCAGGCCGCGACCCGGGCCATCGCCGCGGGCGCGAAGCGCGAGACCGACCACCTCGACTGGCGAGGATCACGCTGCCTGAGCTTCAGCGATCCATTCGGCCATGGCTTCTGCTTCATCCAGTTCGAAGAGAACGAGACCTACCGCAACTAACACGGCGGGCCGCGGGCCGCTCCAATGACCCGCGTGCCCGCCCACGCTCACAGCTTTCTTTCCCCGCTCAAAGCGAATCGAGGAAAGCCAGCACCCGGTCTTTCTGTGCCTGGCTGAGGGCGTCATAAGCGGTTTTCGCCGCGGCCGCCTGGCCGGCGTGCCGCGCGATGGCTTCCTGCTTGGTGAAGGACAGGCCATCGTGCATGAGGCGGTTGCGCGTACGCAGCGCCCACAGCGGCGCGGTGCGGATCTGCGCAGCCGTGGACGCGAACTCGGCGCCCGGCAATACGGGGATGCCATCACCGGTACCGATGTCATGCAGCAGGAAGTCGCTGTAGGGATGGATGATCTTGTTGCCCACGGCGTCACGGACCCGCAGCGCGCCACCATTGATGCGCGTGCCAGGTGCCGCCGTGCGGATCGTCGGTATGTGGCATCCCGCGCAACCGATGCGATTGAAGATCTCGTCGCCATCGCGCACGCGTGAATTGATATCTCCCCGCGGCGGCGCCTTGGTCGCCCGCATGAAGTTCGCGAAGGCCTCCAGGTCGACGCCGTCGTCTTCCGGATCACGAACCGCGTCGTAGCGCGTGCCGAATCCCACAAACCTGCCGAGCGCCGTGTTCTCGTCCGGCAACAGCGGCGTGGTGATGCCCATTTCGTTCAGGTAGGCATCGGCGGCAAATGACACCAGGCTGGCGTGCTGGCTCTTCCAGCCGAAACGCCCGATGCGTGGCGCGTTGTTCGCCTCGAGCACCGCGACTTCGAGCGCGGTACCGCGAATCGCCGCGGGTTGTGCATTGCGAATGGCCAGCAGCGTGTCGTTGGGAATGGCTTCTACGAAACCCGCGCCCAGCGTGTTGGTGGAAATGCGCAGCGTGCTGACGCTGTCTTCGAAGGGCACCCTTTCGAACACGTCGGCATGCGTGGAACGGGACTGGATCAGCGATCCACCCACCGATTCGACGAACTGCAGCAGCTCCATGCGGCCGGTGCGATGCTCGGCCACCTGGCTGGCACCACCGGTCACGATGTTCTGGTGGCATTCGCGGCAGGACTGCGCGTTGAACGTGGGGCCGAGGCCGTCGGACGCGTGCTCCACCTCTTCGAAGATGAAGCGGTTGTCGTTGAATGACCGCAGCGCGACCACCGAGTCTTCGTCGAGGGAATCATACGAGGGGCCCTGCGGATCGAAGCCATTGGTGCGATTGTCGAAGGCGGCCGGCGCCTCGCTGAAGCTGCCGCGCGAGGGTGGCTCGGGGGTGACGGCCTGCGTGCGTGCGCCCGAGGTCTGCGCGTCATTGGCCGCGGCGGAAGCGGCGGCGGTGGCCGCGGCTGGCGCGCTGGTTTCCGGCTCGACGCGCAAGGTCGACGGCGTGAACCGGTTGTACCCGGCATCGGGCACGGCGTCCTGGGCGGTGGATATCTGGCTGGCGACGCCCATCGCCAGGGCGGCGGACAGGGTGAACGTTGTTAGACCACTGCGAGAGTTCATGCTGGCTCCCTTCCTTAGGATTTGTCTGACGCGCGTGGACCATGCGCGCCATTCCCGTGCCAGCGCAAACTGACGCCATTAGGGGACGGGGCCTACAGGCAACAGTGGGATTTAGGCAACGCTGCTGCGGTGCGAATCGAGCGCGGCGACGGCTCGCCGCGATGCGAAATGGCGATAGCTCTCGATGGCGAAATCACGCAGCTCCGCGGCATTCAGCCCCGACTTCTGCAGATCCAGGGCCATCCAGCCCTTGTGACCCAGGTACGGCGGAATCGACAGCCGCGGGTCCATTTCCAGCGGGCCCTGCCGCTCGATGCCCACCCAGAACTGAGCGGTCAATCCCTTGCCGTAGTCGTACAGCATGAAGAAGGTGCGTTTGCCCGCGCGCCAGGTCATCGAGCCCATCTGCGTGCCCTCTTCCACTTCGGGCAGCTCCTGGCAGATCTTGCGCACCGCGGCGATGGCCTTGAGCGCGCGCGGCGCCAGCAGGCGATCGATCTCGGCGGGCGTCATTTTCACCGTCGGCGCCGCGATTCGTGGCGGGTCGGGACTGCGGGCCAGGAGTTTCGCCGGTGAACTGTTCAGGTAGGCCAGGTGCGTGAGTTCGCACACTTTCTTCCAGGGCACGCCCTTGTTGAGCTCGATGCCGATCCAGCCCGAGGGCCCCACGTACGGCGGCTTGTACAGCTGCCGTGACGACGCCAGCAGCCGCGACTGCTCCAGCGCCGGCGTATTGAGCCACAGGCCGACGTGGCCATCGCCATGGTGGTTCAGCGCCCACACGGCGAACACCTTGCCCTTGCGGGCGCGATAGTTAGGGGAGCCGTGCGACTCGAACTCCTCGGCCTCCGGAAACGCGAGACAGAGTTCGCGTACCGCGGCCGGGATGGTTCGCGCGCGCCGCCCGGCCATCACGCGGTCTGCAGGTAGGTTCCGAAGAAATCGAGGGTGCGCTGCCACGCCAGCTTCGCGGCCGGCTCGTTGTAGCGCGCCGTGCTGGAATCGTTGTGGAAGCCGTGCTGCGTGCCCGGGTACATGTTGAGGCTGTAGGGCACGCGTGCCGCGTCGAGCGCGGCGCGGAAGTCGTTGATGCCGGCATTGATACGCTCGTCATCCGCGGCGTAGTTCAGCAGCACCGGCACCTTGAGCCGCCTGGTGTCCTCGGCGGAGAGTTGCCGGCCGTAGAAGCACACGGCGCAGTCCACGCCCACGGTCTCGACCGCCGCGCGCAGGGCGAGTCCGCCGCCATAACAGAAGCCGACCACGCCGATCTTGCCATTGCTGGTGGGATCGGCCGCCAGCCAGGGCACGGCCGCGAGCACGTCGCCGGCGATGCGCGCCGCATCGGTCTTGGCGAACAGGTCGCGCGCCGCTTCCTGGTCCGCGGGCGCGCCGCCGGCCACCGAGAGGCCGTCGGGCGCGATGGCGGTGTAGCCGGCGAGCGCCGTACGCCGCGCCACGTCTTCGATGTGCTCGTTGAGTCCGCGGTTCTCGTGGATCACGAGCACGCCGGGTAGTTTGTCATGCCTGCCGAGCTTTTTCGGGCGTGCCACGTAGGCCTTCACGGGACCATTCGGGCCGTTGAATTCGATCTTCTCGGTCTTGAGGCGCTTGTCGTCGGGCTCGATCTGCCGTGCCTGCGCATAGTTGGGCTCGAGCACCGCCAGGACGGTGGTCGCGGCCGCGGCACCGCCGGCCATCTTCGCGAGCCGCGAGAGGAACTCGCGCCGCGGCAGCGCGCTGTGCACGTATTCGTTGTAGAGGTCGATGATGCGGCGGTCGACGGTCATGTTCACTCCCAGTAGACGTGCTTCTTCATCTGCGACAGCGGCACGCAACCCTGGAACGCCGTCGGCACGGGAACGTACTCCATGTTGTCGAGGATGCCCACCTTCGAGCTGAAATAGCCCAGCAGCGTGAGTTCACGCAGCATGAGGATGAAGGCCCTGGGGCTTTCCTTCGCTTCGAGCGCCGACTCCAGCGACTGTTTCACGAAGGCGGAACGATCCGCGACCTCGCGCTCGCGGAACGGCTTTTCGAAAGCTGCGAGTCCCGAGGTGAAACGATCCTGGTCCGCCTTCACGTAGACCGCGGCCAGCACCTCGTCGATGAAGGCGGGCACGCCGGCATCGCGCGCGCCGCTGGTCTCGGTGCGCGGAATGATGATTTCGGCGATTTCGGCCACCACATCGAGTTGCGCCGCGCTCAGTACCTTGAGCGTGGACGCCGCACCTGCGACGGGCTCCTTTGCCGAGCATCCTTGCAGGATGGCCAGCGCCGCCGGCGCCGAGATCGCGCCACCGAGCAGCCAGGCGGCACGCTTGAGCAGTTCGCGCCTGCGCATCAATTCGGCGTCCTGGCTCATAGATTGCCCTTCTTGAGTTCTTCGACCGCGTGGTGGGCCGCGCGCGCCGTGAAGGCCATGTAGGTGAGCGATGGGTTCTGGCAGGCCGAAGACGCCAGGAACGACCCGTCCGTCACGTACACGTTCTTGCAGGCGTGCACCTGGTTGAACTTGTTCAGCACGGAGGTTTTTGGATCCTTGCCCATGCGCGCGGCGCCCGCTTCGTGGATCGACAGGCCCATGCCGTAGTTGTTTTCGCCGACGTGGATGTTCTTGTAGCCGGCGGCCTCGAGCATCTCGACGCCATCGGCCACCATCTCTCTCTGCATGGCGAGTTCGTTTTCGCGCAGCTTCGTGTCGATCTTCAGCACCGGCAGTCCGTACTTGTCCTTGCGCGAGCGATCGATGGTCGCGTGATTGAGATGGTTGGGAAGGATTTCACCGAAGCTCGAGAGGTTCAGCACCCACGGACCCGGTTCCTGCACGGCCTGCTTGAGCTCCGCTCCAATCATCGAAGAGTTGTTGAAGCGGCCGACGCCGGAACGCGAAGCGCGACCCTGGTAGCCGAAGCCGCGCAGGTAGTCGCGCTTTTCCTTGCCGAGATTGCGATAGCGCGGAATGTAGTAACCATTGGCGCGTCGCCCGGTGTACGCCACGTCTTCGTGACCTTCCACCGTCGCGCTCACGCCCGCGGCCTTCAGGTGATCGACGAGATTGTGGCCGAGCTCACCCGAGTCGTTGCCGAACCCGTTCGGGAAGCGCGCAGACACCGAGTTCATCATGATGTACGCCGAACCCAGCGTGGACGCGCACAGGAAGACCACCTTGGCGAAGTAGTCGGTCTGCGCGCCGGTCTCGGCGTCGAGCACACGGACGCCCGTGGCCTTGCCCTTGTCGTTGTCGTAGATGAGCTCGTAGACGATCTTGTTGGCCAGCAGGGTCATGTTGCCGGTGCGTTCGGCGGACGGCAGCGTCGACGACAGACTGCTGAAGTAGGCGCCGTACGGACAGCCGCGAATGCAGAGATTGCGGTACTGGCAGGGTGCGCGCTGCGGGCTCTGGTCATGTGTCAGCGGCGCGGTGAGATTGGCGACACGGCCAATGATGAGCTTGCGGCCCATCTTCTCGGTGAGCTTGCGCTGGAACTCGATCTCGACGCAGTTGAGTTCCATGGGCGGCAGGAATTTTCCGTCCGGCAGCTGCGCGAGGCCGTCGCTGGCGCCGCTGATGCCGGCGAAGGTTTCGACGTGGTCGTACCACGGGGCGATCTCGTCATAGGAAACCGGCCACGGAATGCCGATGCCCTCCTTCGCGTTCGACTCGAAGTCCAGCGGCGAGAAGCGGTAGCTCTGCCGCGCCCACATGATGGAGCGGCCACCCACATGGTTGCCGCGGATCCAGTCGAAGCGACTGCCGTCGACCTCGGTGTACGGGTTGTCGAGATCATCGACGAACCAGTGCGTATTGGACGGCGTGGGGTACTGGCTACGCGTCTGCACCGGTTTGCGCTGCTTCGTCTCCTGCGTGACGCGGTTGCCAAACGGAATGTCCCAGGGATCGGTGGTCGCGGTGGGGTACTCGCCGTGCCGGACCATGCGGCCGCGTTCGAGCACCAGTGTCTTCAGACCCTTTTCGGTGAGTTCCTTGGCGGCCCAGCCGCCGCTGATGCCCGTGCCGACGACAATCGCATCAAACGAATTCGTTTCCATGCTCTACTTGTATCCCCCAGGCCAAGTTTCCGTAGCGGCGGGATTATGGACCACCTGCGCGTTCTTCTGGTTCCGTTTCACCCGACCAGCCTCATTCTCATCGCCATCGTCGCGACGCTGCTGTCTTTCTTCGGCTTCGCGGGCATGTTCGGCATGCTGGGTTCCGTGATCCTGCAGATCTGGGTGGTGAAGTACGGGTACGCGCTGATCGAACACATCGCCGATGGCGCCACCGAGCCGCCGGTGATGTCCATGGAAATGCTGAGTCCCTCGGAAACCCGACCCTGGATCCAGGTCGGGCTCATCGTCCTCGGCGCGATGGCCTGCAAGGCTCTGGGCGGCGATGCGCGCCTCGCCCTTGCGCTCATCCTGCTCGCGCTGCTGCCGGCCTCCGTGGCCGTGCTGGGCGTGGGCGAGCCCTTCTACCAGGCCGTGAATCCCCTGATGCTCTTTCGCGTCATCCGCGGACTGGGCTTTTACTACGTCGCCATGCTCGCTTCGCTGCCGCTGTACCTGGGCCTGTTGCTGGTACTCGGGACGCTGGGCATCTGGAAAATAGTCTGGTACGCGGTGGCGCTGGCCTGCGAGATCTCCTTCTTCTCGCTGGTCGGCGGCTGCCTGTACCTGCGCCGCAACCAGATCGGACTCGAGCCCAGTCGCAGTCCGGAACGCACGGCCGCGCGTGAGGAACGCGAGCGCGAACAAGTGCGCGCCCGCATGGTCGACGAAGTATTCCAGCAGGTGCGCATCGGCAAACACGTCGATGCCAGCCGACCGCTGGCGCGCTGGATGAGCAGCCTGGACGGCGAGACCGCGGCGCGGGACGCCCGGCACATTGCCGGCCAGATGCTGGGATGGGGATCCGAGCCCGCGCTGAACACCCTGGGCAGCACGCTGGTCCGCCACCTGCTGCGTGCCGGCCGGCCTGATGCCGCCCTCGCCACCTTCGAAAAATTGCGCCAGCACGCGCCCGCCGTGACGCTGGATTCGGCCGACGACCTGCGCGCCCTCGCCGAGTACGCGGACAGCATCGGGCGGCAAGAACTGGCAAGTTCGCTGCGCCTGGAGACCCCCATCTACCGGCCCTGACATGACAGTTGTCAGGACCCTGTTCTGACAACGGCGACTGCCCGGGGCGCGCCCCCGGCGCCATGCTGTGACCCGCCAACTCCCGCGAGGTCACATGTCCCAATCAACCCTGGCCCGGCTCGACGACGTCCACAAGCGCTTCGGGAAAATCGCCGCGCTGGACGGTCTCGATCTCACCGTCAACCGCGGTGAGCTGCTGGCGCTGCTCGGCCCCAATGGCGCCGGCAAGTCCACCGCCATCTCGATACTGCTCGGCCTTCAGCGTCCCGACCGCGGCATGGCCGGGCTGTTCGGCGAGGATCCGCAGAGCGTCGAGGCCCGGCAGCGCATCGGCATCATGATGCAGGAGGTCAACCTGCCCTCGGTGATGCGCCCGCGCGAGCTCATCCGCCAGGTCTCGAACTACTACCCCAACCCCTACGACATGCCGACGGTGCTCGAGAAGCTTTCATTGCAGCAACTCGCCGATCGCCCGTACGGAAAACTCTCGGGAGGCCAGAAGCGCCAGGTGCAGTTCGCGCTGGCCATCTGCGGCCGCCCGGAACTGTTGTTCCTGGACGAACCCACCGTGGGCCTCGACCTCAAATCGCGCGAAGAGTTGTGGCAGGTGCTGCGTGACCTGGTCCACGAAGGCTGTTCCATCGTGCTGACCACCCACTATCTCGAGGAGGCCGAGGCGCTCGCCAACCGCGTGGCGGTCATGGCCCATGGCCGCGTGGTGGCCCAGGGCAGCGTCGATGAAATCCGCGCGCATGTGTCGCGCAAGAACGTTTCGTATCGCAGCACCTTGCCGCGACAGACCATCGAGGCCTGGCCCGAGGTGCTGCAATGGAGCGAACAGTCCGGTCGCCAGCAGGTGGTGACGCGCGACGCGGAAGCGCTGCTGCGCCGGCTGCTGGCTGCCGATGCCGAGCTGAGTGACGTCGAGGTGCGGCGCGCCGGGCTCGCCGAAGCCTTCGCCGAGATCACCGCGTCCGCCCAGTCCGGCAACGGGAAACCGTCATGACGCGCGGTCGCAGCGCCGCCGACGCCTATCTCGGCGACATCAAGGTCGAACTCACCAAGATGCTGCGCACGCCGGCGTTCGCGGTGCCGACCATCGTGTTTCCCGTCATGTTCTACCTGCTGTTCGGCGTGCTGCTGGGCACGGCCCGCGGCAACATGCAGATGGGTCTCTACGCTCTGGCCGCCTACGCGGTGTTCGGCACCATGGCACCGGGATTGTTCGGCTTCGGCGTGACGCTGGCCATGGAACGCGAACAGGGCTTGCTCACGTTCCGCCAGGCATTGCCCGCGCCTCCGGGTGCGTTCCTGGTGGCGCGCATGGTCACCGCCATGGTGTTCGTGAGTCTCAGCACGCTGCTGCTCATCCTGGTGGCGACCACCATCGGCAAGGTGCCGCTGACGCCGGCGCAGGGCCTGTTGCTGTACTTCGTGAACGTCGTGGGTGTGCTGCCCTTCGCCGCAGTGGGCATGTTTCTCGGCGCCACCGCCTCGGGCAATGCCGCGCCGGCCATCATCAACATGATCTATCTACCCATGGCGTTCCTGTCGGGCCTGTGGGTGCCGCTGCAGTTCCTGCCGAAGATGCTCCAGGACGTGGCGCCGGCCTGGCCGGCGTACCACCTGGCGCAGCTGTCCATGCATACCGTGGATGCGCCCATGATGGGCACCATCGGCAATCACCTCGCGGCGCTGGTGGGCGTGACCGTGCTGTTCTTCTTTCTCGCCATGCGCCGGCTCGGCAACCGCGGCATCAGCCTGTTCGGCCCGGCGAGGAGCAGCGCGGGATCGGCCCGCCCGCTGCGGCAGGCCCTCTCGATTGGCATCGTGTTCATTTCCATCGGCCTCATCATCGCGGGCGTCCTGGGCGGCCAAGCGCCTCGAAAGGCTGCCGCGGCCACGTCGGATGGCGCGCAGGGATCCGGTTCCGCTACCCCTGTGGCGGACTCCGATTCCGGCGCACCCCCCGGCGTGGCCGCGCCTGACGTACCCGTGATCGGCAGCTTCGACGACGGGAGCGCCAAGGCCGGCTACGGCATCGGCTGGAGTGCCGTCGACGACAAGATGCGTGGCGGCAATTCCAGCGTCGCACAGCACCTGGTTGCCGGCGGCGCGGGCGAATCCGCGGGTGCGCTGGAAGTCAGCGGCGAGATCGGCACCGCAATCCAGTATCCCTTTGCGGGTACTTCGTTCCTGCCGAATGGCGATGCGGCCAAGTCGTTCGCCGAACAAGGCTTCATGGACTACTCCGCGCGCAAGACCTTGAGCTTCTTCGCGCGCGGCGACGGCCGCACCTACACGCTGATGTTGATGGGCCCGGTGGTCGACGCCATTCCGACCATGTACACCTTTGACGCGGGACCGGAGTGGCAGCAGGTACGCGTGCCCCTGCACGAGCTCGGCGGCGTCGATCTCAAGCGCATCAAGGTCATCAGCATCGGCACCATGACACCGGGACCATTCCGCTTCCAGGTCGATGACGTACGCATCGACTGAGGTTAGGATCGCCGCCACCAAGCCATGCGCATTTCAGAACTGATCCGCAGCATCCGCGAGCCGCCGCCCGAGTCGCTCGTCGGGTACATGACGCGCTTCGAAGGCGCGTTCATGCGGAACATGCCCTTCGTGATCCTCATCAACCTGGCGTGGATCTTTCTCTGGCCCCTGCTCGCGAAGCAGTCGTTCATGGGCGTGATCCTGCCCACGCTGCTGTGCATTCCGGTGTTCATCTACCTGCACCTGTGCACCTATTTCTACGGCGGTCCGCCGCTGGTGCGCCTGCGATACGTGATTGGCGAGTTCCTGCTCGGTTATGCGCTGGCGCCCGTCAACCTGTCGGCGCTGGGCTTTCTCATCTTCGGGTTCTTCGGATTGGCGTTTACGCTGCCGCTGCGGCAGGCGGCGGGCCTGATCCTCGCCACCATCTTCATCTTCGCGGCGGAGACCGTGCTGCTCGGCCACAACTTCCCGACGTTGATGAGCGTCATGGTGCCCGGAGTACTGCTGGGCATCACCGCGGTCTACACCGCGTACACGGCGCTGCAACAGTCGCAGTTGAGACGGAGCAATGAAGAGATCCTGCGGCTCGCCACACTCTCGGAGCGGGAGCGCATCGGTCGCGACCTGCACGACCTGCTGGGCCACACCCTGTCGGTGATCGCGCTCAAGTCCGAGCTGGCGCGCAAGCTCATCGACCGCGACATCAACGCCGCGCGCTCCGAGATCGGCGAGGTGGAACGGGTGGCACGCGACGCGTTGTCGCAGGTGCGCACCGCCATCTCCGGTATCCGCAGCACGGCACTGGCCGCTGAAATTTCCGCAGCCGCCGCGCTGCTCAAGGCCCATGGATTGAATGTGACCTGCGAATCCGAACCCGTGAAACTGCCCCTGGCCTGCGAAACAGCCCTGGCCCTCAGCCTGCGCGAGGCCGCCACCAACGTGCGACGTCATGCCGACGCGCGCGATGTCAGCATTTGCGTGCGCCGCGAGAACTCGCAGGTCGTGGTCGAGGTAGCCGACGATGGCCGCGGTGGGCGCATCGTGCCTGGCAACGGCCTCAACGGCATGCGCGAGCGGCTCGACTGCGTGGGCGGTTCGCTGACCCTGGCCCCGGGAAAAAATGGCGGAACCCTGCTGCGCGCCACCGTACCGGCGGCCGCGTGATCCGCATCCTGCTCGCCGAAGACCAGGCCATGGTGCGTGGCGCGCTCGGCGCGCTGCTCAGGATGGAACGCGACATCGAAGTGCTGGGCGCGGCCGCCGATGGCCTGCAGGCGCTGTCCGAGTGCCGCCGCCTCCGGCCCGATATCGTGGTCACCGACATCGAGATGCCGGGCATGACCGGAATCGAACTCGCGCAGAAAATCCAGGCGGACGGCATGCCCACCAAGGTGGTCATCGTCACCACGTTCGCGCGCCAGGGCTATTTGCGCCGCGCGCTGGATGCGGGGGTAAAAGGCTACCTGCTCAAGGATTCGCCGGCGGAAAAGCTCGCCGAGGCGTTACGCAGCGTGCATCGCGGCGGGCGCGCCATTGATCCGACGCTGGCGGCCGAGGCCTGGAACGAATCCGACCCGCTGAACGATCGCGAACGCCAGACGCTGCGACTGTCCGGCGAGGGGTTGACCGCGCCGCAGATCGCGGAGCAGCTCGGGTTGTCGGCCGGCACGGTGCGCAACTATCTATCCGAGGCCATTGGCAAGCTCGGTGCCAACAATCGAATCGATGCGTATCGCCTCGCGCGGCAAAAAGGCTGGTTATGAACGGCGGGATGTCGATCGAACAGGCGCAGGCGAACATGCGCCACGCGTACTACGGCGGCGCCACGGGCATCGCGATCTCCGGGCTGGTCTGGCTGATCGCGGCCGGCACCGCATTTCTCGCGCCGGCATTCGCGGTGGTGGCGCTGTTCATCGGCGGCATGTTCATCCATCCCGGCGCGATGATGTTGTCGAAGTGGCTGGGCCGCCCCGGCACGCATGAAAAGGGCAATCCACTGGCCCAGCTCGCGGTGGAGAGCACGGTATGGTTGCTGCTGGCCATCGGAGTCGCGTTTCTCGCCTCGATGCAACGCGCGGAGTGGTTCTTCATCGCCATGATGCTGACCATCGCCGGCCGCTACTTCACCTTCGCGACGCTTTACGGGATCCGCCTCTACTGGGCCTGCGGTGCCACGCTCGCCGTCGGCGCCTTCGCCCTGGCCGGACTCAACGCCCCCACGACGACCATCACCCTGACCGGCGGCCTCGTCGAGATGGTATTCGCCGCCGTCGTGTTCGCCCACGAAAGAAAATGGGGACATTCCTGATTTCCTGGGAAACGGGGACGCGCCTCATCTGACGAGGTGCTGCTCCGGGCGACTATCCCAAAGCCCATGGGTGACATGTCTCTTCTCCGAGAAACGCGGAACGAAGCTGCGCAGGTGGGAGCGCAGGTCCGTCCCCTTTTCCTGGCAAATCAGGAATGTCCCCATTTAACCCCGGCCGATGTAGAGCATTTTCGGCGGCAGCAACGTCATGAACTGCACGTTCGCCGTCAGCGGTAGTTTGGCCATGTGCAGCACCGAGGACGCCACGTCCTGGACGTCCATCATCGGCTCCTGCTGCGGCAGCCTGGCGGCGAGTTCGGTGAGCGTATTGCCCACGTCGATCTGTCCCACCGCGATGTCGTACTTGCGGCCGTCGAGCGAGGCCGACTTCGTGAGCCCGGTGATGCCATGCTTGGACGCCGTGTACGGCGCCGAATTCACGCGCGGCACGTGCGCCGACACGGAACCATTGTTGATGATGCGGCCGCCGCGCGGCGCCTGATCCTTCATGATGCGGAACGCCTGCTGCGTGCAGAGGAATGCGCCGGTGAGATTGGTGTCGACCACTTTGCGCCACTGCTCGTAGGTCAGGTCCTCGAGGTTCACCGCGAACGGCGTGCCTACGCCGGCGTTGTTGAACAGCACGTCGAGGCGCCCGAACTTGTCGCGCGTCGCGTCGAACATCGCCCGCACCTCGTCGGGATTCGTGACATCGGTCTCCGAGACCAGCGTCTGTCCCGCGGCGCCGGCGCTCGCCACCTCGTCCAGTCCCTCGCGGTGACGGCCCGCGAGTACCACGCGGAAGCCATCCGCGATGAAAGCCAGCGCCGTCGCCTTGCCGATCCCGCTGCCCGCGCCCGTGATGAGCGCCACCTTGTTCTCCATTCCTAACTATCTCCCCTTCTCGCGATGAGTTCTTCGAATTGCCCCTCGTCCGTGACGCGCAGCTCCATCTCGATGGGCTGGCAGCACACCTGGCAATCTTCGACATAAGTACTGGCGCCGGCGCTCACATCCACGGAGATGCCGATTGCTTCACCGCAATACGGACACTGGATGGTGACGAACTCCTCCCCCGTGCCGCTGTCCATAGCGGTAGATTCCACTTGCAGGACGGGCTCGAGGCCATAAAGCTCATCGATCTCGGCCTCGGTCTTGGGCTTTTCTGGAGGGTTCATGGCGGCTCGGGCCCGAATGATCGCACGCATCGGCGTCGCCGTCGGCATCGCGTTCTGCACCTTTGGCTACTCGGCCTGCGTGTTCAAGAGCGGTGATACCTCCGGTGGCAGCGGCAGCGGTGACGACGGCGGCGTCATCGACGACCCGACCTTTTCGACCACTCTCACCTTGCGCGACTCCTCGGGCGTTGCCACGACCAGCTTCGTGATGGGCGAGCCTATTCGCTTCGATCTCGAGGTTCTCAACCGCACCAACCGCACGGTGAACCTGCAGTTCCCTGATGGGCAGATTTACGACGTCTACGTGTTTTCGGCGAACTCCCCGCAGGTGCTGTGGCGCTGGGGCGCGGACAAATCCTTCCCGCAGGTGGTCACCGAACTGTCGTTTCCACCGAATTCGAGCAAGGCCTACCTGCTGAGCTGGAATGCCGTGCTGGCGGATGGCACGCAGCTCCCGGTGGGCAGCTACCGCGCCCGCGGAGTCATCGTGTCCACGGATTTCGACGCGGACCCGCTCCGACCCGACGAACTGGCCTCCCCCATCGTCAATTTCACGGTTCGCTGAGCCCCCTGCACCCGGACGGGCACCCCCGCCCGTATTGAGTACGGGACACTCAATACAGGAGCCCTCCGTGAAGAAGTTCGCCGCGCCTATTCTCATTTGCCTGGCCCTCGTCGGCCCCGCCCTGGCCGCCGGCCCCCAGCTGCAGATCCCGGACTTCTCCCACCTGCGTGACAAGGCGGTCGAAACCGTCGACGTGACCCTCGATGGTTTTCTGCTCAACGTGGCCAAGACATTCGCGCGCGCGGATGGCGGGCGCGACGAGGCTCTTACCATCCTCCAGGACATCGATTCGCTGCGGGTGCGCAGCTTCGACTTCGACAGCGACGATGCGTACTCGCAGGCCGACGTGGAGTCCGTGCGCAAGCAGTTGTCCGGGCCGGGCTGGAGCGCGCTCGCCCAGGTGCACAAGCGCGAGCCGAAATCGCACGTCGACGTCTTCCTGAACACGGACAACGGCAAGGTACTGGGTCTCGCGGTGGTCGCGAGTGAAGCCCGCTCTTTCACCATCGTCAACATCGTGGGCCGCATCGACATCGACAAGCTCGCGAAACTCGAAGGACAATTTGGCATCCCCCGGGTCCACACCGAAGAGTGAACGCCTGCATCCCCACGTGACCCCACTGCACTCGCAAGCCGGCCACTCGTCACTGCTGCAGCTCGCGCGCCGGGGCGACATCCAGGCTTTCGAATCCCTGGTCCGGCAGCACCAGGCCTCGGTGTTCAGCGTGGGATACCGCATGCTGGGACGGCGTGACGTCGCCGAAGACCTGGCGCAGGAAGTGTTCCTGCAGCTGTATCGCCGGCTCGATTCGATCGAGTCCATGGAACACCTGGGATTCTGGTTGCGCCGCGTGGTCGCCAATCTCGCCATCGACTGGCTGCGTCGCCCGGCGCACAGCGCCACGCAGCCCATCGACGACGAACTGGCGATGGTCGCGCCCGAGAGCGACTGCGATCCGCTCATGAGCCGCGCGCTGTCCCGGTTGCTGGGCGAGCTCGCGCCCGCGGCGCGCGCGGTCATGGTGCTGCGTTACCAGGAAGATCTCGACGTCGCGGACATCGCCACCGCGCTCGACATGCCCGTGAATACCGTCAAGAGCCACATCAAGCGGTCGTTGACCGCGCTGCGCGGAAAAATGATCGGCGCGCAGTTGATCGAGGAACTGCCATGAGCCAGGACATCGAAAACGAACTGCGTCGCGCGCTGCGACCCGTGGATGCACCGGCGGATTTCACCGCCCGCGTCATGCGCGCCTTGCCGCCGCGACCCGCTTCCGCCGAGGTCGTAATGCTCGATGTGGTGCGGTCGCGTGCGCAACCTTCGTGGTGGAGCCGCTTCTCCACGCCGGCCGCGCTCGCCGCGTCCCTGCTCGTGGCCATCATGGCCGGCCGCCACGTGGCGCTGGAACACGAGGAGCGCCAGCAACTCGCCGGACTGGAAGCCAGCCGCAAGCTCATGCAGGCCCTGCGGGTCACCAGCCAGAAGCTGGATCTTGTTTATGAAGCCATGCAGCGTCCGCCGCCCGTGACGCCGCCGGCCGAGGAGAATCGCTCATGATCAAGCGCATCGTGTGTATGGCGGCGCTGTTGCTGTCGAGCCCCGGCTGGACCCAGGCGCCGCCCCTGGCCAAGGGGCAGCTGCGCCTGCCGGAGTTCGCCGCGCTCACGGACAAGGCCAGCGAATCGGTGACGGTCACGCTCGATCCGCAGCTGTTGGGCCTGGCTTGCCGGTTCCTCAACAGTGAAGATCCGGAGCAGGCCGCGGCGCGACAGCTCTGCACCTCGCTCACCGGCATCTACGTGCGTTCGTACTCGTTCGACAGCGATTACGCCTATCCCAAGGCCGACATCGATGCCGTGCGCCGGCAGCTTTCCGCGCCGGGCTGGAGCCGCCTGGTGGAGGCACGCAGCAGGAAGGAACAGACCGACGTCGACGTCTACGTGCTCATCGACGGTGGCAAGGCCCGCAGCCTCGCCATCATCGCCAGCGAACCGCGTGAATTCGCCATCGTGAACGTGGTCGGGAACATCGACCTGGAGCAGCTGCACGCGCTGGAGGGAAAATTCGGCGTGCCACAGCTCGAGATCGAGACCGGCAAGAAGTCCGGCGTGGAGAAATCCCCGGCACCGAAGAAGTGACTCAAACCTGGGCGGTGAGCGCCGCGATGCCGCCGAACACACCGAGGGCGAACAGCAGCACGCTCGCGCCGTCGGCCACGTACTCGTAAATGTAGATAGCCTCGGGCTGCATGTCCGCGGGGACGAAGCGGCGAATGAGAATGACCGCGAGCTGCAGCGCCGCGCCCACGAGGAACAGCAGTTCCATTGAAGGTCCAGGCTGCCGCATGAACCAGCCGTAGACGGCCAGGAATCCGGCGATGAACCAGCCGCGACTCGCGGAGCTGAGCCGCTGCGGCTTCACGCAGGGCAGGTGTCGAGGAAGGAAAAGCCCGCGCCCGGCTGCTCGGCATCCGGCGCCGCGAAAGCCTTGGCAAAGGTGAAGGCACGCGGCGAGGCGCCCTGCTCGCGCAACAGCTGCAGGCGCTCGCCGGCCTCGGCCACGGTCGGATGATGGCCGGCCGGCACCCACCACAACACCAGGTAGGCATTGGCCATGCGCGTGAACCACTCGCGCTTGCGCTTCATGATTTCGACGTGCGCCGAGCGATACACGTAGTCCTTGAGCGACTCGACATCACGCCATACCGACATGTTGATGATGATGTTCTCGCCCAGCGGTCGCAGCGAGGTCGCGTCGTTGCCGTCTCCCTTGAGCCGCCACTCGAAACCCGGCGATTCTTCAGCCAGCGCGTTGATGCGATCGAGATTGTCCACGAAATCCTTGAGTTCGGGACTATCCAGAGGCGCCTTGAGTTCGCCGATGTTGATCTGGGCGAGATGGTATTTCGACATGTGGTTCAGTTCCGCTTCTTGTTGGTTGCCCTGGCGCGATCCTGTCGGACGCGCAGTCGCACGATGCGGGCGATCAACGTCACCGACAAGGGGGCGTCGTGAAAAAAATCAGAGTCCGCGCGCAATAACCTCTTTCATGATCTCGTTGGTGCCACCGTAGATGCGTTGCACGCGTGAGTCCGCGAACAGCCGGCACACCAGGTATTCATTCATGTAGCCATATCCGCCATGCAGCTGCACGCATTCGTCCAGCACCTGCTGCTGCATGTCCGTGATCCACCACTTGGCCATGGAGGCGGTTTCGGTGTCGAGCTTGCCGGCCACCAGGTCCACGATGCAGCGGTCGGAAAACGTCCGCGCGATGCGCGCGATGCTCGCGAGCTCGGCGAGCTTGAAGCGCGTGTTCTGGTACTCGAACACCGGCTTGCCGAAGGTCTTGCGTTCGCGCACGTATTTCAGCGTTTCGTCGATGCCGCCTTCCATGGCGCCCACCGCACCCACGGCGATCACGGTACGCTCGTAGGGCAGGTCGTGCATGAGCTGGTGCATGCCCTTGCCTTCTTCGCCACCCAGCAGGCAGTCGAGCGGCACCTTCACCCCTTCGAAGAACAGCTCGGAGGTGTCCTGGCCATGCAGGCCCATCTTGTCGAGCACGCGGCCCACGCGATAGCCGGCGAGGTCTTTGGTTTCCACCATGAGGATGGACAGGCCGCGGTTGCGATCCTCGGCGTCGGTGCGAACCACCAGCATCAGCAGGCCCGCGAGCCAGCCATTGGTGATGAACGTCTTGCCGCCGTCGACCACGTAGTGATCGCCCTTTTTCACCGCGCGCGTGCGGATGCCCTTGAGGTCGGAGCCCGTGCCCGGCTCGGTCATGCAGATGGCGCCGACCAGTTCTCCGGAAGCCAGCTTCGGCAGCCAGCGCTGCTTCTGCGCCTCGGTGCCGTGGTTCAGCACGTAGTGCGCGCACATGCTGTGCACGCCCTGTCCAAAGGCTCCGAGGCCGCGGCGCGCGAGCTCGGTGTACATCACGGCTTCGTGGCGGAAGTCACCTCCGCCGCCACCGTACTCGGCCGGCACGTCGAGCAACAGCAGCCCGGTTTCGCCGGCCTTGCGCCAGGTTTCGCGGTCCACGTGATGCTGCTCACGCCAGCGGGCATCGTGCGGAAGCATTTCTTCTTCGATGAAGCGGACCGCGTTGTCGCGGAAGACCTCGAGGTCTTCATCCATCCAGGGAACGAGGTAGGGTTTCATTGCGGAAGCGTAACGCGAGTCACGCCGTGCGCCCAACTTTGCGCGCAACCGGCTAGCTCGGAACGTGCTGACTCAGCGCCAATCCGAAGAACCAGACCACGCCGCTCACGAAGATGCCCATGGTACTTGCGATCAGGCCGGCCATGGGCTCGACGGCCTTCGAACCGTTGACCGAAGAGCGCGCACCCAGTCCTGGCAGGCTGACGAGCACACCAAAAATTCCCACCGCCAGGGAAGCCCAGACCCGCGGCGTGCCGCTCACCATGGGGGTCCAGGGCAGCATCAAGGACGCGATCCCGAGGCCGAGGGAAAACCGCCCGACGTATCGCGCCCGCTCGAAATTCTCGTCGTACCTTTCCATGAACTAGCTACCCACGCAGGTGGCCCCTGCGATCGGGATTCATCGAGCCGCTCCGGGCGCGCACGTCCCGGTACCCGTGAACCGATAACGCGCACCAGCCTTGGCGGACAGTGTCCGTCGCGTCCCCTCGCCTTTCCATTGCTGTCCGGTGCTGGAGAACCCATCGAAGAAGTCGGAGCGCAACACGATGTCACCGCTGCGCCCGGCGACAATCGTCAACTCCCGAAGTCCGCAGGGGTCCCAGCCCATGCCGACCGTGACATCACCGCGCGCCCGAATGCCGCTGATGCTGCCTCGTTCCCAGGCCGCGGGTTTGGCCGGCAGCAGGTGGATTTCCCCGTTCTGGCTCTGCAGCAGCATTTCGATCATCCCCGCCGTGGCGCCGAAGTTGCCATCGATCTGGAATGGCGGATGCGTATCCCAGAGATTGGGCAGCGTGCTGTCCCTCAACAGACCGGCTAACAACTTGTGCGCGCGGTCGCCGTCCTGCAGGCGAGCCCAGAAATTGATCTTCCACGCCCGGCTCCAGCCGGTGCTGGCATCACCACGCGCCTCCAGGGTCTTGCGCGCGGCCGCGGCCAAATCCGGCGTGGTGCCCGGGCTGATGGTGGTGCCCGGATGCAGCGCGAACAGGTGCGAGACATGCCGATGATCGTCTTTCGGGTCGTCGAGGTCGGCGCGCCATTCCTGCAACTGGCCCCACTTCCCCACGCGCAGGCCGGGATCGAGTTTCTCCAGCGCGGCATCGACCCGGGCACCAAAGGCTTTGTCGCCCACCAGCTTCGCGGCGCGCGAAGTACTGCCGAGCAGGTCCGCGACGATCTGCTGCGACATGGCCGCCCCTGCCGTGAAGGGCCCGTGTTCAGGCGAGTAGCTGGGGCTCACCACCAGCTTGCCGTCGGGTGCCGGAACCAGCGCGGCCAGCCAGAACTCGGCGGCACCCTTCATCACCGGCCATGCCCGAGTCTTCAGGAAGGCCGCGTCGCCCGTGAACAGATAGTGCTCGAAGAAATGTTGTGCCAGCCAGGCGGACGCCTCGGGCTGCCAGAACGCCGTAGGCCAGTCGATGGGCCCGACGTAGCCCCAGATGTTGGTGTTGAGGAACATCGTCCAGCCGGGCGCGCCAAAGTATTTCCGCGCGGCCAGCTGGCCCGGCGTCACCAGGTGTTCGACGAAATCGAACAATGGCATGGCCGTCTCCGCGAGATTCGCCGACTCGGCCGGCCAGTAGTTCATCTGCAGGTTGATGTTGACGTGGTAGTCGGCATTCCACGGCGGCGATGCCTTGTCGTTCCAGACTCCCTGCAGATTCGCGGGCAATGAGCCGGCACGCGAAGACGAGATCAGCAGGTAACGGCCGTAGTCGAAGTACAGCTGCTCGAGCGCGCGATCCGCGGCGGAATCACCCGTGCCATAACGTGACCGCAGCTGATCGGTGGGTACCTTCGGCGCCGGTACCGCGAAGTCGAGCTTCACGCGCGCGAACAGCCCCTGGTAGTCCCCGGTGTGTCGCTGCAACAGCGTCGTGTATCCAAGCCGCACCGCCGCCCCGGTATCACGTCGCGCCGCCTCGGTTGGATCGAAATTCACGGTCCGGTAGTCCGGGTAACGCATCTGGTAGTTGGTACGCGCGGCGAACACGAAGGTCACCGCGCAGTCGCCCTCGTAGCGCAGTGAATCGCCATCGGCCGTGACCACGCCGCAATCCGGAATCACCAGCAGGTCGGCGGCGAATTTCAGGCCGTTGGATTTCAGCGCGCCCGAGACCGCGAGCCGCGCCGCACCCTTGGCGGACTCGACGCGCGTCTGCGTGTCGCGGTTCTCCGGCACGGCATAACGAAACTTCAGTTTCTGTACCGAGGTACTGTGCCAGCGTGCCACCAGCACCTGGTCCGGATACGACATGAAATATTGGCGCCGGTAACCCACCATGCCGCGCTTGAACCGGACGCCGGCCATGCCGGCGCCGAGGTCCAGCTCGCGGCGATAGTCGGTGACCTCACCCGCGTCGGCAGGCGACTCGAGTTCGATGATGAGATCACCAAAACTCTGGTAGTCGCCATAGTTGTGCATCTTGCGCCCGAGCTTGCCGGCGACTTCCTCGGGGGTGAGCGTTCCGCCCAGCAGTTGCTTGCCGACGGCGTCGACGAGGCTGGCTTGCGAGTCCGCTGGCAGGCCGTAGTCGTATCCGCCCTCGCTACCGGGACCGCCGGTCCACAGACTCTTCTCGGCGATCTGCAGGCGTTCCGTGTCGATACCGCCGAACACCATGGCGCCCATGCGGCCGTTGCCGATGGGCAGGGCTTCCTTCTCCCAGTCGCTGGCGGGTTTGTCGTACCAGAGCATGGACGGCCCGGCGGTGTCCGCGGCGAATGCGGGAGTCGTGAACAGCAGTGCCATCCAGCACGCGAGCGGGCTAGTTGCCGGCGTTCTCATGCGCCCGCCCCCGTGGCGATGCAACGGAATGCCTGAACGGTGAATTCATCCGCGGGATAGAACGCTTCGAGCATGAGCTCGGACAGCGTCACCTCGACCGCCGTCCCGAAGACGGTGGTGGTGCTGAACATCGACAATACGCCGGCCTCCGTGCGGACCTGCAACGGCACGACCACTCCGCCGAAATCCGGATGTGCTTCGTGCTCTTCCCCACCCGGATAACCTCGCAGTTCGACGATGAGGTCGGCGAGCGTCGCATCCGCCGTGAGCTCGAGATCATGCGCCAGTCGCGCGAGCAGGTGCGTGCGCCACTGCGCGAGATTCACGATGCGCGGCGCGAGACCGCCCGGATGCAGCGACACGCGCAGTACATTGGGCGGCGGCGCCAGGAGCGCCGCATCGACGCCCGCGAAAAATCCCATGGCCGCGTTGTTGGCGGTCACGAGATTCCAGTGACGGTCTACCAGCAAGGCAGGATACGGCTCGTGACCGCCGAGAATGAGCCCGACGGCCCTGCGCGCCGACTCCATCGCAGGGTCCGACAGCAGCCGGGATTCATACATCGGCGCGAAGCCGGCCGCGACCAGCAACACATTGCGCTCGCGCAAGGGCACGGCCAGCGTCTCCGCCAACCTCAGCACCATCGCGCGGCTGGCCTGCGAACGGCCGGTTTCCATGAAGCTGAGATGGCGCGACGAAATCTGCAGGCGGCCGGCCAGCTCGAGCTGGCTCAGGTGCCGGCGCTGTCGCCAGTCGCGCAGATGCTCGCCAAACGCGCGTCGGATCGTCATGACGCGATCATATCCGCAGGACTCACCGTTCCGATTACCTCCCGGGTAATCGACGCAAGATACGCAGGCAGGTCTACTGATCCTCGCAACGAAGGAGGATGCATGGATCGCCGCACCGCATTGTTGATGGGCGTCGCCGCCACGGCGGCGTCGATTCCGGAATCGGGACAGTCCCGGGTTCCCGCGCCGCGTGTCACCCGCTGGGGACCCTTTATCGAACGCGAAGGAACCCAGCTCTGGTTCACGGACTGGAGCGGTGGCGAGCCCCTGTTGTTCGTACACGCCGCCGGCCTGCACTCCGGCAGCTGGGCCTACCAGCTCACACCCATGCTGCGAGCCGGCCATCGATGCGTCTCTTACGACCGTCGCGGTCATGGGCGATCGAGTACTCCTGGCGGCGGCTACGACTTCGATTCGCTCGCCGACGATCTCGCGGCGGTGATCGACGTCCTGGACCTGCGCGGCCTCACGCTGGTCGGACATTCGATGGGCTGCGGGGAAATCGTCCGTTACCTGACCCGTCACGGCGCCGCGCGCGTCAAGCGCATCGTCCTGATCGCGCCCACGCTGCCGTTCTTCCTGAAGACCGGGGACAACCCGTCGGGCCTGGACAAAGCCCAGTTCGAAGGAATGCGCGCGACCTGGCTTCGTGACTATCCCGGGTGGGCCTGGCAGCAGACACCGGCGTTCTTCGCTCCTGAAACGTCGGCGGCCATGCAGCAATGGGGCTTCGTGCTGGGCACGCAGTCGAACCTGCACGCCATCCTGGAAAGCAATGTCAGCGTGACGGAGACGGATTTCCGCGCCGAACTACCGCGGGTCACAGTGCCGACGCTGATCCTCCACGGCACGCAGGATCGTTCCTGTCCCGTCGGGATGACCGGCGCGCCCACCGCGAAGCTGATCCCTGGCGCGCGGCTGGAAGTGGTCGAAGGCGCGCCGCACGGCCTGATCTTCACGCATGCGGAGCGGGTAAACGCCGAACTGCTGGGCTTCCTGCGCGATCACTGACGGACGTCGCCCCGGGTCCGACATGAAGGAGGGGCGGCGTTCTCCGACGTGGGGCGCAAGCCCCTGACTAGGCGTTCACGGCCTTGAGCACGCGCTGCGGCTGGGCGATGCCGTAACCCTGCGCGTAGTCGACACCCAGCGAGGTGAGCATCTGGATGATCTCGGCGTTCTCGGCGAATTCGGCGATGGTCTTCTTGCCGGTCAGATGGCCGATTTCATTGATCGAACGCACCATCTCGCGGTCGATGGGGTCGTGCAGGATTTCGCGCACGAAGCTGCCGTCGATCTTGAGGAAGTCCACCGGGAAGTGCTTGAGGTAACCGAACGACGAGAGACCCGTGCCGAAGTCGTCGAGCGCGAAGCGGCAACCCAGCTCGCGCAACGCCTGGATGAAGCGGTTGGCCTGGCTGAAGCTGGCGACCGCGGCCGTCTCGGTGATCTCGAAACAGATCTTCGACGCGTCGATGCCGCTCTTCTGGAACTGCTCGATGACGAAGGGCAGGAACTTGTCGTCGCCCAGGCTCTGGCCCGAGAGATTGATGGAGCACATGGCGAGCTTCTCGCGCTCGTCGGCCTCGCTGACCAGCCAGCGCAGCGCGTTCTCGATGACCCAGCGATCGATCGCGGGCGTGAGACCGTAGCGTTCCGCCGCGGCGATGAAGTTGTCGGGCGAAACCATGCGGCCGGTCTCGTCGCGCATGCGCAGCAGCAGCTCGTAATGCTGGCCGGGCTCGGCGCGCTGCAGCGGCTGGATCTGCATGCGATACAGCTCGAAGCGGCCCTCTTCCAGCGCCGCGTTGATGCGCGCGGCCCATTGCATCTCGCGCCGGCGGCGCATGAGCTCGATGTCGTTCTCGGCGAAGCTGTGCACGCGATTGCGGCCCGCTTCCTTGGCCGCGGCGCAGGCCGAATCGGCGGCGGACAGTATCGACGCCACGTCTTCGTTGTCGGCCGCGATCGGCACCACACCGACGGAGGCGCCAAGCCGGAAGACGCGGTCTTCCCAGGTGAAGCGGAAATTGCGAACCGCTTCGCGCATCACTTCGGCCGTGCGCAGCGCTTCGTCCAGCGAGCAGGCTTCGAGAAGAATTCCGAATTCATCACCGCCAAGTCGCGCGAGAGTATCTCGCCAGCGGACCTTCGACTTCAGCAAGGCGCCCACCTGCCCCAGCAGCACGTCGCCGGCCGAATGGCCGCAGGTGTCGTTGATGATCTTGAACTGGTCGATGTCGAGGTAACACAGCGCGTAGCTGCTCTCGCGCGCCTTGGCGCTCTTGAGCGCGCGTTCCACGCGGCTCTCGAACTCGCGGCGGTTCACGAGGCCAGTCAGCAAGTCATGCGAGGCGTGGTACGACAGGCGGCGATTGAGCTCGCGGCTCTCCGTCACGTCGTGGAACACCAGCACGCCGCCCGAGACGGCACCGGCACCATCGCGAATCGGCGCGGCGGTGCTCTCGACGTACAGCTCATTGCCGTCGCGGCGGATCAGCAGCATGGGGCGCACGCTCTTGATCGGGCGCGTGCGGCGGATCGAAACGCTGAGGGGATTCTCCAACGGCTCGCAGGTTTCTTCGTGGAAGGCGCGGTAGATTTCTTCGATGGGACGACCCATCGCGTCTTCCAGCCGCCAGCCGGTCAGCTGCTCGGCCACGGGGTTGATGTAATCGACGGTGCTGTTGGCGTCCGTCGTGATCACGCCGTCACCGATGGACTGCAGCGTGATCTGCGCGGATTCCTTCTCGCGGAACAACGCTTCTTCGTAGAGCTTGCGCTCGGTGATGTCGAGTTCGACGCCCACCAGGCGCAACAGCCGTCCATGCTCGTCCACGCGCGCCTTGGCGCGGCTCACCACCCAGCGCCATTCGCCGTTGCGGTGTTTCATGCGATGCACGGATTCGAAAATCGGGCTCTTGCCGGCCACGTGGTCGCGGATGGCGCTCTGCACGCGCGACATGTCTTCGGGATGGACCAGGCTGCGCCAGTCGGGCGAATCGAGCTGCGCATCCACCGGGTAACCCAGCATCTGCTTCCAGCGTGGCGAGAAGTGGACTTCGTTGCTCTCGATGTCGAAGTCCCAGAGACCGTCGTTGGCGGCGCCCTGCGCCAGTTCCAGGCGCTCTTCGAGCTTGTGCAGGCGCTGCTCGATGCGCAGCTTCTCGAGTCCGGTGGCCAGCGAATTACCCAGCAGCTTGAGCAACAGCTGCAGGTTCACGTCCCAGGCGCCGCGTGGCAGCGCATTGGCCAGGCCGAAGATGCCGGCCGGCTGGCCGCCAACCCGGATGGAAATCATCAGTACGGAACCGATGGACAGCTCGCCGAAGCGCCGGGCCTCGGCTGCCTGGTCCTTGCGGGGCGCGGCACTGTCACGGATCTCGGAAAGCCTCAGGTGCTCAAGCCGGCCATTGAGCCAGGGATAGGTTTCCAGGGACGCCGAACGCCAGGCCTCGACCCGGCACTGCGCCAGCGCGCCATGGGCGGCGTAGACCTCTTCAATGCTGGTGCCATCGTTGGACAGCAGCCAGACGAAAGCGGTGTCGACTCCACTGGAGTCGCGCAAAGAGTTCAGGCTGTCGTTGATGCAGTTGTCGAGGGAGCCCCGACGGATGTTCTGCAGGTCGATGGCTATTTTGGTGCAGGCGATATCCACGCCGAGCATCGGTTTGCCACCGCGGGCAGACCACACCCCCGTCGAAAACACGTCGGACGCGGTGAAGTCTCCAGGATGTTCAGGTGCTTGAGCCACTCTTCTCCCTAACCACGGTCGGTGGCCCAGTAACGCTACACGCTTGATCCATCAAGCGCGGCGATGCGCGCCACAGATCGCGACGCGCGGCTCCTCCCAAGGTTGCGATGCATTCTGTCACAAGTTTTGAGGAACTCAAGCTAAGTGCATGCAGTGATTGAGAAAGGGAATCCGGGATGTCGTTGAAGCGGACATAACGTCGCAGGAGCGACGCTATGCCGCTCAACTCCGGCGTTCAATGGCGCGGCTTGGTCCCGTAGTGAATTGCGCGGGCAGCGTCACCCTTTTGGGCGCACTCGACGCTCGCGGTGCCGCGCACGAGGTACCAGTTGTCATCCGAGCTGCGGCCCGCAAGCGTGGCATTGGGCTTCGGGAAACAGGGCTCGAGACCTTCCTCGGGAACCAGCAGGACGCGATTGGAGGCGGCGTTGAGCCACACCGAAGCGTCGTAGCTCTCCTGCGGCCCTTCCAGCCAGCGGCGATGTCCGAAGTTCACCGTGGGCCGGTCGAGGTACAGCAGGAACTGCTCTTTGTATGCGACCAGCCCGAGCTCTTCGTCTGGCTTTACCTGGGTCAGCATGGACGCCACGAAGCCGCTTCCCGAACGCTCGGAGTTCATCGCGGGCGCGATGAAGTACGAGAACACGACCGCCAGCGCACCGATGGCCGCAGGCCAGGCGAGCAGCGGCAGGCGCGTGAACGCAATGGCCAGGCCGGCGCCACAGAGGACCAGGTAGACGTACAGCGGTGTCGGGGTGAGGTTGCCTTCGGTAAGCAGATCGACGGCGAACTTCGCGCCGATGGCATGACCCACAGCCAGGGTCGCCGCGCCCAGGAAGAAGAATCCGGCCAGGATCATTCCCGCCCGCCGCACGCCCGGCTTCCCTAGAATTTCCACGATGAAGGGCAGCGAGGCCATGGCCAACGCTGGCAACGCCGGCAGGATGTACACCCCGCGCTTGCCCGGGCTCATCGAGAAGAACACCAGCACCGTCAGCGCCCAGAAGAGCGGCAGCCACACGCGGGCGTCCCGCTCACGAAAGGCGTTGCGGAATCGCGGCACCAGCCAGAACAGCAGCAGGCTCCAGGGCAACCACAATGCCGGGATCACTTCGACGATGAAGTAGTACCAGGGTTTGACGTGATGCCAGGCCGCCGCGTAGCGGCCCACGGTTTGTTTGAAGAGGATCTCGTCGCGATACGCGGCGTATTCGGGCGCACCGCTGGCGCTGACCGCGATCAGCATGGGCACGAACCACAGGCAGATGGCGATGATCATGCCGTCGGCGGCCAGCCACCAGCGCCAGCCGAACCGCCCGCCGTCCACGCTCGCGAGCCCTCGCCAGCCGAAGCCTCGCAGCAGGAAGAACGGAATCAGCAACAACAAGGGCAGAAAGCCCACGCCCTTGGTGATGACGCCCAGGCCCGCGGTGATGCCGCCGACCAGGTACCAGCCCCAGTTCGGCCCCAACAGCAGGTGACGCAGCAGCGAGTACAGCGAGAACGTCACCAGGAAGCACAGCATCGGATCGATCTGTGCCCCACGCAGGGTGACCACGAAGTGCAGCGTGGAGACCGTGATGAGGGCCGCCGCCAGCCCGGCTTCGCGACTGACCAGTCGACGGCCCAGGTCGTAGATGCAGAACAGCGTGCCGCCGGCCGCGAGGAATCCCGGCACCAGGAACGACCACTTGATCGAGCCGAACAGCGAATAGCAGGCCGCCAGCATCCAGAAGAACAACGGCGGCTTGTCCTGGTAGAGGTCGCCACCCACGCGCGGAAACAGCCATTCACCGGTGGCCACCATGTCGCGCGCCACGGATGCGAAGCGCGGTTCGTCCGCCGGCCAGGGATCGCGCGTGCCGATGCCCGTGCCGATGATGACCACCAGCGCGAGCGCCAGCCACAAAAGGTCCTGCCAGTGGATGGGCGGCGGCGCGGCCCGCGCCACGGGCGGCAGGTCGACCGGGGACCCGGGCCTCGATGCGGCGAGTTCGATGGGTGCTGCCGCGAGCATCCCGGGCGGCGGCGCGACCGCCTGCGACTGCGCCACCAAGACCGGCGCGGACTCGCTAACTACCTGCACGTGTATGGAGCGCTCGACGGGCGCGGAGAATTTCACGGCGATCTCGCCGGCCGGATCACCCGCGAGTGCGGCGGTGCCCTCTTCCTTCGAAGCCTGGCAAACCGGCGGCATGACTTCGCGGCGCCGCGGCGGCGCCCCCTGCAACAGACCGATATCAGGCATTGGATCCCGATCGCCCGGCCTTGATGTCCATCACCAGGTTGTAGAACGCCACGGAGGCCGGCAGGAGATTGGTCAACACGCCCACGGCGTCATTCTTGCCCCAGATGAAATACGACGTGACCATGGCGCTGCCGGTAAGACTGATGATCCAGAAACTGCGCGGGATGGTCGGTCGACCAGCCCGCTTCGTGGCCACAGCTTGCACCAGCCAGCGCGCCGCGAACATCAGGGCGCCAATGAATCCTATGACTTTCCATGGCGTCACATGGATGCCCATGTAGATGCCGATCACGTCTCGCATCATGGAAGTTTCCTCAATCTTCGCGGACTTGCAGCCCGGGCTTATAGCGACGTCGCAACCACATGACGCCGCCGATGTCGACGATTCCCACCCAGAGGCGGTTCAGCATTCCGTATTTCGAGGTGCCGCGGGTACGCGGCCGGTGACTCACGGGCACGGAAATGACCCGGGCGCCGTGCCGCATGAACAGCGCCGGCAGGAAGCGATGCATGTGATCGAAGCGCGGCAGCTCCATGAACACGGCGCGATCGAACAGCTTGATGCCGCAGCCGGTGTCCGGCGTACCGTCGCCTAACAAGCCGGAGCGCACGCCGTTGGCGATGCTGGATTGCAGCTTGCGGAAGGCGGTGTCCTTGCGGCTCGCCTTGCGGTTGCCCATGAAGAGCTGCACGCCCTGGTGGGCGGCATCGTCGCGCGCGGCGATCAGCTTCGGGATGTCGGCCGGGTCGTTCTGGCCGTCACCGTCCAGCGTCGCGATCCACGGCGCGCGCGCGGCGCGCACGCCACTGGCCACGGCGGCGCTCTGGCCGCTGCGAAACGAGTGACGCAGCACGCGCAGCGCCGGCAGGTGCGCCTTGAGTCGCCGCAGGATGACCGCGGTCTCGTCGGTACTGCCGTCGTCGACGAAGATCATCTCGTACGGCAGGTGACCCAGCGCCGCGTGGATCTCGCGCGCCAGGGGCTCGACGTTCTCCGCCTCGTTGCAGACCGGCACCACCACGGAAATCTGCGGCTCGCTCATGTGCGCTCTCCCAACGCCGCCTGCGCCATGGCGAAGCAGGCTTTCAGATCGGCGGCGAGTTCTTTCTGCAAGGGTTCGAGCTCGGCTGGCTTGATGGTGCGCGGCACCTGGCGCGGGGGCCCGATCGCAATGACGACGCGCGAGAACGGCCAGGGGATGACGAATTTGTCCCAGTTGAACAGAGTCGCGCGGCTGGCGGCATAGGCCATGGGGACGATCGGCCGCTGCGACATCTGCGACAGCAGGATGGCGCCCGGCTTGGCCACGAATCTCGGGCCCTTGGGGCCATCCGGCGTAATCGACGGGGACACGCCCTGCGAAACCAGGGCCTCGCGATAGTCGCGCAACGCGCGCGCGCCGGTATGGGTGGCCGAACCCCGGATCACGTGGCCGCCGAATCGGGAGACGATCATGGCGCCGATCTCACCGTCCACCGACGGGCTGATCAGGAAGCCTAACTTCAGCCCGCGCGGCGCCTGGTCGAGCAGGTACTTCGCGCAGAAGATCTGGTGCTGGTGCCAGTAGACAGGGATCACCGAGGGCGAAGCGGCCAGGGCCTTCGCCATATGCTCGTCGCCTACCACGCGCACCACGCGACAGCTGGCCCAGAACATGCGCAGCAGACCGACCCCGATGCCGGCCACGATCCGCCACAGGAAACGGCGCGTCGGCGTCATGCGCCGCTTCGATCGCGTCTCCTTGCGGTAGAGGGTGTTGCGCAGTCCGCCTGAATCTTCGGAGTCTGTGGGCATCAGGTGAGGCCGGCAAAAAGAGGCGCGAATTGTCGGCGAAAGACGACGGGCGCGCAATGAAACCCGGGACGTGAACAACCCGGATTGACTCGTTGACTGGCTGTCAAGCTAACCCCTTTGGCTGAGGGAATCACGGAGTCGGTGCGATATCATTCGCGCCATGTCGGCCACCCCGGACGCCCTGCGTCTGCCACCACTCGCCGAGCCACAATTCGACATCGGCGTTGAGGACAACGTGATTCCACTGCTGACGGAGCTGTTTGCCCGTCACGGTGACATCTACCGGTTCTATTCACCGGGTCGGCGCGAAGACATGTGGGTGATCAACCACCCCGACGACGTCAAGCGCGTGCTGGTGGGCAATCATCGCAACTACACCAAGGGCTCGGGCCTCGAGCGCGTCCGCATCCTGCTCGGCGACGGCATCATGACCAGCGAGGGTGATCTCTGGAAACGCCAGCGCTACATGATGCAGCCGTCCTTTCACCGGCGCGTCATCACCGGGTTCGCGCAGCTCATCCACGAGAGCAACGACCGGTTCATCGCCAAGTGGGAAGCGCAGGCGGCGCGCGGCGAACTGGTGAACGTCACCGACGACATGAGCGAGCTCACGCTCGAGATCGTGCTCAAGTCCATCTTCGGCACGGACCTCGAGCGGTTGTCGCACGAGATGGGCGCCAATCCATTCGAGCTGGTGACGCGCGAGTCGGCGCGCGACCTGAGGTTCGCCTACCAGTTCCGGCAATTGACCAAGCTGGTGGCCGCACTGATCGCGCGGCGCCGCGCCGATCGGTCCGAGCACTTCGATTTCCTCGCCATGCTCATGGACGCGCGCGACAAGGAGACCGGCTCGCCCATGAGCGAGCGGGAGCTCATCGACGAAGTCATGACGCTGATCGTCGCCGGCCACGAGACCACGGCGGCCGGCCTCAACTGGGTGTGGTACCTGCTGTCGCAGAACCCCGCGGCCGAGGACCTGCTGCACGCGGAAATCGACTCGGTGCCGGAACAGGCCGCACCGGGCTTCGCGGAACTCGAAGGGCTCGAGTACACGAAGAACGTGGTCGACGAGGCACTGCGGCTCTATCCACCCGGCTGGATGCTGTCGCGGCGCACGATCGAGCCCGACACCCTCTCCGGCTACGAGATCCCGGCGGGCACGGACGTGCTGCTGTGTATCTATCTACTGCACCGGCACCCGCGGTACTGGAAGGAGCCCCAGGCTTTCCGCCCGGAACGGTTCGACTCCGAGCACGAGGCCGAGCGGCCGCGCTTCGCGTACATGCCGTTCGCCGCGGGTCCGCGCCACTGCATCGGCGAGACGTTGGCCCTATATGAAATGTACATGCACTTATATAAGGTGGCGCGCCGCTACCGGCTGACCTACGTCCCGAACCGGCCGCTCGAACTCGAAGCGCACATCAACCTGCGCACCAAGCATCCACTCATGATGAAGCTGGAACTCCGTCAATGATGACCAACGCCCAGACGCTCGCCGAACTCCTCACGATGAATCGCGGCGCGAAGCGCACGCTGACCTACCTCGAAGGCGAAAACAGCGAAACCGTCGTCACCTACGAGCAGATGTACGAACGCGCGCTCGGCATCCTGTTCCACCTGCAGAAGCTCGGCGCCAGGCCCGGCGACAAGCTCATCCTCTACCTCGCCAACAACGAGCAGTTCCTGGATGCGTTCTGGGCCAGCATGCTCGGCGGCATCGTACCCGTGCCCGTGGCGCTGGGAATCAGCGACGAGCACAAGCACAAGCTGCTGCGCATCGCGAAGAAACTGGGCAAGCCCTTCATCTACACGGACCGGAAGTCACTGGATCGCGTGGGATCGTTCGCCGGTCCCGTCGGCGAGCAGGCCACCTACGATGGCCTCGCCTCGCGCGCCCTGTTCGCGGAATCGATCTCCGACATCGCGCGCGCGGGCCAGCCGCACGCGGTGAAGCCCGACGACATGTGCTTCATCCAGTTCTCCTCCGGATCCACCAGCGAGCCCAAGGGCATCGTGCTCACGCACCGCAACCTGCTGGTGAATTCACGCGGTGCCGGCCTCGCCGCCAACTGGAACGAAGCCGACACCAACGTCACCTGGATGCCGCTGACCCATGACATGGGACTCATCGGCATGCACATCATGATGTTCGCGCATCGCATGAACATGAACCTCATGCCGACGGAATTGTTCATCCGCCGGCCGCTGCTCTGGATGACGTTCTGCGCGCGCAAGCAGGCCACGGTCACGAGCTCGCCCAATTTCGGCTACCGCCACTATCTCAAGGTGCTCGGTGATCGCCCGGTGGGTGACATCGACCTGTCGTCGGTGCGCAGCATCTTCAATGGCGCCGAACCCATCTCGGTGGAGCTCTGCGACGAATTCATGGACCGGCTCGCGCCGGCGAAGTTGAAACGCACCGCCATGTACCCGGTGTACGGGCTCGCCGAGGCCACGCTGGTGGTGAGCTTTCCGCAGCCCTGGGGACAGATGTACGAATCCATCGCAGTGGATCGTCACCAGCTCAACGTGGGCAGCTCACCTGCCCCGCTGGACAAGAACCACGCGGATGCGCTGTCGCTCATGGCGGTGGGACAATCGGTTCCCTACAACTACGTGCGCATCGCCGATGACGCCGACCAGGAGCTGCCGGAAAACCACGTCGGCCACATCCTGATCTCGGGTGAGAACGTCACCAAGGGCTATTACGAGAATCCCGAAGCCAACGCCAAGGGCTTCACGGCGCCGGATTCGAAAGGAACTTCCTGGCTGCGTACCGGGGATCTCGGCATGATCCGGGGCGGCAAGCTGTTCATCACCGGGCGCGCCAAGGAAATCATTTTCGTCAACGGGCAGAACTACTACCCGCACGACATCGAGAGCATCGCCATCCGCGCGGAAGGCCTCGAACTCGGCAAGGTGGTCGCAGCCGGCGTGCGCCGCAAGGGCGCGAGCACCGACGATCTCATCCTCTTCATCCTGCACCGCATGGACATGAAGGAATTCCTGCCGCTCGCCACCCAGGCCGCGCGCCTGGTCAACGAGCACACGGGCCTGGAAGTGGCGCACGTGGTGCCGGTAAAGCGCATTCCGAAGACCACCAGCGGCAAGATCCAGCGCCACCTGCTCGAAGAGGATTACATCACCGGGGTCAACGACGCCGATCTGAAGGAACTCGATACGCTGCGTGCGCAACTCGCGGCGGCGGGCGGAGGGCTCGTTCACAATGACATCGAACGCCAGCTCAAGGACATCTGCGATGCCGCGCTGGAGCGCAACATCGACGTGAACGACAACCTGTTCGAGCTGGGCGCGAGTTCGCTCAAGCTCATCGAGATCCACGAAAAAATCGACGGCGTTTATCCGGGACTGGTGGATCTCACCGAGCTCTTCGATTTCCCGACGATTTCAGAGCTGTCACGCCATCTCGAAACCAAGATGGCGGCCACCGCCTGAGGTTCAGCTGCCCCGGGCGCGCGGGGCTTCATTCTGGGCCACCGTGGTGGCCTCGGCCGCCGGCTTCACGCGCGCGGCGTCCGGAACCGGGCTGACGGACCGGCCCGACCAGAGCACCACGGCGACGAGCAGCGCCAGTGGCAGAAGAACGGCGGCGGCGGAACGGTTGAAGACGAACATTGGCTGACTCCCAATCGATGCTGGCAAGGTATCTGACGGGAAGCGTTCGAAAAACCGGACAAAGCCAAATTCATTGTCCATTGGTGCTTTACAATCTGGCACGCATTGGTCACGTGGACGTCACATGGATCAGCTGCAGGGCATGAAAGTCTTCGCGCGGGTGGCTGAATTCGGCTCTTTTGCCCGGGCAGCCGACACCCTCGACATGTCGCGGGCCATGGCGTCGAGTTACGTGGCCCAGCTCGAGGAACACCTCGGCACCCGCCTGCTCCACCGCACCACCCGCAAGGTGTCGGTTTCGCCGCAGGGCGCCGTCTACCTGGAGCATTGCAAGCGCATCCTCGCGGAAATCGAGGCCGCCGATGACCTCCTGCGCCTGGCGCGCAATCGCCCCACCGGCAAGCTGCGGGTCGACGTACCCGTGGCCTTCGGCAAGTACCTGCTGCTGCCGGCCATCCCGCAGTTCTCGCAGCGTTACCCGGATGTCTCGCTCGAGGTGCGGTTCAACGACCACTACGTCGACCTGCAGGCCGAAGGCGTCGACGTGGCGGTGCGCGTGGGCAAGATCCGCTCACCCGATCTCATCGCCCGGAAAATCTCCGCATCGCGGGTGGTCACCTGCGCCTCGCCGCGTTACCTCGCGACCTCGGGACTGCCCCGCACGCCCGAAGATCTGCGCAAGCACCGGCTGATCGGCCACCTGCGCCATGGCGCCGCGCGACCCGCGGACTGGGCTTTCCGGCAGGGCAACGGCACACGCTCACTGCGCCTGCCGATGGCGGTGTCTTTCAATACCGTGGAGGCACTGTCGATTTCCGCGCTCGAAGGCCACGGCATCGTGCAGCAGCTGGACCTGCTAGTGGGCGGCTATGTCGCCGAAGGACGTCTCGTGGAACTGCTGCGCGAGTATTCCTGCGAGGGACCTCCGCTCAGCGTGATCTATCCGCGCGCCACGCAGCATCTCGCCCGGGTGCGCGTGTTCGCCGAGTTCGCCGGCGACCTGATGCGCAACTACGAAGCGCGCATGCGCCGCAAGACAGAACCAGCGTCCCGCTGAGAGCGTGGTCAACGCGCTCAGGCGCATGCGCCCTGCGCGTTGAGCTGGATGCCACAGGCCAGGAACTCGAAATCGTCGATGTGCGAAGGGGCGCGCACGCGGTTGCCCTGCGCGTAGTCCACGCCGAGCTGCGTGACCGCGCGCAGTTTGCCGGTGTTGTCCACGTGGTTGGCCACCGTGCGCATGCCGAGCGTATCGGCCATGTGCACCAGGCCGTTGATCAGGGCGCGCGAGAGAATGTCATCGGAAACGCCCTTGACCAGCGAGCCGTCGATCTTGAGCAGGTCGGCATTGACCTCGCGCAGGAACTCGAAGCGCCCGCTGCCCGTGCCGACATTGTCCACGGACACTTCGCAGCCGCGTTCGATGAGCGCGCGGGCCAGCGCGGCGAACTCCTGCGGCGCGATACCGGCGTCGAGCTCGGAGATTTCGAAACGCAGCGAATTGAGTGGCAGCCCCGACTTGTCGAGGCAGTTCTCGAGATAGTTGCGGAAATCGGGGCGAACCACCGACTTGCCGGAGAGGTTCACCGAGAACACCGCGTTGGCGTCGGCCCAGCGGTCCTGGTTGCGCTGCATCCACACCAGCAACGCGCGGATCACCCAGCGGTCGATGGCCGGCATGCGGCCGTGGCGTTCGGCGGTCTCGAGAAATTCGTGCGAAGACAGCACACCGAATTCCTCGGTGGGCAGGCGGATCAGCACCTCGACGATCAGCGGTGCCGCCGACTTCGAGGCCGGGTCGTCGCGCAGCGCGACGATGGGCTGCAGGTGCAGCGCGAATTCGTCCTCGCGCAGCGCCGCGTCGATGAGCCCGAGCATGTGCTCTTCGTGCCGCACCGTGGCGAGATCCTCGGCGAGGCCATCCGGCAGCGCCGTATCGAAGCGCAGCGCGGCCAGGCCGGCCGGCGCGATCATCGACGGATCGGTATCCACGAAATCCGTCTCCACGCCGATGATGGCGCGCGCCATGTCCGGCAGTACTTCGACGAGATTGGCGATGCGATCGGTCCGCTCGGCGTCCTGCAGACGCGCACCCGAGTAGACCGTCAGCAGAACGCCGCAAAATGCGCCGCCTTCGAACAAGGCGAGCGCACAACGTGCGCGGGCGGTATCCGCGCTCTCCCACCACAGGCCGCTGGATTGCCCGCGCACGTCATGCGGATCTTCGACGACTTCCGCGATCAGCGCGTGATCCTCCGCGAGCAGGAAATCCCCACTCGACCAGAGCGCATGGCCGTTCGCGTCGTGAACTGACAGGGAGATAATTTCGGGCGCACGGCGCATGAGGCCGAGCGCCAGCGGCGCGAGCAGCGAAGCGGATGAATCATGGGTCGGAAGTTGCGTCATAGGTGGCCCGCAGATTACGGAGCCACGCAACGGGCATCGCAGTCGCAGTGCGGCGACGTAGGGTTCCACCGACTCGGCGCCTGACTACCGCATTAGGTCAAATGCGCGCCCCGGGCGGGCGCCCGCTCAGGCCGCGTCGGCGGGCTTCTTCAGCTTCCAGCGCTTGTGCGACCACGGCCAGTCGGCCGGCGCGGCGCGGATCTGCTCCTCGACCATGCGCGCGAAGCGGTTGGTGAATTCGCCGGGCGGCAGCTGTTCCCCGGCCGCGACCAGCGGCACCAGCACCGCCTCGTAGTACCCGCGCCGCACGCGCCGCACCTGGATGAACAGCGCCGGGTAACGCGCGCTGCGCGCGATCTGTTCGCCACCCAGGAAAAAAGCGGTATCGCGATTGAGGAAGCGCGCCCAGTGCATGCGGTCGCTGCCCACCGGTTCCTGGTCCGCCAGTAGCGCGATGGCGCGCGGCTGGTTGCGCTGCTGGATGATGTCGCCTAACAACTGTTGCGCGGGGATCATGCGCGCGCCGAACAGGCTGCGTACCGCCAGCATGGCGCGGTCCGCCCAGGCATTCTTGAGCGGCTTGTAGGCCGCATCCACCGGCATGCCGAGCTGCGTGGAAAGCCCGAGCAGCAGCCACTCCCAGTTGCCCTGGTGCGCGGCCATGAGCAGCACCGGTTTGCCGCGCGCCACTTCGGCGCGCACCAGTTCCGGATTCACGATGCGCATGCGCCGATCCAGCGACTCGCGCGACATGCGTACCGAGTGGAGCACTTCGACGAACACGTCGGCGAAGCCCCGGTAGAAATCGCCGATCACGCGTTCGCGCGTGGCGTCATCCCAGTCGGGAAACGCGGCCCTGAGGTTGCCCTCGACCACGTGGCGACGGTGCGGGAACACCTTCCAGCCGAGAAAGGCCAGGAAACTCGCGATGGCGTACCAGGCGCGCAGCGGGATCAGCGCCAGGAGGGGCAGCCAGAGGGACGGCTTGATCGGATGATGGGTGCCGGCGCTGCGAACGGGAACTTGGGGTTTCGGCTCGCTGTGATTCACCGGGCGCTATGGTACAGGGCCAGTCTCAAAAAGAAGGCCGTCCGGAGACGGCCTTTACCGAGATGGTGCCCTCTATCTGATTCGAACAGATGACCCCTTCATTACGAATGAAGTGCTCTACCAGCTGAGCTAAGAGGGCAGGAACCGAGCCGCGAAGCGGACTTGAGGGCGCGCATTCTAATTGCGCGGCGGGCCCTATGGAAGCGGCGTCAGCCCTCGCGGCGGCGCAGCCGGATCACGAGGTCGATACCGTCCACCTGCATGCCCGGCGGGGGCTCCGGCAGGCGCTGGAATTCCACGTCCCGCAGGCTCAGGTCCATGAGCGCGCCCGTTTCCACATCGTGGAAGTGGTAGTGCGCGTCGGTGTTGGAGTCGAACCAGCAGCGGTCGTTTCCGACCGAGAGCTGGCGGATGAGGCCGGAGGCCGCGAACAGGTTCAGCGTGTTGTAGATCGTGGCTTTCGACACGCGCATGCCCTGGGTGCGCAGGCCGGCGAGCACCTGCTCGGCGGAAAGATGCTGGGCGCGCGACAGGAGCAACGAAGCGATTCGCAGGCGTTGTGCCGTGGGACGCACGCCCGCCTGGATGAGCCGCTGGTTCAGGTTCTGGACGATTCCGGGATCGAGTTCGGTCATTGACATGGGCGCGAGTATACGCATCGCCTGCCGGCCAGCAATGCGAAACAGCACAAATACAGCACTTTTACAGCGTGGAACCGGGATAACCCGGCAGCAGAATCCCGATATGAATGCGATTCCATATCTGCGGAAAAGAAAATGCTGCAGCGGAATCACCCTGCTCGAATTGTGTTTTGCGCTGGCCATCGTCGGCGTTCTTGCGGGCCTGGCGATTCCGTCGATGCGTTCCGCCCGCGGTTCCAGCGCCATCCACGCTGCTGCATTCGAACTTCTGGCGGGCCTGCAGCAGGCACGCGCCGGCTCCATCGTCGAGGCGCGCCCGGGCGTGTTGTGTCTCAGCGACGCCGCGGGCACCTGCCTGCGAGGCAGCGGCCCGGCGCGCGCCTGGCGCTCGTATCTCGAGTGGGAGGGGCGTGAAACCACGCTGACATTGCGCCCCCTGCCCCCGGGCGTCGTGCTGCATTCCAGCCGACCCAGGCTCACCTTCTGGCCGAACTCGCTGGCGGCGAGCACGGCCACCCTAACTATCTGCGACTCGCAGGGTGCTGCCCGGCCGCGCGCCATCGTCGTCAGCCAGGCGGGCCGGGCGCGCCTCGGCGACGGCACACCGGAGCGCTGCCGCACATGAAGGCCCGCGGCTTCTCGCTGGTGGAGTCGCTCATCGGCCTGGTGCTGCTGTCGATGGGATTGCTCGGCGCCTGGGCCGTACTGCTCGCCAGTCTGCGCAGTCATGGCGACGCGCTGTATCGCTCCTCCGCCACCACCTTGCTGCGCGACATGGCGGATCGGATTCGCGCCAATCCCACCGCCGGTGAGCTCTACGACACTCGCCGCGAACCGGTCGACGCCATTCCATGCGACGACTCGGCCTGCGATCCGGCGCAGATCGCCGCTGCCGACCTCGCCTGGTTCTCCGCAAGCGCCAGCGCCCGTTTTCCCGGGCCGGGACTTTCCATACGTATCGAATTCGAGCCCGCCATCGGCCCCGCCTCCACCGACCGCTACCACCTCGTGCTCAACTGGCGCGGTCCCCACGACGGCGAATCCGGGAATGCCGTCGTGATGCAGGTGCTGGCGCCGCCGGTGGCGGGCATGGCGTGAGCACGCGTCCGCAGGCGGGGTTCAGCCTCGTGGAGACAATGGTCAGCATCACGGTGGGCCTGCTGCTGCTCGCGGCTTTCATCGCCACGCTCGATCAATGCCGCGCCGGGTTCGCTGCCAACACCAGTCTCGCCAGCCTGCACGACACGGCGCGCCACGCGTTGTCGGTGCTCGTGCCCGACCTCGAACACGCCGGGTATCTCGGGTTCGCGTCATCGGGCTCCGCGCGAGTGGTGCGCGCAGGAAACGTCGTGGCCGATGCCCCGGCACTCCGGCAGGAAGGCGCGGCGCACGTCGCCCTGCCGGTACCGGGATTGCCCGCCGGATCCCACGACTGCGGAATCAATTTCGCCGTGGACATCGCCCTGCCCGTGCAGATGACCAACAACCGGTATCCCCACGCCTCCGGAAGATGCGCGCCCACCGCCGCGGCCGGCGGCGCACGCATCGGATCCGACACCCTCACCGTGCGACGCGCCTCCTTCGAAACCACGACACCACGCCCCGGTCGGCTGCAGATCTATTCGCGGCGGCTGGAATCGCTGGGCTTCGCCCTGTTGTTCGGCGATGGCGCCTCGCCGGGGACGGTCGACGACAACGCCGAGGTGCGCGACCTCGAGGTTCGCACCTATTACATCGCCAACAACTCCGTCGGCCGTCCCGGCTGGCCGGCGCTGCGCGTCAAGGCGCTCACCGAGTCGGGCGGCGCGGCACAGTTCCGCGACGAGGAAGTTCTCCCCGGCGTGGAAGACCTGCAGGTGGAGATTGCGCTGCGCAGCCCCAACGGCCTCGCAACCACGCGTTACCTCGCACCCACGCCAGACCTGGTACGCGACGCGACGGTGGTGTCCGTGCGGCTGTGGCTGCGCATCCGCGCGGACCACACCGAAGGCGGATACGCGGATTCCCGCCCCCTGCAATACGCCGACGTGCATTTCGTTCCCTCGGGTAGTGAGGTGGGCATGCGCCGCATGCTGGTCGAGCGCACGGTGGCCCTGCGCAACCCGCGCGACACATGACCGTCCGCGAACAGGGAGTGTCGCTGGTGGTGGGGCTGGTGTTGCTGTCCATCGTGACCTTGCTGGCGCTCGCGGGCGCGAGCGGCGCGCACGTCGAGCAACTGCTGGCGCAGAACGAAACCTTTCGCGAGAATGCCGGCATCGCCGCCAGCGCCGGAATCGAAGTGGCCATCCGCGCAATCGTGAACAGCCCCGCTCCCGAGACCGTCGTGCCTCGCGTCACCGGACAATTCGATGCCAACTCGGGCAGCTACGAGGCGACGATCCGATTCATGGGCGTGGAAACCGCACTTCCGCAGACCGAGGGAGCGCATCTGGTGGGCGCGCATTTCGAGATCAACAGCATCGGCCGGGCGCCCCGCAACGCCATTGAGCACCAGCGCGCGGACGTCCTGTGGGTAGTCAACACCACCGCGCCCGCGCACGCCGCGGCCTGCCTGCCGCTGGTTGAACAAGCCTGCCGGCAATTGAACGAACTACTGCGCCAGTCGTGGCACCGGACTCCTGCGCCGTGACCAGGCTACGGTTCGCTTCGGCGCGCGGCTTCACGCTGGTCGAAGTATTCACGGTCCTGGTGACGCTGGTGATCCTGGCCGCGATTGCCATTCCCATGTGGCGCAATCACCTGCTGCGCGTGCGGCGGGCCGATGCCATGACCGCGCTGAACGCCATCCAGGTCGAACAGGATCGCTTCTTCGGAAGGGATGCGCGCTACGCGGACGCCGGCGCAATGGCCCGCCCGCCGCCGGAGGGCCTGGGCCTGGGTGACCGCTCGCGGCACGGCTACTACACCATCGAGTTGCACACCGACGACGACGGCCTGGGTTACCGCGCGGTGGCGCGCGCGCTTGCGCAGGCCGGCCAGTCCGAGGACACGCGCTGCGCGCTGATGAGCATCGATCAGAGTGGCATCCGGCGCGCCGAGGATTCGACCGGAAAAGACCGCAGCGCCGACTGTTGGCGCTGAACGCCGTCAGTCGCGCGCGGTAGGCCCGCCCGGAGTGCGCAAGGCGCGCGGCAACGAGAACACCACGTGTTCCTCGCGACCTCGCAGCTCCTCGGCCGAGATTCCACCCCACTCGCGCAGCTTGGCGACCACCTGCTGCACCAGCTCTTCCGGCGCGGACGCCCCGGCGGTGACACCCACCGCCGCCTTGCCTTCAAACCACTCGCGCTTCAGGAACGAAGCGTCATCGATGAGATAACCCGGCCGGCCGGCGCGCTCGGCCAGTTCCCGCAGCCGGTTCGAATTCGAGCTGGTGATGGAACCCACGACGATGAGCACATCGCAGTTGGCGATGAGTTCCTTGACCGCATCCTGGCGGTTTTGCGTGGCGTAGCAGATGTCCTCGCGACGCGGGCTCGCCAGCGTGGGAAAGCGTTCGCGCAACTTGTTCACGATGGCCGCGGTGTCGTCCACCGACAGCGTGGTCTGCGTCACGAAGGCCAGCCGCTCGGGCTCGCGCACCTCGAGCTTCTCGGCCTGCGCCACGTTTTCGATGAGATGCAGGCGACCGCCCCGCCCCGTGTCGAACCGGCCCATGGTGCCTTCCACCTCGGGATGCCCGGCATGCCCGATGAGCACGACGTCGCGGCCTTCGCGCGCGTAGCGCGATACTTCCATGTGCACCTTGGTGACCAGCGGACAGGTGGCATCGAAGACGGTGAGTCCGCGTCTTTCGGCTTCCTGCTCCACGGCCGCCGGCACGCCGTGCGCGGAGAAAATGACCGTGGCGCCGGCCGGCACCTGGTCGAGCTCGTCGACGAACACCGCCCCCATCTTCCGCAACCGCTCCACCACGTGCACGTTGTGGACGACCTCGTGGCGCACATAAATGGGCGCGCCGAACATGGCGATGGCCCGCTCGACGATGTCGATGGCGCGATCGACACCGGCGCAGAATCCTCTCGGATTGGCGAGCAGTATCTTCACGGCTGCCCGCGGCCCTGCATGGCGGCTTCACGCTCGCGCCGCCAGTCGCGGATCGCGTCGAGGATCACGAAGGCCGCGCCGATGCTGATGGCGGAGTCGGCCACGTTGAACGCGGGGAAGTAGGCATTGCCCCAGTGCGCGTTCACGAAGTCGACCACGTAGCCATGTTCGATCCGATCCACCACGTTGCCGATGGCGCCGCCGAGGATCAGCGCCAGGCCACAGGCCAGCAAGGCGCGCGTCTCCAGCGACAGCCGGCGCAACCAGAACACCAGCGCCACGGACACACCCAGCGCCAGCGCCGTGAATGCCCAGCGTTGCCAGCCACCGGCCGCCGCCAGGAAGCTGAAGGCCGCGCCTGGGTTGTGCGCGCGGATGATCTCCAGCACCGGCAGCACGTCGATACGCTCGCCCAGCACGAAGTTCGTCTCGATCCAGAACTTGGTCAGCTGATCGATGACAATGACCAGCAGCGAGATCCACAACCAGCGGATCCCGCTCTTCGCGAGCGGCGGAATGACTTCATCGTTCATGCGAATTGCCGGTTCTCACCGGGTCCCCCGACATTGTCCACGCACCGGCCGCAAATGGTCGGATGCTCCGGATTGGACCCGACATCGGGCCGATGGTGCCAGCAACGTTCGCACTTGGGCGCGGTGGATGCCTGCACGCGCACCCAGACTCCGCCTTCCTTGGCGATCTCCGCCACCTTGACCGCACCCACGGGCGGCCCGGCGGCGTTGCTCACGCGCTTCACCTTGGCCTCGGAAACAATCAACAGGAAGCGCAGCTCTTCGCCGAGCACCATGAGTTTCTCGCGGAATTCATCCTTGGCGAACACCTCGACCTCGGCGTCGAGGGAGCCACCGATGGTGCCGGCCGCGCGCAGTTTTTCCATCTCCTGCGCCACCGCCGCCTTGAGCTGGATGAACAGGTTCCAGTCGATGGCCGCGGCGCCCTCCGGGATCTCCGGCAGTTTGTGCCAGGTTTCGAGGAACACCGACTCGCTGCGCTTGCCCGGCATGAAGCTCCAGATCTCGTCGGCCGTGTACGAAAGGATCGGCGCCAGCCAGCGCACCATGCTTTCGGCGACGTGGAACAACGCGGTCTGCGCCGAGCGGCGCGCCACGCTTCTCTTCGGCATGGTGTACAGCCGGTCCTTGAGCAGATCGAGATAGAAACCGCCCAGGTCGGCGACGCAGAAGTTGAGCACCTTCTGGTAGATCACGTGGTATTCGTACTTGCGATACGCCTCGGCGATTTCCTCCTGCAACGCGGCGGCGCGCCCCAGCGCCCAGCGATCGATGGCCACCATCTGGTCCACCGGAACGGCATCCGCAACGGGATCGAACCCCGCCAGGCTGCCCAGCAGGTAGCGCACGGTATTGCGCATGCGCCGGTACGACTCGGACATGCGCTTGAGGATTTCATCCGACAGCGCCATCTCGTTGGAGTAGTCGGTGGCGGCGATCCACAACCGGAGAACGTCCGCACCCGAGGTCTGCATCACCTTGCGCGGCTCGATGATGTTGCCGATCGACTTGGACATCTTGATGCCCTTCTCGTCGACCGTGAAGCCATGCGTGAGCACCGACTTGTACGGTGCGCGCTCGTAGAGTGCCTCGGACATCAGCAGCGAAGAATGGAACCAGCCGCGGTGCTGGTCGGATCCTTCGAGGTAGATCTCCACCGGCGGCCGGATCTCGTCGGGATGCGTGTGGTGCACGCACTCGTGCGACAGCCCCGAGTCGGCCCAGACGTCCATGACGTCGGTGACCTTCTCGTAGGTGCCCGCGTCCGCGCCTAACAACTCCTTCGCATCGAGATCGAACCAGGCGTCGATGCCGTCCTTCTCGACACGCGCTGCGACCAGCTCGATCAACTCCTGCGTACGCGGATGCAGCTCCTGCGTCTGATTGTGCACGAACAGCGCGATGGGCACGCCCCAGGTGCGCTGGCGCGACAGGCACCAGTCGGGGCGGTCCTTGATCATGTTGAAGATGCGCGCTTCGCCCCAGCCGGGAAACCACTGCGTCTTCTGGATGTCGCGCAAGGCGTTCGCGCGCAGCCCTTTCTGATCCATGCTGATGAACCACTGCGGCGTGGCGCGGAAGATCACCGGCGTCTTGTGGCGCCAGCAATGCGGATAGCTGTGGCGGATCGGCTCGTGCTTGAGCAGGCGGCCGCGCGTCTCCAGCTCGTGGATGAGCACCTTGTTGGCCTCGTCCACCTTCACGCCCGCTACGAACGGCGTGCCGTCACGGAAGCGGCCGTCGCCCATGACGGGATTGTCCACGGGCAGGCTGTACTTGAGACCGACCACGAAGTCGTCCTGGCCATGCGCAGGCGCGGTGTGCACGGCGCCGGTACCGGCCTCGAGCGTCACGTGATCGCCGACGATGACCGGCACGTGTTTGTCGATGAAGGGATGCGCCAGCTGCAGGTGCTCGAGCTGCTTGCCGGTGAACTGCGCCAGCACCTGGCCCTTGCCGAGGCCATAACGCGCGAGACAGGCGTCCACGAGCTCGTTCGCGAGCACCAGCAATTCCGACTGGCGGTTGCGCGACACCCACAGCACCACGTATTCGATGTCGGGCCCGAGCGCCACGGCCTCGTTCGCGGGCAGCGTCCAGGGCGTGGTGGTCCAGATGACCAGCGACACCGGATGCGTGGCGATGGTGTCGAAACTGATGCCGATCCGTTTCGCGAACTCCGCCGTGTCGACGACCCGGAATTCCACGTCGATGGCCGAGGAGTTCTTGTCCTCGTATTCCACCTCCGCTTCGGCCAGCGACGAACGGCAATCCAGGCACCAGTACACGGGCTTTGCGCCCTTGTAGAGATGTCCGTTGCGGATGATCTTGCCCAGCGCCCGGATCTGCTGGCCCTCGAAACGCGGATCCATCGTGAGGTACGGGCGATTCCAGTCGCCGAGCACGCCGAAGCGCTTGAAGTCGCCACGCTGCAGCTCCACCTGCTCCTGCGCGAACTTGCGGCAGGCGGCACGGAACTCCTTCGCATTGAGCTTGTTGCCCACGCGGCCGTGTTTCTTCTCCACCTGGTGCTCGATGGGCAGGCCGTGGCAGTCCCAGCCGGGGATGTACGGCGAGTCGTAGCCGTCGAGCTGGTGCGACTTGACCACGATGTCCTTGAGCACCTTGTTCACGAAATGACCCAGGTGTGCCGCGCCATTGGCGTACGGCGGGCCATCGTGCAGGACGAAACGCGGCCGGCCCTTCGAAATCGCGCGAATCTTGCCGTAGAGGTCGTTGGCCTCCCACGCGGCGAGCATCTTCGGCTCGCGCTGCGCGAGATCAGCCTTCATGGGAAAGCCCGTCTCGGGAAGATTGATCGTGCTCTTGTAGTCTGCCACTTGCGTTTCCTGACTCTCTATTACAACAACTCACGCGCCGCGGCCGCGTCGAGGTGCATCTGGCGCACCAGCGCGTCGAGGCTTTCGAACTTCTCTTCGTCACGGATCTTCGCGACGAACTCTACTTCCAGCTCGCGTCCGTAGAGCGAGCCCTCGAAATCGAAGACATGCGCTTCGAGCAGCGGCTCGGTGCCGTCCACCGTGGGACGAAAACCGAGACTGGCCACGCCATCGCGCGGCGCGTGCGGATTGCGTGCATCCGTGCCCCGTACGCGCACCGCGAAAATACCCGACAGCGGCAACTTGCGGCGACGCATGCGCAGGTTGGCCGTCGGAAATCCGAGCCGCCGCCCCAGCTGTTCGCCACGCACCACGCGACCGTGCATCGAATACGCACGCCCGAGCAAGTCGCGCGCGCGCTTGAAATCCCCGGTCGCCAGCGCGGCGCGTACGCCGCTCGAACTCACCCGCACGTCGTCGATGCACACCGACGGCACCAGCTCGAGCTCGAACTTGCCAGCCTCGGCCGCCTGTCGCAGCAGGGTGATGCTGCCGGCGCCGCCGCGACCGAAACGAAAATCCTGGCCCACGACCACCGCCGAGGCGGCGAATCGCGACGTCAGCAGCTCGACGAACTGCTCTCCCGACAGCTGCCGCAGCTTTTCATCAAAGCGCAGCACGCACACGAAGTGCAGGTCGGAACGCTCCAGCACTCGCCAGCGCTCGCGAAAATCCGTGAGCCGCGCGGGCGGATCGTGAGCGACCAGGTATTCGCGCGGCAGGGGTTCGAAGGTCAGCATCATCGCCGGCCGACCGAGCTGCTTTGCGATCCCGCAGGTGCTCGCGATCAACGCACCATGTCCGAGGTGAATGCCATCGTAGCTGCCGATCGTGATGGCGGCACCGCGATGCGCGGGCCGCAGCCCCTGCAATCCACGAACGTATTCCATTATGCGTGCCCGCCGCGCATCTGTGCCAGCCGCATGCCGGAGAGATACAACATCGCGAAGTAAGTGATCGCGGCCGCGAATATGCAGCCAGCCAGGCGCATCGCCCGCTCCAGCGCGGGGGCCTGCATCCAACCCGCCAGGTCGCCACCCAGGTAGACGAGCAGTGCGGCCATGACGGCGTTGGCCAGCAGCACGCGCGTCACCAGCACACCCCAGCCCGGCGCCGGGCGATACACGCCCGCTTTCAGCAGGCCGCGCCAGAGGAGAATGGTATTGACGGCGGCCGACACGCAGGTGGACGTGGCCAGCAGGATGTGTGGCACCGGAAATCCCATGTAGTGCGCCGGCAGCACCAGTGCCAGGTTGAGCGCCATGTTGCAGCCCAGCGCGATGAAACCCACGCGCACCGGCGTCTTCGTGTCCTGGCGCGCGAAGTAGCCCGGCGCCAGCACCTTCACCAGCGAGAAACCGATCAGGCCCCACGAATAAGCCATGAGCGCGTAGGTCGACATCTGCACGTCATGATGCGTGAAGGCGCCGTACCCCAGCGTGGTCGCGGTGAGTGGGCCGGCGAACACCAGCAATGCGACCGCCGCGGGCGATACCAACAGGATGACCAGCCGCAGCGCCCAGTCGAGCGTGGCGGTGAACCGTTCGGGCGAGTCCGATGCGTGATGCTTCGAGAGTCCGGGGAGAATCACGGTGGCCAGCGCGATACTGAACACGCCCAGCGGAAACTCCAGCAGGCGATCCGCGTAGTACAACCAGGACACGCTGCCCGTGATCAGGAACGAAGCGATCTGCGTGTCGAGCAGCAGGCTTACCTGCGCCATCGATGAACCCGCGATGCCCGGCAACATGAGCCGGCCGATGCGGCGCACGCCTTCGGCGGCCGGCCGCCAGCGCGGCAGGCGAAACAGGCCGAGCCGGATCACCGAGGGAATCTGGAATCCCAGCTGCAACAAGCCGCTGACGAACACACCGATGGCCAGCGCCAGGCCCGGCTCCGAGGTATGCGGCGCAATCCAGATCGCCACGCCGATCATGACCACGTTCATGATCACCTGCGTGTATGCGGGCAGCGCGAACTTGCCGTAGCTGTTCAGCACGCCCGAGAACACGGCGCTCAGCGAAATGAAGAAGAGATACGGGAAGGTCCAGCGCAGCATCGACACCGCGAGGTCGAACTTGTGCGCGTCGGCATGCCAGCCCGGGGCGAAGGCAATGATGATGAGCGGCGCCGCGATCACGCCCAGCACGGTGATCAGGAACAGCACCACGCCGAAGGTGCCGGTGACGTCGTCCACCAGGTCGCGGACATCCTCCGGCGAGCGCTTGTGCTTGTACTCGCTGATCACCGGAACGAAGGCCTGCGAGAACGCCCCTTCCGCGAACAGGCGGCGCAGGAAATTCGGAATCTTGAAGGCCACCAGCCAGGCGTCCATGAAGGCGCTGGCGCCAAAAGCCCTCGCGAAGATGATTTCGCGAGCCAGGCCCGTGATTCGCGAAACGAGGGTGGCAATACCGGTGACGGCGGTGCTCTTGAATATCGCCCCGCTCACCCTGCAACCACCAGAAAAATAAAGGAAAAGTCCGGCACGGCGCGCACTATACCGGACACGTTGACAAGGTGGGGGGTGGTGAGCACACTACGCGCCCTCTAAAAGACCCCGGATTTGCTGGAGATTCTTCGTGGCGAACACCAAGTCGGCTGAAAAAGCCGCCCGTCGAGCTGAGACCAACCGCGCCCGTAACGTCGCTCTGCGTTCGCGCATGCGCACCGCCCTGCGCAAGGTCAATGACGCCCTCGCCTCGGGCAACAAGGCCGAAGCGCTGGCCGCCATGAAAGAAGCCCAGCCGGTGGTGGATTCGCTGGTGAACAAGAACGTCATTCACCGCAACAAGGCGGCTCGCCACAAGAGCGCGCTGACGGCCCGCATCAAGGGTCTTAAGTAAGGTCAAGACTTCAGGCGCCCCTCGGGGCGCGGAGCACGAAAAACCCGGCCTCGCGCCGGGTTTTTTGTTATTGAACTCCATTCCAGTACAGAGGATCACTACCAGAGTCCCCGCTAGTACGACCTCTTGAGGGGCAGCACAATCGCGCCCCATTTTGCTGGAGACATCGTGAATACCCGGATCGCCGTCGCTGCTGCCATTTCCATCAGTCTTCTCGCGGTTTCCGCTGCCGAAGGGCAAACCTTGACCGCCATCGATCCCAGCGCCGGGCGCGCGGCCGGCATCAATCTCAGCGGCAAGATCATTCTCGACACGCACATCGCGGACATCTACGCGCCTGGAGTACTCACGCCACTGGGGACCGGCGATACCGTCATCTGGCCCCATACGCCCAATGGAACGGCTCCCATGACGCGTGGCGCGGCAATCAACGACAGTGGCGTGAGCGTTGGCCAGCTGGTGGGCGACGGCGCACATCGGGCTGCCGATGGAACCATCACCAACATATCGGAGCCGGTAGGCATTCACTCGATCGCTCCGAACGTGGCGCTGGCCATCAACAATTCGGGCGTCATGGCTGGCTCGACGTACCTCTCGTCGGGAACGGAGATCTCGTTCTACGGCATACCGGGCGCCATCACAGGCCTGTCCCGACCCGCGAACATTCCCGGTGGGTCACCGCAGTTCACGATCAGCAGAGCGTACGGCATCAATGACGCCGGCATCGTGACTGGATACTTCGTCAAGGACATCCAGAGCACAGACGATTTTCCGATCACCATCGTTGGGAAGATTGCCTACCTCTTCAACACCAACAATTCGACCTGGACCGAGCTGGGTGTTGGCGTCGGCTACGCGATCAACGCAAGCAACCAGGTCGCCGGCGTCAAATTCGAAGCCAACAGCGCCGCGATCAACTCGAGCTGCGGCCGCGCCACGATTTTCAATGCCGGCACGACCACGGACCTGGGCACGCTCGGCGGAACCTGCAGCACGGCGCTCGCGATCAACAACGAAGGCAAGGTGGTAGGTTCTTCGCAGATTGCGCCCGGGAGCACTGCGACCCACGCGTTTTTCTACAACGGCAGCCTGCAAGATCTGAACAACCTGATTCCTGCGAGCGATCCGCTCAAGGCGACGACCACGCTCACCGAAGCCCGCGGCATCAATAGCAGCGGCCAGATCGTCGCCAATGGATATGACTCCTCGAACCCGTCGCAGGTCCGGGCCTACGTCGTGCATCTCCCGCGCGTCAGCTTCCAGAACGGCGAGGCGGACTTTGGCGAGGTTGCGGTCGGCAGCGAGAGCGACACGCAAATCATCCGGATCAACAATGACGATGCGCTCGACATGACCCTGGGCGCCATCACGACCACGGGGGACTATTCGCAGACCAACAGCTGCGGCGCGGTCCTGATGCAGCACGCCAATTGCGCCATCACCGTGAAATTCGCGCCGCAATCGGGTGGTGATCACAACGGCCGACTGACCGTGCTGGTGAACGGAGTTCCGTACAGCACCTCGCTCAGCGGTTCGGGAGCCATGCAGGCGTCGCTCAGAACCAGCAGCCTCGCTCTCCACGCGGGCTCGCAATTCACGCTCACGTGGAATTCGACGGCAGGCTCCACCTGCGTGGGCCAGGGACCTGACTTCGACACCACGCAGGCCGGCGTGAGCTGGGCGGACTCCAAACCCGCGAGCGGCGCCCAGGATTTCATCGCGCCGACGGCCGGGGCTTTCGTGTTTTCGGTGCGATGCACTTCGAATGGCCAATCGGTTGATTCGAACGATGTCTCTGTCTCGGCGACGTGGCCGGACGTGACCGTCACGCTCTCGCCCTCGGCGACTTCAATTACCTCGGGTAGCGCGGTGACCCTGACGTGGAACTCCACGGCGGCAACTTCGTGTGCCAGCACCGGCGGCGGCGCAAATGACACCTGGCCCAATGCCTCACGCCCGGCCAGTGGCAGCGCGAGCATCGTCGAGCCATCTGCCGTCAGCATCCCGACGCCACTGACGTTCACCATCACGTGCACGTCGAGCGGCAGCGGCAAGAGCGCCACGATACAAACGACTGTCACCCTGAATCCCGCGCCGTCCTCGTCGGGTGGTGGATCCGGAGGCAATGGTGGCGGTGGCAGCGGTGCCTTCGACTGGTTGCAGTTGATTTTCACCGCCGGCGTGTTGGCCGGAGTATTTGCGCGCCGCCGTTTGCAGGCCGCCCGCAACTGAGAACCGAGGCAGGCGTCGCGGGTGCGTCAGCGCCTGCGACGCGCCTTGGCCTTGGCTTTGCCCTTGGGCTTGGCCTTTGCGGGCTTGCGTGACTTGGCGGCGGGCTTCTTTTTCACCGCCTTTTGTTTCGCGACCTTCTTCACGGACGCTTTCTTTGCGGCTACCTTCGCCTTCTTGCGCGGGGTCGTCGTCCGCGGCTCCGCCGCGGGAGCACGCTCGATACGCGGCACCACCAGGTTGCCCTGCGCCGGCGCCTCCGCCGTCTCGAGGAACCTCATCACGGCCTCGGTGAGGTCCGTGGTGCCGTTGCGCGTCACGCCGGAGATCAGGAACACCGGGCCCGGATAATCCAGCTCCTGCGCAATGGCAATGGCCTTCGCGGTGGCTTCGTCCGGCGGCAGCAGGTCGCTTTTGTTGATCACCAGCCAGCGCGGCTTGGAGAGCAGGTCTTCGCTGAACTTGCCCAGTTCACCGACGATGGCGCGCGCATCGCGCACCGGATCCGCGTTGGGATCCACGGGGGCGATGTCGACCAGGTGCAGCAATACGCGGGTGCGCTGCAGGTGCTTGAGGAAGCGGATGCCGAGCCCGGCGCCGTCCGCGGCACCTTCGATGAGTCCGGGAATGTCGGCCATCACGAAGCTGCGCTGGTTGCCGCAGGCCACCACGCCGAGATTCGGATACAGCGTGGTAAATGGATAGTCGGCCACCTTGGGCCGCGCCGCGGACACCACGCTGATGAGCGTGGACTTGCCGGCGTTGGGCAGGCCTAACAATCCCACGTCCGCGATCACCTTGAGCTCGAGCTCCAGCTCGCGCGATTCCCCGGGCAGTCCCGGGCCATAGTTGCGCGGCGAGCGGTTCTTGCTGGTCTTGAAGCGCTGGTTGCCCCAGCCGCCCTTGCCGCCGCGCGCCACCAGCAGTTCCATGCCTGCCTTCGACAGGTCCCCGAGCTGTTCGCCCGTCTCGCTGTCGCGCACGAATGTGCCGGCGGGCACGTCGATGACGCTGTCGCCGCCGCCACGTCCGGTCATGTCACGGCCACCGCCCGGCTGTCCGTTCTCGGCGCGGAAGGTGCGCACGATGCGGAAGTCGGCCAGCGTGTTGATGCCGTCCTTGGCGCGCAGCGTGACGCTGCCGCCATCGCCACCGTCACCGCCATCGGGTCCGCCGAAGGGCACGAACTTCTCGCGACGGAAGCTCACGCAGCCGCGGCCGCCCTTGCCGGCCAATACCTTGATGCGTGCCTCGTCGACGAATTTCATGGATGCGTCCGCCCGTATCTCGCGCCAACAAAAAACCCGGCGATGAGCCGGGTTTTTCGCTCGAACCGCTTCGCGGTTCTGGTTAGTTCGCCTTCTCGGAGTCGACGCTCACGAAGGTGTGGCCCGCGGAGCCCTTCTTCGCGAACTTCACGCGTCCGTCCTTGAGGGCGAACAGCGTGTGGTCGGTGCCGATGCCGACGTTGGCGCCCGCGCGCATCGTGGTGCCGCGCTGGCGGACCAGGATGTTGCCGGCGAGCACGGCTTCACCGCCGAACTTCTTCACGCCAAGACGCTTGCTGTGCGATTCGCGGCCGTTACGAGTGCTGCCGCCTGCCTTTTTATGTGCCATGTGAGTGAGGCTCCAACTAACTATAGGGACCAGCGCTCAGGCGCTGATGCCGGTGATCTTGACCTGCGTAAACTGCTGGCGATGAGTGCCCTGGCGCAGGTAGTGCTTGCGGCGACGGAATTTCACGATGACTTTCTTTTCGCCCTTGCCGTGTTTTTCCACGACGGCTTCGACCTTGCTGCCCTTGAGCAGCGGCGAGCCGACCTTGATCGTGTCGCCATCTCCGAAGAGCATGACTTCGCCGAGCGAAACGGTGGCGCCTTCTTCGGCGTCGAGCCGCTCGATCTTCAGGACGGTGCCCTTCTCAACCCGATACTGTTTGCCGCCTGTGGCGATGACCGCGTACATCTTGATTGCTCCGGAAAACCTTGCGAAACCAAAGCCTTAAAGCTCTGTGCCATTTC
>Ga0315912_10000273_pt1 | contig 106565 bp, 121 predicted proteins | sample VfabasoilMG_FD_204469 | JGI IMG/M metagenome (GOLD analysis project Ga0315912, IMG submission 204469) | Garden soil microbial communities collected in Santa Monica, California, United States - V. faba soil | ecosystem: Environmental > Terrestrial > Soil > Garden | place: USA: California... | reverse complement strand
TTTCCGCTGGCTCGTTCGCTACCAATGATAAGAACGTTATTAACCCCGACACCGTACGAAAACAGCATTGAGCGGAGCCAGCGAGCAAAGGTTCGAAACACTAGCAGGAAACCAAAACCGAGGAGCAATCCGTACACTGCGACTAGACGGGCTGGGAATAGAGTGCCTTCTATAACGAAATCGTAACCAATGACCACCAGCATGCCAAGAGCTGAGCCAACGACGAGTTTGCCAAATTCTGTAAAGCGGTTCTCGTAGACTTCTTTCCGGTACAGTCCAATCGAAGCCTGAACCAATATCCAAAGAGGCAAAACCGTTATAAAAGCATATAGATATGTTTCGGCGGGGATTTGCTGAACTAGCGACCGATCATCCAGGCGCACGCGCATAATATAGGCTAGGCCAAACGCCCCAAGCAGGGCTAAGAAGTCTCCTATTACTAAAAAGAGTGCGTAGATCAAGGGTGCGTTGTTCTTCACTTCACGTGTAAGTATAACACCCCAGCGGTGTTATACTGATACGGCTAACACCTATAAAATGAAAAACAAAACAAGCCGTAAGCATACAAAAAAATCTGAGCTACAACGCTTTGTTGAGTACTTTGTGTCTGGTGGTGTCTGGTTTTGGAGCGGTTATGTCCTAATCGTACTGCTAGACAATCATGTCGGACTGTTTCTGGCTAACTTCATTGGCAACGCAGTTGGCATAACCCTCAACTTTATCTTGGAACGCTACTGGGTGTTTAAGACCAAGAATCCAGCTAAACTGGCTATTGCTACAAAACGCTATATTGTCTATACAACCTTGAATGCTTTCGTACTAAATTACTTGATTTTAGAGGTACTAAATCGCAATGGTATCAAGCCGGAATTTGGCCAGTTCATCGCTGCGGCTTTCTTTACCGTCTGGAACTACTTCTGGTACAAACTCTACGTATTCAAAGGTATGGAACGCCCTAAAAGGACGCGTCATCATGCTTAAGTATAATATTGTATAAAATACGTTTTTATGATATGATTGTATCATGTCAGCACCTGCTGTTAGCGAAATATACACAGCTCCACCAGAGTACATTTTAGAAGACGTACCGCCTAATGGCCATTATGATACATATGGATACCGCCTTGCGGAGCTGAAAAGTTCTGAGGGCAAGCCAGTGCCTGAGTGGGGCAACACGGTCGTTTTCGGGATTGCACCCGGTGCTTTTACCGAACCAGTATATGTAATAAAACCAGAGCATACAGCTACCTTTACCGTTCAGGTTGCTGCTGGCGTCGGTAAACTTGTTAGGTCTTTTGCTAGTGGTGCCAGCGAAATAGTTGACCTCAAAGAAGGCGATGAGGTTGTCGTAACGCCGGGACAAGCCTACAGCTACGTAAATACTGGTGAGGACAGCCTAGTACTCGTAGATACGGCAATGAAGGCCTTTAAAGAAGGCGACGATGTCGAGCTTCTCCCGCTGCTTGCGTCCGAACACGAAATCAAAGAACGCCCCACTATACGGTCTTTTAAGATTGAGACACCGAACGGACAAGAGAGAATCATCAGAATACCTACTTCATTTTTTGAAAAGTTAGCCGAAACAGTCAAAGATAACAGACAAATTTAGTACATAAAACCTAGTAAAATACAGCCCGGTTTGACATAGTTATTTATGTGAACGAAAAGCAAACAACCCGTCCCACCAAGAAGCAGCGTGAATTGTTAACGTACATTGAAGCTTTTGCAGGCGAACATGGCTACGGTCCGAGCTACCGCGAGATTATGAAAGGGTGTAGCTATAACTCTGTGGCCACGGTGGCTTTGCATGTTAATATCTTAATAACCCGCGGACATCTGAGAAAAAAGGACCGCTCTGCTCGTTCCTTAGAACTCACCGAAGCGGCCAAGCAGCGAACTGACAGCATCCCGCTCCGGACCGATACCGTTAAGTCGTCGGACGAAAAATGGCTAGTAGAAAAGGTGGATTACCGCTTTGCCCAAGCTGAGCAAAAAGCCGACATTTACGACACGGATATAGATAGCCTGTACGTGCTTGTTGGGGCACTTAAAGTCTTAGGGCTGGAAGGCGCAGCACAATCATTTATGCCGAGACTAGCTGAGCTGAAGCAGCGAGTGAGCTAGCTAAGCTAAACTGGACTTACGCAAACCTCCCTCACCTCCAGACCTGCTAACCTCGGCTGCAAACTGTTTTTCTTCTTTCGATGTAACTATGGCTACTTCTCTTTCAGAGAAAACAGTTTTCGCTCGAGCTGATCCTCTCTGGAATCGAGCAACTTTGCGTAAGTCCAGTATACTGTAGCCATATGGACATAATTCAGGCGATTATTCTAGGGATTATCGAAGGCTTGACGGAATTTCTGCCGATATCAAGTACCGGTCACCTCATCGTCGCAGAAGATCTGATGAACTATAAAGACACGGCAGAGATTTTTGCTGTGGTGATACAAATGGGCGCTATCGCCGCTGTTTTGTGGTTCTACCGGTCTGATTTATGGCAAAAAATACGAGGCTTGCTCGCAGGCAACAAGCAGGCAAAGAACTTTTGGCTAAACTGGATAGCCGCTACTATACCAGCCGGAATAACTGGTTTCTTGCTGCAAGACCAGATCTCAAAGTATGCGGTAGCGATGACGGTTGCGATCGCCCTTATTTTGGGGGGTGTGGCCATTTGGCTCATCGAGACATACCATCATGCCGCAAAGAATACGTCCACGCAACCGAAGCTTGATAGCATGACACGCTCCCAAGCGGTTCGCGTAGGCCTGTACCAAATTTTGGCTCTGATCCCAGGAGTATCGCGCTCAGGAGCCACCATCATGGGCGGGATATTGTCGGGCATGGACAGAGTGACAGCTACGGCCTTCTCGTTCTACCTGAGCATCCCCATACTGGTTCTGGCAGGTTCTTACCAGTTGACCCGAGGCCGTAATGACCTAGAGACAGTTGCCGGCGGCGGCGTCGCCTTAGCGGTAGGTACACTCGCAGCATTTATAACTGCGCTCTTAGCTATAGGTTGGTTGCTCAAGTACGTCTCGCAGCATGATTTTAAACCGTTTGCGTACTACCGGATAGTGCTGGGATGCATCATTCTTGCCGCACTAGCGTTATAGATGGCTTACACACCAGCCTTGGTGTAATTATTACGGCTTGTGCACTACGGCTAGCGTGGTATGCTTATATCACTTAACAAACAAATGCTGGAAGTTGGGTGAAAATCCCGCACTGTGCCGCAACGGTTAAAGTCCGATACAGCAGACTAATGAAGTCTTCCGAGCTAGAAGCATTGAACTACTATTCAAGACCCTCGGCTCGAAAGATCTGAGGGTTTATTTTGTCAACAGAAGTACTGGTAAGGCCGGAGCAACAACAGAATTTGAGACTGCAGCAAGAGCAGGATCTTTTTGCCGCTCGTCTGTACAACTCCGGCGAATACCGCTCACCAGAAGTTGCCGCCTATGTGGCTACGCAAGAAAAAACTCACATCGCCGAAGGCATGGAGATGCAGCAAGTATCTGTTCGCACTTTGCCGTTCAGGGGCGGTCATGTTCGCGGTTTTGGCAATCTGACCATGGTTGACACAAATTCCCGAGGCTTGCAAGTAGTTGAAGAAGCTTATCATGACGGCGATGAAGACTTGCTGCCGCTTGTCCGCCGTCGCACTCATGACATAGCATTCGCGGAGGCTGGCGATAGGCTTATGGCTGAAGGGGAGGTGGGCGACATGTTGCTAGTTGTGAGTCCCTTTCTTGAGGAACAAGATAAAGCTACAGCTAAAAAGCTAGGGGACTGGACAGAAGTCGAGCGTGGTTATACATGGCTTGCGCGCAAGATCAATGATCACCAGATGGAGTACACCGATATAAGTATCGACCGAAGTAGCGTACAAACCTGGAACCAGACTTTGGCAAGCTATGGACTAACTATTCCTCACGGTACAAAAAGCCACGAATATTCGGGATACATAGCTAAGTTCACCGGCATCGTATCCAGCGAACAGCACGCCGCATTTGTTACTGATTTTAAACATACGTACCAGCGGTTCAACAGGCCAAATACACCATTTGCTCATGAGGCAGACGACGCCCTGGAGTCGACTGCCTTCTTAGACAAGTACGCACAGGGGCACATAAAACTCCTGGTAGACACGCACGAAGCAGTTGCTCGTACGCTCGAAACTGGTACACTGGATGATTTTGTACGCCTCAGTGCGCATCGAGCACTAGAAACACTGGACTGTCTTGACGCAGGGGAGAGCAGAGAGCTGTATGATCTCCTTAAAACAGAGGTGATAGATGAATTTAGACATGGAAGCGCGCTTGCCAATATTATTAAAGCTCAGCGATATGGAATTTGGAAAACAGTTAGCAAAATGGTCTCGGGCCAAACAGAACTTGTAGAGTATATGGGTGCGCCTGAGTCTTCATTGGCTGCGGTTGCCTACAAACTGAGAATGCTAAACGAGATATACTCGAACACTAACGAAGCAGCTATCCAAGTAGAAACCATGCCTGGCTGTGCCGGTGGCACCAGCTTCCTTAGCCGATCTGCCGAGGAGATCAAGAAGACTACATTTAGCAGAGAGAACTACAGCTTTAATATAAAAATGCACTGTGTTGTATGTCAGCCAAAACCCAAGCCAAATGAGCCCCCAAAAATGTGCGGTCCTTGTGGCATATGCCAAGGATGCGACACAAAACTTCGCAAACACAGCGCTGCTCAAGCTAAAAGCGCAGCCTGGAATTAGGCTAGTCGACCGACGGGCCATCTATGTGAGCCCGCAAAAAAGCCATGTGCTTTTCGCGGTACTTTTGGAATTCTTTTTTGTCCAGGCCCGTGCGCTTGATGAAGGCGCCCATTTTCTCTGATCCGATATGGTGGGGTATCATCACGTAGCTAGCGCCGCCGGAGTAGAGAGCAGTAGCCTGTTTTATATTATCGGCGTGGCAAATGACGACCGCATTCGGGTTGATCTCGCCCAGCAAGTTTACTACGAACATATTAGCGTCGTGGTCGGTCATGGTCGAGACTACTAGCTTGCACCTGTCGATTCCCGCTTCCCGCAGCAATTCGGTGTCGGTAGCGTCGCCGTACAAGTAGTCGATTTTTTGGTGTTCTAAAATGTCGATAACTTCTGGGTCGTAGTCAATGACTAGGTATTTCTTGCCAAGCGTATCAAATGTGCGAATAAACTCGTGGCCGCCGTGGTGATAGCCAAGCAGCACCATCTGGTAGGGAGTCGGGCTGCGTTTTTCTTTATAAGTGACTTCCTTTTCGAACAAGTGCAATTTGATGCGGTCAAAGCGCGCAAATAGTTCATCGTCATATTGCATAAGATAGGCAGACACGGCAATGGTTATAATGGCCACCAGTGTAATAATAGACACGAGCTCCGGGCGTACCATGCCGACACTAAACGCCAGCACCACCAGCACAATCGAGAATTCGCTAATCTGGGATAAATTGATAGCCGCCTTAAAGCTAACACGCTTGGTATAGCCAAGCATGCCCATAGTCGAGGTGATGATAAAAGGCTTGGCAATTATAACTATGGCAGACAGTACCAATGCAGGAACAATTGCCGATGATATATTGCCTAGGTCCATGCTCTGGCCCAGCGTAATGAAGAAAAGCACAATAAAAAAGTCGCGCAAGGGACGCAGGCGTGCGGCAATTTCCTGTACGTACGGCGAGGATGCTAAGGCTACTCCGCCGAAGAGTGCACCAACCTCGATAGAAAAACCAGCCAGTTCAAAGAGCGTGGCGATACCAAAGCCCCAGCTGATGGCAAACAGGAATAACAATTCTTGGCTGGTCGCCATATAGCGGGAGACCCTAGGCAAAACATACCTGCTGCACAAAATTAGAAAAACCAGCAGCAGCAGGCCCTTGCTAAGGAGTAGCCCAATTTGTTCCAAGTCGAATTGGCCAGACTTGCCAGCCACAATGAATAGCAAAGCGAAGGTAGCAATAATATCCTCGACTAGGATAACGCCAATGGCGATCTGTCCGTGCAATCTGCCGAGTTCGCGCTTATCAGACAAGATCTTTATGATAATAATTGTACTGCTGAAGAAGAGGCTGAGTCCGATCACCAGAGATTCGACGTTATTAAATCCGAACAAACTGGCTGTCGCGAAACCCAGCAAGCTTACCAGGAAGAGGGATGAAGCAGCGATTAGCGGCACAACTTTTCCAAGCTTGCGCAGCTCGCCGACATTCATGCCCAAGCCAACAATGAATAGGAGCAGTGCAATTCCTAGGCTAGAAAAAGTTTCAAATAACTCTGTTGAGTGGATAAGGTTAAGCGCAGAGGGCCCGACAAGCAGGCCGGCAAGTATGTAGCCAAGGATAAGCGGTTGCTTGATAGCCCTCATAAAAATAGCCACAACGGCCGTAACGACGATTATGAGACTGAGTTCAACGAATACGGATTCCATGTTTGATTTTCGAGTATGTTACGCTAATACTTAGTCTATATTCTATAGTAAACAGTACGCCCATAATAGCTTATTTTTAGTTTCTAGGATTGCCCTTGTCGCTCAGTATCCGCCAAAATCTTAATAACTGTATTCATAGATACACTAATAAGATTTTGACACATCCTGACTCGCCAATCATCAACCCTACAAATCGTTAAAAATAAGGTATTATGGGTATCAGCATGAAACCACTCTTTAGGAAAATATCAACCAAGGTCTCCCAGGCAGCCGGTACCGCGGAAACGTTTTCTGTTGCTGTTGCAGTGGTGCTGGTCTGGGCAATTACAGGACCATTGTTTGATTTTTCCTCGGAGTGGCAGCTTGTCATTAACACGGGCACGACAATTGTTACGTTTCTCATGGTTTTTCTGATCCAAAATTCCCAGAATAGGGACGGCAAAGCCGTTCAATTAAAACTTGACGAGCTCATACGAGCCACCCGGGCGCGCGATGCTTTTGTAAGCCTGGAAGAACTAACAGACGAAGAGCTTGCCCAACTAGACCGGGATTTTAAAGACCTGCACGACAAACAAGCCACCAGCCCCGTTATGAAAAAATTGCATGCTCACCTGCAAGAAGCGCACGAAAGGCGCAAGATTCTAGGTAGCGCCGCACTCAACGATCTGTTGCGCAAAAAACTCTAGGAAGGAGTTTGACAAGCAGCCAGCCGTGAGCGTATTATTGTGCGTGACTTCCGCTTACATACGTAGGCCTTAGAAGACAAATATATAAAAAGAGGTGTTTTATGTCAGTCAAAGTTAAGATGGTGCGCTCGCACGCTATCATTTCTGTTCGCGTTCGCCGTCCAAAGTGGCAGCAATACCTACAATACTAAAGCCTTTTCTACTGTGTGGGGTTTTGCTTGGCTATCTCGTCGTCTATGAGTTTTGTAAATTCTTCAATGGACTGAGGATTTTTATCTATTTTCTTGCCATTTATTGCGAAAGTTGGCGTAGAACTAGCGCCCAGGGCTTGACCCTCTTTGACGTCGGCATTGATGGTAGCGGCAGTTTCGGCATTTGCTAGGTCGGCTTTAAACTGGTCTACGTTCAGGCCGAGTTGCTTAGCAAAGGTCTCGAGAGTGGACGAGGGGTTTTGACCTTTTGACCATACATCCTGGTTCTCATACAGCAGGTCGTGCATTTCAAAGAACTTGCCTTGTTTGCCAGCCGCTTCGGCCGCGCGTGATCCCAAGAAAGCATTTTGATGTATCTGGGTGAGCGGGAAGTGTCGGAATTCGAAGGTGATATCATCGCCGTAAGATGTTTTGAGCTCTTTAACTATAGGGTAGTACGCTTTGCAGGCGGGACATTCGAAGTCACCGTATTCTGTCAACGTGACTTTTTTGTTGCCGGCACCAACTTTGTGGTTGCTTACTTGGCCTGCCTGGGCAGACTCGCCGGAGCCGGGTGACTTATCTTTCGTCAATACAAAAGCGCCCACCAATAAGCCAGTTATTACCACGACTATAGCTATAAATTCCTTCGACATGGACTCAAGTTCCCCCTCTAAATATATGTAGAGGTATCATAGCATCTTTCAAAACAAGACCGAAAAACGTACTATGTGGTTATGTTGTTGGTCATAAGCTTTCTAGTTTTTCTTCTTTTGGCAGCTAGCTTATCGAATATTCGAAAAACATATAGCTTATTGCCCAAGGAAGAGCTCAGGAGGCGATCTATAAAAGATGATCAGGTGGCGGCTATCCTGTATCAGGTTGTCAGACATGGCTGGGGGCTCGATATCGTATTATGGTTTCTGACGCTTCTGTCCTTCTCGCTGGCTATGGTTATGGCCAGCGGTATTTTTCATCCCGTAGTCACAACAATAATCATTTTTGTGACTTCACTATATTTATTCATTGTCTCGCCTAACACAAAGAACAATAAGATTAGTGCTGCACTCGCTCGCCGCGCTGCACCGTGGCTGACAAGACTGCTTATACAGCTCCGTCCAGTGCTTAGCCGTATTATTAGTTTTATTCAAAAACATCGGCCGATAACAATCCACACCGGCTTATATGAGAAAAAGGATCTGGTCGAGCTGCTCGAGAACCAAAAGATAGCCACCAATAACCGTATCGAAGCCAGCGAGCTTGATATTGCCCTGCACGCGCTCAGTTTTGGTGACAAGTTGGTGCATGATCATATGGTGCCTAGACGAGTTATTCGTTTTGTGTCAGGCGAAGAAGCTGTTGGGCCAGTTTTGCTTGATGAGCTACACGAGAGTGGTTTTTCACGCTTTCCAGTTATAAACGACGAAGGGGAAATACTCGGCACGCTGTATCTGCGAGATCTCATGAAATTGCAAGGCGGGGGCATCGTGAAGCAAGTTATGAAAAATAAGGTCTACTACGTCAACGAGTCCAGCCCGCTGGAGCACGTACTTGCAGCCTTTTTAAAGACTAAGCACCACATATTTATGGTCGTCAACGAATTCGAAGAAATTGTGGGACTTATAACGATCGAGGATGTTGTTGAGCAAATACTAGGACGCAAAATCGTCGATGAGTTTGACCGGCATGACGACCTACGGGCCGTAGCGCAAAGCCATGCTAGTGCAGATCGTAAAAACAGGTCGTCTACTGCTTAATAATCTGGTTACGCAGTTCTGCCGGTAAGCTGATAGTTCGAAGCGCGCCTGGTAAGTCAGTGGGCAGACCAATACAGACAGGGAAGAGTTCGCGCGAGGTCCAGCCTAATCGAGCAAATTTATACTGCTCGAACTGGCTGGCAGTATAGCGCAGCTCTCCGGTCCGAGTAAGCTCGTGTAACATTGTTGCTGGCAGTGTATTCTCGCACTGGTACACACGTGGCGAACCAAGAGCTGGGGTGCCGCCGAACTGATAGCGCATTACTGGCTGGGCAGGGTTGCGCAAGCGTGCCAGCATAGTGTCGCCGCGCGAGACGCCGTAACCAAGCGTATTACTACGGGGGGTGGCAGCCGTAAGTGTGCGTTTGTCGGTATTTTCAAGCATTGAACCAATGATTTCTTCCCAAGCGGCGGTAGGCTGTTGGCTCCGGCCAAGAGCTAGCAATCCGCTTACAAAGGGCGCGCTAAATGACGTGCCTGCTATACCGCCAGCGTAGCTACTGGTTTGGTTTGTTTTTGTCCAGTAGCTACTCGTCATACTGGCGCCTGGGCCCAATAGGTCTAGACGGGAACCATAGCTGCTAAAGCTAGCCGGATTTCCAGTTGAGTCAATGGCGCCAACTGCTAGAACTTCGGGGTAGTTAGCCGGATAACCTATGCAGCTGCAGCCATCGTTGCCGGAAGATGCCACAACGATAGAGCCGCGACTCATAGCATAGTAGATGGCTTCGCGAAGATACGGATCGTCGAAGGCTGTGCCAAGACTGATGCTTATGACGTCTGCGCCTTGGTTAGCGGCATAGTATATAGACTCACCAACAGTGTAGCTATCGCCGTAGCTATCATCGTCTAGGGCCTGAATGGGCAAGATTGACGTATGCCAGTTGACGCCGGCAATGCCCACGCCGTTATTGCCGGTAGCTCCCAGTACACCGGCAACCATGGTGCCATGTGTAGTGCCGCTACCGTCGGGATTGGTCTCACCAGCTTGGGTAATGGCATCGTTGTTAGCAAAATCCCAGCCGCGCAGATCGTCAGTAAAACCGTTGCCTTCGTCGTCTAGGCGGTTGCAGGATTTATTGAGGGCAACTCCTTGGTCTGTGCAGTTTAGTCTGGAAGGATTTTGCCGGGTAGCTACACCAGATTCGTTATCTACGATTCCGTCAAAATCATCATCGATATTATTACAGGATTTGTTAAGCGGCAATCCTTGGTCTGTGCAGTTGCGTTTGCTGATCCCTTGGCTAGTTGTTGCGCCACTTTCCCCGGTATTTATAGCCCAGCGATTTGTGAATTCCTGGTGATTGAGCGCGAAACCGGTGTCAATAACGGCAACTTTAGTAGCCCGCGCGCCGAGCGGGGTGTCCCATACTGCGTTCATGCCATTTGGTATGACCCACCACTGGTTCGCGTACGTATCGTTTGGACTAAGAAGTGTTTGGTATTGGCGCAGCGGAAACACTTTCCCGTCCCTGCTTAGTATTCTGTCTGCCTGTTTAGTGCCATTGCTAGGGGTGGGCAGCGCAGTTTCACTGACAGCTGCAACTGTTTGCCCAGGATCTGCACCTGTGTTTGTAGCAGATTTATTTCTGTTGATGACTGGCTTGGGTTTGGCTGGTTCAGCTGGTTGAGTTTCGGGCACAGGCTCGGGAATCGAGACGGGACTTGCAGCCCTTCGCTGGTCTGCAATGGACATGAGGCCAACCAATACGAAGGCTAGCAGGAATATTAGAGATTTTTTAGATGTAATGACCATATTTGTTTTGTTTAAAACTAGATATATCATAGCAAAAAATATACAAAATGTCAAGATTCGTTCACAGATATGTATCAGTTAGTGATATAATGCTGTCAAATGACACATTACTGCGATATGAATTCATGGACCGACCACCGCTCCTGCTGAGCGTGCGTGTTGTTATGGTCCTTGAATCAAGCAGGAATACTACCTAAAACAGGAATTACATCATGAGAATTCTCGCATCAGAAGTTAAGAAACATATCGGTAAAGAGATATTGATTCAGGGCTGGTTACACAAAAAACGGCTGCTGGGCGGGCTAACCTTTATCAACGTGCGCGACAGGCAGGGGCTTGTGCAGGTTCTAGTACAAGACAAAGATGAAGTAGAGAAGCTGAGAGGCCTACAAATTGGTACGGTTTTGGAAATTGCCGGACAGGTTATTGAAGACGAACGAGCTCCGGGCGGCGCTGAAATACATGATCCTAAACTTACGGTGCTCGTGCCAGTTGTAGATGAGCCGCCGATCGAGATAGATAAACAGCTAAGCCACAAACCAGATAATTTAGATACGCTGTTTGATAACCGCGTTATTGGGCTGCGCAACCTTGATGAGCAGACGATCTTTAAAACTCAAGCTAAGGTGCTGGAAGCTACCCGTGCTTATCTTAAGGAAAATGATTTTACGGAAATGAATACACCAAAACTGCTGGCCGAAGCCACAGAGGGCGGGGCAGAGGTTTTTACGCTGGATTACTTTGGCAAGACAGCCACGCTTGCCCAGAGCGCCCAATTTTACAAACAAATGATGGTCGGCGTATTCGAACGTGTATTTGAGACTAACCCGACATATCGTGCCGAACCCAGCGCCACCACACGGCATATGACCGAATATATCACCATTGACGTAGAGCTTGGATTTATCGAGTTCGATGATCTTCTGGCACTTGCGAGCGGTTTGCTAAACCGTATCACCGACGACGTTTACGAGACATATGGGGAGCAACTAAAGCGTTGGAATGCGCAGAAACCAATTCTGACGTCTGAGTTGCCCCGGATCACAATGAAAGAGGCCCACGAACTCTACGGCAAAGCAAACAAGGTAGATATGTCTGGAGAAGACGACCTAACACCGGACGAAGAACGCTGGATCTGCGAATACGCCAAGAAAAATTTGGGCAGCGAAGCAGTGTTCATCACGGAGTGGCCAAGCAACAGCAAGACATTTAAATTTTACCATCGGAAAAATGCTGAGAACCCTGAGCTAGCCGATCGGGCTGATTTGTTATTCCGCGGCATCGAGATTGCCACCGTTCCTATGCGCGAACATCGCTACGACGTGTTGGTGGAACAGCTCAAGACTCTGGCTGGTGGCAACCCTGACGATCCCGGATTCAAGCACTACCTATCTGCTTTCAAATATGGCTTACCGCCGCACGGAGGTTTTGGATGGGGGCTGGAGAGAACTACCGAGAAACTCATTGGCCTGAACAACATCAAAGAGGCCACTCTCTTTCCTCGCGACCTCAACCGTCTAGCGCCCTGAGAAAGTTACATTTGCATTTCTACGAAGGCATCGCGGAGAAGCTGGAGCATCTGCTGGTAGTCGGCTTCTGGGGCGGTAGTGTAGAGATATAGGTCCCGGCCCACTATCTCCATATTGACGCGGAATGAGGTAGAGGCTAGTTTCTCCATGTAAACAGGATGAAGCAGCTCTAGGCTGTTAACTTTATCAATGTCGTCGGCGTAGACATTAAATAGCTGATTGAACTCCGGCCATTCCAGCGATATTTTTTGCAGGCTGCTCGGTGCAAAGCTAAAAAACGAGAAAAGCGGCCGCCGCTCTAGCAGTATGTTCTTGTAGTCCTTAGGCAGAGTGGCATGGGCAACGGTATATGTGGCCAGTTTCTTCCGTGGGTGGCCGACGTTACGAATTTTATCGCGTAAAGTTGCCTTGGTTTCGATGAGCGGGATGTATTGGTAAAACTGAACGATGATGTCGTGGTACAGGCCAATCACGTGGTGGTTAATGTCAGAGCGGCCGTAGCTGGCGTCGCTAAACAAAACACCGTGCAGGGGCATAAGCATCCAGCCAAAATCGGCATTGTAGAAAAAGTCATTTTGCTCGGCGAAAGTCGAGTACTTGCCGTCAATGATTGGATCGTATTTAGGTATCATGCCGTCATTGTTGATTTGGCCTATGGAGTCTAGTTTCCAGGTTTTTCCCTCACGCTCGAAATGCCAGATCTCTTCAATTGATGAGGGGTTGCTATGGATTGGTTTTCCGCTGGACTCGTCTATAAGCTGGTCTTTGACGCTTGCTTTCATCTCGACGTTAAACATGTCTAGCTCGTCGTTTTCGGTGTCGTGAACGCCAAAAAGCGTGGCACTTTTAAGCTTGACGTTGCTCATGGCGTTGCGACGCTTCATTTGCTTGAGAGCCCCGAGCATGAGGCCGATATGCTTGTGATAGCGCGGCGTTAGATACGCAGCCATTTCTTTAAGTTTGAAGTTGCTCCAATCCTGCTGGAATTTATAGAAAACTTCCGTTGCACGCGGTCCGATTAGGTCGTGGGACCAAGAGGGGTCGGAAGCTACGGCCACTCGATGGTCGGCCTCAGCTTTTTTGATTCTCTCTCGCCTGAGCCACCAGGCCACAATAAAGCAAATGATAATAATCGGAATTGCCAAGATACCACCGCCACCACCTCCTCCACCCCCAGAACCTCCGCCTCCGGCAGAAGCTACAACAGCAAGCAGTTCATTCATGCATTCATGATAACAGACAACAAGACCGATAATTTTGCTAGTGGTATAATCGGCAAATGAAACAGAGCCAAGCGCTCAGCGTAATGCTGGGGGGTAATTCGGTGTTTTTGACAGGTCCGCCGGGAGCCGGCAAGACCTTCGTGCTTAACGAATTTGTACGCAGAGCACGAAAGTCAGGCAGAACAGTCGCCGTGACAGCCAGCACTGGCATCGCGGCTACGCATATTGGCGGAACGACCATCCATTCGTGGTCTGGGCTTGGTATTAAAGACGAGCTGGATGCCAGATCAAAGAACCAAATTGCCGGCAATGCCCGGCTTTCAAAGCGTTACAACGCTGCCGATATACTGGTGATTGACGAAATCTCCATGCTGCATGGCTACCGGGTAGATATGGTGAATGAAATTTGCAAGTTGCTGCGCGGGAACGAGCGTCCGTTTGGCGGCCTGCAGGTTATTCTAGTTGGCGATTTGTTCCAGTTGCCACCTGTTAATCGCGGCGGTGGCAGATCTGACTTTGCGCATTTTTCTGACGCTTGGCAGGAGCTAAACCCTCGCATCTGCTACCTATCCGAGCAGCACCGCCAACAAGCCGACGGGCTACTCGATCTCTTAGAGGCCATGCGCAGCGGCGAATTCGAGGAACATCACACTGAGTTGCTGAAGGAACGCATTGGTACTCGGCCTACGGATGACCAGCCGGTCACCCGCCTGTATGCTCATAACGTGGACATTGACACCATGAATCAGGGTCGTCTGGCTGCCATCGTTAGTGAATCGTATGAATATGAGATGCAGGCCAAAGGGTCGTCGACTAAGGTAGAGCAGCTTGGCCGTAGCATATTGGCGCCTGAGATTTTGGAGCTCAAGATTGGCGCTGAAGTCATGTTTGTGGCTAATAATCCAGCCCAAGGATTTTTTAATGGGACTAGAGGGCGGGTAGTAGAGTTTCGGGAGGATGAACCCGTAGTGCAGCTGCTTGGCAGCCGCCGCAAACTCAAGGTAGAGCCGCACAGCTGGAAACTAGAAGAAGACGGTAAAGTCCGGGCCGAAATTACACAGCTGCCGCTAAGGCTAGCGTGGGCTATCACGATTCATAAGAGCCAAGGAATGAGCCTAGACGCCGCCGAAATTGACCTAAGCAAGTCGTTCACTCCAGGCATGGGTTATGTTGCTTTATCGCGGGTACGAAGCCTAGACGGTTTGTTTCTTAGCGGCATTAACGCCATGGCGCTCAGGATGCACGAGGAAATCTACGAGTTAGACCGGGCACTGCGAAAAGCTTCCGCCGAACTTGCCTCAACCACTCCAGACGCACCGGCCGAAGACGAAACGAGCAATATAAAAGAAACAGCAGTCGACGAAGACTTATTATCTGCTCTGAAGGCATGGCGCAGAGAACGTGCGCTTGCCGACAAAGTACCAGCTTACATTATTGCTCACGATTCCGTACTTGAAGAAGTTGCTCGTGTAGTACCCCGCTCGACCAGGAGGCTCTCGGCTATAAAAGGTTTTGGCCCAGCCAAACTAGAAAAGTATGGCCCAGCCATCCTTGGTATCACGGCTGAACAGGACAACGAGGAAGACAGCTAGTCTGACTAAGTTTAAACGAAGGAGAGTTTCAGAAAGTCGGAGTTATAAAACTCACAGAATCTTGGCGGTATAGCTGTATAGTCAGACAGGTAATCTAAAAGAAGGACTCATCATGAAAGCCATCGTACATTTTGAAATACAAGCCGATGATATTGAGCGGGCAACAAAATTCTACACAGAGATCTTTGATTGGAGAATAGAACGCTACGGGGAAATGGAGTATTGGGGCATCTATACGGGACGCAGCACAGATCCAGAAGGCGAATCACTAGGTATTAACGGCGGCTTATTGCCGAGAAACGCACCAAAACCAGACCCAGGCATGAGCCCAAATGCCTATGTTTGTACGATTGTGGTCGAGGATATTGATGTTATGATGAAAAAAGTCGAGAAAGCCGGAGGCACCCAGCAAACGCCTAAAACAGCTATCGCAGGCATGATGTGGATGAGTTATTACAAAGATACAGAGGGTAATATATTTGGTCTCATGCAAAACGATCCAGACGCCAAATAGTTTCTTGCAAGAGTGTTATGATAAAGCCATGAAATTACTGTTTGGTTTGGTTTGTATTCTTTCCCTTGTAGCTATAGAGGGTACGGTAAGTGCCCAACAGATTGGTGGCATGGGCCAAGAGAATCTACTACAGCCAGGCAGCAATAGCTTGCAGCAATCGCCTGGTGGGCTTCAGGGTTCAACTCCCACGGTCTTCGGAGGAGGAACCGGCAGTGTTCTTGATAAAGAGCCTCAGGTATTGAAGATTTCAAACATGACAATTCCGGTTTCTGGCACCACCTCACCTACCAATAGCACTGAACAAGCTGACAAGGGCAGTAGTTTGTGGATAATAATTGCAGTGCTGATAAGCTTCGGCGTACTAACTCTCTGGTGGAGAAAAAGTCGAGTATGAGCATATCAAAGAAGGCGGGATTTTAAGCTATTTTAGTGTCGCTATTTGCCATTTGTTACCCCAAATACTTGTAGTGAAGCCTAGTATTTGCATAAGAATTTTGGTACTCTTAAATAGAGAGATTAACGCTCAGTTATGCCAAAACAAACAGAACCAGAAGATAAAACAAAATCATATTTTGCCCGCGACATACCTCCTGATGTAGAAGAGCGTGTCGATGCTATGATGGACATTTCCAAAGAAAATATGCGGGATAAGGCCCCGCTAGCTAAAGAGGAACCAGCAGCTAGTGAAGCCAAAGCCGTGCCGGTAGCTAGTGCGCCCTTGTTACCTACGGATAAATTGCCAGATCTAAGCGGTTCTGCAGATAAAGCCGACGTAAGCATAAGTCCAGAGCCAGTAATAGCAAGTAGTGAGCCGATTGAGCCTGAAATTGCGGCCAAACCTGTAGACTTTGCCCACGACGCCGTTGGGCTGGAAGACCCCGACACTGGTCGTGCAGTTGACGAAATTGCTAGAGCAGAAGCCGACAAAGTGCTAGAGATTGAGGACGCAAATAAGACTGAAATGCCGGCAGCTGTAAAAAAGCAATCCTCCAAGCGCAGTCTCGGTGCATTTATTAAGAATTGGTGGGGCAATCCCAAAGCCCGCTGGGCAACAATTGTTACAGTACTCATCGTCCTGGTTGCTGCTGTCTCAATACCGAATAGCCGCTACTTTATACTCAATAGCACCGGAGTTCGCAGTTCGACATCTATGAAAGTTCTCGACAATAAGACTGGCCAGCCGCTTAAAAACGTGGAAGTTAGTATGTCTGGCCAGAGCGCTAAAACAGACAAGGAAGGCTACGTGCGGCTAGCAGATATCAAGCTTGGTTCCCAAACTTTGCTAATCAAGAAGCCCGCATTTGCTGATATTTCTGAGAAATTGGTTATTGGCTGGGGCAGCAATCCGTTGGGCGACTACAAGTTAACAGCAGTAGGCGTGCAGTATAGCTTTGAGCTCAAGGATTTTCTATCTGGCCAGCCACTGCAAAAAGCAGAGGCCGTAAGCGGCGAATCTAGTGCGAGGGCAAACGAAAAGGGTGAGATAGTGCTTGTTGTGCCAGAGAGCAAGGATGCCGAGACTGAGGTTAAGATTGTGAGCGAAAACTATCGTACCGAGACACTGCTATTGCCTGTTGGCACGAAGGAATTGCAAAAGCTAAACATGGTTCCTGCACGCAAACACGTATTTGTGAGCAAGCGTGCCGGCACCTATGATCTGTATAAAGTGGACGTAGACGGCAAAAATGAAGAGAAAGTCCTGGCTGGCACTGGCACGGAGCGCGAGGACGGGCTGGCGGTCATTATGCACCCTTCGAAGGAAATTGCTGCGCTTGTATCGACCCGCGAGAACAAACGCAATAAAGACGGCTTTTTGCTAAGTACCTTGACGGTTATTGACTTGGCCACCAATGAGAATACAGCTATAGCAAAGTCCGAGCGCATCCAGATAGTAGATCTTGTGGGTGACCACTTGGTGTACGTGCGAGTTACCGAAGGTGCAAGCGAAGCCAGCACAACTCGCCATAAGCTCGTATCCTATAATGTCGACACCCAAGAGGAGAAAGAGCTAGCTAGCACAAACTATTTTAACGATGTTATGGTGGCCGATGGCTCGGTTTACTATAGCCCCGCAGTGTATAAGGTGAACGGAGCAGTCGGCTTGTATCGTATTAAGCCAGACGGCTCAGACAAGAAAGTAATTTACGACAAAGAAGTCTGGAACTTATTCCGGATTAGCCACGATAAAATCAATGCAGCCATGGGCCAGGATTGGTACGAGTACACCATATCCAGCGGACAATTCACCAGGCTTGCCGGCGCACCCGCAAACATGCAGTCCAGACTTTATACTGACAGCCCAGATGGTACAAGAAGTGCTTGGACGGAAGAACGAGACGGAAAAGGCGTGCTGCTAATTTATGGCAAGAAAACGAATGAAGATAAAATACTGCACACGCAAGGAGGATTGAAAAATCCTATCCGCTGGCTCGACAACGACCATATTGTCTACCGGATAGCTGGCTCAAATGAGACTGCGGACTATGTAATTAGTTTGAGCGGCGGCGAGCCAAAGAAAATCGTGGACTCTACAAACACGGCTGGGCTGGATCGGTGGTATTACTACTAGCGGCTTCGCCTAATGAGTGGGGGATACCTCTGCTCATCGTCCCGATCCAATCGGGACCGCTCACCTCCCAAGCAGAGTTAAGAATTACGAAGTAGATTCATAAGTCTTTCCTAATAATTTTGCTTGCAGATATTGTTTTGACTTGGATAGCTTAGCAAATACCATAGGCCAGCCATAGTAGGAGAATTGCCGGTAAGCCTTGTGCTAAAATGAGACCAAAGGATAAGAATATGAAAGACGATATTGTAAGACCTGCTGCATCGCCGCAAGCTATAGACGGAGTCAGTGCTCCGCCACCACAATCATCAACCCAGCCAGAATCCGAGCCAGCAGTTCACGAAGCAGCGGATGCGGCGGCACAGACAAAGCCAGTCAGTAAGCCGCAAGAAGTTGTAAAAGAGAAACCAGCCACGCTAGAAAGTCAGCAAAAACCTGCAAAAAAATCTACAGTGCCATTCATTGCCATATCTTTTGCCATCATAATTGCTACTTGCTTAGTTGTTGTGGCAGTGCTCGGTAACCTAAAGGCCCAATAGTTTTCGTTTCAAGTTATAATGCCCATATATGGTACATGCCGATTCTCTGATTGTTAACTCGCTCGCCGACCCAAGATTAATTGCCGCAATTACTGGAGGAGAGGTAGTGGTATTGCCAACCGATACGGTGTACGGGATTTGCGCGCTTGCAAGTGATTCAAAAGCGGTTAGCAAACTGTATGGTCTCAAAAGCCGTGAGAAAAAACCAGGTACAGTCATTGCTGAATCAATACAGCAGCTAACCCAGCTAGGTATTAAGAAGCGCTACCTTACAGCCGTAGAAGTCTATTGGCCAGGTCCAGTTAGTGTAGAAATTCCACACGACATTACTCACTTGAACCAAGGAACAGGTCGTCAAGCATTTAGGATTGTTAAAGATGCTGGTCTTACAGCACTGCTTAAGAAGACTGGTCCGCTACTTACTTCTAGCTGTAACCTTCCTGGGGAACCGCCAGCAAATAACATCCGCGAAGCAATACAATATTTTAATAACAAAATTAGCGTGTATGTTGATGGTGGTGATCTTTCCGGTAAAAAACCCTCGACTCTTATACGGGTGGTTGACGATATGGTAGAGGTGCTGCGCGAAGGTGCGGTGGAGATAAGCGAATCGGGCAAAATTTTATGACTTCTAAAATTCAACAGCCTCGCATAGGCAGCTACGCGATTCTTCGACAGAACGGCAAGATAGCCTTTCTCCTGAGGACTCGTACGGGTTGGATGAACGGCTACTACACGTTGCCGTCAGGTAGAGTTCACGTCGGCGAACAGCCTGTGGCAGCCGCTGCCCGCGAAGCGAAAGAAGAGATTGATGTAACTATTGACCAAAAGGAGCTAGTATTTACGCATTTAATGCACTATAGCGGCAAGGATGAGTATATTTATATATTTTTTGAGGCTCAAAAATGGCAGGGTAAACCAATAAATGCTGAGCCAAAAGTGCACGGCAATCTAGCATGGTTTAGTCTAGACGAATTACCGGAGAATATAGTACCTCCGGTGAAAGTGGCGCTTGAGAATATTGAGTTAGGGCAAATCTATAGCGAGTACAAGCTTGACTAGAAGTTCTTTCGTAGCCACTCATCTAGGCTATTGCCGCCCCCGCCTGACAGGCAGATAACAGTGTCCCCGGCAGATAAATGCTCTTGAATGGATTTTCTTAATTCCTCATTGAGTTCTACCGGCTCAGCGATTTCTTTGTTTTGCATACTTTCTATGAGCTCCCTGGGACTTAGTACGGCTTGGTCAGGATCTTCCCGGGCTAAGTAACTTGGTGCCCAGTACAGTTTTTTAACACCTTCAAACAAGTTTCCGTAATCCTCTTTGATAAAGTGTTGGCGGCGGTCAGTCAACGGCTCGTAGACGACTACAATATTTTCTGACAATTCACGGGCCATCTGCAGGCATCCGCGGATCTTAGGGATAGTGTGTGCGTAATCGGTATATAGTCCATTAGCAATTTTTTCAAAACGCCTTGACAGGCCAGGGAATTCTTCCATGATGGGTACAAGTACTTCTATCGGAGCATTTGTTAAGGCTTGGAAGGCGCAAATAACCTGCCAGGCATTTCGCCTATTGACCTCTCCAGCTATACTTAGCGTGTTAAGTATAGGGGCATCGTCTTCTAGTACTATGTCGTTCGCATGTATTTCTAATTTGCATTGCGTAATGTCACTTTGCCACAGCACGCTCCGATCTGTTTGGCCTAGAAATTGCCTGAAAGCCTGCTGGTAGTCTGCTCGTGTGGGATAAATCTCATGATGGTCCCAGTCGATTCCTGTAACCAAGCTTGTATCAGGATGAAACGTTAGAAAATTGCGGTCAAACTCATCGCACTCGTACACGAAATACTCGCCGTCAACGTCGAATTGTCCCATTTCGCCAAAAGAGAGCTTAGCTCCGACAGAATAGCTAACAGGCAAGCCCATTTTCTTGAACAGCCAAATCATCATCGCCGTGGTGGTCGTCTTGCCGTGGGTCCCGGCGACCGCAATAAGTTTGCGGTTGTGACTTTGAATAATCTGACTTAACAGCTCGTCGCGCTTGCTAGTTTTGACGCCGTGTTTGTTGGCAAAAATCAGCTCCGGATGGTCTGGATTCTCGATCGATACCGCAGAGGAGTATACTAGCCAGTCGATCGGTCGCTGGGCGTGGACAGCAGCAATTTGCTCGCTTGATTGGCCAATATGGATAGTCTCGATACCGCTTTTACGGAGGTGCTCGACGTATGAAGAGTCCCGCTTGTCAGAGCCTGATACGTCGTAGCCAGCCTGCTTCGCAACTAGTGCGAGGGGTCCCATGCCCGCCCCGCCAATACCAGATATAAATACATGCATACTGACTTAATGATACCAAGAAATGTTATAATAGAGGTTAAAGAACAAAACAAAGAAAAAATGATACAAAAATTAATAAAACGGTTCTTAGGACATAAGCACTACTGGCGTGATATTGGTTTCGATGAACTAAGCGAGTTGTATACCAGTATGACATTTAGGAGCCTGGCCCAGAGTATAGTTGGCATATTTATTCCAATATATCTGTACAATCTCGACAAGAGCATTGGCGAAATATTCTTTTTCTTTGCCCAGGTATACATATTTTGGCAAATTGCTGCAATTGCCGCCGCCTGGATAGTGGCGCGCTATGGTCCCAAGCATACGATCCTTCTCAGTCACGTACTTATTATCGTAGCCATGGGCATGCTGATTAGCCTGACATCGACGGCCTGGCCCCTTATGCTGATAGCCTTCTTCTTGGGTGTGAGCAACGGCTTATTTTTCGTGGCTTTTCATGTAGATTTTTCCAAAGTTAAGCATTCTGAACATGGCGGCAAGGAGGTTGGCTGGATGTTTACCATGCAAAAAGTTGGCTTGGCGCTTGGGCCGATAGTGGGCGGCGTGGTTGCATATTTGTTTGGAGCGCAGTATATATTTTTGGTTTCTACAATTCTGCTCTTTGTTGGGGTAGTGCCGCTGTTTCTAAGCGCCGAACCAGTGAAAGTACACCAGCGGGTGGCCTTCCCGAAACTTGCCCTGCGTGATGTTCGTAGGGATCTGTTTAGTTTTAGTGCCCTGGGTGTTGAAAACGTTTCGTCAATGATTGTCTGGCCGTTTTTTATGGGAATCGTAATCTTTGCTGACAATGCGTACTTGAATGTGGGTATTATTATCTCAGCTTCAGTGGCGGTGACCTTTATAGCATCAAGGTCGATCGGATCCTTGATAGATAAAAAGAAGGGCAGGCAGCTGCTCCGAGCCGGAGTGGTTTTAAACGCCTTGCTGCACCTCGTCCGGGTGTTTGCGCGCGGTTTCCCCATAACCTTCCTAGTGAATGTGGTGAACGAAGCAATTACGCCCATGTACCGCATGCCTATGTTTAAGGGAGTTTATGATGCGGCAGATGATTATCCCGGCCGCCGCATTGTCTACATGAGCAGCATGGAGTCGACGAGCGCATTCGCGCGTGCCCTGTTTTTCTTCGTCGCGGGCATACTGGCCTATTTGATATTGAGCGCCACGATGCTCTTTGGAGCGCTGTTTGCAATAACTGCGGTAGTCTCGTTGCTTATTGCTACCGAACGCTTCCGGGCACTAAACTAAGCATATGAACATTAGACACCTTCATCACGCATACACCAAAATACGCTCACTACGTGCAGTATATCTCCTGATGGTTAGCGCAATATTTTTATGTATTGGGATTTATGGCCTGCGGCAAAACAATTTCACTATGATCAAGTTACGGACGGCGGTCGTGGAAGCCGATAAGAGTAATGGCGACGTAGAAACAGCGCTTCATGAACTTCGAAGTTTTGTCCACAGCCACATGAATACAAACCTATCAAGCGGAGAGTTTGCCATTAAGCCGCCAATCCAGCTAAAGGCCCGTTACGAGCGGTTGGCGACTGGCGAGCAACAGCGTGTGCAGGCGCTCAACGCTCAGGTGGCAGCCCAAGCAGAGTCGACCTGTGGCCAGCAATTCCCAGCAGGCGGATTTAATAGCCCCCGTGTGTCCTGTATACAAGATTATGTTTCTCGTAATGCTGCGTCAGACCAGGGAATACCAAGCGAGCTCTACAAATTTGATTTTCTAAGCCCTCGCTGGTCGCCAGACCTAGCTGGAATTAGTCTGCTGCTTAGCGCAATCTTTTTCTTTCTATTTGCCATGAGAGTTGCGGTTGCTGTTTGGATGAAGAAGAGATTTGACTAATAAAGACAAAAGCTCCCGGTGAATTGGGAGCTTTTGCGCACGGTAATTCGGAAAGCTTTTGTTTAGCGGTTGTTGGTCGTTCCGTTTGTAGCGTTATTTGTTGTATTGGTATTGTTTGTACCAGCGTTGCTGCCAGCATTCGTGCTATTAGTGCTCGTAGTTGCGGGAGTAGTCGGGTTGCTGCCAGCATCGTTATTAGTGGTAGCTTGCTGCTCACACTTCTGCCCGTCTGGGTTAGCTTTTACGAATTCAACAACTGCCTTAGCCACCTGCCCGTCATCTTTTAGGTTCTCCCAAAAGACTATCTGCTCGCGGTTAATTAGCATAGAATCTTCAGGCCCGTGAAGTTCACAGCCAAGCTTAACCAAAGATACATCGTTCTGGTTGGCTTGCTGACCAGGCTGGACCTGCTGGTTCACGCGCAAGTAGTAGATATTGGCAACTCGCATGTATTTCTGATTGAGCTTGTCGATTTTGCCGAAGTATACCTGGCCGTTGTTCAGGAAAACAGCCTGCAGCTTGGTCTTGTCTACGAACTTCTCTTCTTTGTTGTCGCCTACCAAGAATACCGACAGTACAACCGCAACTATAAGTATAGTTGTTGAGAACAATAGGGATATATAAGCAATGTTCAGCAACTTTCCTGCGCCAAGATTCTTTGCCTTTGGAGCGCTGCCGTGTGGCTTGTGGAGGGGCGCTTCAGGCTTCTCCGTTTCGTTGTTGGTTGTAGCCGGCCCTGGTCGCTGAAAGCCGCGGTTCATAAAGTCCATTGATCCACCTCTGTTATTGTTAACTAATAATCTCTAGTGTACTGCATAAGCGTATTGAAGCGCAAGCGGCAGTGTTGAAGCAGGCTCAGAGAGCCAAAAGGGGTTGACAAGTGAATTCCGTCAGGAGTATGGTAGGGGTACCATTTAATCTAACAGAGGGAGATGAACGAAATGGCATATAGTCACAAAAACAGCAAAGGTGTAACGTATCACCTAAACTCAAAAGATGTGGTTCTTCGTGGTGGCAAAAAGCAAACTATTTACTACTTCAGCAAGGACGTCCGAGCTGATACTGCTACCGACCTTCCAAGTGGCATGACAGTGAACGAAAACCCTCGAAACGGTTTTCTTACTGTGAAGCGTAAAGTCTAAGACTGGGCAGCAGGTAGACAAACCGCCCGGGCTCCGCCTGGGTGGTTTTTATTTGAGTCACTGAATAAAACTAGGTACTATGAATTTATATGTCCAATATTGTTGAAGTCACTAACCTGACAAAAATCTATGCAGGGAAAAAAGTAGTTAAGGATATAAGCTTCGGAGTTAAAAAAGGCGAGATATTCGGGATTCTGGGTCCGAACGGCGCTGGCAAAACGACTACTCTGGAGATGATAGAAACGATCAGATCGATTGACGGCGGCACGGCGACACTAGCCGGTTATGATGTAGCGACTGATCCCGAGAAGATAAAACAGCTTATAGGCGTACAGCCTCAGACACCATCTTTTGAGGAAAAGACTAAGTTAACTGAGCTGATCCAATTCTTTGCATCTGCTTACGGAGAGAGGGTGGATCCCATGAAGTTTCTAGAGGATGTGCAACTTGCTGATAAAGCGAGCAGTTACCCAGAGCAATTATCAGGCGGCCAGCGGCAGCGGTTTAGCATCGCCGTGTCCCTGGTTCATAATCCCGAGGTATTCTTTTTGGATGAGCCGACAACCGGCCTTGACCCGCAGGCCAGACGCAACCTATGGGATCTCATTCGCGCAGTTCGCGACCGTGGTGTGACGGTCGTCATGACGACTCACTATATGGATGAAGCCGAATTGTTGTGCGATCGGGTAGCAGTTATGGACAATGGCAGGATCGTGGCCATAGACAGCCCAAAAAATCTTATAAGGGCCCTACTCAAAAAAGGCTTCAAGAAGAAAATACACGTCGAACAGGCTAATCTAGAAGACGTATTTATCGATCTAACTGGGAAGGCGCTTAGGGACTAAAATTATGAAACGAGCATTATTGCCAGTCATTACGTTCGTTCGCATTGACGTGAAAAGGCTTTTTCGGGATAAGGTGGCTATCTTCTTTGTGTTTGTGTTCCCGCTTATCTTCCTGCTTATCTTTGGCACGATATTTAGCGGCGATAACGGTGTTTCCTTCCGAGTTGCTGTGCTGAATCAATCTGATGCTGAGTTCTCAAGAACCTTTACCGAAGAAATCAAAAACAATAAGATATTTGAAGTAGATAAAGATATTAGTAACCTCGATCAGGCCTACGCAAAGATGAACAGAGGACAGCTAGACGCGACAATCGTACTGCCGAGCGGGTTCGGATCGGTGGCGGAAGGCAACTACCCAGTTGGGCAAGCAAAAGTCCTGTACGATCAAAACAACCAGCAGGCAGGCCAGACACTTAGCTCTATCCTTGAAGGTATATTTAAGCAAAAGAACCAGGTCTTTGTGCCAGCAGAGACACCGCTTACCGTCGTGGCTGAATCTACGGCTACCAAAGGGCTTACGCAGTTTGACTATACGTTCTCAGGGATTCTGGGCTTCACCCTGCTGTCGCTTGGTATTTTTGGGCCTACTACCGTCTTTCCCCGGCTTAAGCAGCGAGGAGTACTGCGCAGATACCACATGACCACTCTTAAGGTGTGGCAGTACTTTGTTGGCAACGTGCTGTCGAATGCGGTGGTGGGTATTTTGGCGATTGCCCTCATGTTCGTGGCTGCCGTTTTAGTATTTGACCTTAATATGCGCGGCGATTATCTCAGCCTGCTGGCTGTTACGGTACTAGGAACTATATTAATGTTCGGGATAGGACTTGCGCTGGGGGGCTGGGCCAAGAATGAAAACCAGGCAGCGCCTATGGCTCAGCTCGTAACGCTACCTATGATGTTCCTGAGCGGTGTGTTTTTTCCCACATTTCTAATGCCAGAACTTTTGCAGAGTATTACCCGCTTTATCCCGCTCACGCCAATTATCGACTCAATGAGGATGGTTGTCACAGAAGGCAGGACTCTATTCGAACTAGGGCCGCAGATGGCCATTATAGTGGGCTGGTTAATTATTATTTATGCTCTAGCCTTCAAGGTATTTCGCTGGGAATAACCTGCAATGAGAGGAGACAACTCCTACTCTCATCGAAGTAAATCCGAATATCTTTCCCATTTATGGGTTATATTTAAAGTTTTTGGAGTGGGCTGAATGTTTGGTCACCAGTTAGTTTATTGTAGACAAGCTCAGCACTCACTAAACACATTGGTACCCCCACCCCCGGGTGAGTACCTGCTCCTACGTAGTAAAGGTTGCCAACTTTTTTGCTGATGTTTTGCGGCCGAAAAAGAGTTTGCTTACTTGTGTGTGAGAGCCCTAGCGCACTGCCGTGGAATGCGTGAAACTGCGTCTCAAAATCTCGAGCCCCGAAGAGTTTTTTGTATACGAGATTCCTGGACAAACCTTCTAAGTGCATCGTTTTCTCCATAATCGCCAGCACAAAGTCAGCATACTTATCTAGCTCTTGACTCGAATAATGCGTTGTAGCAGGCAAGGGTACGACGACAAATAAATTCTCGTGGTTTTTGGGTCCAAGTTTGGGGTCTGTTTTCGAGGGGTTACAGACATAGAATGAAGGATCGTTGGGCCACTTCTTGCTGTGAAAAATACTTTTAAAATTGGCATCCCAGTTCTTAGAAAAAACGAGATTGTGATGACGGAGATTGGGGTAAGTGCCTTTCACGCCCAGATACATGAGTAAGGCGCTTGGAGCAATATCGCATCTTCTCCAGAAACGCTTGGAGTAGCTTCGATATTTACTCGCAAGTAGCACCTGTTCGGTGTGATGCAAGTCAGCATTGCTTATTACTAGGTCCGCAGAAACCACTTCATCATTTATGCGCACACCGCTCGCATGCCCTTTTTCTACAATAATTTCTTGAACGGACTTTTTGTAGTGGATACTTGTGCCATAACCTTCTGCTAGGCTAGTCAAGGCTCTGGTTACTCCGTACATGCCGTCTTTGGGATAAAAAACACCTTGATTAAAATCCACGTGATTGATTATGTTAAATAGTGCTGGAGTTGATTTTGGATTAGTACCCAAAAAAACAACAGGATAAAGCATAATTTTCTGAAGCTCGCGGCTATCAAAATAGCGAGAGACATACTTTTGCATATTACTTAGCAAGTTAAGCCGCGCATTGCGAGTTAACATTTTTGTGGACAATAAACTACTGCGCGGATTTTCAGTGTAAATAAAATTGTCCATAACGAGTCTGTGATTTTGTGCTGATTTTTGTAGGTAGGCTCTTAATTTTGAACGCCCTCCTGGTTCTAGCGCTTCAAACGTATCTCCAGCTTTCTGTGCATCAGCAGCTATATCAACTGCTCCGAGTAAGGTGTCTTTGAAGAATACTCTGTAGTTTGGATCGAGTCTCTTTAGGTCTAAAAGTTGTCTAGCATCTTCGCCGAGCAAACTAAAGAAATGTTCATAAACATCCGGCATTAAATACCATGAGGGGCCGGTGTCAAAAGTAAATCCCTTGGCCTTTAGCTGGCCTGCTCGTCCGCCTGGTCCTTCATTTTTTTCAAAGAGGGATACTTTATAACCATCCTTGGACAATAGGCAAGCCGTGGCCAACCCCCCGATACCCGCTCCGACTATAACGACATGTTTTTGCATATACCTTGATCTCTAGTATACCTGTATAATGCCTAGTTCGTATGAAGAGCTATTTAGACAAGTTGCCTAGTCCATTTTTTGTGCTGGCGCCCATGGATGATGTGACTGACACGGTTTTTCGACAAATCGTGAGTGTCTGTGCGCCGCCTGACCTCTATTTTACCGAGTTCGTAAATGTGGATGGGCTGCAGAGTCCGGGCCGACAGGCATTGCTTCGGAGGTTGCAGTTTACGGACAAAGAGCAACCACTTATTGCTCAGATTTGGGGATGTAACCCAGAAAACTACCGAAAAACGGCAAAAGAGCTGGTGGAAATGGGTTTTGCTGGAGTAGACATTAATATGGGTTGCCCGGTAAAGACAGTGATCAAGAACGGTGCCTGTGCAGCGTTAATTAATAACCAGGCGCTAGCTGCCGAGATTATCCAGGCAACCAAATCTGGGTTGGCAGGCAAGATCCCATTAAGCGTCAAGACGAGGATTGGCTTTAGAGACTATGACCCGGCGTGGATAAAATTTCTTATGGAACAGAAACTTAACATGTTAACTATCCATCTCAGGACAGCAAGAGAAATGAGCAAAGTTCCCGCGCATTGGAATATGCTGCCTGAGATTAAAGCTATGCGGGATACACTCTCGCCAGACACATTATTAGTCGGTAACGGAGATGTTATGAACCGAGCTGACGCAGCAGAGCTGACGCACACCTACGGCATTGATGGGGTTATGATCGGACGGGGCATATTCCAGGATCCTTTCGCTTTTGCAGAACGCTCGCCGTGGAGTGAACTAACTCCGCAGGAGAAAGCAGAGTTATATAAAAAACACGTTACGCTGTTTGCGCAGACCTGGAAAGATGCTGATCGTCGAGTGCGAATTTTAGGTAAGTTCTGCAAGATCTACATTAATGGTTTCGATAATGCTAGCGAGCGCAGGGATCAACTGATGCACTGCACAAGTACAGCCGAATTACTTAGAATACTTAGCTCCCCAAGCGGCCATTCTGGCTAGAACTTGTTCTAGGTCTTTGCCTTTGGGGGTTAGCTCGTACTCAAAGCGCGGCGGGTGCGAACAGTAACATTTTTTTTGGATAATCTCATTTGTCTCTAGCAGCTTGAGGCGCTTGCTAAGAGTGCGGGGGCTAATCGTAGCAAGCGATTTCTCCAAACTCGTAAAGGTGGCTGGGGCATGCGCCAGATCACGCAGTAATAGAGGAGTCCATTTATCGCCAATAATCTCTAAAGCTCTGCTTAAACATCCTGGTTTTGGCTCGATAGTCTTCATGAGTAAATTATAAAACACAAAATAGACTTTACAAAGGATAGTTTAGTAACTATACTTTTTATAGTAACTAAAAAAAGGATAATAATGAGCGAACAGAACGTTAAAATTGCTGTCATTGTAGGAAGCACCCGGCCAAACCGAGTCGGTAGAACAATCGGTGATTGGGCAATTGCAAACCTGCCAAAGGCCAACGGAGCCACTTATGATTTAATCGATTTAAAAGAAGAGAACATACCATTTTTAAATGAGCCTGAATCGCCATCAACCGGTAATTATCAACTAGAATCCAGCAAGCGCTGGAGTGAGAAAATTAGGGACTATGATGGCTATATATGGGTAACGTCAGAGTATAACCACGGCTACTCTGCGCCTCTAAAAAATGCGATAGATAGTTTATATGCTGAGTGGGGCAAGAAGCCGGTAGCCTTTGTTGGATACGGCGGTATGGGCGGCGCCCGCGCCATTGAACAGCTAGCCCAAGTGGCTGCTCAGTTAAATATGGCTCCACTCTCGTCTACCAGCCATACGGTAAGGATCTTGGATGTATGGTCGGCAATTGACGAAAATGGCCAAATAAAACAAGAATTCGTACGCGGCAGTTTTGAAAAATTGGAAAATGAATTGGTGTGGTGGGCAACTATTCTTAAGCAGGCTCGTTCTTAGAAGTTCTGTTGTTTCTCTGAATCTTTGGGGTGGTATAATCTTAAGCGAAAATGGTGTCGTATATAGAAGAATTTAGACAAGAGCTGCTGGCTTTTGGGGTAGTTGATCCAGAAGGTACGCATCACGAATTTAACCAGGGCCTTCATGGCGTAAAAGTCGATCTTGATATAGATAAAGACCGGGACACCGCCCTGTTTGCTGAGTGGGTAGATACAACAGCCGGATATATTCGGGAGAATTACGAACAAATACCGGATGCTTTAGTGGGGGTTGCGAGCGGGACGAATGAACTAGCCAAGGCGGTTGCCAAGAAGTTAGGTGGAGGAGTTTTATATTTGGCAACAGAAAAACTAGAAAGATCGAAGCCGGTTTTATCAGATGAAGCGAAGCTTTTGGTAGAAGAATTCAAACCTGTTTTTGCCTTGATAATTGAAGATGTCGGGAATCTGGGAACTAATTCATTAGCTGCAGCAAGAGAGACGTTAAAATTGGGAGTACCAAAAGTTGAAGTGCTCAATACTTGGCAGAGGAGTGAGACGCTGGTTCTTCTGGACGAAGCGGGAATTGCTTACAAATCGATTATTAAACAAGTGTTTGACAATTTTACTCCAGAAGAATGCCGGGAGCGGGGCTTTTGCGCGCGCGGCTGGAAGCTTATAAAATACGGAGCCTGAGATGCCTAAGCATCTTGAGCTAGTTCCAAGACCGCACCAATGGCGGCTCCTTCCAGGCAAGCGTTTCCGTAACTATTGGTTCGCAGCAGTCGGGGTTCTACGCCCACATGTTGGGCCAGAACAGCCATCACTCGTTTGCTGTAGTCGTCAAACTTGAAACAGCCTCCGTGGGCCACAACGATCGTTGACGGGGAATCAAGTTTTATGCCAAAAGTCTGGGCAATACCCGCGACTGTATGGGCGGCAAGCAGAGACGAATTACCGTAAAGCCTAAGAGCCAACTCCCGCTCTTCGGCTGTAGCGCCAACATCTAAAATTTTGTCTTCAATTTGTTTGCCAGTAAGTTTTTGGCCAGTCTTCTGATACCAAATATTTTCGACCCCGGCTTTTGTGGCAGCGACTTTCTCGATGCACACAAAGTTATCTCCGGGTTCAAGCAGGCACGGTTCTTGCTGGCCGCATGGATTAAGCGCAGTGTTAACAGCTACGTGCCCCGGTTCTATGGCGTACAGCTTGCCATCCGCTAAAACAGCGCCGCCTAGACCGCTTCCGTTGATTAGATAGATGACATTTGTAGTCTGGGGATCCATCAGGTAGGCCCGCAGAGCCCCACTCATAAGCCCAGCGGGAGCGTCGTTGTGCAAGGCGGCAAGCGTGGGAAACAAGACCCTAAAATCACCTTGGTAGGCTGGGCTTCGTAGCTCTCTTAAGAATATATCCACATTTGCGCCTGTCACAGGCTTGCTTCCCTCTGTCATGCCGGCATATGAAATGCCTACTTTTAGGCCGTTTGCCCGTGAGTATTGGGCAGCTCGTGCTAATTCATCGAGGTAGCCTACTCCGTCTGTGCTTTTTACCTCGGCTAGCAGTTCAGTCGAAGCAAAAGCTTTGTTGTCGAGCATCCGAACGAGGCCTACTCCTACGCTGTCGCCGCCAATGTCGGCTGCCAGAATAGGTCCGCCCTTATACCCAAGGACTGTATTTATCGCGTTAGGAAGGTCTAGCTCGCCGATCTGTCGTGCGCGAAGACTTTCCATAGTAAACTCGCGCAGCTGATCAGCGCGCAGGGCAGGAATCTCAAGTTCTAGTAGATGTCTGGGTGCTTCAGCAGAAGCTTCCGGTTGGTGCATGTATTTATTAGAAACCAGATCTGAGGAAAAGTCAATAAGAGTATGAATTAAGTTACTAGTGGCCAGAAGTCTTTTACTATCTCGGTGTCGTCGCTGAGATTATCAGTTTTTGTGGAGATGATTAATATTTCAGCTTCAGCTGGCTTGTCATTCCAAAGAGATCGTACAACTTCTGGCGCAATCCGTATGGCTTGCCCAGCGCTGACGACTTCTACCACCTCGTCCAGCTTTATCTCAAGCTCGCCGCGAATAACGTACACAATCTCTTCTTGTGTCTTGTGTTTGTGTCCATACCCACCTTTACCTCCAGCGTGTTGAGGCATAAGGCGATGGGTAATCGCTATCTGTTGATTGTCCAAATCTTTGGTCAAAAATCGCATGGCTCCCGGCCAGCCTTTTTCGGCAAAGGCATTCTTGACATCTCCAACAGATACTACCTTGTAATTACTCATAACCACAGTTATACACCGAACACTGCTGTACTGGCAACCGTCTGCTTGCTATAGTTACAGTAGATGATTGATGCGGTCCACCTCACAAAACGCTACCGTAAGAAAACGGTCGTAGATAATGTATCGTTTACTGTCGAAACCGGCAAGGTAACTGGCTTCCTGGGGCCTAACGGTGCCGGTAAGTCTACGACTATGCGCCTAATGCTTGGGCTTGACTACGGCAATGGCAGTACAACGTTCGACGGTAAAAAGCTGCATGAGTACAGCCAGCCCGCCAAAGTGGTGGGGGTGCTGCTCGAGGCCAAGGCCTTTCACCCGACACGCTCAGCCAAGCAGCACCTTAGAGTATTGGCAGCTGCAGGGGGTATTCCAGATAAGCGCGTGGATGAAGTTCTCAGCATAGTTGGCTTGCAAGACGTTGCCAAAAAACAGCCTGGCAAGTTCTCGCTGGGTATGAGCCAGCGTTTAGGTATTGCCGCCGCTATCCTCGGCAACCCTAAGTATTTGATACTTGACGAGCCTGCTAATGGTCTCGATCCCGAAGGCATTGCTTGGCTCAGACAATTTATCAAGCACTATGCAGGGGGCGGGAATGCCGTATTTGTATCGAGCCACCTACTTAGTGAGATGGCCCAGATGGCCGATAATGTAGTAGTAATTGGCCGTGGCAAGCTTATAGCTGACACGTCCATAGACAAGCTCATAAGCGGCAGCGCGCATTCTGGAGCCTTCGTACGCAGTAGCAGCCTGGCTAAGCTGGAAAAAGTTCTAAGGAGCAAGAAACTGGCCTACGAGATGCTGGATGGCGGTTTGCGCATTCATGGTCTTAAAACTGATGAAGTGGGCAGGCTGGCTTTTAGCGCAGGCGTACCAGTGCTAGAACTTGTTAACCATGCGGCGTCTTTGGAAGAAGCTTTTCTAGAACTAACAGAAAACGCCCAGGAATATAAAACGACTAAACAAAAAGGCAAAAAATCATGATTGCCGCCTTGCGAGCAGAGCTAAGAAAGCTCTTAACAGTACGATCGACCTACATTCTTAGTCTGGCAACGGTTCTATTCATATTGCTTTTTGCCGGATTGATAGATGGCTACAAGGCCAGCGGCGAGCTGCTCAATAATCCAAATTACTTAGCCATGGAAGTTACGAATGCCCTAACACTGGCGGCGGTCTTTTGTGGATTAATTGCCATACTATTGTTTTCGCACGAGTACCGCTATAACACTATTATGCATACGCTAACTAGCGTCAATAACAGAGGTAAAGTGCTACTTGCCAAAGTTTTAGTAATGACAGTTTTTGCCGCTCTATTCGCTCTAGTTATGGGTACGTTGTCGCCAGTTGCGGCCCATATTGGTTCCCAGTTGGCGGGGCATGATGCAGTCGCCCAAACAATACCAGTTAGGGATTTGCTGTGGCGGGGCGCGTTCCTGGTGTGGGGCTACGTTATGATCGGCTTATTGCTCGTGGCATTGTCTAGAAACCAAGTATTTTCAGTTGTTGCCTTGTTGTTCATACCTTCTACACTTGAAGGAATTATCGGCGTCTTACTCAAGGAAAATGCCGTCTATCAGCCGTTTGCGGCTTTGAACGCCGTAGCGAGCGGCGGCGCTTCGATATCGCCAGAAAAAGCTGCCCTAGTCTTCTTGGCCTATATGGCTGCCTGGTGGACGACAGCTTGGGTCCTCTTTATGCGCCGCGACGCTACCAACAACAGAAGTTAGCTGCTTAAAACGCCTATCTTTTGAAAAAGCGGAAATTCTAACAATTTTTCGTATCGTTAGCTGGTACAGTTGCTTCATCACCAAACTGAAGGAGATACTAGATATGGCCAAAAGAATCCTAGAAACAAGAGAAAGAGTGGTAGACGATAATGAGCCAACGCAGGTAGTGGAACACACACGAGAACCGAGCGAATCGGCTCCAAATACAGCTGCGCGCGTTGTGTGGTTTATTACGGGAGTCCTCTTAACGCTCCTAGCATTCCGTTTTTTGTTATCACTTCTGGGGGCAAATCGTGAGAATCCTTTCGCTGATATGATATATTCCATTACTTATCCATTTGTAGTGCCGTTTTTTGGTTTATTCGGATATGAAGTAGAGTATGGTGTTTCCCGCTTCGAGATAGAAACTATTGTGGCGGGGTTAGTATATCTTATGATTGGTTACGGTATTGTAAGGCTGCTGACCATCAACCGCCGGGATCGAACAGTATAAAACCGCTGGTTTCAGAGAGCTATTGCTGCCAGAATACAGACGATGAAGGTCTTTAACAGCATATCTATCATTTATAACCCCAAGAGTACGGGCAATAGTATGTCTGATGCCAAACAATTGGCGTCTCAGCTGCGGAAAATACTACCGGATACGTCCATCAAATGTGTGCCCACTAAATATGCTGGGCATGCCGAGAAGCTAGCATGCAACTTAGCACGTATACGCAGTAAGCCTCTCATTATCTCATCTAGTGGCGACGGGGGCTATCACGAAGTTATTAACGGTGTTATGCAGATCAAAGACAATTCGGCTATCTGCGCAGTTTTACCTGCTGGAAACGCGAATGACCATAGCCGGACGCTGCAGGAAGAACCGCTTTATCAAGCCATCAAAAAAGGCAAAACTACCCGGCTGGACCTGTTAAGGATAACAATTGAAACTTCTGGCAAAAAACAAATACGCTATGCCCATTCCTATGCAGGTCTTGGGCTTACTCCGGTAGTGGCTACTGAGCTGAACCGCCACACTCTCAACGCTTTTAGGGAGGCTTCTTTGGTAATAAAAACATTTTTCAAGTACCGACCATTCAAAATACGTCGAGGCGGAAAAGTTTTAAAATTTGATAGTCTGATATTTGCAAATATTAATCAAATGGCCAAGGTACTTACGTTGTCAGAGAAAAATAAACCAGACGATGGTTTTTTTGAAGTAATATCATTTCTGCATGGCCGCAAACATATACTGGCAAAGCGGCTGCTTAGGGCGGCAACTACAGGGCTTAAGAAACCGCGGCGCGAACAAAAGTATTCATTCGAAGTGCTCAAGAAAATGCCCATGCAGATGGACGGCGAAGTTACTAAACTGTCTGCGAATAGCAAAGTAGAAGTTGCCTCGGCAAAGAGGATCCTGCTTACAATAGTTTAGCTGGTAGGGTTTAGTTTTTGGACTTTACGCTGTTTGCCAGCTGGTCGAAGCCAGCCTGGTATTTATTGTCGGTACTATATATGTGCTCGACTTTTATGACATCTTCTCCGGCATCTACATAATATGCATCGATAGTGGTGGCTTTTTTGTAAGACGACGAAGCAAGATATTCTGTCGAGGCTTTTAGACTTTTAAGACTGTTAATATACAGTGAAATACAGATGTGTTTTTTAACATCTCGTACATCTTGCAGCTCGTTGCAGTCTCGGCTGCTTCCCGGATCGGCAGAGATTTTTACGGGCGAACTTGGGCTGGCGTCACAGTCGATATCGGCTGCTCCAGCTGGGATTATGTATACGGATCCGCTTGAGGTTGGGCATTTAGCTTCTTTCCATCCATCAGGTAGCGTGTAACTAACTATTGACTTAACCCCTGGGGCATTGTCGTCAACGGCAGTTTCTGGCTGCACGGATGCGTTGCTGTCTCCAGGCTGGGAGCTCTTAGGCGAACCAGACCGACTGCCCAGCCAGAGTCCAAAGAGGAGTGCTCCTAGGATCAAAGCTCCAACCAACAGCGTTGTTTTCCTTATCCGTACGTGGGTTCGGTCATTATTTGGGTTCATCAGAGACTCCTTATTAGTTATTCAAGTTTGCGGAGTTTACTGCTTAACTTCTGTGTCAGGCAAAGCGCTTTCTAGCTGGTTTGTTTGCTCTGATGATAACCTATTTCCGGAAATATCAAGTAACCTGAGGTGCGTCATGGTGCTCAGTTCAGGAGGAAGAGTAGCCAGTCGGTTATTATTTGCCCGGATTTCCCGCAGGTTTTTTAGCTGGGAAATCTCACCTGGCAAACTTTCTAGCCTATTATTCTCTATGTTCAGAATCTCTAGATTTACAAGCTTTCCAATACCTGCAGGCAGGCCAGTAAGCTGATTATTGGATAGGTTTAAGATTACGATATCGTTTCTGTTAAGAACTGAATCGGGCAGTTCGCTTAACTGCTGCCCGCTTAGATCAAGCGTGGTGCCGCTCTGGGCAGGCTCCGCATTCTTGGACGACGAGGTTTGGCCAGAAGATGAGGTGTCCTTGGCGTCTTGTTTGTTAATAAGATAACCGGCCCCAACGGCCATCACAATTGCTGCAGCCACTAAAATAACTTTTCTGTCCATCGCTGTATCATACCCTTCTAGCATGTAGCAGCATGTAAGATTGTTAACAGTAAAAACTGGCAAGATCGTAGAAGTAAAACTGGCTTTCTGTAAGAATTCCGTCTTTTTTGATTTGATGGCAAGCGTATTATTAAGTTGTGCTGACCAGCAATAAACATTAGCGAGCACAGAAAAACACTCCGGTAGGAGTGTTTTTAGTTAGACTCTCAGCAACCAAGACTACTCAGTATTTGGCTCTGTGAGGGGTCTGATAACCAAAGCCTCAAAAAGAAAAACAATCACTGCCGCAACAACCCAGATTCCTCTAATCACCTTTTGGGCGGTTTCGCTTTGTGCAATTCCATCCGCCACCAAAAGGATTACGGCCGCTATAAGTGCAGGCACGCCCACTATAATGCTCATCCCAACGAACAGGCCAAAGGGATCAACATCGTCAAAGCCCCAAGAGGCGATCGCCCATATGGTGCCAACTGTAAAGCCAATCAGATGAGCTGCCAAAAACGTAATAAGCATCCATCTCCAGAGACTACGGTGCCCGCTAAATTTTAATCTTAGAAGGTCTTGTTTTCTGGCTGCACTATCTTCGTTGGCTTCAATAGCTTCAGCTGAACTTTTTGTGACTACATTAAACGGAGCAGGGGTTTGCTGTATGGGCTGGGCTGGGGTAGGGTTGTTTTTTTCTTCTTCCACGCTTAAGTATATTAAACACTACTGTCTAGGTTTCTCAAAAGGCACACAAAATACGTGTTTCTGGTGGGGGTGCCTGGATTTGAACCAGGGACCAATCGGTTATGAGCCGACTGCTCTAACCACTGAGCTACACCCCCGACTGACGTACCGCATCAGTCTGGTGCAAGTGGTACGTAACAGATAGAGTATAGCAGATTGGGGTTTAAAATGTTCTACTTGTGTTTGGTTCTGGGCGTATTAGCACGGAACTTAATGTGCGCCAGCCAGACAATCATCGCCAGCACAAAGGATGCCGCTACAAATACCGTCACGCGGTGCTCGCTCTCTGTTGCCCGCGCAATTGCATAAACAGAGGTAAACACTCCGCCGAACATTAGACCCTCCCGGAGCACTTCGTTCGGCCTCACAAACAGCAGCCCAACGGCATAGAAAACGGCAGCTGCAACCAGGGCGATCACCGCTACTTCTTTGGCATAGGACTTGCGGTCGTTTTCATAGTTCTTGAATTGTTTATCGTAGTCGTCTTGCTCTTTTTGGTACTCAGTTGACGGTGCGCCTTCACTGTAATTGTAGTTGCTGCTGGGGTACTCAGGATACTGTGGGCTTGGGTGAAGGGCCCATATGCCAAAACCTACAAACAAGGCTACAGCTACGCCTACAGCGGCCGCATAGATCAACTCGGTTAGTGTTTTCATTACCAGTGCTCCTTATCTTATATGTATGACAGTACTCGCAGTGTGCGCGGTTGTAAAGAAAATTTTGTTATAATGTAATATGTAATCCACAGGCAAATATGCTACAAATAAACACCAAAAAAGTAAGATCCATCCTAAAAGCCCTCAACGACGTCCGCGTATTAGGGCTCATTGTCTTTGGCGTTGTGGTTTTGCTGGTCACCTGGAACACCGTTAAGGTGCTTCAGCAAAACTATGGCCTACAGAAGCAAGAGGCCGAGCTGCGGCAGCGAAATGAGCTGCAAAAACTCAAGAACGAGAACCTCAAACTCAGCAACACATACTTTGAGACCAATCAATATCTGGAGTTAACTGCCCGCCGCCAGTTTGGCAAGGGCGCAGAGGGTGAAAAGCTCTACCTGGTACCCAAGGAAGTTGCTCTGTCGCAAACCATAGACCTACCAAAGGAAGAGGAGGCGGTATTGGATGAAGAGGAAGAAAAGTCCAAGTCCAAGCTCCAACGCAATATTGATGATTGGCTAGACTTCATTCTCAATCGTGAGAAAAGCAGTTAAGGCCTAAGTACATGCAAGAGCGCCGCCGTAGACTAGTGGTCGTTGTAATAATGGTACTGGTTGCTCTGGGTGGAGCATTTTACGAAAGCTTGCAGACTTCTCCTGCCCAGCAAGGCTCCGTGCAGTCAGCTGTCACCACGGCCCCACCGCCGGGAACTGCCGCAGAGGCTTTGGGCAAATTAGCCGTCAAAGGTCGAGCACCTAAGACAGACTACAAACGCTCGCAGTTTGGCGATGGCTGGCAGCAGGTAGGCGCCTGCGATATGCGCAACCATATACTGAAGCGCGACATGCGCGAAGTTACATTTGTGTCAGCCACAGATTGCACTGTCCTTAGCGGCGTGTTGGATGACCCATATACAGGCAGAACGATCAATTTTACCCGCGGCCAAACCACCAGCGACGATGTGCAGATAGACCATGTAGTAGCGCTGTCAGACGCCTGGCAAAAAGGTGCCCAGCAATTATCGCCGGACCTGAGGGAGGCTTTTGCTAATGATCCGCTCAACCTCCTGGCTGTAGATGGCCCAGAAAACCAGAAGAAGAGCGACGCAGACGCCGCTACGTGGCTGCCACCCAACAAAGATTACCGTTGCCGCTACGTTGCACGCCAGGTTGCCGTAAAAGCCAAGTACACTCTCTGGATTACACAAGCCGAACACGCAGCCATTGCCCGTATCCTCCAAACCTGTCCAGCCCAACTGATGCCCGCAGTATCGACAGGCTGACACTACGCCACTTACAGCAGAGACAAAGTGCTCATTATTAATTAAGACTCATAAAAATATTCCTTAAAAACGCGATCGCGTTTTGTGGGAATGCATTTTACGGATACAAGGATGCTGGGATGTCTGGAATTGCCAAATTCATGAGATAATTTTGTTCATTATGTCGTGGTTTTGGAGAAGAGTGCATATTTCTTGGTTTGTGGCCGCATTTTCTATGGGTTTGATATGTGGAGTCGCACTGTGTTTAGTAGTGTCGCCTAATATTTTTGCTGGATTGCCACTTTTTCTACTCGCGGGAGCTTTGTTTTTAATTTCAATTATAAGGCGCCCAAGACTGCTATTAGTAGCTGCTTGTTTGTCAGGAATTTTAATAGGATTGGCAAGAGGCAATGCGGTTTTGGACGACTTCGTGAGATATGAAGAATACTACGGCAAAGAAGTCGTTGTACAAGGAACAATCACCGAGGACGTATCATACGGTAAAAACGGAGAACAACGGCTTCGGATAAATGACGTGCGAATTATGGGCGAGAGACTAGATGGTGAAGTCTGGGTAAGCTTGCGTAGCGAGGCTCCGGTAAAACGAGGTGACCAAGTGACAATTACCGGCAAAATCTCAGAAGGATTCGGGAATATACAAGCTTCAGTGTTTCGTGCCAATATTCAACAGATCGTGCATCCTAAGCCAGGGGACATAGGAAGACAGTTCCGTGATTGGTTTGCTGCAGGTGTTGACCGGGCAATTCCACAACCACAAGCTAGTCTTGGCGTAGGCTATTTACTTGGGCAAAAAAGTGCCTTGCCAGAAACGCTAGAAGAGCAGATTCGGATTGCCGGACTTACGCATGTGGTAGTAGCGAGTGGCTATAATTTGATGATTCTGGTTGTCTTTGCACGAAAATTATTAGTAAAAATCTCTAAATATATGGCGACTTTTGCCGGTAGCACAATGATAGTAGGCTTTGTGCTCATCACGGGGCTTAGCCCTAGTATGAGCCGCGCAGGGCTTGTTGCAGGTCTAGGCCTTTTGGCCTGGTACTACGGCAGAAGATTTCACCCTCTCATACTTTTACCGCTTGCCGCGGCCGTCACGCTAGTAATAAAACCGGCTTACATATGGGGAGATGTTGGCTGGTTTCTGTCTTTCGCAGCCTTCTTTGGAATTCTTGTTCTGGCGCCATTACTTCATAGTTACTTTTGGGGCGTTAATGCAAAATCAGGGCCACTTGGACAGCTCATAATAGCTACATTTAGCGCACAGCTGGCAACATTGCCGATAATTATGTATGTATTTGGACAGTACTCTCTGTATGCGCTACTCGCAAATCTTCTGGTTCTGCCTGTAGTTCCATTCTCTATGTTGTTTACATTTCTGGCCGGTCTTGCCGGTCTAATGGCGCCTGCTATTGCAACTGTGATTGGAGCACCTGCCACCTTGCTACTCAAGTATTGCACTTTTATTATTGAAAGAATCGCACAGCTACCTAATGCGCAGGGTGAGGTGAATTTGGGAGGCATGTGGCTGGCGTGGTCTTATGGTCTGATGATCATTCTTGGGGTGTTTTTGTGGCGTAAAACCAGGCACAATTTTAGGCTACAAGAAAACAGTAGCGAAGTCGTCTAGCACGGAGTATACTGAGCGGCATGATAAAAGGCGTGCAACGCCTATGTGGGACGGGTGTTGCTTTATTAGTCGTATTCTCTCTTCTACAGCCAGTACCAGTGAATGCTGCTCCACTTATCTATCAGCTGCAAACTGGGGCAAGTATGTCTTTTGGTAACAGTAGCGCTGCCACCCAAGAGTACTTGTCCATTTATAACAACGGCGACCAGCCAGTGGATGTTACAGGCTGGTGCGTAAGCTATGCCAGTGCCAGCGACGCGACGAAGACAGAGTTAGGGTGCCTTGAATCAGCTGATATGCGCATACACATTATGCTTGATGCAAACAGTAGCTTTACGCTTGCCTCAAGCGAGTTTGTTCTCGCTCATAGCGGTTTTGCTCCGGATATTATTTTTCCGAGTGGTATATCTGGGTCTTCCGGACATATACGGCTGCTTGATAAAAATCAGCTAGAAGTCGATAGACTTGGTTATGGTAGCGCAAGCAATCCGGAACTCTCGGCTGCCATAAGTCCTTCCTTGGGCCTGATCCTGCAGCGAGTTGGATCGTCTGAGCAGATACCTGTACTTGTAGACACGGGCAATAACTTCCTAGATTTTACCACCATGCAGCTCTCCGCACTGCCAGCCAGCGGACTCTACGAAGAAATTGTAGAAGTAGATGCTTGTCCAAACATTGGTGGACTTCAAGTTGAGCTGCCCGCGGGTTACCTATATGATGAGAATGATGACTGCCATTTTGACGTTTGCGCAAACATCGAAGCGCTGCAGGTTACAATACCCGACGGATATGAAAGTCTGGACAGCGAAAATTGTACATTGAAGCCCAGAGAAAATTCCATACTATCGATTACAGAACTATTGCCAAATGCCGCGAGCGCCGACACAGGTAACGAGTTTGTCGAGATATATAACCCCAACGACAGGCCGGTACAATTGAGGGGCTATTTATTGCAGCTAGGGCCTGCTTTTACAAAGTCATTCGTATTGCCAGAACAAATACTCCAATCTGGGGGCTACACAATTTTCTCGGATACTTTGAGCGGTTTGGTGCTTCCGAATACCACAGGATCTCTCAGGCTGGTAGCACCTGCGGGCAATGTTGTGAGCGTAGTTGATAGCTATTCGGATCCGAAGGACAACGAGACATGGGCATTCATAAACGGAGCTTGGCAGTTCACAAACAGGCCAACTCCTAGTGGGCAAAATTTGCCAGCTATTGCTCCAGACGAAGAACTGGCTGTATCCCAAGCACCATCACCATGCCGGGCCGATCAGGAACGCAACCCAGAAACAAATCGCTGTAGGCTAATTCAGCTGGCATCAGCCAACCTCGTGTCTTGTAAGCCGGGCCAGGAACGCAACCCAGAAACAAATCGCTGCCGCGCTATCGCTCAATCAACCTCAGCATTGGTACCGTGCGAAGAGGGCCAAGAACGCAACCCAGAAACAAACCGTTGTCGAAAGGCTGCAGGGAGCGAAGTGGCGGGCATAGCAAGTATTAAAGACATAGAGACGGATTCGGTAGGGGGTAAGCCTCGCTGGATATTGGCGATAATGGCTGTTGTTGCAGCCCTTGGCTATGCAGTCTATGAGTGGCGGAGGGAAATCGGGAGGTTCGGTGCAAAAATTTTAGCTAAGCTGCCTGGCAAATCAGGATCTGCGTAGAGTAGCTAAGTTTATGCCATGAGATTTCCAGAATACTTCTGGTACTTGGTGGGCTGTGGCCTTGGGCACTATGGCAACCCGGCCTTCTGACAGTGCTTCTGGTGACATTCCATGATCCGGATGGTCCACGCCGATAACAGAATGCCGGACTATTACGTAGTCTGTTTCGGTTTCTAAGATGGTTGCCACGCTGCGCTGTCTTAGGCGGGTGTCGTGGTTGTTGTATAGCTCGGGATTTCGCGTATCCCGGAGTGTGCCAAACACGCTAACTTCCGGAGACTGTGGCTTCTCTGTGAATACGGACATAGCCCGCCCGATTACAAACGGGTGCGTAACAGGGTATTCGAAGGTTACAGCCTCGGCTTCGTCCGGTCGTTGTATGGTCTCCTGTACGGTAGCGCCTCGCAGGATTACCTGACCCTCGGCTTCTATCTCTGCTAGGACATCTTGCAAGTGTAGCCCTCTGCTAAAGAGCTGGTACAAAGTGCCAGCTGGGGGAATGGCGGGGGTAGGGGGCTGATCGCTTAAAATATCTTGCCACTTGGCGCGAGGATCTTTCTCGACGGCAGGCGAAAATTGGGACCAAGCCACTTGGCCTACCGCAGATTCGTCTTGGGCTGACCAGCCTATAACTACAGCTCCCAAGTCTAGACCCCGCTTGGACCTAATTGGGTGCTGCAAGGCAGCGAAGCCAATGCCGCCAATAACAAGCCGCGCGCCGTCGAGATGGTCGGCAGAGTCATCAAAAGTATCGCCGACTATTACCACATTAGCCTTTGCGTCACGGAATAGGTCTGAGTTTAATAAGTCCAAGCCTCTTTCGAGCGTACCCGCACCGATAACCACTCTGCCGCCTGTGCTGCGAACAAAGTGATTGATCGCAGCCACCTCTCCTTGCTCTACAAATATCGCTGCTTTAACTTCGTGGCTTAACATTCTTATTCCTTTAGCATTACTATGCCACCAGCCTACTTAGAATGCAACAGTTATCCGTAGAATGACTTACAGAATACACCGAGTCTTAACTAGGCAGCAATACGATGGCTGGCAAGACTGCTTAACGCATCCCAATCAATGTCGTCGTGTCTATTTTTGAATGCCTGCGGTACCAGATCTATTTTGTCTTTAGGAATTACAGTGGTTTGTGCTTGCATCTTGAGGGCGGTATGGCCACTAGCGTGAGGAGTTACTAAAGCATGTTGAAAGAGCACAATAGTTGTGTCTGTTTCGAAGATTGCGCCCACCCTACGCTGAAGTAATCTAGCCGTACCATCAAACACTACTTCTTTACTGCGTATAGGAGTCAGCAGTGTAGCAACACTAATCCTTGCAGAATCGTTTGGGTCTGGAAGTAGTGGTAGAGCCTGATCTAAGAGGCCAGGATTATCAACTTGAAAAGAACAGTCTTGCGGTAGTGGCAAAGTTGCTTGGTCTATTGTTTCTAATACTAATCCTGAACGTAAGATAACTCTGCCGTTTACACCCAGCGCTCTTAAAGTTTCTTCTATGTCTACATCATGATGATATAAACGTGAAAGTGCTCCGGCAGGAGCCAGCTCAGGAGTAGCTGAGAAAGGGCCTAATAGCTCGGCCCAGTCAGATACATCTTCTGTATCAGCACAGAAAGGGTTACGAGTTATTAAGCCAATCGGAGATTGGGAATTTGATGTAAGGCCTACTGCGACTGCTCCTAGTTCTCCGTGGGGGTTTAGGGGTTCTGCCGGATGTCGTAAGGCCGCTACTCGGACACCTTCTATTACAAGATGGGCTCCATCGTGGGAATCTATAGCATCTTCTATAGCATCGCTAACCACTACAACATTTACCCCAGCGTCTACCAACTTAGATGAGCCTAGCAAATCTATACAACCTGCTCGAGTTTGTGAGGTTGCTACTACATGGCCGCCTGCGTCGTGAATAAGGTCAGCTAAAGGTAGCATCTCATGTCTCTCGGCTAATACTGCTGCCCTAACTTGGTCGACTTGCAAGACGGCTCCTTTTCTCTAAATATTACACTTATCTGCGCGGACTGCAAGTACTACAACGAGATATATAGAGTAAAGTTACTTCTTTTTGGAGCCACTTGTGATGGCGATCCTTTTTGGCTGCGGCAATTCTTTAAATGGTACGGTGACCTTTAATACGCCTTCATGCATGACGGCCTTTATGTCTGATTTATCGGCATGATCTGGTAGAAGTATGCGGCGGTAGAAGCTGCTGCTGCTCTCTCGTATGACGTACCGCTTGCTTTTGTCTTTTTCTTGTTCGTGCCTCTCTGCGCGGATAATGAGCGCCCCCTTGTCGAGCTGTATGTCTACATTGTCATGCGAGAAGTTCGGCAGGTGAGCCTCGACAGTTAACTGCTTGTCGTCTTCGGTATAGACGTCTGTAGTAGGGATCTGTGAGCGCTTGGCGCTCAAAGGGAAAGTATCATCCCCAAAAAACTGTTTCTGCAGTGCTCTAATTTCCTCGAAGGGATCGTATTTTACAATATTGTTCATATAAACCTCCTTTGCTTATGCTTTTTTGAGCTTTTAGCCCACTAAAAATATAAATAATTGGCACTCACGTGTCAAGAGTGCTAGATTACAAATGCTTTAGTATGATTAGCAATTGCTATCTAGTATCATAAAGTAATAATGGCCATAGAAACTGCAGCATCCCAGCCGCCGGGTATGGAGGCCGATAGGCCAGATTTTGTAATACATACGCTGAGTGAAGCCGAACACGTACGCCGTCAGCCCCGCATTAATCTAGAAAAAATTGCGGCTGTAGGCATGCTGGCGGCAGGTGCGTACTATGCCAAAAAGATGCAGATAGAAGGTACCACCAAAGAACTTGGCTCACCGTGGCAGACCATAGTAGAAAGCTGCGGGCACCCCGTGTTTGGTTACGTAGGCGCTTGGTTCGGGCACCACAGGGCAAAGCTAAGTGCTGCCCGCAAGAACTTGAGTGAGGTGGCCACAAACCGCCGGATTGCAGCAGGAGCTACGATAGGAGTCATCGTTACTAACACCGTACTGGGGGAACTAGGCGAGGGCTTTCGGGCGCACACCTACTTTGATTTTATGAACCATTGGTTCGACGGCAAATTTCGTGTTGGCGAAACCAGCAAAGATTTAGTGCTGGGGGCAGGGCTTGGAGCGGCAGCATATGCGGTACACCACCTGAGACAGAAAAAGAAAGCTAGCCAGAGGCGGCATTTAAGTGCTGTCTAGAGACCAAGCTTGGCGCGAATAGTGTCGACCATGGTGCTGATTTCGGTGTCAGACTTGACCATATAATCTTGTACGCCGTAAGATAGGGCTTCGTTTACGCTGTCTGTGTCGCTTAGATTGGTTAGCATTATGACAGGAATCTTTGCTGCTTCTTCATGGGCTCGCAGTTCCTTGAGCATTGTCAGACCGCCCTTCTCGGGCAATAAAATGTCGAGCAGTATTAGATCGGGCTTTTCGGCAAAGACCATTTGCAGCCCCATTTCGCCGTCAGTAGCGACTACGACGGTGAAGCCCTCATTGGTCAGCCGGTCTCTTAGGACACTCGACAGAGGATCTTCATCTTCAACTATCAGAATCTTTTTTTGGAGGTCTTCCATAATTTTTTTCCTTCTTTTTGGTGAGCTTATCGTACTTTATAGGAATTTTAACATAAAAGGTTGATCCTTTGTTTTGGGCAGATTCAAACCAAATGCTACCACCGGCGCCTTCGACAATTGTCTTAGTAATGTACAAGCCTACCCCAGTGCCGTCGCTTGCTAGTTCGCGCGCATTGTCGGCCCGGAAGAATTTGGTAAAGATCTTGTCTTTCTGACTTTCAGGAACGCCGCAGCCGTTGTCGGCAACAGATATTAGTATTTGGTCTTGGAGACGCGAAACTTCTATTCGTACTGACTCACCGCTGGGACTGTACTTGACGGCATTAGTCAGCAAGTTCTGGAATATTAGGCGTATCCAGACTGGGTCAAAGTACATGACGGGCAGATTTGGGTCTATGTTTTTTTTCAGGTTGATGTGTCTCTGCTCTATCTGGGCAGCCATATCCGCCAGCACTTGGTCAAGTATTGGCGCGAGCCAAAGCAGCTCAGCGGAAGTCGATAAATTGCCAACATCGATCTTTGATATATCGAGTAGTTCCCGAATTAAGGCGATCATGCGCTCGTTAGAAGCGTGTATTTGTTCGATATAGCGGCCGCGTTGTTCGCTGGTGAGCACCTCGCCCCTATATAAAAGCTCTTCGGAAGACCACTTGACGGATGTGAGGGGGGTGCGCAACTGGTGGGATGCAATCTTGACGAACTCGGACTTGAGCTTGTCTATCTCGTGCAGCTCCTGCTCGTTCTTTTCGTGCTCTTCTAGCTCTTTATTGGTCTGTTCTATCTGAGCCTGGAACAGCTGGTTCTGCTTGCGGAGCTGTTGGGTAGTTTTGGTTTCGGATTGTTTGTTTTGCTTCATCTCCATAAACTTGGTTACGTCTATCACCGAATTTATTAGGTATACTACGTTTCCGTCTTTGTCTAGCAGTGGGGAGTTAACAGGGCTCCAATAGCGGGTTTCAAATTTTTTATTACTTGGCCGGGACACGGGTATATCGTACTTTAAGACACCCATAGTGTCGGGCATCTTAGAAGAGAGGACTCTATTTAAGGAATTTCTAATAGCGGCAACTCCGCTTGCTTCAGGGTCGTTTGGGTTATCGGGGAATACCTCAAAAAGTGGCCTGCCTACGATTCTTTTTCTTTCGGTTTTTGTCGCTTGCAAGTAAGCATCGTTGGCAGCAATTATAGTAAATTGTTTGTTGGGGGCAAGTATGAGATATAAGCCCGGTATGGCCTCGAATATGTTCTGAAAGATCGAAGCCGGAAGACTCTTAGCCGAAGATGTGTGGACATCTTCATTGTGCTCGTGCTTGTCCATAAGGATTATTATGGCACAGCTTTTAATATGACGTATCGCTGACGGTAAAAAACGGACTTAGCGGATACGGGTCATAAGGCGCAGATTCGAGATATAGTGCCTAGGATCTATTGCTGGATGCGTGTTCAGGTAGTGCATGTGCTTGTCAACAAAAGGGATGAGGTTGTCAGGGTACTGCACGGTGTTGGCACTATAACTGGTCTCAGTGTTGTAGGCGGTGTCTTTTGTCATGAGCACTAAGATCTCTTCGATTGCTGTGCCTTCTGCTGAGTCAAAAAAACTCACTCGTTTTTTAAGTGTTGCCATATGGTTAAGAGCTCGCTTTAGCCTTCTTAGGCTTTTTAACTTCTCTTCGGCCTTTGTCTTTTGACATGGGGCGTATCCTCTCAAGCTAACGGTTATTACCTATTAGTATAGCCTTAATTACCTATATAACCTAATCGTAACACCTATCACTAGGCTGCGCGCGCGCAAAATGCTTGACAAGATTCTATATTTTATATACCCTAGGGGGGTATGAGTAATACTTCACTATCTTCCGCAGCAAATGCTACGCTACACTGCCTTACGGGCTGTGCGATCGGCGAGATTACAGGGCTCGTCATTGGGACGGCATTGGGTCTCACAAATACGGCAACCATTATCTTGGCCGTAGGCTTAGCATTTGTATTTGGGTACTCATTATCACTGCTGCCGTTGCTAAAGAGCGGACTTGTGCTCAAGACGGCGCTTGGTGTTGCTCTGGCAGCTGACACGTTGTCCATAGCAACCATGGAAATTGTAGATAACCTGGTGATGCTTGCCATCCCAGGTGCTATGGCGGAGGGTCTGGTAAATCCTATCTTCTGGCTTGCTTTGGCGCTAGCTCTGCTCGCAGCATTTTTTGCAGCCTTGCCAGTTAATAATTATTTAATAAAGCGTGGCCTCGGCCATGCGCTTGTACATGAGCACCATCACCAGAAAGGATAACTATGAAGTACGGATATGATGAATCAAGAGAGGATCTGCAGAAACGCCTAAATCGCATAGAGGGCCAGGTTCGAGGCGTTGCGAAAATGGTCCAGGATGACAAGTATTGCATAGACATCTTGACACAGATTAGTGCCGCCCAGGCAGCACTAGATAAAGTAGCGTTGGAATTGCTGCGGGATCACGCTAAACATTGTTTAGTTGACGACGCCGTGCAGGCTAAAGGTACAGAAAGCAAGGCAGACGAGCTAGTCGGCGCCATCGGGCGCATGTTGTCAAGGTAATAAGGAGAAATTATGGAAACAAAACCACTACTATACGGAATCATCGGATTCATCGCGGGAGGCTTGCTGGTCTCGGTTATTGCTACAACACAAGACAATCAAACAAAAAGTACTATGAAGTCGCCAACTACGTCAGAACATAACCAAAACACAACAGATAAGCTGCGAGGACTGTCGGGCGATGAGTTCGACAAAGCTTTTATTACAGAGATGATCCAGCACCATCAAGGAGCTATAAATATGGCAAAACTTATCGAAGCCAACGCTAAGCATGCTGAGCTCAAAAAACTAGGGAATGATATTGTCTCCGCTCAGACGAGAGAAGTAGACGTAATGCAAAACTGGCAAAAAGAGTGGGGCTACGGCAGTTCGAGCTTGCATGAAGCGCACGGTTTGTAGAGGTTAGTTCTGGCCGCGAAGCTGGCTGGAAGCCAGTCTGCTGAAGTAGTCCATTGCTCTTGGGAAAAAACGGATTGGGACTAGAGCCCTATCGGCGTTTGGCAGTTCTTCTTCAAGGCGCATATTGTGCCTGATGGCAATATCAGAAAGTTCTAGAACAACGCCTATACGGTAGGATGGAAGTCGTACACTGGGCGCAGAATCTCTGGTTATACCCATAACGTCGCCGAATCTGCGCTGAACAACGGGTTGGCCCTCTACGCCGAGTATGGTGCCCGTAGCAAAAAACGGTGCAGGAACGCCCCACTCTTCCCAACCGCCTTCTTCGGTATGGAAGCATAAATTCCTGGAGTGCCCTACAGCAGTTCGTCCGATATAGGGCTCGGCTATCCCGTGGGATTCTGCAATCTGTGATGCCAGCGCTTCATCAAACGGCGTAGGGTCTTTCTTGTAGGCCTCGACTCTCCAGTTGCCCGTACACTCGTATGAGACGAGCATGCCATCTACCTCAGCGTTAAAGAAGTCGTTGCCACACCATGAACGGCCAAGAGCCACAGTAAGCTGTACTGCCTCGGCTTCTCGTAGGTGCTGCGGTGCTGTGACTGGGCTGCCCATATACAAAGAGAATACCATTCCCGCCCATGATAAGCATGAGCGTACGCGGAATCTTTATGTCTGTTGGCGCTGAAGCATATACAATACAAGCATGTCCCAACACAACCACTTATTGCACTTTCATCTGAGTAATAAAAAGCGTATCAACATGTTTGACAAATTGATACTTGTGGCGGCATTTGCTTATCCGCTGAGTGCCATACCTCAGGTGCTCGAGGCCGTCCGCGGCAATATCGAAGGGGTCTCACTATTATCCTGGGCTACGTTTACCGTCTTTGCCACGCTATTTCTTGTTTACAGTCTAATTCATCGCATAACACCGATGATCATTACTTATGCCATGTGGTGGCTGGTTGACGCGGCTATGGTAGTAGCAATTCTGCTTGCTTAATTATTAGGAGTTGGCAACTACGTATTTTGCCGCATCAAGCAAGTTTGGCGCGGTGTAGGTAGCTTCGGGAGCGGCAACATTTGTATTGGCAGTTTTGACTAAGATGGTCTTGGTGCCAGCGTTGATACCGGCTTGAACGTCAGTAAGTCGGTCGCCAATCATATAGATATCAGACAGATTTAGGTTAAAATCCTGTGCAGCCTGAAGCAGCATGCCTGGATTGGGCTTTCTCCAGTCATGGTCGTCGTGTCTGCTGTGCGGCGACACGTATGTTCTTAGAACCTGTATTCCCGAAGGTGCCAACATATCTACGAATGCGTTATGTATTGCCCAGAACGTTTCTTCGGTGAACCGGCCCTCGGCTATACCTGCTTGGTTGGTGATGACCACGATATTAAAATCGTGATCTGCTAAGTATTTCATTGCTTCTAACGTGTCGGCAAAGAGCTCAATCTCACCAACTTCGTCTACTCGCAGGTCTGCCGGGTCAACAATAAGTGTTCCGTCTCTATCTAAAAATACTGTTTTCATCGCCTCATCATAGCATTGCAAATGAAACCTAGAAGGGATTTGTAAAAATACACTTACGGTGTTATAATTTTATTAATTATGAGCAACACAGTAGGGAGCGTACCCCTCAAGCGCCTACAAACCCCAGTGCACGACGGCTTGCAAGGCTATGAGCAACTTAGCAACGGGGCAGTTGTCTTTGACCGCCATGCTGCGGTAGATTTGCAATTGACCCCCGACAAGCCAAACTCAGCTAGAAGCACAAGCGACGTCAAACACAGGGGCGAGGTAGTAGGAAAGCTTGTTGTAATAGTCTTTGCCCCAGGTGACGGCAGCGGTGACGAAAGCACATTTAGACTTACCGACATAACAAAATTCAATGGATACCCTAAAGAGCCAAAAATTGTTCCACGCGCCAAGAGAGGTATACACAGCGAAATACATCTAACGCTAGCGTCGCACGATCTTGGGCGTCACGACAACGAACCAACCCTGTATGCGGGCAATCTGGATCTAGTAGGCTTCGGTAGATCTGAAGAACTTAGACTTTTAGGAGAGCTTGGCCAAGGAAGGGGTAGATTCACTGAAATATGTGTCATTGGCACCAGCGCCAAACCTACAGCCACGCTTACTGTCGGTCATTGGGCACATTCTGATTTCCGGTTTGGTGACCCGCACTCTGTATACAATGCGCTGCCTAAAGACATGCAGATATGTGGCTTTCTGGCTCTCAGTCAAGAAATGGTACTAGAACACCCAGAATTAATAACGGAACTTCGGGCTGCGCCACCAGTTCTATTAACGGCTGATCGCAGCGCGAACTAGTCCTGTTGGTCTTGGCCTAGCAGCCTAGCGCGCATTTCCTGGAAGCGTTTTTGCTCCTGGTTTGCTCGTTGCTGGGGAGTTTGTGCTTTGTCTGTAGGCGGGCTTTGTCGAGCACTGCCAAATACGTTCACAACCGGTATGACCATAGGGCATCGGCCGGTTTTCTCATATAAGAGGTGTGACACGTGGTCTTTTATCTCTTGCTTGAGCCGGTCCACGTCTATCCGCTTATAGCGCTGCGTGACTGCCCGGCGTAGTTCTGCACGGAGAGCTGCTATAAGTTCTTCGCTGTCACGCATAGATATGAACCCCCTGCTTAAGATGTCCGGACTTGTCAGCAACTGGCCTGATTTTTTATCTATAGTTAGAATAACCGCAAGTATTCCTTCCTCGCTGAGCATCAGGCGATCCTTAACTACCACTCCGCCAACGATCGACCCAGCCTGGTCCACGAGCAAACTGCCGTGCGGCACAGCGCCATCTTTTTCGACTGAATTGGGCGCACACAACAGGCTGTCGCCATTGTCAGGTAGGAAGACATTCTCTCTGGGTATGCCTTCTTCAATTCCAAGCTCGGCGTGGTAATAACGCCGCAGTGTCCCGGCGTGGACTGGTATGAAGAATTTTGGCTTAACAAGATTGATCATGTCGCACAGCTCTTCGCGCCGAGCATGCCCAGATACATGCAGGGGACCACAGCCGTCAATCTCATGCGTAGGGTGGCGGAACAAATGCACGCCTTTTCTCTTGAGCCTATTACTGATTTGATCGTATCGTACCTCGTTGCCAGGAATAGGGGAGGAGCTAATCAGTACCGTGTCTCCCGGACTTAGGTTGACGTATTTATGCTCACCTTCGCTCATACGCTGCAAGGCAGCGTTGGGCTCGCCCTGGCCACCGGTACACATAACCAGTAGTTGGTCGGCGGGAATATTGGCGGCTTGCTGCATAGGCACAATCGTACCTTTCGGTATCTTCAGGAGGCCCTGCCTTACCGCAATTTCGGCGTAAGCCAGCATACTGCGTCCGTCCAGGGTGACTTTGCGGCCTGCAGCAACGGCTGCATTAATGATCATTTGGATACGGTTGATGTTGCTCGAGAACACTCCTACAAAAATACGCCCGGTGGCATTCGTGATTACGTCTGCAAAACTTTTTTGTAGTGTATGTTCTGTCGGGGTGCGACCGGGTGAGTTGGCATAACTACTGTCGCTTAGCAGCAGCAGAACGCCTTGCTTGCCAAGTTCCTCCAGCCGGGTCACATCACTGGGCAGGTTGTCGAGTGGCTCTGGATCGAGCCTGAAATCGCCGGTGGCGATAATGCGCCCCACGGGTGTCTCGACGCATATTGCTGCTGGGTCGGGGATGGCGTGCGTAACACGTATAAACTCTATGCTGAAGCTGCCGATCTCTATTTTCTGGTGCGCGTCGATATTGACAGTCACTAAATCTGGCTGAAAGCCTTTGGCTGCGTCCTCGTCTTCAAACGATTTCTCGATCACCCCAATGGTATAGCGCGAGCCGTATATAGGTGCAGGGAAGCTTGGCACGGTGTGCCGCAGGCCGCCAATATGGTCCAGATGACCGTGGGTTATGACGTAGGCTTTTATCTTGTGCTTGATAGTCTGCAGGTAGGCCGTGTCGTTAATGGAGTAATTAACTCCGGGCAAATCTATGCCCAGATTCATGCCACAGTCCAGGATTATAGCTTCGTTTTGATACTCAATGACGGCCATGTTTTTCTCACCGACACCCTCTAGCCCGCCCAAGAAAGTGATCTTGAGTTTGCCCTCTGCATTCTTGGTAGCATCTATTCGCCTGGGCTGTGGCTTCTGGCTAGCGTCGGCGTATAAGCTGACAGCTTTGGACGCATCGTCGTGCGTGCGCTTCTGGGCGCGGATAGCAGCTCCGCGTGTTTTCGCGGAACTACCGTTTGGTTTATGATTGATATTCATATATTTCCTTTTGTTGCTTCTTTTAGCGAAGCGTTATTATTTGTAATTCAATAAGAGATGTTCTGGCTGCTTATCTAAAACAGCGAATTATAAAAAGATGCTTTTGGCCCGTGCTTGCAAGATGCAAAGAAGCAACGTTTTTCTAAAAGAGAATACTTACTGTAACTCCTATAATAGCAAATATTAAGCTAAATGTCAAGCACAATAAAAAACAGGCCACCGAGTGGAGGCCTGTTTTGGTAGTTTTATTTTAACTTGTTAGAAGCGAAGGCCGTTAACTATTGGGGGATCGCCCTTTGCTTTGCCATTGCTAGCAAACGAACTTACGCAGTCGCCCTGGTTTTTGAAGACCGGTGCTTCTGAAGTTGCCCAGCCGCCGTTTTTACACGCGTCCTTGTTTGCAAGAACTGTCAAAGGAGCCTCGAAGTCATAGGTTGTCGTGTCTGCAGTAGTGGTCACTATAACATTATCTAGATAACCGTCTAGACCAGTGTCACTTCCGCTCACACCGGCATCACCCACATTCAATGAGAACATCCGTATATTAGAGCCAGGGCTTAGGGTGTCCATATCAGCAGGAACTGCGGGACAGGTGTGCGGAGAAGCACTTGTACCTGTCCGGGTGGTTACGGTGTAGGCCTGAGTAGGGTCAAATGTTACTGTAGTAAATCCTCCTGTAGAGCCGACTGTTGGCACCACATCATAACGACAGTCATAAAACTTTAGATCATCGGATTCGCCAAAATTGGCATAAACATTCATGTAGAACTGTCCAGCGTCAGCATTGTCACCGCCACTACCTATTCGAAAATCATACGAGATAGTATCTATGTTTGTGATAGCCGTATTGATAAAGTTCTCGGCAATAAATTTGTCCTTAGTCCCCGGTGTGCCCAGAGTATTAGTTATAGGCTTAACGTAGAGACTGCCTTCACCAATGCTCGCTTGATCCTCATTAAATTCGTATGGCGTAGATGTTGACGTGTCACGATTGAACAGCCAGCCTGGCTGATTTTCTCCAGCGGCCGTATTGCCAGTTATTATAATCGTGCTAGTTGCCGCACTTGCGGTGGGCGCAAAAGCCAGTACTGGCAAGATAACCGCAGCAGATAAAATTGCTATAGATTTTTTAAAACTTTTTCTCATACATACCCTCCTATTTAGGCACTACCTAGTGTATCGTGCTTATGCTAACTGTCAAAGTTGGCACGTACCCCGCCTTTATTGGCTAGAAGCACATAATACTAGTCTAGGGATTTAAGGCGCCTTGATCTATGAGATAACTCACAGCAGCCCGGTAGTAGGTGAGTTATTTTACAGTAACGCCGTGACAATGTTTTACACTAGTGATCGTAACTAAAAGTATATTTAGGAGGAGTCAATATGTCACACCACAGCACTGCGGATCGGACTGCGTATATAACTTTAGGGATGATCCTTGGAGTCTCAGCAGGTATAGCGGCAGGCGTGCTAGCGGCGCCGAGAAGCGGTTATGAAACACGGGCCCGTCTGCGAGCTAAAGCAAAAACAACCCAGGGCCGCGCCCAGAAGCAACTGGCTGCTGGCCGCGACATGGCAGCGGATATGCTAAGCAAATCGATTGAAAAATCAAAAGATGCTGCCAGCAGGACAGCCAGCCGCGCCAAGCGTGCGGTCCAAAAAGCCAAGGCCGAAGCAAAGTAATCCGAGCCAATTTTCAGAATACCTAGGAGGCTTTCCATGGAACTTGAAACGCTATTTTATGTCACGGCCATCGTGTATATGAGTCTAATGCTCGTTCTGTTTATCGCGCTGCTTGCGACAGTGCTTGTAGTCAAGGCTAGGATAAACAGGTTTTACCGTATGCTAGACAGTAAGGTTGGCCAAGTTAAACCATAGCTGACAAAGCAGTAATTGGCCTGAACGCTCTTAAGTACTTCGCAGAGAAGTAGTTTCCTTGTCCCGTTAGCGCAGATGCTATACTTGGCATAACATGAAAAAGCTCAAGCCCAGGCACAGTATCAAGATAATTGGCATAGGCGCCACTGTTTTGATTGTGGCAGTAGTGTTGGTGATGCTTTTTGCCGTCTTCTCTTTGTTTACGGGGCAGACGAACTGATAGCTATATGTATCCTGAATGAAGGTGCATGCTTGCAAAATAGTATATTCTATGCTACAATATAGCAATGACAACCCAGCATGGTCCTAGCGCAGCGCAGGTTTCTCATGAATCCGTTCCAGAACATATAGCTCGGGACGAGATAGTTACAGGGTCTGTAGTTTTTGACGTTAGTAACTTGCCAAGAAGCAACAGCGGTGTACCGCTAACTGCTGAACAATTTGAAGTGGCCGCCGCCAACTTGGTGGGAGCTTTCGGCTCTGTGGTAGTAGAGGCTGTTAAAAAAGAACCTGGAACTATATTGCCCTACGATCCCGAAACCGAAGGCAGCCTTGGAGTAGTAGATCGGGCCGAATTAATTGATTTTGTGAACCAAGATAATCCTACTAAAGACAATAGAACTAATAAAAAAACAGCCACTTCTATCTTCAAAAAAGCATGCCGAGTAAGTGCTCATCTTGTTCTTAGGGAAGCAGTCTGGAGTGATACCCGGACAGAAGCCATTCGGGACGAGTATGCTGTGATACAAGCGGGCTGGGATCAAATTGCCGAAACAAACGACCAGGATGCACTTGATGCTAAGTTTCGATACAGCGAAGACGTAGCCGTTTTGAATGGCAGAGTAGGCCTAATCGAAGAAAGATACGGAGCCCCAAGGCGACACGCACATGAAAACATCTGGGGCATGCGCAGGTTGCCATCACTAGAACTTGTTAAACCAAGGGAAGATCAAAGACCATTCGTATACAACAAGCAGAAGGACGGTGCTGAGCCAACAAAACCTCTAAATTCTGACGGCATAAAGGGGATCTTTGGGGAAAAAACCGATAAGTTTTACGGCGGAATTGAAATTGATATGGATGCGTACCTGGCGGCTGCCAGACGGGGTATGGATAAAACCGGGTTAATAAGTGAAGAGTTCAGACTCGGCGACAAGACAGACCAAGTACTCGTCCGATTTATAAATCATAAAATCCAAGCAGCCCGCGCGGTAGCTCAAACAAGTTCATAACCCAGCAAAACTTATGGTTTTGATCTAAGTGCGCGTAGGTGACTTGTCGGAAATATCCACATGCTTCGGGAGTGCGAGCATGCGGTCTCTTAGTAGATACAATACTGCGGTGTAAAGTCTATCTTCTGCATCAATATCTATACCTAGGTTTCTAAATATGCGGTTCCATCGGTGCTTATTGCTATTGTCGGCATCGGCAGCTCGCATCCGGTCGCGTACCTGGGCGTCAGGGCTAAAATAATCATTTACAAATTTCATATCCGTATACTCTAACCTAGTTCCTTTGCCAGGAGGCACATGGTCAACTTTGGCGTGACCGAGACTTACAGCAACCAGCATCAAATCTATATAGGAATTAACTTTTGCTTGTGCTTGTGCCTGACTTAGCAAATCTCGGCACCTCTTGAAGTTTGGGGTTTCTGGATCTTCAGCCAAGGCTTCTATACTGCTGTTATGCGCCATTCGCCCAAGCAGATTGATTGTCTCTGGATCTGCGAACATGTCTTTTTCAGGCACGACTGGAATTTCATGGTGAGGCTTAGAGCTAGCTTTAGGAGGTCTGCGTACACGCGCTCTAGTTGCTGGGCGTTGCCGTTGCGGCGATGCGACAGCTGCTGGTGCCTGTGCTGGCTTAGACGGCGCTGGCGCAACAGCTACGGGAGGGGGATCAGGAGCAAGTGCGACAGTCGGCGAGGGCTCATCCTGCTCGGGAGCATCAATTGCTGATAACCCTATGCGGTATTGGCGTTCAGTCTCTATTACATACCGCATGTCTTGTCCAAGCACGACCTGCGCTTCTACAGTAAGATGTCTACCTGCCCGTCGGCCCTGCCCATCCCTAGCTGTGCCTACCCAAACTCTTCGTCCTTTCCGGGCAATCTCGTAATCCTTTAGTCCAGATGGTTTCGGCTCAGTAGGCAGAATGTCGAACACCCCAAATTCGACGCGTCTTTGTATAAGGTGAGTCTTTCGTATACCAACACCGCGGCTTTGCAGTGTTCTTTCCGCGTGTTTCCAGCCCCCGCCAATGTGAGCTAGCATGCCCTTAATAATCCCTGGTGGCAGAGGAGTGTCCGGAATCCAGTCCAGCGCCCAGAATAAATCCTCCGCAGGGTCGGCTTCTGGATCCTTAGGCTGCTTCCTGGCTATGCCAAGCTCCTCCAAGAGAGTATCTGGGGGCAGTAGCAAGCTGGGACATACACCCATTCGACCCGCCAGATCTACGGCAGTGCCCAAAAGAACAAGATCCTGCCCGGTTTCGTGGCCTCTTGGTCCCACTGTCTCCGCCTCGTTTGCTACATTCGCCATACGTTACTAATAGCATGACCTATATTTTATAAAATTCAACCCCATAAAATAAAAATATTTGGATTTTGGTTGTTTCATGGTTAAATAATCTTAATGAATGTCATGAATGATCTTATTGATCCTGGACTAAGAGTGGGAGCAGAAGCAGCAAGGCGGGTGGCGCTCGCTTCTATTGTGGCAGGCCGGATTCTGGCAAGAGGCATGCCACAGCCAGAAGCCGAGCCCGTAGCTTTAGGATCCGATCTAGCAGCGGAAAACAGGTGGCTTATAGCTGGCACAAGACTGGTCGAGTTGACGCGGGATACTACCCAGATAGTTACAGCCACAGAAGGCCCGGTACCCGGCCAATACCATTCTGTGCACGGTACGCCAAACTCTAGTGCTCGCCAGCAGTTGCATATATAGAGCCGTACACGCCTCGTTTATTCTTGCCAAGCGATTAGCGATTCGAGCCATGAATAAAGTTTGCTAGTTTAGAGAACGCGGCTGCGTCAGCGCTAACTCCACCACCTTTTTCAGACACCGGACATGTATGGCCAGTCATGCTTGTGCCCTCTGGACCCACGTGTCCTAATTGTTTTAGAGCCATTACATATTGCGCTCGCTTACGCTTGAGATACGCATCTAAGGGTGTGCCGAACACTAGGCCCCTATCAGTTTTCTCCAGTGAACCAACTACAGACCTGCCAGATAATGACATCGGTCCTACCAAACCCAGGGTTACTCTTGCAGCCAATAGCTCTACTAAGCCCGAGGCAACAATATCGTCCATGAGAGCATATGGATCATCGTAACCATCCACTTTTTCCGCGGTAAGCTGCGCGATTGCCTGAGCTATTGTTAAAATGCCTTCGTGCAAAGTTGCAAGCGTAGTTTCTCCTGACACACCAGAAATTTCTGGTGATGATTGTGGATTGGCCCGGGCAGTAAATTGCCCTAGGACAGCCTCGTGACCTGTGGTAGCTTGTTCGCTACTGTCCGACATTGTTGTTCGAATTCGGTCTTGCATCATTACCACAGTCTTAAGAAGTGTTTCGGTGAATTCTGGACCGTATTCACCAACGGGAAGTATAAGATTTTTTTCACCGAAGCTTTCTCCACCTAGTGGATTACGGACAAACAATAATTCGTCGCTTCTTCTCATTGGAGTTTGAGGATCATATACCCAGCCCTCGTTTTTGTTAATGCCCGTAAGTCTGGATTGGTTCATCCTGCCTACATCTGTTTGTATGGCAGGATCAAGACCCAGCATGAACTGTTCATTGTGTCGCCACTCTGCTTCGTTAATGGGGTGTGCGTCGTCTAGGTATATTTGCTCGAAAGCTTGCCAAGTTAATTTTACATATTCCAGCGTTTCTTCATCTTGATTTCGTATTTCTGGGTGTCGTGTTACGAAGTCGCGCAGTATGGCATTTCCACTTTCAATTGATCGCCCACTAGCCGGGTAGATTTCGTGGCCCAAGAATAGGTCCCAGGGTAACACTTGGCGTGGGGCCTGATTCACTGTGCCGTTGCCTATTGTAATAGGCTCTACTAACTCGTGTATTTGACCAAGTAGTTCTGGTTGATCTCTGGTAATTACATCTGGATCAGATACGTGGGCGGCTTCAACACACAGGGGAGTGAAAATCTCGTTAAGCTCTCTTTTAGCCGCAAGAAGTTCGGTCATAGACATAGTTTAACACATCAATGCATATATGTCAAATAAATCCTCTGAATTAGGTCTTCTTCAAGAACTTCTGTCTTTGAGATGCCTCGACAATACTATAAAAAGTGTACTAATTCTTGGGAGCTTTTCCGCCAGCTTTCCTAGCTTCAGAAAGACCAATGGCAATAGCCTGTTTCCTGTCGGTCACTTTCTTGTTTGAATTACCTGACTTCAGAGTGCCACGGTGCATCTCGTGAAGAGCTTTCTGTACCTTTTCCTGAGCTTTGGGACCAAATTTGTTCATGCCTATCTCCTAACAATAGGTAGGTTACAACAGAGCAGAAATCTCGGCTGTTAAATAACGTACCTCCGATAAATAAAGACCAATCGCAGTGAGACCTAAGTACCTTTAGGTGGGGCTATAAAGCTTAGAAACTCTTTCCCATATTTTGTAACTAAATTTGCATGTGTTTTTCCAGAATTTATCGTTATGGAATCTCTTTCAAACTTAATCAATCCTCCAACATGCAAATCGACCACCACTATCTTTAGAAAATCTTCATCATACGAAGAAAATATTCTGCTTAGCAGTAGAGTTGTTGATCCTTCAATCTCTAATTTAGGGCCACGATACTCAGTATTTGCTTCTAAGAACCTGTAAGGGTCATTGAATAATTCAAGTACGGCCAAGTGAATTGGGCCTAGAGACTGCAACGAGTTAAAGAATTTTAGTCTCTTATCTTCTCCTGGGCTTAAAAGTGCAGAGTTCAGGATACTGTTTCGTATTTTTCCCAGCTTCTCACTGTCGGTGGTTTCATATGCTAAGTTCAGGCCTCTCAATAAGGAGGCAAGAAATCTCTCGTTATACACCAGTTCTTGCACCCCATTTACATCCTGTCTGAGCAAGGCTACTTGAGAGGCCAATGATCCCAAAAATTCATCTCTTTTTGCTTCAAGGGGTGCTGACACTGCCAGAGTAAAGACCGAAGCTAGAGGAGAACCTGCAATCGGTATTGCACCGATAGCTCCCTTAGTAAGTTCGTGAAATATGTCTAAAGCCCTTCTCTCTGGTGGCATCAGCCCTACGACGGCACGGGGTTTATTCATATTTGGATCTAATTATGCCCGACGATGGATTTAAATGAAAATACTTATGCTTGGCAGGTTTGGTAGCGGGGCCGGACAGCGCACATTTTGGCTTTAAACCAAAAACACTTCTCCGCTGTGGCATGCTCGGAGTAAGACTCCTGCGCGCGTCCTCGCTCCGCCGAACCTGCGACTACGATATTTTCCGAAACGGAAAATCTCTGTCGCAGAACCGAGGCCTGGCTCGGTACCAAAATAAAAACCCCATCCGGCGATGAGGCTCATATTTTGGTAGCGGGGGCAGGACTCGAACCTGCGACCTTGTGGTTATGAGCCACACGAGCTGCCACTGCTCTACCCCGCGTCGGTAATGAGACAAACCTGCGGTTTTTCTCATCGGACTTTGCGAAGTAAATTCGCATTCGCCAAAAGAGCGAACCAGTCCTGCTCTTTTCCCTAAAAACAGAAACAATAGGGAATCGACTTTACATATTAGCAAACAGAGGTGGAATAGTCAATGCTGGCTTCACGCTGCGAGTGCTAGCTGCTGTTTACGAATCCCACTCACAATTAGTTCAAATTCTTCCAGTTCATCGGGTTTTATATGCGCTTTGTGCTGTTCAAATATTTCTGCGCAACCTTTGCGCGACTCGTCTAGCTTGCCTCTCTGGGCATTATAATACCTGCCAGCCATCTCCGCATAAGCTCTCCATATAAGCGTCGTTTGCCCTCTCTGGTAAAGGTTAAAGGTCAGAGCGCGCTGTGCGGCTGCTGGCTGGTCACCTTCTAAACCTCTTCCGATAGACGAGGTATCTACGATTCTCCGCAGTTCAGTATCTGCACGCATCAGCAGACGGAGGGCATTTTCGGGGCGGTATCGAACCGGCGGATTGACCCGCATTCCTTGATAAATTTGCACGAATAGCTTGCGGCGCTCTTGGGTCAGAAGATCAAACTTGTCTATGGCTAAAATTTTGCTTGCCTCGGACTTGGCAACCGCACTGTGGGACTTTCTGTTTCTCTCCACCCTATCGCCACTATTTAGGGTGATGGGATTTGCGCTTAGGGTCGTGGACATGGAGTGTTTGCCGATACCTACAGCACTGTGTGCGAGGCGCCTGTGATCGTCCATGTGGAAACGGATGCCCTCGTCACTTGGTTTAATCCCAGGCAGGTCATGATCTGTTTTTTGTCCGTAGATTCTAACAACAGGATCCACTCCGGGAGCATTTCCATATAAGCCTAGGTCGATAGCTCCTGGGAAGACACGCTGCAAGTCATCATTGGAAACATTAAGATGCGGGGCCTCATCTAAAAACTCGGTATCGAAATGCCACGGCGAAATGAGCAGGCCGATCTCCCTAGCTGCTACATCTAGAGCAATGACCCTAGGTTGCTCCGTGCGTAGTACTTCGTCTGCCGCCCAGTCGGGCTGGGCCATCAGGCCCCGATTGTCCAGGGCATCAGTCCACAATGTTAGTTCAGCACCGGCTTCTATAGTTCGTGCCATACCAATATTATACCCGGCGGCTTCGCCGTTGATCCCTTTGGTATCGTTGCTTTATACTTCGCCTTCTATAGGTATCAATTTCTGATTCTGTCATATCAGCTGTTTTGACTTGGAAGTTAATCTGCGCTCTCATCATCTTTCTGATGCTGCTTTGCAGCTGTTTCCTGGCTTTGTCGCCTCGATATTCAACGCCACTACGTGTTTTTACACGGTGAGTCGGTCCTTCATACTTGGTACGAAAGGCTTTGAAAGCAGTATTGCCAATTATTTCTTCCTGAGTTTTCTCGGCCTTCGGATCAGCATTAGTTTTGTAACCGGACGCCTCTTCGAATAGCCTTCTGAGTTTTGCGTCTCTAGGTGATTCTAAGGGGCGCGGTTTGGCTGGGTCGGCGGGCTTTTGGATTGTGCTAGCTCGCTCCAAGGCCTCGTTTATATCAGGGAGCCTGTCGCCAAGACGCTCATGTATCTCTTCCTGCGCGTCTAGATCATCACCGGCTTGTATTTTCCTAAGCCCCTCAGCTTTGCTCATAACTGTTAGTAGCTCTGCTGCTTCAAAAAGTCTCTCGTTTCTAGTCGAAAGACTTATAGACATTGCGACCTCGCCGGATCCTGTGCTGCCGGCACCAAACAGCGTTTCCGGTTGTGCTGCCGGAGAGTCTGGAGGCTCAACTGTTTCGTCTGGGGTGCTCATAAGCTCCTGCGCGCGAACGAAAGCCTCTTCCTCTGCGGGACTGGCCAGTTCTAGCACTTCTGCTGGGGGGTTTACAGGCTCTTCGCCCTCGGGGGTGGGTCTGAGCATTTCGAATTGTTCAAATCCGTCATGGGACATAGTATATATTATAGCATAAATATTAAAAATAGGGAAGAGATTTTAGTTATAAAAAAGAGGCTCCTGGTTGCCCGGGGAGCCTCTTTTTGGCTTGAGCAGTAGTTTAACCTACCAGCTGCGGTTGCCACCACCGCCACCACCACCACCGTTGTAGTCTTGGCGAGGAGCACGTGGTTGCAATGGACGGGCTTCGTTGACATTGATGGATCGACCACCAACATCTGAGCCGTTCATTGCAGCTTCAGCAGCTTTTCCTTCGTCGTCGTTTTCGAATTCGACAAAACCGAAGCCTTTGCTGCGTCCGCTATCGCGGTCAAAAATGACCTTAGCGCTTGCCACTTTACCGTGTACTGCAAAAAGCTCTTGGAGCTCCTCGTCAGTTGTGGAGAAGGGTAGTCCGCCTACGTATAGTTTGTACATGTACTGTTTTTTCCTTTGTTATTGCGTCTTCGCAATCGACCTGAAACCTTAGTCGTCTTGTTAGGAAATCTACTCTTCCCAGGGAACGAGGGTGCCTTAACAAAGGAACTCTTATCGCCGTGAACTTGTGTATCTACTAAAAAGAACGTTGGATCTTGCAACTACAAGTAAAGCACAATAGTTGCTCCTTGACAAACAGATACCGCTTGTGTATAATGACTATCAGCAATAAGCTAAAACAAAAAAATAACAAAATAAAGAAAAGAGAGCAACCAATGCCAGGCTATGAGTACAGCACGACAGAAGACAAAAACATCTTAAAAATTGATGAGCTTCTGAAAAAACTATAAATTAAAAAGCCCCAGACTCGGGGCTCTTTAATTTACGCGGTGTCCGTACTAAAACTAGGCAGTTTTCTTGCTGTCAGCTGGCGTACCGAAACCAAGGTACAGGGTAACTGCTGCTATTGCTAGGTGCAATACGTTGTCTGCTAAATTCACGTGGATCAGTCCAAGCACGGTGTCTCCCTGCGCGAATCCAACAACTGTGACTACAGAGTACACAATACTAAAGACCTGGAAGTACAAGCGGGCATACTTTTCGGATGAGCTGCCTAGCAACGCGCCCACACCTGAAAGCAGGTGAATCACATTGTGGAGTGCGCCAACCATGAAAATGCCTAGGAGTAGCTCCATGCCCTCGCCGTCTGTAGTAGTAAGAGCAGGGATGAACCCCCCGATACCTATGATTAGAAATACTGCACCGAACACCATTGCTGCTTTGCGTAGCATATGAACCCCCTTGTGGTTAATTACATTTTGAGATTACACCTAGAAAACGCTAAATGCAATAGTTTATTTCACAAAATGAACTAAAAAATAATTGCAAAATATCAAAAGAATCTACTTTTTAAGTTTCCAGTCACCGTCTTTCATGCGATTTCTGCCACTTATGTGCCACTCGTCAGGGTTTGCGTTGCGCAGGTGATCGAATATCTCTCGTGCTGTTTCTGTGTTGAGGGTGACTCGCACATGAGTCTCTCTATGGTTTTCCCGCCAGTACTTGGCTACAGAGTTGCCCCTGGAAGCTTGCTCGATCATCTCCATATCGACGTCTAGATTATCGGCATCTTTGACGATCTTAGCCTCTAGGGACTCCCTCTTGTCGTATTCGTGCCAGATCTCCAAAAACTCTTTCTCAAGCGACGTGTTGCCTAGCATGTCTTTGATAGCAAGCTCTTCATTGCGCACAACGTATTGTCGGGCAAGGTAGTCTACGTCGCCCGTACGGCTCTCAGCAATGTCGTGCAGCAGGACCATTTTGGCAATTTTGCCAGTATCCACGCCACCTTCACGCTGGGCAATGACCATGGCAGTCCAAAAAACTCTGAAATGATGTTCAGCTAGATTGGCAAAGTCTCTGCTGTGGAATCGTCGCCACATACGATCCATGTGTCGTATAGACCCCATTTCGTACAAGAAGTTAATATCAGGCTGCAAATTGTCTGACTTTTTTGTCATAAAATCACTATACCATTTTCGAATCAGGTAACGGGTTGTAGAGATGCTTATTTTTGAACGGGATTAATGCGAAGACAACAGCTTCTACGTAATACTTCGTTCTGTCTATGACGTCGCCCGTTAGTATACCTACAGCTCCGTTTTGTTGTTTTGAGTTTGTGAGTCCAAATACTATGTCGTCTGCTTCTCCCAGCTCCTTGCCTTGCTTTATAAGCTCAACTATTTGCGGTGGTAAGTAGAAAACTCCAGTTCTACCCTTACCCAATCTACCGTCAGCTGACTTAATGACCGTCCAGGCGAAAGCTTCCATTTCAGACTTCTTCTCTTCGATACCGCCCTCTATTCCTACCCAATAATCGGCAGATGGAGTCTCCATTGAGGCGTTATCTGCTCTGCTTTGTGCTGCACTAACTGTTTCAGAATCGTTGCTAGGCTGAGAGCCTAAGTCTGACGGAACAGAACAACTCTCTATTTCGAAAACATCGTTCGGAAACATGCTTTGAAATCCACTCAATGTGGCTTTGATTTTGACTGGATTACTGGAGGCGACGATTATTTTCTTCATATAATCAACCGAGTTAGATACAAATGCTCGACAGACGTATATTCACACTAATTTAGAGTATATCAGATGCCTATCTGGTATTACTGGTGCCTACTATTTTGAGCTCACCAAGCTTTATTTGATCGCTCTCATGCGCGTATTTTGCGTCCACGCGGGCAATAGCAAGATTGCCAGCCTGGGCTTTAATGTAGATGCACGGAAAAAGATAACTTCTTATGTCTAAGCAGGTGGCATTGAGCTATCGTGCTCTATCCTTGCTTCGACGAGTCTCTGTGCTAATCCTTCCAGACCGTTGGTATTTATAATTGCTTGGATTTCTTTGTCTCCGAGACCGTATCTATTTCCCCCAGCAAACCTTCTAAATGTCGGCTGTATGATGTGTGTGATCTCGTTTGGTACGTCTTTCCATGCCGCAACGTTCGGGACACGATATAAACCCCCTAGATCAATAAAAGTTGCCGCTCCTGTGGCAGTGTCATGCACAATCTCTACGTCACCTAAAACTGCTATACCGTTTTCTGACAAAATAGTCACTACTCTTTTGAACTCGCCACGAACTCGATCTAAGGGCATCGTAGTTATGCTGGCTGCGGCCACTTTGTCCATGACGATCATAGGTAGATTACCCTGGACTTCCTGGCGCGGGATGATAACGTCCCCAAACTCACGCTTCGGGGTTGTCCCAATAAGATCCGTACGGAAGTCCTCGTGAGCGTCCAGCAATAAGTGCATTTTAGGCGCTAAGCCAACATTACTCATCAGGGTCATTCCTGCTGCCTCATCCTCTGTGTAGCTGTAGTAGCCATTGCCTCGCATAAGCTTAAAAGCCAAGCCAGTACCGTCTTCCAGTATCAACGCAGTAGAACCTTCGCTACTGAGCAAGTCTAGAGACGTTTCGGGCATAACCCCTCGAGCGTAAGCCAGCGCTTGTTGTTCTGCTACTTCACCAAAGTCTATCACTTCTCCAAGACCCTCAATTACAGGGTACTGCCTATCGCCAGTTGCTTCGAATGTTATAGGGCCTTGAGCAAGGGACTCGATTCTGGGGTCAAGAGGGGGATTATTGTCTAAATGGTTTTTGTTATCGATACCCATTTTACTAATCTTAGCATAAGATTGATAAAATGTCAATAGAACAGTTACTGTGAAGCAGTGCCTATGACGAGATGGAACGGCACTAAGGCTGAGATCGATAAGGCTTTTCTAAGTACTAGAGAATTTTCTGCCTTCAGGGGTTTCATCGACACAAAGCCTACCAAGCTCAGCAAGTATCTTCGCATGTACATGAATAGTAGCTCTATCAATATTGATTCCTCTACCCAAAAGCGCCACTTGGATTTCACGTACAGTTTGCGGGGCAGTACCTATCGGCAAGAGTTTAAATATATTGTTCCGGACTTCCTGTTGTTGGTCTGGAGTACTTTTTATGCCAATTGAATCCCTCCGTGTTTTTGAAACTAGACGTTTTACTAAATCGGGATCTCTTCTTATTCTGTCTAATTTATGACGACCCTCGCTAAGATAATCATCAGTAGGGGCTTGAATACCCTCAACAACAGTCAGCACTTCGCTCATTATCGTTAGTTGCTCAGGTGTTGCCCATATTATCTCACGTGCCTTGGCGCTAACTTCACGTTTAGGTGTTAGAACTTTTTTTCGAAAAGCAAAATAATGTGTCATACGGCTAACCTTCTTTATAAGCCCGGTCAGCGGTTCGTCGTATTGACCAGATGCAAGTAATTCTTGAGCGATATCTGCGTTACTGAGTTCTCCATCGGGGTATTTGGAAAAATGTGCCTGGAGAAGCGACGCGACATCAAAAAGAAATTTACCGCCTACATCTTGCCTTAGTTTCATTCCATCTAGGCCAGAAGTTGCGGTAAAAGTTATTGTTGGTTTGCCCCGTCCGCTTGATTCGATGTTGATAAGGCTATTGGCCGCCAGGTCTTCAGCGATCTGACTTGCGTGATCAGGAGTTATCTCCATTCTTCTACCTAACCTTGCTGATGGGATGGGTTCACCGTCTGTTGCAACCATCGATTGCATTAACTCAATTCGCCTCTGACTGGGCCGTATACCCTTATTGGAACTGGTGTTTGTTGGCCCAAAAAATGCTAGAAGTGATTGTTCGTGAGCTAAAGAAAGACCAAATAAATGCCCCTCGAGTGGCTTCACAAGTCTTTCGCCCAGTTCAGTAATTATGTAATCAACAGCAGCTTTAGTTTCGAAAGCTTTGATGGTTACAAGGCCGACCCTGGCAAATTTTTCACAAAATTGGCGAGGACCATTTTTATGTAACTTCCATGCTGGTTGCTCACCTTGCAACTCCATCACACGTGTATGAATATTAGCAGGGTTTACAGCTTTCCCTGGCTCCATTTCAGCCAATACTAAACCTTTAATTGCATGATTGCCAGCAGCAGAAATTACATCGTAAAGGAACGGCGGAGCTATACCTTCTTCAACTTTTAGAGCCATTTATTAAATATAATATAAATTTGACTAAAGATCAATTTGGTAGCGGCGAGTGGACTTGAACCACTGACCTCAGGCTTATGAGTCCTGCGCTCTAACCAGCTGAGCTACGCCGCCTTAATCGCACACACTCGCATCAGCTTGCTCGCTAGCAGAGCTAGCGACTCTGCTGGTGCTTTTGGTGCAGTGCGTTGTTGTTCGCTTTGATGCTCATTCACCGTACGAAATGTACGGCTCACTGTGCTTCTCACGATCGCCTAGCTCTGCATCAAATGTGTGCGATTAAGGCTAATTGCGTGCTTGTGACAGGGGTGATTGTAGCACGGTTCAGGTTTGTTGGCTAGGCGTATCAAGCGTGGCTATGATGGCTTCTATCTCTTGTACGGTTTCGGCGAAGAGCTTTGAAGTGTCTAGGGTATAATCAGCCAATTCTATGGTGTTGGCTAGGTCTGCGCCGAGGCCGTCTGAGCTAACCAGTTGCTCTTCCTCACTTTTTTTGAAAGTCTCTAGCGTTTCTTCGTATTTTAGGCCCGTGTGGTCGATGCGAGCGAATCGCACATCGACAGGTGCTTGCAGCGCAATTATTTTGCCGCCGGCTGCTTGGAGTTTGTGCGCGTTGTAGGTGCTGCGAAGTCCGGCGAAGACTAGTTCGTCCTCAGAATGTTTTAGGAACAAATCGGCTAGAATTGTCTTTCCGCGTTCTTGCTGCATACGCCGGTGAAAGTCGCTGTAGTCGGTGCGGGTAGCCAGGTCAACATCCTCCTCGTCAGCTAGTTGCCGCAGACCCTCGCTGCCTTCAAAATGATAAAAATTATGAACATCAGCTAAGTATCGGGCAAGGGCTGTCTTGCCGCTGCCTGGGTTGCCAATCAGTCCTAAAATTATCTTGGCCATAACCACTAGTATAAAACGTACATCCAAATCGATGCTATTCTAGAAGCATCAGGAGAATACGTAATGATTATTGGTGTTGCTGGCAGTATGCAATTTACAGAGAAAATGATAGAACTCTGCAAAGATCTTGAGGCTTTAGGGCATCAAACATTCATGAGTAAATTTGGTGCCGATTATGTGGGTAAGAGCGATACCGAAAAAGAAGAAATCAAACTTCGTCACAAATACAACAATGATGCTATCCGGGAGTTTTGGGAACCAATGAAAAATGCAGACGCGCTGCTGGTTGCTAATATGGACAAGCATGGCATAAGGGGCTATATCGGAGGCAACGCTTTCTTGGAAATGGGCTTTGCGCACGTGTTAGGGCAGCAAATATATTTATTGAACCCAATACCAAAGATGCCGCACTACGAGACAGAAATAATTGCTATGCGACCGATAGTTATAAATGGTGATCTAACAAAAATCACAAAACGCTAGATATCCCGACATTGTGAAAAGATATCTTTGGTGTGCCTTAAACCAGGCGAATTAACTTAGCATTTTCATGGTATTCACCGCGTATGTGTAGGGGCGTCCCAGTGGCAGCCCGCCACAATGCTCTGCCAAAGCCGCCATGCCCAACAACCAATATGGTGTCGTGAGGCAGACTTTCTAAATAAGCGTAGGCTTGGTCGGCACGCTTTTGAAAGTCAGCCAGCGACTCGACACCCTCGATGTCGTCTATCAGGACTTCATTTTTTTTGAAAAGATTTTTCACGATAGGATCAACCGGTTTTCCATCCATTACGCCGTAGCTACGTTCTTTTAAGAGGTCACAGAGTATAATTTCCTCGTGGGGATAATCTAGGTGACTGGCGATATGTTGGGCGGTGTGGTGCGCTCGCTGGAGTGGTGAGCTAACAATGACATCAAAGCTTAGTCCTTGGTCGCGTATAGCTTTGCCGGCCGCTTTTGCTTGTTCGTGGCCTTCCGGAGCGAGTGTTGGATTGACTTGGCCGCCCCATTGGCCTGCCTTATTGGTCTCGCTGAGACCATGTCGAATGTAATAAAGTTTTTTCACAAGTACCTAGTATATACCACGAATAGTATAGAGCTGCCCAAGACGCTGTTGCTTAAATGGTAAATGTGCCGTTATCTTGCTTCTGGCGTAGCCTATGGGCAGAATAGATCCAACATGCATATTCTGAGCGCGGACCAGTTTAGCCAAAACGAGCTAGCTGAGCTGTTTAATCAGGTTGATGAGCTCCGCAAGCTTGATCAGTCGGGCAAAGGCAGGCGGGCGCTGGCCGGCTTTCATAGCGGAGAACAAGTCTGTACTCTGTTTTATGAACCATCCACCAGGACACGGCTTAGCTTTGAAATGGCGGCCGCCAAGCTAGGCATGGGGATTAGCAGCACAGAATGTGCCAGCTTGTTCTCGTCTGCGATAAAAGGCGAAACAATTGAAGATACAGTACGAGTACTGAGTGAGTATGGATACGCCGCCATTATCATCCGGAGCAAGGAAGATGGCGCAGTGGTGCGCGGCGCGGCCGCAAGCAAAGTACCGGTAATCAACGCTGGCGATGGCATGGGCGAACACCCCACACAATCCTTGATAGATGTCTATACCATTCAGCGACAATTTGGGCGGCTGAACAATCTGCGGGTTGTTATGGGCGGCGATCTGAAACACGGCCGTACTGTCCGCTCACTGAGTAGATTACTGGCAAAATACCCTGGGAACCACATATCCTATGTTTCTGTGCCTGAACTACAGATTGGCGGCGATATCAAGGCCGTCCTTAAAAAGAGCAAGACAACTTTTCATGAGACGAGCGATCTATACAGCGTACTGCCAGATACGGATGTTGTGTATTGGACCAGGCTCCAGAAAGAACGGCTGAAAAATCCAGAAGCACATGATACGGCTGGTTTTGTGATTGATGACCAGGTATTGAAGAAGCTGCCCAAAAAGACAATTATCTTGCACCCCCTGCCGCGGGTTGACGAGATAGCGATGGAGGTTGACCAAGATCCCAGAGCCAGGTACTTCGAACAAGCCGGCAACGGTCTGTATATCCGCATGGCTCTACTGGATAGAATCATCTCGCAGCGGTAGTATAAGTAGGTGGGTCCTATTACTCTTGAGCCTGGAAAGTATGTAGCCGCCGTTTCGGGCGGCGTGGATTCTATGGTGCTGCTGGACCTGCTCTCATCCAATCACCAGCTTATTGTTGCTCATTTTGACCACGGTATTCGTGAAGCTTCTGCCCAAGACAGACGGTTTGTTGAGCAGCAAGCCAAGAATCTAGGATTACCCTTTGTGTACGACGAAGGTGAGCTTGGAGCGGGAGCTAGCGAAGCAGAAGCTAGAAGAGCCCGTTATCGCTTCCTGCACAAAATCAGAAAATCCAGCGGCGCCCGGGCGGTTGTGGTGGCTCACCACCAGGATGATTTGCTGGAAACAATGCTTATTAACTTGCTGCGAGGTACAGGCCGCAGAGGTCTCAGCTCGCTCCGCTCCCGTACCTATGTTAAGCGCCCGCTGCTTGGATATACCAAGGAGCAGCTTATAGCGCACGCTAACCAAGCGGGCCTTGTCTGGAGAGAAGACCTATCCAACCAAGACACAAAGTACCTCCGAAACTATTTGCGCGCACGTGTTATGCCAAAGCTTGACGCTACTCAGCGGCAAAAACTGCTTGGTCTGGCTGCCGAGTCCGTCGAGCGCAATGACATAATGGATGCTTTATTGATCAACCTGCTGCACCTGCAAGATGCTTTCGACACAGTGTCCAGACCATGGTTCAGCAGCCTACCGCATGATGTTTCCAAGGAGTTTCTGGCGCATTGGTTGCGGCATCACGGGGTAGTTTTTGACACGCGTAGCCTTGAGCGCCTTGCAGTACAGCTCAAGACCCTGTCTGCCGGCAGCCTGGCTATTGCCGCGCAGGGCTGGTATTTTGAGCTGGAGAAGCAACAGATTCGCCTCACGCGCCGCTGATCTGTATAATACTTTCTACATATGGATAAGAAACCGTTCAAACTCAACCCTGCCGGAGGTACTAGCAGGAAGAAAAGCTTTAAAAACGCTGGTTTCTTGGCGCTGGTTATACTTTTTGGACTGATTATTTTTAGCTCGATGAATCAAAAAGACGGCCTGAAGGAGGTTGCTTTTTCTGATGTTGTTTCACGGGCTAACAACGGTGAAATTAAAAAAATAGAAGTCGCTGGCTCTGTGCTTGAAGTCACCAAAAAAGGCGAGGATAAGCCAAGCGAGCGCTCACGCAAAGAAACCGGATCCAGCATATACGAGCAGGGCCTTAAGCAGGACGTTACGGTAGTTGACGTACAAAAAGAGGATACCAGCGGACAGGTTTGGTCTGGACTGCTGATCGGCATTATACCGGTGATTTTGATAGGACTCTTGCTGTTTTACATGTTAAAGAGCGCACAGGGTCAGGGCAACCAGGCTATGAGCTTTGGCAAAAGCCGTGCGCGACTATATGGCAACGAGAAAGAGAAAGTGACCTTTGCAGAAATAGCAGGCAGTGATGAAGCCAAGCAGGACTTATCAGAAGTTGTCGAGTTCTTAAAGTTTCCAAAGAAGTTCGAGTCGCTCGGCGCACGCATACCAAAGGGTGTGCTGTTAGTCGGGCCGCCAGGAACTGGTAAAACTATGTTGGCCCGCGCTGTAGCTGGCGAAGCAAACGCGCCCTTCTTTTCTATAAGCGGCTCAGAGTTTGTGGAAATGTTTGTAGGTGTCGGCGCTTCACGTGTGCGCGACTTATTCTCCAAAGCCAAGAAGAATGCACCATGTATTATATTTGTCGATGAAATTGATGCTGTTGGCCGGCGCCGTGGTTCTGGTATGGGCGGCGGGCACGACGAGCGGGAGCAAACACTCAACCAAATACTTGTTGAGATGGATGGGTTTGAGCAAGGACAGAACGTCATTGTACTGGCGGCTACCAACCGCGGCGATGTGCTTGATCCGGCACTGTTGCGCCCAGGACGATTCGACCGCCGGGTCAACATTGGCTTGCCCGACCGCAAAGACCGCGAAGCAATCCTGAAAGTCCACTTCGAGAAGAAGCCACTCGCCAAAAGTGTAGACTTGAACTCGCTCGCCGGTAAAACAGCAGGGAGTTCAGGCGCAGATCTAGCCAACATCGCCAATGAAGCGGCCATTATTGCAGCACGTAAAAATAGCAAAGATATTACCCAAGCGTTTGTAACAGAAGCATTCGAGCGCGTAGCTATCGGACCCGAACGCAAAAGCAAGGTCATGAGTGAGCACGAAAAGGAGCTCACTGCGTTCCACGAAGCAGGCCATGCTATTGTCGGCCACGTATTGCCTGACAGTGACCTCGTGCACAAAGTGACCATCATACCACGCGGCGGAACAGGCGGCGTTACCTGGTTCATCCCACCTGAGGATAAAAGCTACCACAGCATTTTAGAGTTCAAAGACGTGTTGGCGCGTATGCTTGGCGGTCGTATCGCCGAGGAAGTAATCTACGGGTCTGACCGTGTAACTACAGGAGCTGGATCTGACCTCCAAAAAGCCGCTGAGCTGGCACGTGACATGGTGATCAACCAAGGTATGGGCAAGAAGTTGCGAGACCAGGTATTCCACGTAGAAGAAGGTATTATGCTGGAGCGCATGATGCATGAACGCCAGTATTCTGAAGACACAGCTAAGATCATTGACGACGAAATAGAAGCGCTCGTTACGGAAGCCGCTGAGCGGGCTCGAGCTGTCATCAAGGCCAACCTTGATAAACTCAAGGATCTGAAAGACGTATTGCTAGAAAAAGAAACCGTAGAAGCCGAGGAAGTACTGAAGATTCTGGAAGGTTCACACCTCCCCAAAGCCGCCGCCCTGTACTAAGTTTTATAATTACTTCTAAATACCCCTGTGAAAAGCCGGGCCCGAAGTCTATAATAGCAGGGTAGTGAACCGGATTCTTATACGAGCAAACAAGCGCATTTCTTTGGGCGGGGCAGCCGCCTTGCTTATTGGCGCCTCGCTAATAGGCCAGGTATTGGCATTTTTGCGAACTAAACTTGTTAATGCTAACTTTCCTGCGATCGGCCCGGAAAGCACTGATGCCTACTTTGCGGCCTTTAAAATTCCAGACTTTTTCTTCTTTACGCTGGCAGCTGGCGCCCTGGGCGTGGCCTTCATGCCCTTTCTAGCAGAGCGACTGGCTAAGAATGACAGGAAAGCTATATGGGAATTAAGCAACAGCCTGCTTAATCTGCTGGCTATTATTATGTTCGGTGTCGGTATTATCATTTTGATATTTGCCGAACCACTCATTCACTATGTCGTGGCCCCCAACATGACGCCTGAGCAGCTCCATAACGCCTCAACAATTATGCGCCTGATTGCTTTTAACCCGTTTCTATTTACGCTTTCGGGTATTTTAACTAGCGTGCAGCAAACATTTGGGCGGTTCTTTTTCTTTGCCGTAGCGCCGCTTATTTATAGTGGCTCAATCATTGTCAGTATCTATGTTTTCCAAGATAGCCTGGGGCTGATCGGCCTGGGCGTGGGCGCGCTTATAGGGGCCATACTGCAACTGCTATTTTGTTTGTTGGGCTTCTTCGGTATGAAGTACAAGTACCATGCGCGCATCAATTGGCGCAATAACGACTTCCGCCAAATCCTAAAGCAACTGCCTCCGCGTTCTATTGATCAGGGCATAGACTCCATCAACTCCATTGTTGAAACAAACTTCGCCAGACGCCTGGGCGAGGGTAAGCTGAGCTACTACGAAAACGCCTTTATACTGCACACTGCGCCTACGCTGCTCATCGGCACAACTATTTCTACGGCGGCATTTCCTAGGCTGACCGACCGGCTGGCAGCGGGGCGAAGCGACCTTTTTCGCAAGGAATTCCTCGAGATACTCAGAGTAATCATTTGGCTTATTTTGCCGGTAGCAGTTATATGCTACTTTGCCCGAGGCTACTTAGCTCGTATGATCTTCGCAAATGATGCGCCGCAGATTGCGGTGATCTTTGGCTTTTTTGTAGGAGCAATTATCTTCCGGACAATTTATGCGCTTGTCTCCCGTTGGTTCTACGCCCAGAAAGATACTCGCACACCGTTATTTGTGTCACTATTTGCTATTGCCTTGAACGTATTTTTAGCCTATAAGCTGTCGAAAGCATATGACGTACCTGGCCTGGCTATGGCGCAATCTATTGTGGCTGCTGCCGAGGTGGCCATTCTATTTTTTGTAATGGTGATTCGTGATAGGAAGTTACTGGACATGAATTTTCTAAACGGCATGTTCAAGATAATTTCGGTGACAGGCTTTACAGTGCTTACAGCCTTTTTGATGATCTCTATTTTGCCGCTAGAGTCTAGTGACCGTGGTTTCATAACACTAGGCACAAAGCTTGCAGCAATCACTGCCGTAACATTATTTGTTCATGTAGCAATGTCGGCGCTGTTTGCCCTGGAAGAGACCAAGCCGATCATACGTCGGATTCAGAAGTTTATTTTAATGCCTGTTAAGATCCAATAATGAACCAGTCTCAGATTCGTAATTTTTGTATTATTGCCCACATAGACCATGGCAAGAGCACCTTGGCTGATCGTTTACTCGAGCTAACAGGTACTGTGCAAAAACGAGACATGAAGGCACAACTACTAGACAGGATGGATTTAGAGCGGGAAAAAGGCATCACGATTAAGCTCGCTCCGGTACGAATGGACTACAAAGGCTACCAATTAAATCTCATAGATACCCCCGGACATGTAGATTTTAGCTACGAGGTTTCACGCAGCTTGCAAGCCTGCGAGGGCGCCCTGCTTGTGGTAGATGCGAGTCAAGGCATCCAGGCCCAGACCCTTGCTAATTTGTACCTGGCAATGGCGGCTGAACTGACTATCATTCCAGTACTCAACAAGATTGATTTGCCGGCGGCTAACGTGGATAAAGTATCCGCCGAAATCGTAAGCTTGCTTGGCTGCCAAAAAGAAGAAATCTTGCTTATCTCTGCCAAAACTGGCGTGGGCGTGGAGCAAATTCTGGACCATATAATTGATGATATCCCCTCTCCGAAAGGGAACGCAGACAATCCAACCAGGGCGCTTATATTTGACAGCTACTACGACGACTACAGAGGAGTGGTGTTATATATTCGAGTAATTGACGGCGAGATTAAAAGATCAGCCGGACTTAGAATGATGGCTACCGGCGCCGAAGGCCTGGCCCTGGAGGTTGGCTGCCTAAGGCCGCAGATGAGCGTAGAGGCCAGGCTAAACACCGGGGAAATAGGATACGTTGTTACTAATCTTCGCAGTACGCGCGAAGCCAAAGTTGGCGACACTATAACGCTCAGCACCGATGCCTCCAAAAGTCCTCTGCCAGGCTACAAAGAAGTCCGGCCGTTTGTGTATGCCGGCTTCTTTCCCGAGAGTAATGAGCAATACCAAGACTTAAAAGATGCTATAGAAAAATTAACGCTCAGCGACTCGGCCCTGCAGTATGAGCTGGAGAATTCGCCCGTGCTGGGCTTCGGTGTGCGTATCGGCTTTCTTGGTTTGCTGCATATGGACATTGTCCGTGAGCGGCTAGAGCGGGAGTACAACCTAGACCTGATCGTTACCAATCCCAGTACCGACTACCAGGTGCAGCTGCTAAGCGGTGAGTCACTTGATATCAAGAGCGCGGCTGACATGCCAGATGCGGCTAGAATTGCCGAGATTGCCGAGCCCTGGATAAAAGGTGAAATTGTAGTGCCCAAGGAGTATGTTGGTGCCGTCATTCAGCTTATAGCGGGTAAGCGCGGCATACACAAAAACATTAGTTATGTCGATGAGCATCTCGGGTTAGTAGCGTTTGACGCGCCGCTGGCCAACCTGCTGACAGATTTTTACGACCAGCTCAAGAGTATCACCTCTGGCTACGGCAGCTTCAACTACGAACTTGATGATTACCGCGTGGAAGATCTAGTGCGCGTGGACTTCTACGTAGCAAACGAAATCGTCAATGCCCTATCTGTGATGGTACACAAGTCCGAAGCAGAGTCGTTAGGACGCGAAATTGTAGGCAAATTAAAAGAAGTGATACCCAGGCAGAACTTTCAAGTTGCACTTCAAGCGGCTATCGGCGGCCGCTTCATAGCTCGAGAAGACGTAAAAGCTTATCGTAAGGATGTGACTGCCAAGCTCTACGGCGGCGACGTATCGCGGCGCAAAAAACTGCTGGCCAAACAAAAGAAGGGCAAGGCCCGCGCCAAGAAGTTCGGCAATGTAGAAATTCCTGCCGAAGCATTTACGGTACTTCTAAAGAGAGACTAATATGGGAAGTTTGTTAACGGAGCAACAAATAGAAGAATTTAGTAAGCTGCTCACTTACTACCGACCTAATAATGCCACGCTCAAACAATTCCAAAACAGCAACTTTTGCGTGATTGCCGGGCCCACTGCTGCCGGCAAAGATACGCTGAGGAACGCCCTGCTTGAGCAGGATCCGCAGGCTTTTGTACGGGTATTATCTACAACTACGAGGCCAAGCCGCCCAGGCGAGCAAGAAGGCGTGGACTATTATTTTAGCTCGGCTGAGGCCATTAAAAAGAGCCTATTAGCACGCGAGGTACTGCAGGCAGAACTTATACATAACCAGCAAGTATCTTGCATGCATATCCAGGAAGTTAGCAAGCTTACAGATGCACAGATTGGGCTGAGTATCCTGCTCGTGCAAACCGAGGCAAAAATGCGAAAATTAAACCCAAAGATAAAAACAATCTTTCTAATCCCTCCTACGCTGGAAGTGCTGCGAGCGCGCATGCACGCTGAGCGAGTACTCAATCCAGATGAAATACATCGGCGGTTGAAGGCAGCTAAAATTGAATTAGAAATAGCACTTGGTCAACCCACGTATTATTGCTTAACGAGTGGCGACTTACAGGAACTTACTACTCTAGCTCGCCAGTTTTTAAAAAGTGGTGAGCGGGATGTGGCAGCAGACGACCAAGCGCGTCGTACTATGAAAAACATTTTAAAACAGTTATAATACACACATGTCAAACAAAACCACAAAACCACAATCAAAGATAGACAGAATTAACGAGCAGGAAACAAAGATTCTAAAGCTACTGCGCGAGGAGCGGCAACTTGCCAAGGAAAGATTTCCGCTTCTGTACGCATTGCTAGCTACATTTGGATTGGTTGCCACGCTTGGGGGGTTTAACAAAGTTATAGAAGAGATAGATTGGTTAAACGACAATCCTTTTTATTTGATAGCCCTGGGTCTAGCCATTTTACTGATCACTGGCGCAGCTTATAAGAAATTAGGCTAAAATATAGACATGAAAGATCCAAAAGAACTGGTGCAGTTTACCAAAGCAGAGCGCAAGCTGATCGACAAAGTTGTGGAAAAGCGTGTTTCTGCTGAGCATCGCTTTCCATTTTTAGTGGCGCTGTTGGCAGGATTTGGCCTTGTGTCGACGTTCTACGGCTTCGAAAAAATAATTGACGAGATTGACTTGCTCGCCAGTAACCCCTGGATCTTGCTTGTCACGGGGCTATCATTGCTAGCCTTAACCGGTACGATCTATACCAAACTGCGCTAAGACCAATATGGACGATAATCTTAAGACGAAATTAGCCAGCTACAAAACTCCAGAACGAGTTATAGAGCTAATCCGGGCTACGAATATAGTTTTTTTAGTAGGCGTATCAGCTGCGGGTAAGGACACAGTCATTAACCAGCTGGCTAAGAATAGCAGTGGCTACCACTTGATTATTTCGCATACCACGCGGCCTCCGCGGCACAATCATGGGGTGCTCGAGCAGAACGGTGTAGAGTATCACTTTATTGATCTACAAACGGCCGAAACAATGCTGGATGAGGGAGGTTTCGTGGAAGCCAAGCTAGTCCACGGCAACGTGTACGGCACAAGCGTGGCCGAAATCCAGATGGCGCATGACGAGGGGAAAATCGCCATCACCGAGATAGAGGTCCAAGGGATAGCCGAGTATAGGCGGGTTGCTGATAATGTTTTGCCGATCTTTTTGTTGCCACCCGATTTTGAGACCTGGCAAGCACGGTTTCACAAACGTTACGATGCAGACAAAATCAATCGTGATGATATGAAGAAACGCATGGAGACAGCAAGGGATGAACTCGTAGAAGCCCTCAGCCGCGACTATTACCAGTACGTCGTAAACAAAGATTTGGACGAAACGGTCCGTATTGTTGGCGAAATCGCTCACGGCAACCTCTCAATCGAAAAAAACCAGCAAGCCAGAGTCGTGGCTAAGCAGTTACTTGACCAGCTTGCAACATTGCTGTAGATAGTATAGGCTCGTTATCATGAGTATGGACGTAGGTTTGCAGGCCTCCTCTGATGCTAGGGTCAGGTCTCCTCTAGAAAGAATGTATGATAGAGCTTTCCTGCGAGCTGTGGGACATATTGTTGCGTGGATTCCAGATGATTTTTCAAGAGAGAGTGATGATTACAGGCGGCTTTCAATTATCGGACGCACCCTAAGTCTTTCAACTTTTTTGAGCACACTAGGAGGAGACACGCTGGCAACGCATACGCGCGTAGATTTAACGCGCACCGCAACGGAGCCAGTATCTAGTGTGTCTGTTTCCAGTCAGGTACTATCCGACACAATATTATCTCAGCCGGATCAAGGGTTTTCAGTACCTTCTACTCCAGAGCTTCCGTCTCCTGGTCCGCTAGTTCGCCTAATGACTCTTGCTTCTTTGGCAAGAGCTGTCGATAACCTCGCCGTCCACCAGTAGCACACATTCTAGCACTCTTGACTTAGGAGTGCTAAGATCGCTATAATCCAGGACATTATGACTGAGCGCCAACAAGAGATTCTACGGGCTATTGTAGAGCAGTATGCAGAAGTTGCCAGCCCTGTTGGCAGCAGTTTGCTAGCCAAAGTTTTCAACGTGAGCTCAGCAACCATACGAGCCGAAATGGTTGAGCTAGAGCGAGCAGGTTTTATATCCCAGCCGCACACCAGTGCCGGCCGTGTTCCAACCGACAAGGGATACAGGCTCTATGTTAACTGGCTCCAGGGCAAGACAGAAGAGCCCAAGATCTCGCGCCAAGCCTACGCCATAGAACGCCAAATCCAGGATTCAGGCGAAGACGAGCAAGCCATAAAGAATGCGGTGCACGCGCTAGCTCTCGCAACCAATAATTTAAGCATCGGGCTATGGAAAAATCGCACTTACCAGTATGGGCTTGCCAGCTTGTTCCAACACCCAGAATTTTACGGCGGCCAGCAGGCTTACGGCATTGCGCAGCTGGTGGAACGATTGCCGGAGCTTATCGAACAAATTTATAACGACAACAATAGAGTAACTGTATATATAGGGCACGAGAATCCAATTGGCCGGACGGCTGGAGCCAGCTCAATTATCGGCCGTGTTCACACACCGGAAGGTCAGAGCTTTATTGGCGTGGTTGGCCCAACGCGTCAAAATTATAGCCAAGTCGTGGGGTTGGTAGATTACGTGAGTAGCTCTCTGGAGAAATCTCTCAATGCCTAAAAAACAAAAAAGTGAAGAAGTCCAAACGCTTGAGCAGCATGTAGCCGACTTAACTGACGCCTTGCAGCGTGAACGTGCCGACGTTATAAATATCCGACGGCGGCATGACGAGCAAATGGCTGGACTAAAAAACACGGTCAGAGTACAGGTTATCCGTGATCTTCTGCCAGCGATAGATAATTTGCAACGTGCACTTGCACATACCCCGAAAGATTTAGCTGACCACGATTACGTTAAGGGTGTTTCCGGAGTAGTCAAACAATTTGAAAAAGTCTTGCATGATCTCGGCGTAGCTAAAATAAAAACAGTGGGCGAAGCATTTGACCCAAATCTTCACGAGGCCATAAGTATGGACGAAGACGGCGACGGACAAGAAGTTGTGAGCGAAGAGCTCCAGCCTGGTTACGTCTTGGGCGACGAAGTTCTTCGCCATGCAATGGTTAAGGTGGTGCGGGAGTAGTCGCCATGGGAGAGCTCTTAAGTTTTGCAGACGCGCAGGAGCGACGGTTTGAAGCGGCTCTACAAGCCGGTGCAGCTAGATCAGAGGAAGTAGCTAGTATTCCTCGCCATCCTGGCATTGGCGCACATGCAGCCAACCTGGCAAGGTTGATAGACAGGCATACACGGCTCATCGCAGCTTCGATGCATTTTGGAGATGGATGTACGCCGCAGCAGCTGGGAGACCTAGACTGCTTAGAACGCCGAATTGCAGAGACCGAGATTCATTTACCGCCCCAGGTACTTATGAACGCTCTAAGTAAACGAGAGATCTAGTTTAAGGGGTTTGGATGTGCTTTTGTTTATTGTGATGATATCTGTTAACCTCGGATCATGAGCTGTGAACTGCGAGGGTACCTAGATAATTATTTGCTTGCGCGATACGCCCCAACGGAAATTGTTGTTGAGCAAATGGCGCCCCAAGCAGCAAATGTAGAGCTTCCTGCAGTAATTGGTGACTTGTTGGATTATTATGCTTGGTGGAATGACGATACAGAGTTTAAGCCACCAGGTCATCAGCACCGTGTCGCTGCCAATTTGATTGTGGTTGACCATGACTTAGATGCACGGGACCCACAAGTCCAATCTGTTATTGAAGGCACCCGGATCTTATCCGTGGCGATAGCCAACAGGGAGGACCCGTCGTGTCTTAATCTTGCCCTGCTTCATGTTCAAGCAATTAATAGTGCTACCATAACTCCAGAAATGCTTGCCGACGTAGGCCGTGCAGATATAAACCCTATGCATCGGGATGAGGATCGTAGTAAGACAATAGACGAGAATATTAAGCGCGCAACAGCTATCATTGCTCTCGCAGAATTTCTTCTCGAGCCAGAGTACTAAACGAGGTTATTAGCACTCTTGACACGCGAGTGCCAGCTTTATATACTGGCAGTCATGGCACGACAGTGCTAAAATATATACAGAAGTTATTTATAGGAGTTACATTATGTCTTCAACAGGAACACAGTCGGAAATGACATTCGAAGCGGCTTTCGCACACACAAGAGAAACTCTAGAAAACCTCGGTACTCTGCCACAGGAAGTTAGTCTCCCGCTTCCAGACACGGTAGATGTGGTAGCAGTGGCCACCATTGAAGGTGCCCGCGCAGCGCTGGAAGTGATCCCTCGTAAGCACCTGATTACCCTAACTGGGCGTGCCGTTGCCGCACGTAATAACGACGGAATTGACTATCTTCCCGAAGCGGAGCAAAGAGAGCTTATATTTACAGAAGCACTTCTACTCTCGATGCTAGATGAAGCAGAGCAAACACAGGCACTAGGGTAAATAGTTTAAAAGGAGAAAATTTATGGGAAAAATTATTGGAATCGACTTAGGTACAACAAACAGCGCAATGGCTGTAATGCAGGGCGGCAAGCCCGAGATTATTGCTAATAGCGAAGGTAACCGCACAACACCGTCGGTGGTGGCTATCAATAAGAACGGGGAGCGTTTGGTTGGTCAAGTTGCCAACCGTCAGCGCGTAACTAACCCTACAAACACGATATTTGGCGTAAAGCGTCTAATCGGCCGCAAAATCTCTGACAAGGAAGTGCAAAAAGACATCGAACTCATGCCGTACAAGATTGTTAAGAGCAACTCGCACGTTAAGGTCGAGATGGCTGGCAAAGGCTACAGCCCTGAGGAAGTAAGTGCCATGATCTTGAGTAAGCTTAAAGCAGATGCTGAGGCCTTTTTAGGTGAGCCTGTAACCGAGGCTGTTATCACCGTTCCTGCTTACTTTGACGACTCTCAGCGCCAAGCTACCAAAGACGCCGGCAAGATCGCCGGGCTAGAAGTCAAGCGTATTATTAACGAACCAACAGCTGCTGCCTTAGCTTATGGACTCGACAAAGGCAAAGAAGAAAAGATTGCTGTGTTCGACCTTGGCGGGGGCACATTCGACGTATCGATTTTGCAGCTAGGCGACGGCGTGTTTGAAGTACTTGCTACTAACGGCGATACGCACCTGGGCGGCGAGGATTTTGACATGCGCATCGTCAACCACTTTGTCGACGAGTTCAAAAAAGGGTCAGGCATAGATATACGGGACGACAAAGCCGCTATGCAGCGCCTCAAAGAAGAGGCTGAGAAAGCGAAGAAAGAGTTATCCACCACCGAAGCCGCTGACATTAATCTGCCGTTTCTAACGGCCAATGCCGATGGGCCGAAGCATTTCGAGTACAAACTGACACGCTCCAAGCTTATCGACCTTGTAGGAGATTTGATCGACAAGACAGCCAGTCCATGCGAAAAAGCCCTAAAAGACGCTAAGCTCAAGATGAGCGACATCAACGAAGTCATTTTGGTAGGCGGAATGACCCGCATGCCAGCCGTGATTGAGAAGGTAAAGAGCATTTTCGGTAAAGACCCCAAGCAGGGCGTAAATCCTGACGAAGTCGTGGCAGTTGGCGCAGCCATCCAGGGCGGCGTATTGCAGGGCGACGTCAAAGACGTGTTGCTACTTGATGTAACTCCGCTCTCGCTTGGCATCGAAACACTAGGCGGCGTAGCTACTAAGCTGATCGAGCGAAACACCACTATTCCATCTAGCAAGAGCGAGACGTTTAGTACGGCGGCCGACAACCAGCCACAGGTAGAGATCCACGTGGTTCAAGGCGAGCGCGAAATGGTCGCCGACAATAAGTCGCTCGGGAGGTTTGTACTAGACGGCATTCCATCTGCACCGCGCGGCGTGCCACAGATCGAAGTAACCTTTAATCTTGACGCCAACGGAATACTCAATGTGTCCGCCAAAGACAAGGGCTCGGGCAAAGAGCAGAGCATCACCATATCCGGCAGCGGTAATCTAGACAAAGAAGAAGTTGAAAAAGCAGCAAAAGAGGCTGAACTTCATGCCGAAGAAGACAAGAAAAAACGCGAAGAGGTAGAGATTAGGAACACACTCGAAAATGCCGTATACCAAGCCGAGAAAATGAAGACCGAGCACAAAGATAAGCTATCTGAGGATGACGTAAAGACTCTGGACGAAGCAGTAGAAGCAGCCAAAAAAGTCCAGTCCGACGAAAAATCCGACAAAGACGCGCTAGAAACAGCCGCCAAAGAATTGTCCGAAAAAATCATGCCCATCGGCGCCAAAATGTACGAGGAGGCCGCTAAGGCTGACGAGAATCCTACCGAAGCTTCGGCGGCGGAGGATACGAGCAAAGGCAAGAAGAGTAAAAAAACTGACAAAGAGGATCCCGTAGAAGGCGAAGTAGTCGATGACAAGAACTGATACCCCGGAAACGGAAGTTCCATATAACCCTTTTTTGGCGCCAGATGAGTTTGTGCCTGATGGTTTTGGAGTACTCTGCTTACGCGCCGATGCCATACCCTCTGAGGCAGCTGGATTTGAAGCTATACCCCAAAGAGGAATTTGGACCGACGAAGAAGCGCAAGTTCTGGCTGATGCTGCTAGAATGATCCGATTCGCCGCTGGTCTTAGTGGCATCCCTGAGCGTGAGGTTATAAGAAATCGCAAAGATCCTGAAGGTGGTATAGCATTGGTCTTTCGTGTTGATCAGGATGTAGCCCGTTAAAAAGAAAGAAGTTAAGAAGCTTGCTTAGGGCTACGGTCGTTGTTGTGGGCGGCAGGAAGATAAAATTGGTTAAACAAAAACCAATCAAAGGGTTAGAATGGTACGGCAACTATGAATAAACGGGATTATTACGAAGTTTTGGGGCTGAGCAAGGGCGCTTCTGATGACGAGATCAAGAAGGCTTTTCGGCGCGCGGCTGTAGAGCATCATCCGGATAAGGCAGGCGGCGATGAAACGAAGTTTAAAGAGATTAATGAAGCCTACGAAGTCCTGAAAGATTCATCCAAGCGCCAGCGCTATGACCAATTTGGCCACGCAGGGGTTGGGGGAGCATCCGGCGGTAGTGCTGGCGGCAACCCGTTCGGGGGATTTGGCGGACAAGGCCAGGAAGTACACTTTGATTTTGGAGATTTGGGATTAGGCGACATACTGGGCAGCTTTTTTGGCGGTGGCGCATCCGGCCGCGGACAGCAGCAATCGCGGGGCAGCGACGTGGAAGTGGCGATAGAAATGAGTTTCGAAGACGCCATATTTGGTCTTGAGCGGGAGCTAAAGATCAACCTAAATGACACTTGCTCTCATTGCAAAGGCACAACTGCCGAACCCGGACACGAACTAAAAAGCTGCGGTACCTGCAAGGGCTCTGGCCAGGTTGTACAAGAAATGCGCACCATATTCGGCAATATCCAACAGGCAGCTGTTTGTAAAACATGCAAGGGCTCCGGCAAGGTGCCGGAGAAAATCTGTACGCTTTGCAAGGGCAGCGGCACAGAGCGCAGAACCGTAGAAATAAAGCTCAAAATCCCAGCTGGCATAGATGACGGCTCAACCATACGCCTGCGCGAACACGGCGAAGCTGTAGCCAATGGCCCCAAGGGCGACTTGTACGTCCATGTGCGCGTAAAACCGCACAAGCAGTTTACTCGTGAGGGTGAGCTAATTCTAAGCGAGGAGCACGTAAGTATGGTCGACGCGGCGCTCGGTATCGAAATAGATGTTAGTACAGTAGATGGCCCGATCAAGATGAAGGTTCCAGCTGGCACCCAAAGCGGCACGGATTTCAAACTATCTGGGCACGGAGTCCCGCGTCTCAGGAGCGAGCACCGAGGTGCTCACATTGTAACCATTACAGTTGATACGCCGACAAAACTATCTAAAGAACAGACAGAACTTTTGCAGCAATTTAAAAAAAGTCACAAAAAAGGCCTCTTCGGTCTGTAGTCACAAAGCGTCAGCCCCAATGTAAGATATTCCCATAATGCGCGATCGCGTATTGTGGGAATATCTTTGTTAATGATAAAACTACGTCTACCGAGCATAAAGAAGAAGTGGGCCATTAGGGTCGAACTTGGGGGGTTTTTGGCGTACAATATTGCCTATGCGTATGTATAAAAACCAAAAAGGATTTATACCAATGATCATCTGCCTGGTTCTGATCATAGTGGCTGTGATCGTATTCGCCTACTTACGAGTGAAAACACACCAACAGGGGTAGTAATTGACATAGATGCATAAATAGTGCTATAATATGCTAAGTATGCCTGCGTCCGAAAAGCCACAAGTTATAGGAGCGAAAACACTGGTTGATTTTCCCGATCAGCAGTTGAGTGCCGTGCCGGCAAAAGTCGATACAGGCGCAGACTCGTCTGCAATTTGGGCAACAAGTATTGAGGAAAAAGACGGTGTTATAAAATTTGTACTGTTTGATGTAGGCGCTCCCTGGTACAACGGGAAAACTATTAGTGCTAGCAACTACTCTGTACGGTCTATTAAAAACTCGTTTGGGGATTCGGAGTATCGCTATAAGATTTCGCTGCCCGTAGTGCTAAATGGGCGTAAGTTTAATGCCCGGTTTACGCTATCAGATCGTCGCAACAACCGGTACCCAATATTGATAGGCAGGCAGACACTTAAAAATAGATTCGTCGTAGACGTATCGAGGAATGTGCAAGCAGCGCCAGACGTAAAAAAGCGCATTCTAGTACTTGTTCATAAAGGTAACCAGGCCATAGCTGCATATTACAGCGATATCCAAAACAAGAGTGACGGTAGGTTAGCTTTTGATGTTAGGCGCTACGAGGATCTAATATTTTATGCAGACGAAAACGCCGCGAGTGCTAGATTTGCACAAGATGGCCGTGATATACGAGACTATGCCTTCGTGTACTTTAAGACACGAGTTAAAAATGCAGAAAAAGCCGCAATGGTAGCAGAAATTGCTAGCCGTGAAGGTATTGCTTTTGCCGATACAGCAGCTGCTTTGCTTGCTACGGACACGAAGGCCCACCAAGCCATGCTACTTGCAGGGCACGGCATTACTCAGCCCAAGATGATTATGATGAGTCATCCGCACTGGCAACCACGTTTCGATGAAGTTACTACGAAATTAGGACTGCCCTTTGTGTTTAAGGATAATGCAGGTCTCAAGGGCCGTAATAATTTTCTGATCAAGTCGCATGCGGAGTACAAAAAAGCGATAAAAATTACGCAGGAGCTTCAGATGATTGCCCAGCAGTTTATACCAAATGAAGGCTACTATAGACTAATAATCTTTGGCAAGAAACTTGCATTTGCTATGTACCGTCCGATTGATCAAGCCAGTTCTCACCTATACAAACGATCCAGAGATGGGGCACCAGCGCTTGTTTCCGAAACCCAGCTGCCCAGCGAAGCAATAAAGATGTGCCTGAGCGCCGCAGAATTACTTAAAATAGAAGTTGCGGGTGTTGATATGGTCGCAGACAAAGAAAAAGGCTTGTGGTATTGTTTGGAAGTTAATAACAGTCCGCAGCTTGCAGGCGGGGCATTTGTTGACGAAAAACTGACAGCCACTAGTAAATATTTTATAGAAGAGATTGACAGGTAACTGATATGAAAATTGCAATTCTGTCGAAGGGCAGTGCCAACTATTCTACCAAGCGCCTCAAAGAAGAAGCTTTGGCCCGAGGCCATGAAGTAAGGGTGATTAACTACGCAAAATGTTACGTAACTATCCAGAGAGCCACACCGGTAGTGCGATACGAAGGAGAGGATATTGGCGATTTTGATGCGATTATCCCCCGTATTGCTGCCAGCCTGACAAAGTACGGCACTTCAATTGTCCGCCAGTTTGAAACGCAGGGCGCGTTCACAACTGCCAGCTCCATCGCAATTGTACGTTCCCGCGACAAGCTGCGCAGCATGCAGCTACTGGCGCGCTACGGCGTAGAGATACCAAAAACCGTGTTCGCACGCGAAACAGCTGACCTGGAAGACGTTATTGGCCAAGCTGGAGGAACCCCGCTGATCATCAAAGTAGCCCGTGGTACACACGGAAACGGTGTGGTGCTTGCCGAGACCAAGAAGGCGGCCCAGGCGGTAATGCAAGCCTTCTACGTGGAAGGGGTAAGCTTTTTAGTCCAGGAGTTTATCGAAGAGTCAGCCGGCACCGACATTCGAGCTGTTGTCGTGGGTGGTAAAGTTGTTGCCAGCATGCAGCGTCAAAGCCTAGATGATGACTTCCGATCAAATATTCATCAGGGCGGACAGGGGACAAGCATCAAGCTTACCGATGAAGAGCGAAAAACCGCCCAAAAAGCAGCAAAAGCGATGGGGCTATCCGTCTGCGGTGTGGATATGATGAGATCAAACAGAGGTCCGCTTGTCCTAGAAGTCAACGCTAGTCCTGGCTTTGCCATCGAACAGGTTACGGGGCGCAATGTAGCTGGTAAGATTATTGAGTATGTCGAACAAAACGCCCGTGGTAAAAAACGAAAAGACAGAGTCGGCGCCTAAGCAGCTGAGATGGTTTCTGCCTGTGACCTTTCTGGCTGTAATAATCCTTGTCGTTATGGCGATGGCCTTGTTTGCAGGCCGTGAGGAATCTGGTCGTTCGCGCCAGACTCTGAAATTTGGAGACAGAACACTAGCAGTTGAAGAAGTCGTAACCGATGAAGACCGGCGCAGAGGTTTGAGTGGGCGTGAATCGATTGACCAAAATTACGGCATGCTTTTCATTTTCGAAAACAACGGGCGGTACTGCTTTTGGATGAAAGATATGAACTTCCCCATTGATATACTTTGGCTTGACGGTGATTACACGGTGGTAGACATTAAGCACTCAGTGTCGCCAGATACGTATCCCAAAAGCTTTTGTCCGGACACCCAAGCGAGGTATGTGTTAGAAGTTCAGGCCGGATTATCTGCAGCAAAAAATATAGCAGTTGGTAGCAAACTCTAGTATTCTAGCTAGCATGGATGCAACGCTTATGTTTCTTTTGGTCTCAGCAGTGCTGTGGGCTGTGCTTCTGGCGCTGCGGGCGCCTGCGACTATGGTTTTCTTCAGTATTTTGGTAGGCCAGTTGCTTGCCATGGAACTGGGTGAGGATGTCTATGAATTTGCAGGATCATTAGCAAGAGCCCCAGATTACCAGTACGTACAGCTGGGGCTCTTACTGTTGCCGATAGTGCTGACGTTTTTGTTCTTAAAATTCCGGGTTGGCAAATCGAAAGTTATTTTTGAGGCTCTGCCACTTCTCTTTACGGCAATATGCCTTCTGCTGTTCACAGCACCGCTGTTGCCGGTTCTCCAGGACTTAATAAGCGAATCTGGCCAGATAGAACCGTACAAGAGCCTGTTTATAGCGAGCGCCAGTGTGTCTAGCTTGCTTACTGCATGGTTTACCTACCCCAAATCCCATACCGACAAAGGCAAGAAACACAAATAACCCCCTAAATACTAGAGAGATTGGTTCGTATTTTCAGATTCTGGCTGCGGCTGAGGGACTGGCTCGGAAGATTCGGTGGCCACGGGTGTCGATGCAGGGTCGTCGGAACCGTAGGAAGGAGTTACTGTTGAGGCTTCATTGTCGGCTGGAGGTGAGGCAATGGTGCTTGTTTCTGCATTATCTGTCGGAATTGTTTCCGGAGATGGGGCTGCAGGAGCCTCGGGGGCAGTCGTTTCTGGGGCAGATCCAAATGGCTGAGCCGATGTTACTGGAGGCTGTTCGCTTGGTATGGCGGACTCAACTGGGGGCGAGGGCTCAGTAGGAGATTGCGGGGCTGCAGGCGGTGTTGATTTTTTGCCGAAAAGATTTGAAAAGAAAGACATATTCTAATTCCTCGTTCTTACATATTATTAATGAGACACTTATGTTTAAGGGTAATGCTTTTATGTCAGGAGTGCAAGGGTTGACTGGTCGTTAACTGGTGCTGACGGTCGTAGGTGCGCCGAGGACCGAAGTAGTATACAAAGCATGCAAACGGGACCAATAGAACTAGTATAATCCATAGTATTCTATCTCCCGTATCAGGGTGGCGTACAAGATGTATCAAGCTAAGCAGCCAGAAGGCAAAATAAAAAGATAAGAGCACAATACAGAAAAGCAGCACCCCGAGGACAACAATACCGATACCCGTGACTATGCCAGCGGCTGCTTCGCCTAATTTATCGCAGTCTACCGGCTGCCCGTTTGCTGTGCACTGTGCGGCGCCCGTTTGCGCAGCTGTCGAGAGAGTCATGCTTTTGCTGCCATGAGGCTTAGCCTGCTAGAGGTGGCCGGGGGTCTTGTGGTGGCGGGGCAGGATTGGGGCTTTCGCTGGCTACTCCCGCATTAGGCGTGTTTGCCTGTGGCTGGGTTGCTTGGGGTGTGTTCATGGGTTGGGCGAAACCTGCGGCTACCGAAGATGCCGCTGCTGGCGATTGCCCGGAGTTGTTTATGTCTGTCGAGCTTCCTGGGGTAAATCCCGGGGCAGCAACCGGACCTATATACCTGTAATCTTTGCTGAAAGCCATGAGGGGGTACATAACGTAAGGGAAGAACAGCAGCAAAACTGCGGTTCCGCCGCCCTTTCCAAATGCTTTGGCAGTATCTACGAGCACGATTATTGCAATGACAATGTTTACAAAAGGCACTAGCATCAGCAACAACCACCACCATGGCCGGCCGACAATCTTCAGCCACACGTAGCTGCTGTATATTGGGATTACGGCCTCCCACCACTTACGATTGGCTTTCATATATATTTTGGCCAAGCAAACATAAAGTAAAACTAGGAGCACAACATAGATAATGGCAAGGCCAATGCCAATGCCAGCGAAGATTCCGGCAGTTTGTTCTACTTGTGCAGGGTCTACGCCGCTTACATCTATGTTGGTGGTAAAATCTTGTGAGGTTGACTCGAGAGTAGACTCGGTAAAGTCCGTCCCAGTATCGGCTTGTGCAAATTTAAAAAATGACATAGTTTTTCTTCCCTTAGCGTTACTTCTTAACGCTAATAGTAATGCTTTTGGTTATTTCACACAATTGTCGCGAAGTCCCAAAATTGACTTTTTGCTCAAAATATCGATAATCTAAGGAGTTATTTGCTACATTTGGGTCCGTAGCTCAGCCGGCGCAGCGTCGCAGCAGAAATAATTTATAGCACTTTGTGCTCTAACCAGTGACACTGGATTAACTTAACAATAAAATTACCGTATTATACCCAAATCATGGGTCCGTAGCTCAGCCGGTTAGAGCACCTGCCTTTTAAGCAGGGTGTCGTGGGTTCGAGTCCCACCGGACCCTCCAATAAAAAAAGTTCTGTCTGATAAGGCGAGTCCCACCGGACGTATTTTACGAATACCTAAGTTTTAACCCAATGATATAATCAGCAAATATGGACAAACGTATAAAATCTGAAACCCTAAACGCAATCAACGCTGAATCGGGCAGCTACAAAAGATTCAGTCTAGCAACCATACTGGCACTTCTGCCAACCTACTTGCACCACAGACTCGTTGAGCAGCAGGCGGCCGATGCTCCCCCGAACGAAAGTTCCCTCATTGTGCTTATTGTCTCGTTTGTGCTTATTTATTTTACGATCAAGGCGCTTCTTTTGAGACTGCCCCAAGATTCGAAGTGGCGATACTTTCTATAGATCAAAATTTTGCCGCTACTGAAGCTGGTATAATTACCTCATGTCAGGACATAGCAAATGGGCCAAAATTCACCGTGGTAAAGCCATCGAAGACGCCAAGCGCGGTGCCATCTTCACGAAACTAGGCAACACGATTGCCATTGCAGCCCGTGCCGGCGGCGACCCAGACACGAACTTCTCTCTTAGGCTAGCCATAGATAAAGCCAAGGCAGCTAACATGCCTATGAATAATATTCAGCGGGCTATCGACCGAGGGTCCGGCAAACTGGGCGGGGAGCAGATACAGGAAGTTATGTACGAAGGCTATGGACCCGGCGGTGCGGCAATACTGGTAGAGTGTGCCACCGACAACGTAAACCGCACCTATCCGGACGTTAAAAATGCCTTCAACAAGCATGGGGGCAGTATTGCTGAGAAAGGGGCGGTTGCCTTTCAGTTTGAAAGAAAGGGGACAATAGTTATAAAAGGTTCCGGCGAAGACTTATTGCTAGAGGTGCTTGATGCTGGAGCAGAAGATGCCGAAGAAGATGAAGGCGAGATGACGATCTACACAGATCCAAAAGATCTAGCACGTGTACGCGACGAGCTAAAGACTAAAGGCCTTGAAATTATTGAAGCCGAGCTAAATTTCATACCTAAAAACACCGTAGAAATCACCGACACGGGAGTCTCAGGCAAAATAGAACGCCTGATGGATGCGCTAGAATCGCTCGACGACGTCAGCCAAACCCACGTAAATTTTGATATTGCTGATGGCTTGTCGGAGTAGGCTATGCGTATTCTAGGGATTGATCCGGGTACGGGAATTTTGGGATTTGGGGTGGTAGATGCTGGTAGCAACGGAAAGACTAGGTTGGTTGACGCAGGAGTAATTAAAACACCACCGAAGCAGGCGGATAGCATACGACTGCTGACGATATTTGACGAGCTGTCTGCAATAATCAAGATGCATGAGCCCGAGGCAATGTCTGTAGAAAAGCTGTTCTTTGCACAAAATGTAACGACGGCCATGAGTGTAGCGCAGGCTCGCGGTGTGGTACTGCTCTGCGGTGAGCAAAACAACCTAGAGCTATTCGAATACACGCCACTACAGATCAAGCAGGCAATTACGGGATATGGCCGGGCCGACAAGAAGCAGATTCAGGAGATGGTACGCGTCATTCTTGGATTGAAAGAAGTTCCCACACCAGATGACTGCGCCGACGCTTTGGCGGCGGCCATCTGCCATAGCATGACCTCCCGCTACGCCTGACACTCAAAGAGCTCAACTCAGCTCCGAATAATTTTGTCCAAGTTTTTGTACTGTGGAAAAGTTTATATGTACAGGGTCTTTATTTGTAATATATTTCACTTTGCGCCAATTTACACTACGCTAAATTAAGAACCGTGATATGTAAGGTATAACCAAGGGGGTTCTAATGCTAAACCAAAAACTACAAAGCTTAGATGGGCTAGTGTCCAAAAAGGCAGCTGTTATAGTGACGACTATAATTTTGCTGTTGGCTATGATAGCCGCGCCGGCCGGCTCTTTTGGTCCAATTGGTACTCAACGGGCATCCGCTCACCTAGGTGACTGGTGGACGCAGTACAATGTAACGCACGATAAGGCCGTTCAAATGTGTTTTGCTAGATGGTCGAATTGTAGCCATACATCCTATCAGGCTAGTTATGCATATGGTGACCACAGTCGCGTTTTTTATTGGTACATTTATAACACTAGTGGTAGTGGCTGCAATGCAGAGATTAAGATAGGACATGAATACGGCATATTCGGTGCAACTTATTGGTATTGCTGGTAACGAAAATAAAATAAATATTGAACCAAGATCAATAATCAAAGAGCCAAGCCCTATACTTGGCTCTTTGATGCGCAGTTGAGGTAGTCACTTTACAGTACTCAGCCTAAAAATGTCTTGACTGTTGCCGAGAACTTTTTATGAAGGCGTTAGATAGTACAGACCTTGCGCCACAACTCCAATAAGCCCATAAGACAAAGCAATCCAAACAAAAGAATTCTGGATTTACAAACAAAGCCTTTCATTTATCTCAACAGTCTTACTTCTCAAGTTAAATAAAGGGTATAATTGTTATCAATGATTGCTTATTTGAAAGGCATGGTAGCCGAAAAAGAACTAGAGAGTCTAATAATTGACGTAGCCGGTGTTGGTTATAGTGTCAAAGTAAGTTTTAATGATTTGGCAAGTCTTGCCAGCGGTGATGAGTTAAAGTTGTATATTTATGAGCAAATCCGTGAAGACGTCTATGATCTATTTGGTTTTTTAGAAGTTGGCGGAAAGCAGCTTTTTCAACAGCTTTTAACGGTTAAAAACGTTGGGCCTAAAGTCGCTTTGGCAGTTTTGAATATTGGAACTGAAAGCCGAATCAGAAGCGCTATTGCTGGCGGTGATGTCAAATTACTTCAAAGCGCAAAAGGTGTTGGCAAGCGAGCAGCTGAACAGATCGTAGTCGAGTTGCGAGATAAAGTCGGCTTGGCTACCAGCGAAACCGCCGAGGGTATCGTTAACCGCGGCGGAGTCGATGCCCATGATGAAGCTACGCAGGGGTTGGTAGCACTGGGCTATAGCGAGCATGATGCCCAGAAGGCCTTGGCTAGAATAGATAAAAACTTGCCAACAGAACAGCGCATCAAGATCGCGCTTAAGGGAGCACCGTCCAGTGGCAGTTGAGAGAATTGTCCAGCCGAATCCGCCTGCCGATGATCCTAAAGAGCAGGAGATCGAGATTACGCTGCGGCCAAAAGACTTTGCAAACTACATCGGGCAAGCAAGGTTAAAAAAATCTCTGCAACTTGCTATTACTGCTGCTAAGAAACGCGGAGAACCTATCGACCACGTTTTACTTCACGGGCCTCCTGGGCTCGGCAAGACCACTATGGCCAGCGTCATTGCTCACGAGATGGGTGCAAACATCCGCATTACGTCTGGGCCAGCTATCGAGAGGGCAGGGGATTTGGCGAGTTTGCTGACCAACCTGGAAGACGGCGACATACTGTTTATCGACGAAATACACCGACTGCACCGGAGTGTCGAGGAAGTTCTGTACTCGGCTATGGAGGACTTTAAGCTTGATATTATGATCGGCAAAGGCCCCAGCGCCAGAAGCCTAAGGCTTGACTTGCCCAAATTTACTATTATTGGCGCGACTACTCGCGCTGGAGCCTTGGCTGCGCCGCTGCGCGATCGCTTTGGCTTGCAGCATCGCCTAGAGTTTTATTCTAATGCTGAGATGTCGCAAATTATTATGCGTGCTGCCGCAATCTTGTCTGTAAAAATTGATCAAAAAGCAGCTGCTCATCTGGCAGATCGTTCCCGCTTGACGCCGAGGATAGCGAATAGGCTGCTAAAACGAGTCCGGGATTACGCAGACGTAAATGGTGACGGCATCATAGATCACCAGACAGCTGAACTGGCAATGGGTATGCTGGAGATTGATGCACTGGGGTTAGACCCGGCAGACCGCCACATATTGCTAACTATTATTGATAGCCACGGAGGCGGGCCAATTGGCGTAGAAACACTGGCTGCTCTGACTGGCGATGAACGTACTACGATTGAAGATTTCTTAGAACCATATCTTATGCAAATCGGGTTGTTAGAGCGCACACCGCGCGGCAGGAAGGCTACGACTAAAGCCTACGTACATCTCAACAGAACTATACCCGGAAGTTCTGGCCAGACAAAACTGGTATAATTGTCTATATGAACGAAGGCCAAGCCGATAAGAGTAATCCAGCCTCTGCAAAAGAATCCAAGCAGAGCCCAATTATGCCCGACGCAGAGAAGCAGAGAAGGCCTGTCTTTGACCCAACTGGCAGAGTAGAGCAGATTAATCCTAACGAGATCAAGATTGCTGACGTCCGCCGCCATCCCATAGGTCTGGTGTTTATATATGTCCAGACATTTGTTGCCCTAGCGCTTAGCCTGGGACTTATTTTCTACTTATTACCTGATATCCTTGAGACACTAAGCCTTGGCAACAGTGCGGCCAAAGCCGCCGCATACTTATTCGCCCTTGTCACTCTTGCCCTTGGGGGGATATTTGTCGTGCTGGCTACCAGGATTTACACAGCCAGCCAGCTAATTATTACCAACGATAATGTTACGCAGATCATGCAGGTTGGCCTGTTTCATCGGAAAGTATCAGAACTATCTATGGAGAATGTTGAGGACGTAACAGCTCATCAAAAAGGGATATTACAAACCGTTTTTAATTACGGACGGGTACATGTTGAGACAGCAGGCGAACAAAATAACTATGACTTTATATTTTGCCCTAATCCAAATGCCTATGCTAAAGCCATTCAGGATGCCCGCGTAGAATTCCTTAAACTGCACGGGGGCTAGTTTTGGGCAAAGTTTTAGTTATCCTGGAAGGGATTATCTCTCGCAGCCTTAAATAAGGATTGTACGCCAACATTCTGGTCCTCTAGCTGCTGTATCTTGTTGATAGTTGCCTGGTCGATCTTTGGACGGTTGCTCGCTTTGAGTTGCTGGGTTATTACTTCCTCATTAGGCTTGACGTTCACTAAGGAGCTAATCTGATACACCAGAAGGCCATAGATGAGCAGGACGCACATAATAAATATAAAGCTTGCATAGCGGTCAAGCTTGCTGCGAAAAGCTTTTAGAAGCACTGGTATTTGCTTGATGTCGAAGTTAATATTTTTCATGGTTTTACGTAGGCATTTAGAGTTAATACAAAACTAACGCCGCTTCCATTCTCTGTCGGGCTGACAGTGATTTTGTTCACGTGGGCAGTTCGGCGGTTGCCCTCAAGCCTTTCTAAAAATTCTAAAAACTTATAATACGGCACTGGCTCCTGATCTACCGGGCTTATAGTAATCTCCAGCGCAAATACACCTGGGATGCCAGGAACTGGAGTAACTTGAGTGATTGACGGTGCGGCGGGAGTTGCTGTTCCGCTCCCGGTAGTTGGTGCGGGGGTGGCTGATCGCTGTCCTAAGCTGGAGGCGGTGAAGGTAATAGCCTTAAGCTTAATGCCGCTGTCATTTGCTATTTTGGTCAGTTCGCGGACGGTTTTTGCCTGGTCTTTGTCCTGCGGTACCACGGCTTTTGCTACGGAGTCTAGCTCGGAGTATTTCTCGATGTCTTTCCTAGCTTGTATTAGAGCGACCTTCTGGTCTTCGACAACCTGGTTTTGGGCTTTCAGATCAGCCAGCTTGGCAGATTGTTTTTTGAAAAGAACGTTTCCGCCAACCGCTGAGCCAATGATTAGGACGCCCAGCAAGACAACCGTTCCGATCATCACAAAGAAAAAGCGTTTCGCGGTCATTGTTTTTTCTCCGTTGCCGCGGCCGGCGCACTAGATATATATACATAAGGATTATCTTTTGAGAAAAGAGCCCGCAGCTGCACCACGCACGGATATTTAGTGCCGGGACTCGGTGGGGAGCAGTTAATGCTCTCTATGTCGGCTTTTTCGAATATCTTGTTCTGGGGGTCCTGCAGGTTGACCTGCAGTTGGGTGGCGGCATCGATATCGGTTGCTAGCGCCCGAAGGGTGAGCCCGCCCTCTACTTTGTCTATTTGGAATTGCTGCAGGGTGGTATTAGCTGGCAGTGAAGAGCCAAGCTGGCGCAGGAGCTTAGAGAACAGTATCTCGCGAGATAAAACCTGTACCACAAGCTTAGTGTTTGCCGATATTTCAGCCAAACGCTTTTCTGTTTCTTCTGCTTTTTGAGTTTTCAGACTCTCTTTCTCTGTTTGCAGCAGAACCTCCTGGCTCTTTATGGTTTGGCGCATATAATATTGCCCGCCAATGACGATCAGACCAACCCCGGCAAGAGCGACGATAAGGGCCACTACCCACTTTCGAAGACGCGTATTGCGACGGCCATACATCAGATGCTGCTTGTATTCAGGCGGCAGGAGATTAATCATGCAAATAATTCCTTGGGTTCAATGAGCGATAGCCCAGCCGCAGTAACGTACATAGATTTTTCGGTACCTGTTGGCGGCTGCAATTTATGCCGCAGTTTTAGATTTTGCCACGGGTCGCACATGCGTACCGGTATGCGGAGCAGCCCTGTCATGTACTCGCTGAGCCCGGGCATATTAGAGCCGCCGCCCATAGTTATGATCTGCTCGATTTTTTTCTTTGATTCGGTGCGTTCCTCGTAATAGCGGATCATGCGACGCATCTCTTTAATTAATTGGTCAAGCTCCGGTTTAAGGGCCTCGATGATGTCGGCTTGTCGCTTGCTTTTGCTTATGCCGTATTTTGTCTTAATGACATGGGCTTCTTCCTTGCTGACACCCAGCTTTTTAGCAATTAACGACGTGTAGGTGTCGCCTCCGCCAGTGATAGTACTACTAACGATGCTAGTTTTGTCGCGTATGGTGATGTCGGCAGAGATTGAACCGAAGTCGATTATCGCGGCCGGGATATCGCTATACTCGTCTTGCTTGTCAAAGAGCCTACCTGCAGCATTAGTGCTTGTGTCGAAAGCAATCGGCTCCAGGCCTAAGAGCTGGCAAAGAGTAAAATAAGAATCAACAATTTTCTTGGGCACGGCTACAGCCAGCAGCTCAATATTCTTGTCAGTCCTCTCAATGACTTCGTAATCCATATACAAGTCGGCAGCAGCTATTGGGATGTACTGTTCAGCCTCTAGGTTAACCGCTTCCTCGATCTCTTCATCTCGGATGAGCGGCAAGTTCATTGCCCGGCTAAAGGTGTGGGTGGCAGGCAGAGTGAGTGCCACGCGCCGGGTATTTATCTCGCCAATGATATTTTTTTTGAACAACTCGAGGATTGCAGTGGCTACATGCTCATGATCAACGATGACCCCGTCTTTAATCGAACCTTCGTCATATGCACCAACTCCGTAGCCGAGCACGGTCCAATCCTTACCGTGATTCTCTAGCTGCATGACTTTGATGCTTGAGAAGCCAATGTCCAACCCAAATAGGGGCTTGTCTTTATAAAAATATGTACTGGTTTTATTCATGCTTGCCCGCCCGAAAGCATAAGGGAAATGCTTCTATCAAATATACCATATTTACTGGAGTGTGCGGTATCTCATTGCCCGCCAAGCAAGATCAATCGGTATTGAGTTTACGGGGAAGCTTGGATCGAGGTATAGGTCGAAAGGGCTGCCAGAGTTAGTAGAGATGTAGAGGTTTTTACCGGATAGTCCTCCTAGAGCTGGAGAGGTTGAGAACTTGGTTTTTTCCAAACACACGCCGTTTAACGCCAAAAAGTAGGCAGCAGGCGCAGAGGTGTTGGAGTTGTCTTTGCCAATATAGATTGATCCACCGATGGGACAGACACTGGTCTTAGATGCTGGGTCTGCGCCGTAAGTAACGAAGACAATCGGTCCGCTAGCGGCAGCTGTCTTTACGCTATCGAAGTTAATAGAGCCCTCAATGAATACGAATTTTATGCCGGCCGCTCCGGTATCTGGATTGTAGAAAGTAGGATTACAGGCAGCTGCACCGCATAAGTCGGCACGTACGTGTACATGGTCTCTAATATTGTATTGGTTGGAGCCAAGCGCTAAGTCGCCAGATGTACCGCAGCTGGCAGCTATGCTGCTGGCGCTGTCAGGGTAGTGAGTTTTCTTGGTATTGCCGGTGCTGGGTATATTTCTCGGTGAGGCGCCGCTAGTCCAGTCGCTGCACCCCCCAGGAGAGTTCTGATAAGTGCCATCCATAAACTGTGACCAAGGAATGAAGGTCGAACTTATCTTGCGTACGGTATTTTGGTTGGCAAAGACATTAAAATCAGCGTTGCTCGTGTTGCCAGGCGGGCTTATGCAATTGTTGAAGTTAGTGGTGATATTAGTTTTGGTCTGGAGCGGGTTCGTAAAGCTGCCAGGCTTGACTAAATTGCCCGTACCCCCGATAGAGCAGTTGCTTGCTCCCGTATTTTTGTCTGCCACGGTGATATTCTCGGCGATCAGGTTCGTGGTGTTCTTGTTCATATGTATGTAGCCATTTACATATATATCCTTGCCCGATATATTTTTGACACCACTATCGATGTTGATAATGTTGCGGCTCAACATGCTTGAGGAAGTGCTCCCGGAAGTTCGCTGCGCAACAATTTCGATCCGCTGGCTGTAGCGGGCGGGTGCCGCGGTTTTAGGGGCGTATACTTTTCCTGTTGCCGTGATGATCCGTTCTTTTGCGTCGGCGCCGTTAGCTACCACGACGGAGTAGGTTGATTTGTACAGGCTATTCTCGAGCACAGTAACTTCCCCGCCGCTGCCTGTGTAGCTTTCGCTTACGTTGTTGAGATTAGCTATCGCGGCGTCAACCCCTGACTCAGCAGCGTACTGCGACTGTAGCGTAAGTATGCGTCCCCTAGCTCTTGTTACGTTGGCATTAGCTAGCACGATCAGGCTAAACACGATAGTGGTGAGAAACACGATAACTAGTAGAATCGATACAAGTATTGAACCTTGCTGAGAGCTGGTCTTTCGAGGTAAAGAGGGTGTGTGTAGCATCTTCATGATAATAATTTCCTATGTGTTCCTAAGCGCGATGCGGATTACGGTACGATTCTGGGTGGCATCTGTTTTTTGAAAGACTGGTTTTTTGGCAAGGTCTAAGGTGAACTCTGCTACTTCTACACTAGGGTAGTCGGGACCGATGTACTCATTGTTTATTGGATCGAATATGGAGGTCCAGTCGACGGGGTTGCCTGAGCGCGAGAAGTAACCAAGCGTAAGCGCGGCAAGGTCAGAGGCGACGACTTTGTCGGCGGGGCAACTTGCTGACGCTATGTCTGGAGGACAACTAGTGAGGGCTTTATTATTTGTAGCACCTGGGTTAGCTATGGTGCGTACTAGCAGCTGTTTGGTCGGGTTGTTTAGGTATAGCACATATTCGTCCTCGTATGGCTGGGTGCCGTTCATTATGTGTGCTCCGGAAGGGTCAACGCTAAAGCGTTTGTAGTACAAAACAGGTGTGGTACCTGTTCCGCCAGTGTTAAAGGTGGTTGGCACGGCATGTATTGGAACCCAGTATTCGTCCCCGGCAATCATAGGATCTGGATTTTCAGCGTTGGGATCAGGAAGCCCGTTCTGGGTTATAAGGCCAGAAGCGGTGCTGATGTGATCTCGCAGGAAGTCTTGGGCATCAAGCCGAGTCACCAGCGTGTCTAAGTCTTCTTGGAGCAAGTAGCCGTACCGCCAATAGCTCATACCAAAATACATGATGAGGCCGGTAAACAGGGCGGTTAAACCGAGTACGACCACGACTTCCGGCAAAGTGAACCCTTTTTGATCCAGCCGCCTGCGCTTCACAGTTGCCCAATGCCATTTCTAGTAATTAGCATTCTAAGCTGCAAGGGCTTAGCCGCTGAGCCGTCGGGATAACCCACCTGGATGTCGACCACCTTGGAGTCCGGGATAGTACTTAGCGGATCGGCAGAAGGCAGTCCGCTAGTATCCGTTACCGTTAGTGTCGGCGTGTAAGTTATTTTATTGCCGCTTCCTCCTTCGGCTAGTACCACGTTATTCGGGTAGCAGTTCGACGTGGTGCTGAGCGACGTGAACTCCAAAGCCCTGTCAAGTTCTGGGCAGGCGCTGAGTACCGCATACATTTCGTTAAGTTGTTTTGAGACAGTGTAATTGCGCCTCACTGCATCGTAGGAATTTGATATCCCGATGACAACGATAGGGAATATGAGGCAAGCTATAACAACTTCAACAGCCGTAAAGCCACGGCTATCAAGGACCGGTCCAGCAAGACGCCTGATATATTTCATGAGTATATTCTAATTATAACCATGAACACTATAAAAGCTAAGCCCCAGCTGGTATGGCCGGGGCTTAGCTTGTTTATTTTGTAGACGCTACTAGCCTGAGAACTCTTAGTTTAGGCTAGTCTTTGTGAACGTACCGCCTGATTCTTTTGTCGCGGTCAAGGTGTATGCCGTGCAATCTGGAGGAGTTGCAGTGGTGTCATCATTGTCACAGCCAGAGGGTGTCTCAACATATGAGTAGACATTTGCTGCTGCTCCGCTGGCAACGTTGTTGTCAGCACCTTTTGGATCCTTGAGAGCTTCTAGGTCAAGACCCTTTAGCTGGGCCTGTACAAAAGTATCGTCGTCCAGGTTAGCGTTGGTAGGGTAGCGGCCATTTTGGGCGTAATATGCCTCAATCTGCCCATGAAGTGCCTTAATATCTGTTTCTCGCTCTGTGTCTCGAGCTTTCTTTTGGATACCGCTAAATGTTGTGACAACCAAAGCTGCTAGAATGCCGATTACGACAATCACAATCAATAGTTCTACAATTGTAAAACCACTTTCCTTACGTTTTAGTGAGATCATTAGGACCCACCCTCCTTCTTTCTATAGTTTAATTTTTTCACGTTTTGACCTTATTGCCTGATCCTTACTGGAAAAGAAGATAAGCATCTGGCACTGATTATTAAGCATAAGCGGGCTGCGGGTCAAGTATTTTTTGGACGGACGACCCTAGTTGTCGGCGCTGACGTTCTGGCTAAGCGAGGCAATCGGCCCCATAACACTGGCGGCGATCAGTCCTACCATGCCGCCAAGCACGATGATCATAGCGGGCTCAATAAGGGAGCTAATGCCGTCAATGACCGCGTCGACTTCTTCTTCATAAAAATCTGCAACCTTCAGGAGAATGGTGTCAATCTGTCCTGTTTCCTCGCCAACTGCCAGCATTTGGCTTACGATACCTGGAAAGTGTTGGCTTGTTGCCAGGGGTTCTGATAGCTGTTTACCGTTTTTTACTGCTTTGGCGGCCTCCTGGAGCTCTTTTTCTATGACTTTGTTGCCAATAGCTGCACCAGTTACCTCCAAAGCATCTAGTACCCCCACGCCAGCAGACATGAGCGAAGCGAAAGTACGCGAGAACCGGGCGATTGCGACTTTAGTAATAATATCCTTCACCACTGGTATTTTAAGAAGCAAGCTATGAAATTTATATTTGCCGGCAGGCGTCTTTATGTATCTGCGAAGAAGAATGAAACCAATGAACATTAGCGCCAACAAAAGAACAAGGTTGGGAAGCTTATTAAAGGGGAAGAGTGACCCAAGTCCGGGAATTGCCCCTGTGATGGTTGGGTGTATCAGGAAATCGCTGACATTAAGCATGGCTTGGGTGTACACGGGTAGTTCCGCATCTGGACCGCCGAGGTCTTTGATGATTTTTCCAAGCTTTGGTATAACGGTGGTCATAATGCCAAAAAAAGCCAGCACTGTAATACCCAAGATAACCGTAGGGTAGGCAGAGGCACTTTTTATTTTTTTGCGCATAGTGGCGTCTTTTTCTACCTGGGTTGCTAGTCGTTTGAGTATCTCGTCCAAGATTCCGCCTGCTTCTCCGGCGCGCACCATATTGACATATATATCGCTGAATACAGTGGGGTGCTTGCCGAAGGCCTCGCCAAGCGACATGCCGCCCTCAATATCTTTCGAAATGACGCCAATAACACCGTTAAAGTATTTATTAGTGGTTTGGTCTTGCAGTGTCGAAAGAGATCTGGTTAGGGGTACGCCGGCCGATATCATAGTAGATAGCTGCCGAGTAAAAATAACAAGATCCTTTTGTTTGACTTTGCCCTTCTTCTTTTTGTCTTTCCCGGAAGACTCCCGGATGACAAGCGGATGCATGCCCTGCCTACCCAGATTTTCCATGGCAGTATGCTTGTCCATAGCCTCGATAGAGCCGTTGAATGTTTTTCCTTCTTTGGTGGCAGTGTAGGTAAATTTTGGCATAGTTTTTTTGGTTACTTCTCTGAGGTTACCCTAAGAATCTCCTCAATGCTAGTTTGGCCTCGGAGAGCTTTTATGAATCCATCGAGCTGCATAGTAACCATACCCTCGGAGACGGCCAGGTCTTGTATCTGGTCGCTTGTGCCGCTGCCGACGATTAGCTTTTGAATGCCGCCCGAGTTGTCCAGGACTTCATAGATGCCGACCCGTCCCTTGTAGCCGGTATGTCCGCAGGCCTCGCAGCCATCCTTGTGTGCCCGCCATAGCCGGCTTATTTTTGTTGGGTCTGTCGAGAGGGTAGCAGTTGACTGTTTGTTGATCTTGCTGGTGTTGCTCTTGCCAATTCCGCCGTCCAGAGCCTGCTTTTCTAGCTCGTGGATGTGCTTAATCTGCTCGGCTTCCCCGACATTGAATACTTCCGCGATCTCGTCTAGGGCGACTTTGTCTGGCTCAAACGACTCGCGACAATCAACACAGAGTCTTCGCACCAGCCGCTGCCCCACAATGGCGCGTACAGTACTGGCTATCAGAAACGGCTCAATGCCCATATCGAGCAGGCGCGGCAAGCAGGTAGCGGCGTTGTTGGTATGAAGCGTGGCAAAGACAAGGTGGCCAGTTAGGGCGGCCTGTACGCCCAGCCCTGCTGTCTCGCTGTCGCGAATCTCACCTACCATGATGATGTTGGGGTCTTGCCGCAGAAGAGCTCTGAGTCCTGCAGCAAACGTCATGCCGGCCTTAGGATTGACTTGTGTTTGGTTGGCCCCCGGTATTTTGTATTCGACTGGATCTTCGATGGTCGATATGTTAACCGAAGGGCGATTGAGCAATGTGATAGTACTAAAGAGGCTGGTGGACTTGCCAGAGCCTGTAGGGCCTGTGACCAAAATCATGCCGTGAGGTTGGATGATGGCGTTATTGATATTCTTGAGTCCAGTACCCCAGTACCCAAGTTCTTCCAAGCTTGCTGGTTTGCTGGATTCGTTAAGGATACGCATGGCTACTTTTTCACCTTCGGTGATAGGCAGAGTGGATACCCGCAGGGCATACACGCCGCTGCCAACCTGGATTTTGAAACGCCCGTCTTGGGGCGCACGTCGCTCATCAATCTTGAGGTTGCTCAGTATTTTGATACGACTAACAAGTGCTCCGTGTATTTTCTTGGGTAGCTTATTGGCTTCTTTCAAGATGCCGTCTACCCGGTAGCGTACAACCACATGGCCGTCGCGCGGCTCAATATGTATGTCGCTGGCTCCGGACTTAATGGCGTATTCGATAATTAAATTCACTGTCTGGGCAATAGGTGAATCCTCGGCTATGTCTTCTTCAGTGACGTCTTCCTCGGTATCTTCCGAGGCGCTGTCTTCGCCGGTAAGCACCTTAGTAAGTTCGCTGGTAACATTGCCGCGGTATTGGTCTAGCACGGCGGCGATGTTTGACTCGCAGGCCACGTGGACTTTTATGTCGGTACCGAGCTGTTTCTGTAAAAAGTTGAGTGCCTGGATGTCGTCGGGGTCTTCCATGGCTAGCAGTTTGGAGCCGTCCTCCTCTACGCCGAACAGGACAACCTTGTACTGGTGGGCTATCCTCTCCGGAATGAGCCGCAGAACCTCGCGCTGGACTTCCTTGGCATTTAGCTCAATAAAGGGTACGTCTATCTCTTTGGCGTAGAGCTTGGTCAGCTCTTTTTCGTTTACAATACCGTTTCTCACTACAATATCTTGCAGTGGTTTCTTTTCGGTTTTTTCTTGTTCGCGGAGGCCCGTTAACTGTTCTTCATTAACTTTTCCTGCGTCACGCAGCAATTGCTCCACCAAGCTATCAGATATACGCATTGTCTTGATCATTATACAAGAAAAAGCGTAAGAAATATCCATCAATCTATATAGCTGGTAACTCTGGTATACTTTTAGGTATCAACCGGGTGGCACTAATGATGGAGGGTACATGGCTGACAAATCTGCAGATAAAAAGACAACCGAGAAGACCGCCGCTGAAACTGAAGGTAGATCCAAAGCACTGGGCTTAGCGCTCGAGACTATCGAAAAGCAATTTGGCAAAGGCTCGATCATGAAGCTTGGTGATGCGCATAAAACTGCTGTGGAGACCGTGTCTACTGGTAGCTTGAGTCTCGATATTGCTCTGGGCGGCGGCATACCTAAAGGACGCATCATCGAAATTTATGGGCCTGAGAGCTCTGGTAAAACCACGCTTACCTTGCACGCCATAGCCGAAATGCAGAAAACTGGCGGCACGGCGGCATTTATTGATGCCGAACACGCCTTAGACCCTTCATATGCCCAGCGGCTAGGTGTCGATACCGCAAACTTGCTGATCTCTCAGCCTGATAATGGCGAACAGGCATTGGAGATCGCCGAGACGCTGGTACGTAGCAACGCAGTTGATTTAGTAGTTATCGACTCCGTTGCGGCACTCGTGCCACGGGCTGAAATCGAAGGCGACATGGGTGATAGCCACATGGGACTGCAAGCTCGCTTAATGAGTCAGGCACTGCGTAAACTCACTGGCGTGATCAGCCGCTCCAACACCACTGTTATATTCATCAACCAAATTCGTATGAAAATTGGCGTTATGTTTGGCAATCCGGAAACGACTACCGGCGGTAATGCGCTCAAATTCTATGCCAGCGTGCGTATGGACATCCGCCGAATATCGCAAATCAAACAGGGTGACGAGATCATCGGCAATCGCACCCGTGTTAAGGTAGTAAAAAACAAGATAGCCCCGCCGTTTAGGCAAGCAGAATTCGACATCATGTACAACAAGGGTATTAGCAGGTCGGGCGACATATTAGACTTAGCCGTGGAAAAAGGCATCGTAGAAAAATCTGGCGCTTGGTTTGCATACAACGATGCCAAGATTAGCCAAGGCCGAGAAGCCGGCAAAGAGTACCTGGAAGCTAACCCCAAAATCATGGAAGAAATAGCCAAAAAAGTTACAGCCGCTGTCTTAGCGGAAACCTGAGCCATAAGGATTACTCCAAAGTGACAGCAGCAAACCACATGCTCGCAGGTGCGGTGATCGCTCTTAGTGTCAAAGAGCCAGTTCTAGCAGTTAGCTTGGCCTATCTATCTCATTTTGCGCTTGATGCCTTGCCGCATTTTGGACTGCATACTGCCAAAAATGTATTTGAGCGCAACGAACAAAAAAGTTTCCAACTGTATACAGCAACCGGTATTGCGCTGGCAATGCTCGTGACGCCTTTACTATTTGTTTGGCTTAACGGGGCGGTATCCTTGTGGCTGCTGGGGGCCTGTTTGCTCGCCGCTTTGCTGCCAGATGTGGTGTGGGTGTGGCGGTTTGCGCAGGAGATTATCACAAAGAAAGAGAAGCCCCGCGGCTGGCTCTCAGAACTGCACGTCCGCATTCAAAAACTAGATTATCCGTGGGGCGCGGCAGTTGAAGTTTTATGGTTTCCTGGCATGCTGTACCTCATATCGGTTCAGCTATGAAAATCACTAAGATTACTCAGCAAGTTAAATCCAGGGGGCGATACTCGATTTTCGTGGACGAAAAGTTCGCCTTTGGCATGAGTGAGCTGGGAGTTATCAATAGCGGTATACGGGCGGGCCAGGAACTAACAGAAGATGATATTGAAAAACTGCGAGGCGAAGCCAAGTTAGACAAGATCTACGGTCGCTTGCTGGATCTAATAATGCGCCGGCCTCGTAGCCGCTGGGAAATCGAAGATTACTTGCGGCGCAAGGGGCATGAGCCAGATTCCACTGAGGCGCTTATTGCAAAACTCAGCAGCAAGGGTTTTATTAATGATGAAGATTTTGCCCGCCGTTGGGTAGAGAGCCGACGGCTGCTCAAGTCTATTAGCAAGCTCAAACTGATTACAGAGCTCAAACAAAAACGTATCTCAGACGACATTATTCGTGCGGTTCTGGAAGCAGACCATTCAGACGAGGTAGATATTATACGAACGGAAATTGCAAAAAAACGCCGCCAACCAAGGTACGCAGACAATCAAA
>Ga0315912_10000272_pt1 | contig 106652 bp, 58 predicted proteins | sample VfabasoilMG_FD_204469 | JGI IMG/M metagenome (GOLD analysis project Ga0315912, IMG submission 204469) | Garden soil microbial communities collected in Santa Monica, California, United States - V. faba soil | ecosystem: Environmental > Terrestrial > Soil > Garden | place: USA: California... | reverse complement strand
ACGCTGGCCACATCCAGCGTGTCCGTCGTCTCGAACTTCTGCGCCTCGCCCCAGCCCGCCGACCCCAGCGCCACAAACGTCACCACCCCGTTGTCGCCCAGCACGATGTGATCGCCCGCCCCCAGCGTCACCTGGTCGTACCCGTCGCCACCCAGCACCAGCTTCTCGCCGTCGCCCGTCGTGATCTGGTCGTCCCCGCCCAGGCCCGTGATCGTGCTCGCCGCATCCGTCGACACCAGCGACTTCGTGCCGACCTGCGCGAATTTCTCGCCCCGCACATCCATCCACACGTAGCCGTTGTCGCCCAGGATCGTGTCCCTGCCATCGAGCCCGGTCGTGCCGGTGTCGGTCCTGATCACGTCCCCGCGCATCCCGCCCAGGACCACGTTGTTGCCATCGCCCAGCGTGATCGTGTCCACCCCGCCCGTAGCCTGCACGGTGTCCGTCGTCTCGTACTTCCACACCTTGCCCGCATCCGGGTTCGCCGCACCCGTGCCCAGGAGCATCGGCACGAACTCCACCGCGCCGTTGTCCCCGATCACGATGTGATCGCTCGGGTTCGCGCTCAGGTCTCCCAGCTTGATCGTGTCCCCGCCATCGCCCCCCAGCACGATCTTCTCGCCATCACCGCCCGTGATCGTGTCCGCCCCGCCCAGGTCCTGCGTCCCGCCCCCGGCCGATGCCAGCGACTTGGTCGTGATCTGCGCGAAGTTGTTCCCCTCGACGTCCATCTCCACGATGCCGCTGTCGCCCAGCACCACGTCCACGCCGCCCGCCGTGTTGCTCTGCAGGCTGATCAGGTCCGCACCCATGCCGCCCAGGATCGTGTTGTTGCCGTTGCCGGTCACCGTGATCGTGTCGTGATCCCCCGTGCCCCCCACGCTGGCCACATCCAGCGTGTCCGTCGTCTCGAACTTCTGCGCCTCGCCCGCCCCGACGCTCGGATTGCCCAGGCCATCGAGCTTCGGCACGTAGGTCACTATCCCGTTGTCCCCGAGCACGGTGTGGTCGCCCGCACCCAGCGTTATCTGGTCGTAGCCATCGCCTCCCAGCACGATCTTCGTGTTGGTCAGGCCGGTAACGATGTCGTCGCCGCCCAGCCCCGTGATCGTGCTCGAGGCGTCGGTCGATACCAGCGATTTCGTGCCGATCTGCGCGAATTTGTTGCCGTCGACGTCCATCTGCACGAACCCGTTGTCGCCCAGGATCGTGTCGATGCCGTTCAGCACGCTGATCGTGTCGCCGCCCATGCCGCCGAGGACGACGTTGTCGCCTTCGCCGGCGATGATCATGTCGTTGCCGCCGGTGAAGGCGACGGTGTCGGTGGTCTCGAACCGGGTCACTGCCCCGCTCGTGTTGAATGTCAGCTGGCCGTTGTCGCCGACGAAGATGTCGTTGCCCAGGCCGCCACGGATGTAGTCGCCGGCGTAGCCCGCCGCCGCCGGATTGGCGAGCGCGCCGCCGCCGTTGGCGCCGCCGAAGACGATGTTCGCGCCTTCGCCCGCGTCGATGTAGTCATTGGCGCCGACGCCCAGGTCCACCGAGCGGATCGTGCCGATGAGATGCGCCAGGCCGTCAGTCGTGTCGTTCAGTCCGCCCCAGCCCAGCACCTGGACGACGTTGCCGGCTCCATCGGTGTACTCGATGCGGCCGCGGTCGCCGAAGATGATGTCGTTGTTGCTGCCACCGAGGATCTCGTCCCTGCCCTGGCCGCCGAAGATCACCAGCGGCAGCGAGGACGCGGAAGCGTTCACCTTGTCGTCGTCCGTGACTGGCGTGCCCAGATAGTCGTGATCGAACGGCCCCTGCGTATTGAGCACGAAGAACTCGTCCGCAAGCGAATCGAGGCTGACCGTGATGTCGTCGTTGCCGAGGCCCGTGTTCAGCGTGGTGACGGTGCGAACGCCCAGCCCGCCGACCAGCGGGCCCGTATCCTTGCGCGTGCTGAGGACCGCGACATTGTCGGCGCCGTACCCGCTCCAGATCGTGATGCCGCCGGAGAACGTGCCGCCGAACCCGTCCAGATCCAGGCCGGTGGTCGCGTAGGTGATGTCCGCCGTCGCCAGGCCGTGGATCCGGTCCTTGCTGATCTCCACCCTGTTGGCGAGGGTGCCATCCCCGATCCTCGAGCCGACGTCGCTCACCATCAGGGTGTTGATTTCGGTGCCCGCGTCGATGTTCAGCGTGCCGTTGACCTGGTCGAGCGTGCCCTTCATCGCGGTGGTGCCGATGACCGCGCCGCCCGCGTCCGTCACCACGTAACTGTAGGCGCCGGCGGCAAGGCGCCGGCTCAGCTCGTCCATGCCGTCCCAGGCGACATTCTGGGTGCCGGCAGCCTGCGCGCCCGCGTCGATGGTGCGCACCAGGGCGCCCGACGCATCGTAGATGTTGACGAGCGCCTGGCCCGCGGGCGCCGACAATTCGTAGGTCAGGACCGGCGCATGGCCGCCTTCGCCCCTGAACTCGAACACGTTGCCGGTGAGGAAGCCCGTTGCGCCGGTGACGCCGTTGACGCTCGCGGCGGAGGAGACGTAGATCTGGTCGCGGCCGGCGGCGGTATTCAGGTTGGTGACCGCGCTGGTGCCCTGGACGTTGAAGATGTCGTCTCCCGAGCCCAGCGTGATGTTCAGCGTGCCGACGCCGTAGTAGTTGATGCCACTGGTACGCGTGGCGACCTCGATGCTGCCGCCCGCGGCATTGAACGCGGCGTTGCCGGCGGTGGCGACGATCGCCTTGTCGCGGTGCTCGCCCTGGAACGAGATCGTGTAGACGTTGCCGACCTTGGTGACGGCGACGTTGTTCGTGTACGGCCTCGAGTTGTCGTTGCGCGGATTGAACGGGTCCAGGATCGAGCCGTTCGGATTCAGGATCGGATCGAGCGCGGTGCGCACCGCCTCCGCCGACGCACCGACGGCGATGGCGCCCGTGGTCTGCGTGGTGCTGCCGCCGGCGCCGGGAACGTTGACCGTGATCGTGAACGTGCCCGTGCTGCCGTTGACGGTAACGGTCTGGACATTGCCAAGGCCCGGCGTGGTCGTGCCGTTGCGCGCGGTCGCGACCACGACCTCGACCGACTCGTTGTCGTTCGCGTCGAGGTCGGTGGCGCTGCGCGTCTCCGCCCAGACCAGTTCCGGAACATCCTTGCCGGCCATGGAGCGGACAAAGGTCACGGCGTAGGTGATGGCATGTGCCTTCGTGTCGCCCGCGGGAATCTCGCGGCTGAGTTCGGTGACCATCAGGTCCTGCGTGTTGTACAGGAGCTTCAGCTTGGCTTCGACCTCCGCCAGCGCGGCCGCGGCACCGGCGCTCGTGGCGTCGTAGGTGATCTGCTGGGTCGGGCCATACGGCGGGACGCCCGGGTACACCAACGGATCGAGGCCGAGCAGGAAGGTGCCCGATTTCGCCTGCACGCGGAAAGTCTGGACCTCCTGCACCTGCGGCATGTCGAGGCCGGTGAGGCTGTTCGCCGTCAGCGTGCCGACATTGGCATTGGTATCGCCGGCGTCGTTGACGTTCACCACGTCGCCCGCGTCGCCGCCGGCATCAATGCTGAGCAGGCCGGTGATCTGGTCGACGAGGTCCAGCGCGCTGCCGACGTTCACCACGTCCGCGCCCGCGCCCATGTCGAGCGTGGCATGGCCGGAGATGGTCTTGACGTTGAAGGTGTCGTCGCCGTCGCCGCCCGAGACGCTCACCGAGCCCAGGTGCGTCGACTCGATGGTCAGCGTGTCGTTGCCCTTGCCGAGCATCAGGTTGACCTGCTCCAGGCCATGGAAGGTGATGCCGCCATTGAGCTGCTTGCCGGTGATCACGGTATCCCCGCCCATGCCGAAGCCGTATAGCCGGCTGTCGGTAAGGGTGCCCGTGTCGTCCGATACGCTACTGCGGTTGAAAGCGTTGAGCACGTCGACCTGGTCAGCCTCGTCCACCAGGAAGTTGCGATTCACCGGGGTGATGAAGTAGCCCTTGTCCGCCACCGGTGCGTGCGCCGTGTCGGCGGGCCAATCGGTGGTGAAGGTCGCCGTTTCGTACTTGATGTCGGCGTGGAAGTTCGTCACCAGGTCGATTTCGGCCGCGAGCCCCCTCGCAATGTCCGTGAGGGTTTCGTCGTCCGACTGGACTTCGTACTCGAAATCCATCGCCGACTGGCCGGAGCGCTGCAGCGTGACCTTCCAGACCTGGCCTGCCTGGATGTCGAAGCCGTCCGCCATCTTGAGCCGGATCTGCGCCAGCGACCAATCCACGCCCGCGTTGTCTTCAGGCACGCCGGTGAGCAGCCCCGTACCGTCGTTCATCTTCGCGGTGAAGCCGGCGCCGTCGGTACGCGAGATCTTCAGCAGCTTGCCGGCAACTTCCACGCCGTACCCGGCGCCCGCCTGCTCCGCCAGGCGCTGCGCCACCATGTTCAGCGTCAGCGGGTCCGGATCCGGCACCGGATCCCCGCTCTGCCAGCCCGCCGGCAGCGTCGTACTGCCCGCGGTGTAGCTGAGCAGCTTGATCGCGCCCCCGGTGTCGAGCGCCACCTCCCAATCGGAGTCCTTCAGCACTAGCCCCGTGAGCACGAGGTCGACGGAGGTGTATCTGGTGTCTGCGTCGCCGCGGCCATATACCTCGATCGAGCCGCCCGGCGGCAGGTCCGCGGAAACGACCTGGACGGTTGCCGTGCCCTGCTCGGCCTTGACCGCGACGGTGTCACCCCGCAGCCCGCCCAGCGCCAGGTCCATCGCCGTGCCGACGCCCGGGGCGTTGATCACGGTGATCTGGTACGGGTAATCGTTCATGCGCGGATCGAGGCCGGGCATTTCGCCGCGCTGCGCATCGACGTGCGTGATGTGCGTATCGAGCAGCGTACCGACCACGATGGGCACGCCGTCGATATCGATGGTGGTGGTGCCGAAATCCGTCAGCGTGCTGTTCGGCAGTACCCAGTTGGTCTCGCCCGCCGCCATGAAAGGCGCGTTCAGGGCGTTGGCGTCGGCGTACTGCGAACCGCCGTCGATGATGAGCGGGCCGCGGATATTGTTGATGCGCTCGTCCATCGCCGGGAACACCTTGATGTCGTGCCCGTCGAGGACATGGTCATCCAGCGCAGTCACCAGCACGCGCTGGTGCTTGTTCCAGGCGTTGTCGGCGCCGGCGTCGGCCGCGAAGACGAGTTGCGCGGTTACCTTGCCGCCTGCGGCCTGGCCCGGCAGCGTCACGGCAGGCGTGCCCGAGGACCGGATGCTGTAGGCCGCCGTGACGGAAGGCGTATCCGTGGCGTTGGCCGCCGAAATCGACAGCACCAGGCCAGTCAGCGTGGTGCGGTAGGTGGTATTGGCGCGGATCTGGTTGAACAGGTCGATCGCGATGGTGGACAGGTCGTCGCCGTACTCGACGTCGTAGAAGTAGTCGGTGCCATTGAGCGTCACCGTCCAGCGCTCGAGTTGCGCGGGCTGGCCGACGAGGCCGACTTCGACCTTGGTTGCCGCGAGCTGGGCGATCGTGACACTGCCGGCGGAGTACGGCAGCACCGACAAACCGGCGGTGAACGACGCCTGGTCGCCCGCGTAGCGGCTGATCGTGAATTTGCTGCCGTCGGTCGCGTCGATCGCAAACGTGTAGCCCGCGCCGGCGCCAACCGCGGCCTTCAGGCCGAGCACCACGGTCTCGAGGGAGGTATCGGTGGCCGCGAAATCGTAGTTCGTGCCGTTCAGCGTGAGGCGCCAGGTCTCTCCCACGACCACCGTGCCGCTGAGCTCGATCTTCGCCTGCGGCGTGGCGACGCTGACCTGCACCGCCTCGTGCTGGCCGTAGTTGTCCTTGGCCGAGAACGCCTTGTCCGCGTTGTAGGTCAGCGTGACCTGCGGCACCACGTCGACCGTAACATCGTCGTCAGGCTCGCCGGTCAGCACCACCTGGAAGGTGTCGGAGTTCGAGGCATAGCCCGGGAACTCGGTGCGAATGTCGTACTGGACGTCGAACTTGTCGCCGGCCGCGAGCGTGACATCGCTCGCCAGCGTATACAGGTTGGTGCGCGGGTCGTAGGCAAGGATGCTGGCGGTCTGGCCCCGCTGGGTGCCGGTGGTGAGCGTGATCTGCTTGCCGACCAGGCTGATCGCTTCGCGGTTGACGTCGTGGCGCTGCAGCGAGATGTTGAGGTCGTAGGCGACCCCGGTGGCGATGCCGACGTAACCGTCGTCCTCGTGCGGATTGGGCTGCAGGTAGGTGCGATACGCGCGCACCTCGACCGTATAGGTGTCGGCCTTGGCCAGGCTGTAACTGTTGAGCGGATCGGTGGCGAGCGTGCTGCCGGCGTCGGGCAGCGGCGCACCCGGATCGGCCGGCAGGCTGGCCACCACGTTGCCCAGCGAATCGCGCAGGACCAGCTCGAGCCGCTCGACGTAAGCATAGCGCTCGGTGAAGGGCTGGGGAGTGGTGGTCGGATTGCCGTTGTCGTCGAAGTAGCGCTCGCCCGGATATTCCGACACGCCATAGACAAGCCGGCCATGGTCGATGTCCAGCACTGCCATCACCGTGCCGCCGCCCTGCGACACGTCCTGCGTGAAGGCGGTAAACCAGGCGCCGGCCTTGACCTTCACGTTCAGGCTGTGACCGACCACGGCGCCGCCATCGTTCACCACGAACAGGCCGCTGTCGCGGATGGCTACGCCCAGTGCCGCCGCGATGGTGTTGATGTTGTCGCCCTCGTCCACCGTGTAGCTGAATTCGAGGCCGTTCAGCCGTACCGTCCAGGTATCGCCCGGGGAGACCTGGCCTTTCAGCGTGAAGTCGAGGCTGGTAAGTCGATCGGTGGCGGCGATGCCCTCCGTGGCCTCGGGGTCCGGGTCGTCGAGGCCGCGGATGTGGACCAGCGAGTCGAAACTGACGAAGTCGCCGTCATTGGCCGCGATCGTGATGGTGTTGCCGCTGGCGCTGGCCGTGTAGCCGCTCGCCCCTCCCGGCAGCGCCGTATCCAGCGCAGCCGCCACGCTGGCGGTATCGCCGGTCGCATCGTAGGCATTCAGGCGCGCCGTGCCGTCGATCGACACGGTCCAGTTGTCGCCCGCCACCGAGCCGTTTTCCAGCGTGAGGTCCTGGGTCCAGCCCAGCTTTGCGTCGCCGCCCAGGACGAGCGAAGCGAGCGACGCGGCCGGCGTAATGCTGCGGCTGACGGTGAACGCCGTCTGCGAGCCCTCGCGGACGATGTTGATGACGTAAGCGCCGGTGGCGCCGACCTGCTGCGCCGTCGCTGCGTATACGCCGCTCGCGTCGATCAGCGCGGCAAGTTTTTCCGCCACCTTCTGCGCGGTGAGCGCATCGGCGTCGATACCGGCGGTGTAGCTGAAGGTGGTCGCGGCGCCGTCGTTCAGCGTGATGCTCCAGGTCTCGCGGGCGGCGATGGTGCCGCCGATCTCCACCGACTCGGTCCAGCCGCTCGCGTCGACGGCGGACGCAGACGACGCGGTGCTGATCTCGAACGAAGTGCTGTCGCTCTGCCGCACCACCGTCAGCGTGTTGTTCGCCGTCGCCAGGGCGACGTAGCTGCCGCTGGCGTCGATCACTTCGGCCAGCTTCTCGGCGACCTTGGCCAGCGTCGTTTCCGCCGCAGTCGCGATGTAGCTGAAGTACGTCGGGCTTGAATCGCCGCTGGCGAGCAGCGAGACCGTGTAGACCTGGCCTGTGGCGACGCTGCCGGTGGTCTCAACGGTCTCGGAATAGGCGGCCGCGGTGCCGAGGCCGGCTGTGCTCGAGGCGTTCGTCACGTAAGCCTCGAATGCGGTGCTGTCCGTCTTGCGCAGGATGGTGAGCGTGCCGTTGCCCGAGTCGGCGGCGACATAGTCCGCCAGTCCGTTCACCTTTCCGGCCAGGCCGGCGACGATCTCGGCCAGGGTATCGGTGGCGGTCGCGGTGTAGCTCGCGTAGGCGTAGTTGCTGCCTTCCTTGAGCGCGACGCTCCAGGTCTTGTCGGTATTGCTGCCCGACGCGCCGGCGCCGGTGATCTGGACGGTCTCCGCCTGGGCATCGATGCCGGTAAAGGTGAAGCCGGCGACCGGGGCGGCCACCGAGACGTTGAACGCGGTGCTCGTGTCGCTGCGCAGGAGCGTGACCGTGTTGTTGCCGGTCGCCACCGCGCGGTAGCCGCTCGTCGAGGTGGTGAGGTTGATCGCCGCCGCCAGGCCGTCGGCGATGTCGCCCAGGCCGGTGTCGCTCGTCTTTTCGGCGTAGGCGAAGCTGGCGTACGTGGGCGCCGTGGTATCGGTCGCCACCGCCCAGGTCTTGCCCACGGTACTGCCCGCCGGACCGCTGAGGACCACGGTCTCGGCCCAGGCCGCGGCGTCGGCAAAGGTCGCCGTCGGCGTCGCGATCACCGTCGTGCCGGCGCCGAACGTGGCATTGGCGCTCGTCCGTACCAGGGAAATCGTCGAGATTCCCGAGAAAGTGGCCACGCTCGCGCGGTAGGGGCTGCCGAGCGCCGAATTGAGGCCGTTCACCACGTTGACGAGCGTGTCCGTGGATGTGCCGGTGTAGCTTACGTAGTCGGTGCCGCCCGAACCATTCGGCAGGGCGAGGGTGAAGACCCGGCCGGAAACCGTACCCGTCGCTTCCAGATGCAGCGTGGTATTGGCCGCGGCTGCCGCAATCGTGCCGGTGGTGTCGTTGGTGGTGGTCGCGCCCAGCGTCAGGGCCGAGCGGTCGGTGGTGAAGATGTGCAGCGTGCCCTGGGCATCGGCAACCGCCGAGAGCGCCCCGCTGCTGGTCGTGTTGATCTTGGTGGCGAGCGCGCCGGCGATGACCCCGACGTTGGTCGACGCGACCGTATCGCTGTACACGACGCTGTTGACCGTGACCGACCAGGTCTTGCCGCTCGTGGGTGTGCCGCCGACCTGAACCGCGGAGGACCAGCTGCCCGCGTTGGTGAAGCTGCCGCGCTGGTAGTTCACCGTCACCGCATCGCCCGCGGTGTTGTTCACCACCGTCAGGGTGCCGCTGGTCGAATCCACGGTAACCGAGTAGGTCCCGCTGCCGATCGCGGTCTTCAGTCCGTCCAGCACATTGTCGATGGTCGCCGCGGTAGCGACGAACGTGTAGTGCTCGGGATTGGTCTGGCTGGCGCGCTTGATGGATATCGTGAAGGCGTCGCCGATCGCCGGATTGGCGCCCAGCCTGATGGTGCCCGCGGCGGCCGTCGTTGCGGCCGCGCCGCGGTTGTGGGTCAGGCTGAAGTTGACCGGCGAACCGCTCTTGCTGACCACTGTCAGGGTGTCGCGCGCAGCGTCGACCGTGGCCTGGTAGCTGGCGCCGGTGATCGCCGTGGCGAGGCCGCTGAGGACTTCGTCAAGCGCCTGGCCGGCGACCGATTCACCGGCAGTGCTGGTCACGGCGCGGTAGCTGAACACGACCGGGTTGCCGCTTGCGGGCTCGATCGTCACGGTGAAGATCTGTCCGGCAGTGATGGTGCCGGCCAGCTGCTCGGTCTGGGCCCAGGCGCCAGAGACCTCGGCAGCGGCGCCGCGCGAGGTCAGGACCGAGAACTCGTCCTTGGCAGTGTTGACGATGGTCAGCGTGTCGGTGGCCGCGTCGTACTTGGCCGCATAGGCCCCGCCGATGGCGGTTTCGAGGGCACTGCCCAGCTCATCCAGCGTCGGGCTGCCGTCCACCACGGTGCTGAAATAGGTGATCGAGCCGTCGGTCTTCTTCAATCCCACCGTAAAGAGTTCGTTCGCGACGAGCGACCCGGTGAGCTGTTGCGTCGCGTACCAGGCTGTCGCCGGCTCGGCGCTGGTGCCGCGCGCGACGCTCATGCTGAACGTGGTCTTCAGGTCGTTCACCAGCGTCAGCGTTCCGGCAGCGGCATCGTAGGCGGCCGTGTACAGGTCGCCCGCGTCGATGACGGCCTTCAGGCCGCCGAGCACCGCCGCCATGTCGTCGTCCGCGTCGGCGGTGTAGTTGTAGAACGCTGTCGCTGCCGATGCGCTGACCGAACTGCCGAAAATCTGGCCAGCCTTGGTGCCGGCGACCGCGATGCCGGCGCCGACGACCTTCGAGGTCAGCACCACGTGGTCCGAAGCGTCAAGGCTGACGACGAGCTTGCCGTCAAGCGTCGCATTGGCGGCGATCTCGGCCGCCAGCCGCGAGACGATCTCCGACGAACTCGTGTTGCTGTCATTGGTGATGGTCAGGCTCTGCATTCCCAGCGAGCCGAGCGTGACATTGAGCGTGGTGCTGCCGCTGAGGTTCTGGCTGCTGCTGAAGGACACCGTGCCGGTCAGCGTCGCCACGCCGTCCGCCGCCACGGTGTAGATCTGGCCGTCGGCCGCGCCGGTCGAGAACGCCGGGAAGGCGCGGGTCTGCGCCCACGCCGATGCGTCGGCGTTCACCCCCTGAGAAGCGGCGCCGGAAACGCCGTAGCTGACAGTCACGCCGGCGGCGCGCGTCAGGACCACGTTGGCACCGGTGCCGCCCGCAAGGCCCGAGGAGAGCGCGTTGATCGCGTTGCGCAATCCCAGGGCGACGCCCGCCAGGTCGGCGGTCATGCCACCCGTACCGACACCCGTGCCGGCGACGAAAGTGGCCACTTGCGCGCCGCTACCCGTGTCGAACGTGACCGTGTAAGTCTCGCCCGCCTTGTAGGTGCCGGTAAGCGCGAGTTCCGCGCTGGTCCACTTCACGCTCGAGGTGTCGGTCTGCACCGGCGTGCCGGCGACCTTGCCGGTGCCTGTGCCGCTGCTGCTGATCTTGACCGTGAAGTCCTTGCCGGCGCCGGCGTCGCTGATCCGCACGACGCCGTTGATGAATTGCGTCGCGGTATAGGTGGCGCTGCCGGGCCTCGAGGTACCGGTATTGACTTCGGACACCAGCGCGGCCGCCACAGCGTTGAGATCCGCGCCGGTGGCGGTGTAGCCGGTCGAGACGCCATCCTGATCTTGGATGGTGAGCGTCCAGGTGCCCGTCGCGCTGCCCGACAGCACCACGTCGCTCTGCGTGTACGCGGCCGGCGTCACGGCGTTGGTGATCTTGGCGACGCCCGCGGCCTTCGGCCCGGTCTCCTTCACCGAGACGGTGAAAGTGGCGCCGGACGTGTCGCCGAGGGTCAGCGTGCTGCCGCTGGCGCTGGCGCTGTAGCTCGCGGCGCCTGGCGACAGGTTGTTGATGGCGTCGCGCAGGGCCTGCGCCACGCCGACGAAGGAAGAGGCATACGCCGACGTCGTGCCGGTGGTGGCCAGGCTGCCGGGGGCGCCGGCGACGTAGGTCGCCGTGTACTCCGACGCCAATCCGGCGTTGACCGTGACGGTCCAAATGTCGCCCGCGGCATACGTGCCGGAGAACTCGATATCGGCGCTGGTCAGCTCGAGGGTGGCGTTGCCCTGCACCACGCCCTGGCGCATCACCAGGCCGGCGCTATCGGTGCGGTGCGAAACGCCGAACCAGAAGCCGTTGTCGTCCTCGATCACCAGGGTGGCCGATTCGTTCACCAGCGTCGTGTTCGGGTCGTCGGCCAGCGTCCGCGCGGTGTAGGTCGCGGTGCTGGCGTTGCCGGAGCCGGTGGTCTTGTCGTGGATCTTGTCGGCCAGGCTCGCCGCGATGCGCACGAGGCCGTCACCCGCATGGCCGACTTCCGCCGCCACGTCCGCCGCGTCCACTGAGTGCACGTAGTCGAAGCCGCCGATGCGCACGGTCCAGACATCGCCCAGCGCCACCTTGCCGGTGAGCTGGATGTCGGCCCTCGAGTAGTAGCTGTGGCCGGTCTCCAGCGTGGAATTGTCCTGGTCGGCGCCGGTCTGCGTCAGCATCTGGCCGGTGACCGTGAAGGAATACTGGTCGGTAGTGCCGTCGCCCGCGCCCTTGATCTTCACGTACGGGGTGCTGGAGGCGATGTTGACCCCGTTGCCGATCTCCGGGTCGTAGAACGTATACCAGTTGCTTGCTGCGTCGACGTTCTGTACCTCGACGTCCGGCGCCTTCAGCACCGGCGCGGGCGAGAAGGTGAACGTGCCGATCTCGTGCGACTCGATCGAAACCTGCAGGTCGTAGTCGACGCCGTTCGGCAGGCCGTTGGAATTGCCGGCGGTCGGAAGCCAGTTGGTGACTTCGATGAAGTAGTCGCCCGCCACGGTGAAGTTGTAGCGCAGGAAGTCGTCCAGCCAGGTGGTGCTGCCGGTACCGCCGTTCGCCATGTCCGACGGGTCGGAGTAACCGAAGCCGCGCGCAATCAGCGCCCCGTCCTTGTCGTAGAGGTTGAGCTGGCTGCCCCAGAAAATGCTGTCGAAGTAGTCGAGGCCGTGGTCGACATCGAAGGTCGCCGACACTATGCCGTCGGTTTCGGCGTCGATCATGTCCTGGCTGATGTTGAAGCGGTAGACGTCGGTCTGGCCGTTGCCGGTGCCGTGCACGGTGAGGTGCGGAATCGTGGTCGCGGTGGAACCGATCTCGACATCGGCCAGCAATCCCCAGGCGGCGTTGTCCAGGGATTGCGCGGTGAACACGGAGTCGTGCGTCGAGACGGCCTCGTTCAGTTCGGCGGCGCCGAAATTGCCGAAGAATTGCGTCAGCTCCTGCTTGTCCACGGCGGCTGCTGCGTATGGACCGCCGCCCGTCGTGATCAACTTCGCCCGGATGCCGTCGGCGATGGCTTCCAGCGTCAGCAGATCGCCATTGCTGCCGGTGACGTAGCTGTAGGCGGTGCCGTTGATCTTCAGGGTCCAGGTCTCGCCAGTGTCGATCGGGTTGCCGCTGAAGGCCACTGTCGGGTTGCGCCAGGCCGAGGCACCGCTCAGCGTCGCGCTGCCGCCGATCACCTTGGCAGCGAAGCCTGCCGTGCCCGAGCGCACGATGCTGACGACGTTGGTCGGCAGGCCGGTCACCGCGTCGGGCACCACGGTCACCGTGTAGCCGGCGGGCAGGCCGTGGCTGACGTCCTCGAGCGCGTCCTTCAGCCCTTGCGCCACGTCGGCGAGGTCTTCGCCCGCCTGCGCCTGGTAGCTGTAGTCGTGGCCCTCGATCCGCAGCGTCCAGGTGTTGCCCGCGGAAACGCTGCCGGTAAGCGTGACGTTCGCCTGCGTCCAGACCTGCGTGCCGCTGACGGTCGCCTTGCCCAGCGACGCCGTGGTGTCAGTGGGGGCGTCGGTGATGCTGAAGTCGGTGGTGACGGCATTGCCGCCGGTGTCGATGGTGAGCGCGTAGCCGCTTTCGCCCGAAGTGGTCCCCGTCACCTGGCCGGAGCCGAGGTAGACCAGGTCGGTGGGCTCGGTGACGCGGGTCGAACCATCCGTCTGCGTCACCAGCACGCCCGGCGCATCCTTGTCCATCACCAGGACATCGATCGACGGCAGCACCGTCATCTCGCCGTTCAGCCCGGCGACGTACTTGAACGCGGTGCCGTTAAGCGTCAGGGTCCAGTTCTCGCCGGCATCGACGCCGGAAGTCGCGCCGGTGCTCGCATTGACGTCAATCGAGATGGCGCCATAGAGGCCCGACGCAGCCGTCACCGTGGCGATGGTCGGGGTCGAGCCATTGGACTGGACCATGCGCGCGGTGAACGCCGGGCCGCCGGGGTCGCTCTTGACAGTGAGGAACGTGCCGCTGGTGTCCGCCGTCACCGTGATGCCGGCGACGGCTTTGGCGGCGTAGGCCGCGAGCAGGCCGTCCACCACCTCCGGAAGGTCGATGCCGTTGGCGGTGTACGTGTAGTTGCTGCCGTTGATCGTCAGCGTCCAGGTGTCGCCCAGCCCAACCGAGCCCGTGGGCGTGACCTTCGCTTCCTCATAGGCCGCCTCGGTGACGGAGTAGCTAAGGCCCGTCGTGGCGGCCACCGAGAAGGGCAGGCGGCCGACGATCTGGCCGGAGGCGTTAATGCTGTATTGCCCGCTGGAGTCGCCCTGCACCTTCGCCTTGAGGCCCTGCTCGGCGTCGGCCTCGCTGAGGTTGAAGTAGGCCGCGAGGTCGTCCGGATCCACCGAGTGCGTGATGCGCGTGTACTGGCTGCCTTCCTTCACGCCGTCGGCGATCGCCTTGACGCGCACCAGCTGCGGCTTGTTCCAGTAGTCCGGGTCGCTGGCGTTGCCCGTGGTAAAGGTCAGCTCGGTGATCGGATCGCCGTTGACGTCGTAGAGCTCGACCTGCGGTACGCCGTTGTCGTCCGGCTGCACATCGAGCGCGACGTGCACGTCGCCGGAAGGTGCGCGCGACAGGGTTACGAAATAGGAATCGGCATACCCATCGCCCGCCTGCGGCACGTTGGCGTTCTCGGAGACGATCACCGAGCCATTGGTTGGCGTGATCACCACGCTGGCGGCCTCGTCATCGAAGATCTCCGCCACCACCGAGGGGATCACCAGGCCGTCGTAGGCGCCGCCGTCGGTCGGGTCGGCACCCTGCACCACCGTGTGCTGGATGTTGAGCAGGCGGCGGCCCTCGGCCAGCAAGTCGTCCGGCGCGGTGACCGTGATCACCTGCGGGATGAACCAGTTGGTGCGGTCGAACAGCAGCGTGGTGCCGAGCTCGCTGCCGTTGACCGCGATGCCCTTGCCGCCGCCCTTGACGTCGGATTCCTTCGGCGAGGCCGGCGCGGCGGTGACCCGCACGTCCTCTTCCGGCGAGCGGGTCAGCACGACCGAGTACTGGGCGCGCGTCAGCGGGTTGGTCGAGTCGCCTTCGAACACCCTCAGCAGGCCGCCCAGCATCACCACCGCGATGCCGGCCTCCTCGTTGTCCATCACGCTGGCGGAAATGTCGGGCACGAAGATGCCCTGGTAGGCAAGGTCGGAGGTGTTCTCGATCGGCACGCTGATGTCGATCAGGCCGCTGTGGCCGAGCAGGTCGTTGCTCACCACGTCGATCGCCGAGCTGTCGACATTGCCGGCGACGTTGAAGCTGTCGCTGCCCAGGCCGCCGATCAACTGCACCGAGGCGAACTCCGGCGTGCTCGCGACGAAGAACTGATCGTTGCCCTCGAGCGCGTCGATGATGATGTTTTCGATCGCCGTGTATTCGACGAACAGGCCGGCGCCGTAGACGCCGTCCGCGGTGACCACGAACTTGTCGGCGAACTCGGTGCCCACCACGATCAGCGTGTCCGAACCGTCGCCGCCGTCGATGTGCACCGGCGAGTTCACCGTGTAGGTGATCAGGTCCTTGCCCTTGCCGCCGTTGATGTTGGTGATCGGCTTGAGCGGATCGTTCGGGTCGACGGCGACGAAGGCGCGCACCGTGAAGGTGTCGTCGTCTTCTTCGCCGTAGAGGAAGAGGTCGGCCTTGTTGTGGTAGATCGTGAAGACGTCCTTGCCGATGCCGCCGTGCAGCGTGGCGGCGAACTGCACGCCGTTGCTGAGGAAGCCGCGCGTCGTCTGCGTGGTCTGGAACTGGTCCTCGGTGGGCAGGCCGGCGTTGGCGTCGCGCGGCGACTGGAAGATCTGGCCGACCTGGAAGGTATCCGCGCCGGCGTCGCCGAAGATGGTCAGCGCCGAGCTGGTGTCGTCCATCGCGAAGACGTCGTCGCCGTCGCGCCCGAACACCGTGACGCCGCCGCTGATGAGGTCGTAGCTGATGCGCTCCACGCCGCCGCCCGGGACCGGGCGGCCCGCGCCATCGGTCTGCAGCGCCATGATGGCGTGCGGACGGAACAGGAACATGTCGTCGTTGTTGGTGCCGTACACGACCATGCGGTCGGCACCGAGGTCGCCGAGGTGCGGGCTCACGCTGTCGATGTTGATGCGCGTGGTGAGCGAGGCCGGCGCCGGGCTGGACAGCTTCCCGGACAGGCCGACCTCGTACAGGTCGCTGCCCTCGCCGCCGCTCACCGTGAGGACCTGCGCGATCCCGTTCTCCGAGGTCTGGTTGCCGTCTTCGCGATAGTTCACGCGGATGATGTCGTCGCCACCGAAACCGACCCCGGGGCCGCTGGCCACGCGGTCGCCGTACACAGTGGTGATGCCCGAGATCGAGTTGATGTTGACGGTGTCGTTGCCCCAATAGGCGTCGATGGTATTGGCCGCCACGCTGGTGCCATCGATGAACAGCGTGTCCGCGCCCTTGCCGAGCGTCAGGTTGAAGGCATCGATGTCCTGGTAAGTCACGCCGATCGCCAGGCCCATGCCCGTGAGCGCGGTGGCCGAGAGCGTTCCGGTCTTGCCGGCGCCCTCCGCGGTGTTGACGATGTCGAGCGTGTCGTCGCCGCCGCCGCCGCGCACGTCGATCACGCCGCCCATGCCGGTGAACGGCGTGCCCGCATCGAACGTCAGGGCATGCGTGGCGTCGCCGATATTGACCGTGTCGCCCTCGGTGCCGGCGTCGATCGTCGTGTTGCTGAAAGCGGCCGTCGACAGCACGGTGACCGTGTCCGCGCCTGCCTGCGTTCGCAAGGTGGTGGTCTTGTTGTTGCCAGCGGCTCCGCCGTGCGTGCTGGCGATGGTGAAGCCGTCGTCGCCGCCGCCCAGGTCGATGTTCAGCGTTTCGACGTTGCCGTAGCTAACGCCGAACATGCCGAGGCCTGTGACGGTAGTCGAGGTGAGCGTGCCGATGTTCGCCGCACCGTCGCCCGAATCGTTGATCCGCAGGATGTCGGTCCCGCCCTGGCCGTCGATGACCAGCGCGCCGGAGAGGTCGTTGACCGTGCTGCTCGTGTCCGAGGTGGTGCTGCCGCCGGTAATGGTGTCGGCACCGCCGCCAGTGCGGATCGTGGTGGTCGTCGCGTTCGCCTGCGTGCTCTTCACCTGCACCGTGTTGCCGGCGCCGCCGAGGTTGACATCGAGCGTCTCGACCGTGTCGTAGAGGATGTTCGCCGTCGCGAGCCCGGTCAGGCGGCCATAGGTCGTGGAGACGATCGTCTCGCGATCGGACACCAGGCTGGTCGCCGCGGTCTCGCCCGTCTCGTCGACCACGACGCGGTCGGTGCCGCCCTGCCCGTTGATGATCAGCTTGCCCGTGATCCCGTCGGCGTCGCCGCCGGTATTGGTCGTCGTGGTCGCCTTGCTGCCCACGTAAATGGTGTCGTCGCTCGCGCCGGCGTAAACGGTCGTGGGGCTGCTCGACGCGGTGATCACGAAGACGTCCGCGTCGGCGCCGCCGTACAGGTCGACCTGGCCCGCCGTGACGGTGCCGTAGATCTCGATTGAGCCGCCGCCGTCGCCACCGCTCGCGCCACTGTCGTCGGTGTGGATCTCCACGGCAGTCCCGGAGACCACCGCGTTCTTGCCGAGCCGGAAGGCGTCGCCGGAGTTCAGCACCACGCGGCCCAGCCTCGACACGATCTGGACTTTTCCGGAGGCGCTCGTCGCGGTGCCGAAGATTTCCGCAGCGCGCGTCCCGCCAACGACCAGATCCTCGCCCGCCGACGTCGCGGTCAGGATGATGTGGCCGGAGGCGTCCTTGCTCGCGACGAGCTTGCCGTTGAGGCCCGCGTTTCCGGTGATGGCCGCATTCAGCGCGCTGACGATGGACGCGGCATCGGCCGCGGGTCCGATGGCCAGGGTCTGCAGGGCAAGCGAGCCGAGCGTGACGTTCAGGTTCGCCGTGCCCGTCAGGGCCGTGGGCGTATTCGTCCCGGTGAGCGCCGCCGCCACCCCGGCAAGCGGGCTGCCCGAATCATCGTAGCCGATATCGAGCGTATCGCCGTTGCCGCTGCCGTCGTTCGACGTCAGCGTGATGTCGCCGTCGGACCTGATCGAGGTCGCCACGGTCAGGGGGCTCATGGTCGTGATGTTCACGGAGCCCTTCACGTCCATGCCGGTGGTCGAGCCGGTGACGCCGCCGATCGTCATCGCGCCGGTGTTGGTGATGTACGCGTTGCCCAGCGTCGATATGCCTTCGATGCTGCCGACCTGGGTGGTGAAGGCGTTGCCGAACGCGCCGATGTCGTTCTTCGCGAACAGGAACGCCTTGCCCGAGGCCACGTTGCCGCCGGCGCCCGTGCGCCCGTTGAGTATCCGGCCGTCCGGCGCCGCGATGAAGGCGGTGTAGGCCGCGCCCGCCGCGATCTGGTCGATGGTGAGGTCGCCCACCACCTCGATGATGTTGGCGCCGAGGAAGCTCACGGTCGACAACTTGCCAGTGCCGCCGCGCGCGCTGTCGATGTCGAGATCGTTGCCCGAGATGCCGATCGCACCGACGTCCGCCGTCAGGTTGACGTTGTTGTTGGCGAAGATGTCGACGCCCGGCTTGGCGGTCGATTCGCCGGTCGCGGTCGAGGCATCGACGATCGACAGGTGGGCGCGCAGGTTTACGTCCCCGCCCGTGGAGGTGATGCGATCCACGTTCATGTTGCCGTCGACTTCTCGCAGCCAGATGCTGCCCGCAGCGGTCGCGTGCAAGGTGCCCGACACCGTATGGTCGGATTCGAGCCAGTTGGCCGAGGAACCGATGGTCCCGCCGGCCGTGAGGTCGATCACCTTGCCGGCGAGCTTGGCCGCATCGCTGTTCAGGCCGTCGAGGATCGAGCCGGCGGCGGTGATGTGGACGCCCCCGGTCTGCGACTGCACGCCGGCGATCAGCAGCGTGCCGCCGCTCGAGATGTAGACGTCGTTGAGGGCGCGCGCGGTCAGCGTGCCCAGCAGCCCGCCCGAGGGCGAGAGCAGCACGTCGAAATACTTCGAGGAGGTGCCGATGCCGCCCTGGCCCGACTCGAGGATCAGGTCGCTGCTCGAGATGGTGATGCCGGAAGCCGCGGCGTTGACCAGGTCGCCCTTCGCCTTGATGCGCACCGCGTCGGCGGCGGTGATGCGCTCGATGTTGAATCCGCCCAGCGTGCCGAGGTAGATGTTGGTCCCCGCCGTGACGTTCAGCTTGCCGCCGACGTCGGCGTTGACGTCGTCGCGCTGGTCGATGCCGATCTTCAGGATCTCGTTGAAGTGGCCCGTCGGGTCGGCGATCACCGGCGAGAGCGTGGCGACCATCGACGACTCGGTGGCCGCCAGGCGCACGCCGGTGGTGAGCGTGATCGTGCTCGCGGTGACCGACGCGACCTCGTAGAACACGCCCTTGGCGGTAGCGTTGAGCGAGGCGCCCTCGACGTAGACCTTGCGTCCCACCGCGAAGCCATCGGTGATGAAGCTGCCGCCATCGAGACGCGTGATGGAGTCAGAGGTCCCCTGCGCGAAGTTGAACGTGCCCGAGACGATGTTGCCGACCACGTAGGTGATGTCCGGGCGATCCGCGGCCGAGAAGGCGATGCGCTCCTCCGACGACAGGCCGTAGGGCTTGCCGGTCGCGGAATTGATCGCCTTCACGTGCGCGATGTCGATCACTACCTTGCCCGTGGTGTTGCCGATGCCCTTGTTGGCGATGATCGTGACGTCCGTGCCGGCGATGTTCGGGTCTTCCAGCACCGACTGCGTGTCCGCCGTGGCCTTCAGCACGCCGCCGCTCATCGAGAACAGCAGCTCCTCGGGCGTCCAGATCTTGATGCTGGCGCGCAGCGCGGCGTCCTCCGCGGTCGTCAGCGTGTAGGTGAAGTTCGGGTCGTAGGCGCCGTAGCCGCTGTACCGCGTATTGAGGTCGGCGTATTCCTGCACCAGCTTGTTGACGAGCGTATTGATCGCTGCCGTGTCGTAGCCGAGCACGTCACGGTAGTAGGCCCGGTCGTCGTCGCTCAGATTGACTGTGCCGGTGAACGTTCCCCCCTCCGCATTGCGGTACTTCCAGTAGGTCTGGTACTCCGTTTCCTTGGTCGTCTTGAAGCCCGCGATCGCGTCCAGCACCTTCTGGTTGGCGCCGGTGTCGGCGGTCAGGCCGAGGTCGGCCCACAGTCCGCCCTCGAGCTGGGAGCGGATGCGCTCGTCCACCGTCTGCGAATTGTTGGCGTCGATCAGGCCGCCCGCGGCGACGTTCACCCACACCGTGCCGGTGGCGTCGATCTTGTTGAGGTGCAGGTCGCCCGTCTTCTCCTTCAGGAACACGTTGCCGTTCGCGTTGACGGTGACCGTGTCCGTCAGCCGGTCGCCCGACTCGACCACGATCGGCGCCGCCGTGCTGTTGCCCACGCCGCCGCCGATGTTCGTGTCCGTGGCCGAGGCGTCGATGCTGATGCGGGTGCCCTGCACCAGGCCTTCGTAGCCGGCGGCGGCAAACAGGTTCTTCGGCACGGCGATGCTGACGTTGCCGCCGGCGGTCGCCTTGACCTGGTCGATCGAGAGGTCGCCCGATTTCTCGACGATGTTCACGTTGCCGTTCGTCGTGACGGCCTTGAGGCTCGAGCTGCCGGTATCGGTGACGTTGGTCGTGACCGCGCGCTCGTCCGTGCCGATGCCGTTCGCGGCGGTCAGCACCACGCGGCGGCCGCCGATCGCGCCGTCGGCGCCGACCATCCTGATCGCGCCGCCCGAGGTGATGGTGGTGGTGCCGCTGGTGTTGAGGATGTTGCCGATCACCACGTCGCCAATGCTGGTCGACGTGACGTTGACGCTCGCCTCCGCGGCGCCGAAGAATTCGATCCCGATCTGGCGGTGCGCGTTGATGTCGTGGTGCGCGACGTTCTTGGTGTCGACCCGCTTCGCGTAGTCGGTGATGTAGGTCTTCTTGCCGTACCAGGAGGAGCGGACCTCGTGATAGGTCTCGTGCCACTGCGCCTCGGGGTCGCCGGTGTTCGTCTGGACCGACGTCTGGCTGAAGTGGTAGTCCGCGTTCTTCAGCGACGCGTTCGACTCTTCGTAGTAGAACCCCGCGCCGCCCTCGAGCGTCGGCAAGCCGATGTTCGACACGACCTTCCCGGAGTCGTCGAATGTGCCGGTGTTGATGATGCCGAGCCAGTTGCCGCTCTCGCGGTGGAGCGTTTCCAGGGTTCGCGTGCCCCAGGATACCGCCCAGCCGTAGCGCAAATCGTCCGCCGGGTTGTAGACGGTATTCCCGATGGCCCCATTCTGCTGGTAGATCGTCGAGGTCGGGGCGCCGCCCACCATCTTCGCCTTGTCGATGATCACCAGCGTGCCGCCGCCCCGCTGCGACGCGTCGAGTTTCGCGACCTGCACCCCGTAGGACGTGGTGTTGACGATGTTGATCTGGCCGTAGCCGGACAGGACGCGGATCTTGCCGTTGCCGGTATTGACGATCTGGCCTTCGAGCGTGACGCTGCCGCCGGCGACCGTCACGTCCCGCACCTCGAAACTCTGGGTCACGCTGTTGAACCAGACGCTGAAATCCCTGCCGGTCGCCGCCGAGGTCTGATCAAGCTTGAAGGTTCCGCCGAAGCCCTGCCTCAGCTTCGCCGCGACCTCGGCGGCGGCGGAGGCGTCCAGGTTGAGCGTGTAGTTGTCCTTGCCGCTCTGGATCAGGCCGTTGACGTTGATGATGTTGGCGCGGATGAAGATCTGCTGCGCGATCAGGCTGCCGGTCGACGTCGGCCCCTGGGCGAGCAGGGTGTCCACCGCAGTCGTGATCGGCACGCCGAGGATTGACGGAATGGCATTGACGACCCCGTCCGCAGTGATGCCATCGGACGTGGTGCCGCGGGTGACGCCACCCCAGATCGACGATGGATCGCCCTGCGCGAACACCGCCGCACCGTCGATGTAGACGTTGCCGGTGCCGGTGATGACCATGTTCTTCGCATCGACCGGCCCACGGGAGACGAAGGCGCCGCCGCCGAAGTCGACGATCAGCTTGCCGCTCAGGTTGCTGATGCCGACGCCGCCTTCGCTGGCGCCGAGCACCGTGATGTTGGGCGAGACGTAGGTGCCCTGGCTCGCGGGTATGTCCTGCACGTCCAGCGCATTCGTCACCGTGATGATCGGCTCGGCGAACCCGCTCGTCGCGTCCGTCGGCATCGGGTTCTGGAAGGTCGGCGTCACTGCCGTCTGGATGAGGTCGACGCCGGCGAAGTTGTGCGAGTTGTCGTCGTTGACGTTGCGCGTGTTCTCCGCGGCGATCGCGCTATTGCTGCCGACCAGCCCGCCGTTGAAGTACATCCGCCCGGTCTCGGCCGGGATCGTGATGCCCTTAAGGTTCAGGAACGCCGGCGTGTTGTTGGTGATCGTCACGCTGGCGTCGGTCGGCGCGATCCAGAGGCCGCCGCCCTGCAGCTGGTCGCCGCGCACGTCGATGCGCCCGGCCTGCGCGCGGATCGGGTCCACCGTCACGGTCATGACGTAGCTCAGGATCGGCGTGAAGACGGTGTGCGCGGCGTCCTCCCACTTGCCCAGCCCCTTGTCGAGCATCTCCTGCTGGATGCGGGTGACCTCGCTCGAATAGTAGGCGTTCAGCTTCGGGTCGATCGAGCCGTACTGGGCGAGCAGGTCCTTGGCATTCTTCAGGTCGATGGCGAGCGTGCTGCTCTGCAGCTGCTGCGACGTCGAGAAGGTGACGCCGTCGCTGGCCGTCCCAGTGACGGTGCCGGCGTTCGCGTTCCAGGAATTCAGCGTCAGCGTCACGTGGCGCGTGAGGCCGGTCTCGACCCTGCCGTTGTTGATGACCGTCCCGTGCGACTCCTGCAGCAGGTGGCCGTTGTACTGGTCCGCGCCGCCGCCGGTGAGCGCCAGAAGCCCGTCGCCGACGGCGCTCGTCCAGCTCGTGATCTTGGCCTTGGCGGTGAGAGCGTTGACCGCGTCGCGCTCGGTGTGGAGCTTCGCCACGCCCGCCGTCCTGAGGTTGGCGCCGGAGCCGATGTTGATCCGGTTCTCCTGGATCAGGAAGGACTTGGCGTCAACGCTGTCGATCGGCACCAGGCTGCCCGCGATGCCGTCGTAGCGGGACTCGAGCGTGTAGCGGTCGGAGTTGAAATCGGTGTCGCTGCCGGCGGAGATGTCCAGGTCCCCGTAGGCGGTGATCGCGGCGCTGCCGATCACGATTTCGTTCAGCGGCCGCACGTCGACGAGCGACTCGCCCACGGTAAGGGTGCCGAGGCCGTACACGTCGACGCTGATCTTCTGCGCCAGGGTGCCCGTGCCGCGCGCGGCCAGCTCGAGCGCGCCCTTGCTGACTACGGTCGCGCCGTCGCCGATGGTGACGCGCGCGACGTCGGCGAGCGTGCGGATCTTGGCGTAGGCACCGGCGCCCGCGAGCGCGCCGCCCGACTGGAAGGTCACGTTGTCCTGCGCGAGGATGTTGTTCTGCGCGCGCATCCGGATCAGCGTCGCGTCGGTGATCGCGCCCACCGTCTGCACGTTCGCCGACGCGCCGACGGTGACGTTGGTATTCAGGGTGATGCGGAAATCGCTGTCGATGCCCGCGCCGCTCGCGAGGCCGCCCGTCGAGCCCGACACGTTGGGCGTCGAGATCGTCAGGCCCAGCAGGCTGCGATCCGGCAGATATGGCTTGTCGACGTTGTTCGTCGAGGAAAGGTCGATCTCGCGCGCGAGGACCGTGGCGGCAGCCCCGATGGTGGCGTCCACCGCCGAGATCACCTCGTTGTCCACGGATACGCCCGCGCCCGCGATCACGCCACCCGCGTCGGTGTTTTCCCTCGTGTTGAGGCCCGCGGTGTGGACGGCCGACAGGTTCAGCTCGCCCGTACCGCGCGTCGAGAGGTTGACGTTGCTGCCGGCGCCGATCGAGGCGAGCGTGACGCTCCTGCCCGAGGTGCCGGCCTTGGCCGAGGCCCCGGCGGCGACACCGCCGCTGCCCGCACTGGTCGTCGCGTAGTTGTTGTCGCGCCCGGCTGCGCCGACGCTCAGGTTGCTCGCGGTCAGCGATACGCTTGTCCCCAGGAAGGCGCTCGTCGACGTGTTCGAGGAGGACTTCGAATCCGCGACGCCCGCGGCGAGGATGCCGCCCGCGGAAGCGGTGGCCTCGGCGTTCTGCTGCGTATTATTGCTGGCGGCGACGCTGACATCGTTCGTGATATTGAGCGTCGAGTTGTTGGCGATCGAAGCGGAGACCTGGCTGCCGTTCGACGTGGTCGCGATGGTGGCGGCAACGCCGATCAGCAGGCCGCCCGAGCTTGCGCCGGCGTAGGCCTTCGCCGAATCGCCACTGGTGGGCAGCAGGTGGGTCGCCGCGACGCTCAGGCTGTTGGCGGTGATATTGCCGCCGGCGCTTGCGGTCACGACCGGGGCGAGGGTCACCGTCGCCTTGGAGACCCCGACCGACACGCCGGTGCTGACCGTGAAGCCCGTTGCGGTCACGTCCGCCTTGGGCTGCGCGCTTGCGCTGACCGTCACGTCGTTCGCGCTGACCGTGGAACCCGTGACGTGTGCGTCCACCGTGGGGTTCACGCTTGCGCTCACCACGGAGCCCGAGGCGGCGGCCGCGATCAGGCCGAAGGACGCCGACGTTGCGTCCACCCGCGCGACGGCCGTGGTGTTGGCCTGCGCGCTGACATTCAGGTTGCCGGCCAGAGTCAGCGTGCTCGACTCGACGAAGGCCTTGGTCGTGGTCGTCACGGTCGCGCCGGCCGATGCACCGCCGCCGGCAAGCGACACGCCGATGCTGGCGCTCGCGGAGACGGCCGCCGCGTGGGAAACGGCCGTGATGGTGGCGGTCTCCGTCGCCTGCACGTTCATCGCGCCCGAGCTGCTGACCGTCGCCGAGCGCACCCAGGCCTCGACGTCGTTGTTGATCAGGTTGTTCGTGAGCGACACGCCCACGGAGGCCGAGCCGCCCACCAGGCCGACCGAGCCGGCGACCGAAGACGCGGAGCCGGTGGCGGAAATCGTCGAAGTGTCCTGCGCGGTGATGCCGATGCCGGCCGCGCTGATGCCCGCGCCGCGCGTCCCGTCGACATAGGCCTGGACCTTGGTCGAGACTTTGTTCTGCACGTCGGCGCCGGCGCCGCTCGCGGCCACTGCGATCGCACCGCCCGCGAGGGCGACCGAGTCGGACTCCACGTTGGCCGTCACCGTCGCGTTTTCCGTCGCGCTCTGCGTCAGCGATCCCGTCGCGGCGACGTGGGCATTCTTGACGTAGGCCAGCACTTCCGCGGGCGTCTGTGCGCCCGCCAGCGTGTAGCCGATGTAGTTCTTGGCCGTGGACGATCCGACCGCCACGCCGACGCCGACCGCGCCGCCACCCGCCGCAGCCGACAGCGCGAGGACCTGGGCAAGGATCGAGGAATTGTCGCTGGCCGACACGAGCACGTCGTGCGCGCTGACCAGGTCGCTGTCCTGCACGAAGGCGTGCGTCTTGGTGAGGATGACGTTTTTCGCGTCCGCCCCGGCGGCACTGAAGCCGACGCCCACCAGGCCGGCACCGACCGCGGCGCTCGCGGCCTTGGCGGTCGCGGTGATCGTCGCGTGCTCGAGGGCCTGGACCTTGATATCGCCGCCGGAGACAGTGACGACGCCATCGTTGGGATTCGCGGAATTGCCGTCCGCGTTCTTGATGTACGCCTCGACGAGATTGCCGATCTCGTTGTAGGCGAGGCCGAGGCCGACGGAGGCCGAGATGCCGGCAACGCCAAACGCGGCAGCCACGGACGCCGAGCCGGCGGTGGCGGTAATCGTCGAGGTGTCTTCCGCCTTCAGGCTGACGCTCGCCGCCTGGATACCAGTGGCGCCATCGCCGTCGATGTAGGCCCTGACGTTGGTGCTGATCCTGTTCTGCGTGCTGGAGCCCGCGCCGCTCAGGCCGACGCCGACGGCGCCGCCGGCAGCCGCAACGGATCCGGAAAGCACCAGCGCATCGATAGTTTCGCTCGCCGTGGCGGTCTGCGTGAGGGCGCCGCCCGCACTGACGCTCGTGTTGAGGATGTAGGCCTGGACCTCCGCCGGCGCGGACGTGCCGTCCAGCTTCCAGCCGATCAGGTTCCTCGCCCTGGACGAGCCGATCGAGGCGCCAATACCCGCCACGCCGCCCACCGCGACCGACGCCGAGGCAGTGACGACCTTCGCCACGATGGTGGCGCTGTCGGTCGCCGTCACCTCCACGTTGCCCGAGGCATTCAGGATGCTGCTGTCGGCGTGCGCGTTGGTCTTGCTGAGGATGACGTTGGTGGCATCGGCACCTGCCCCGCTCAGGCTGACGCCGACGCCGGCGGCGACCGCTGCGGCGGCTGATGCCGCGCCCGCGGTGGCATGGATCGCGGCGTCGTTGATCGCCTCGATCTTGATCGCGCCGCCGGTCGCCTGCACGCTGTTGTCCGCGCTCGCGACGAACGCCTCCACGGAATTCGCGATCTCGTTGTACGCAAGCCCGATGCCGATGGAAAGCGAGACGCCGACGCCGCCGAACGATGCCGCCACCGACGCGGCGCCCGTCAGCGCGTCGATGTTCGAAGCATCCCAGGCCTTGAGGCTCACGCTGCGGCCCGTGACGCCCGTCGCGCCGTCGCCGTTGATGTAGGCCTGGACCTGGCTCGCGATGCGGTTCTCCGCGATCGCGCCCGCGCCGCTGAGGCCAACGCCTACAGCGCCGCCCGAAATCGCGACCGACCCCGCGAGCACGGTGGCGTCGATGCTCTGGTCGGCCTTTGCCGTGATCGACACGTCGCCGGTCGCCGCAATGCTCGTGCTATCGGCGTACGCGCGGATCTGGGCCGGCGTGCTGACCAGGTTGACCCGCTTCCAGGCGGCGGTGTCGGAGTAGTTCTGCGCCTTGAGGTCGACGCTGCCGCTCAGCGCCGGCCCGATGTACTGCAGCACGTCCCCTGCACCGGGGCCGTTCGTGATCTTGACCTGCTTGCCGTTCGCGAGGCCGCTGGAGAGCGTGGTGTCGGACGTGTAGTCGTACGCATGGCTCGTGTCGGGATCCCAGCCGATGAGGTTGCGGGCGAACGAAAGGCCGATCGAGGCGCCGACACCGACCGTGCCCACGCCAGCTGCCGCGGAGGACGTCGCGATGGTCGAGTGGATGCTCGAGGTATCCGTCGACGAAACAACCACGTCGCCGCTGCTCGAGAGCTTGCTCGCCAGCGCGTAGGCATTGGTCTTGGTGAGGATGACGTTGGTCGCCTCGGCGCCCGCGCCGCTGATGCCGCCGCCGAAGGCACCGCCCACGCCGGCGGCCATCGAAGCCGCGGCGGCCGTGGCGTCGATGGCGGCGTGCTCCGTCGCGCTCAGGGTGATCGCCCCTAGCGTCGCGCTCACGCTGCTGTCGGCATTCCGGATCGACGCTTCCACCTCATTGCGGATGGTGTTGCGCGCGAGGCCGACGCCGATCGACACGGCCACGCCGGCTGTCCCGCCGAAGGAGGCCGCGAGCGAGGCAGCCGCGACGTTTGCCGTGATCGTCGAGTCGTCGCTCGCGCTGACGGTGACGCTCTTTGCGCTGATTCCGGTTCCGTCGCCGTCTACGTAGGCCCTGGCCTTCACCGCGATGTCGTTGCGGGAAGTCGCGCCGGCGCCGCTCAGGCCGATGCCCGCCACGCCGCCGCCGGACACCGCGACCGAGCCTGCGAGCACCAGGGCATTGATGGTCTGGTCCGAGAGCGCGGTCAGGCTGAGATTGCGCGCAGCCGTGATCGACGTGTTCAGCGAGTAGGCCAGAACCTCGCCGCTCGCCGGCGAGCCGGCCGGCTTGCCGATGACGTTGGTGGCGACCGACGCGCCGATCGAGGCGCCGGCACCCACCGTGCCGCCCACGCCGACGCTGCCGGAGAACGTGACGACCTTCGCGAGGATGGTCGCGTCGTTGGCCGCGGCCACGAGGACGTCGCGCGCGCTGGTGAGCACGCTGTTGTCGACGTACGCGTAGGTGTTCGTGAGGATGCTGTTGTTCGCGAAAGCGCCCGCGCCGCTCAGGCTGGCGGCCACGCCGCCGAGCGCAGCGGCCGCCGAGGCCGCGCCGGTCAGGGCATCGATGGTGGCGTGCTCGCCCGCGCTGATCTTGATGTCGCCAGTCGCCGCCGTCGTCGTGACGCCGGCGCCGACATTCTTGATGAAGGCGCTGACAGTGTTGCCGATGTCGTTGCTCGCGACGCCGACGCCGATCGACACCGAAACGCCGACGCCGCCCACGGCCGCCGCGATCGACGCCGCGCCCGTGAACGAGTGGATCTCCGAAGTGTCGTCCGCCGTGAGCGTCAGGCCGCCCGCGCTGACGCCCTTGCCGTCCTTGGTGCCCTGCAGGTAGGACTGCACCAGCGTGGAGATCTTGTTCTTCGAGCTCGCCCCGGCGCCGCTCAGCGAGACCCCGACCGCGCCGCCCGACAGGGCGACCGCGCCCGCAAACACATTGGCGTTGATCGACTGGTCCGACAGGGCCTCAAAGTCGACGGCACCCGTGCTCGTGAGGGTGGAATTGAGCGCATAGGCCTGCACCTCTGCCGCCTGCTGCCCGAGGTTGACCTGCTCCCATTGCGTGAGGTCGGAGTAGTCCAGCCGGGTCAGCCACTGCTCGCCGCCGCCGGGATTCGCGAGCGGGGCCGCGCCGATGTACTTGTAGACGTCGCCCGCGCCGGCGCCATCGGCGATCCTAACCGACTGGCCCGTGAGGATCTGCGCCGGCTGCTGCCCGGTCGTGTAGGTGGAGGCGACGCTGCCCGGATTCCAGCCGATGTAGTTGCGCGCCATCGCCACGCCGATGGAGGCGCCGACGCCGGCGGTGCCGCCGATCGCGAGGGAGAACGCGGCGCTCGCCACGCTGGCATCGATGGAGGCCGAATTCGTCGCGCTGACGTCGATCGCGCCCACGCTGCTGAGCGAGCTGTTGCTGACGTAGGCGTTGGTCTTGGTGAGGATGACGTTTTGCGCGTCGGCGCCGGCGCCGCTCACCGCGATGCCGGCGGCGCCGCCAAATCCGGCGGCCAGCGAGGCCGCCGCCGTCAGCGCGCGAATCCTGGCCGCCTCGGTCGCGCTCAGCGTGATGCCGCCCACCGTTGCGGTGACGCCGTAGTCGGTCGTCGTCGCAGGCACGGCGTCGGCGTCCTTGATGTAGGCCGCCACCTCGCTCGTGATGGTATTGCGCGCGAGCGAAACGCCGATCGACACCGACACGCCCGCGCTGCCGCCGAGCGAAGCGGCGAGCGAGGCCGCGCCCGCGAATGCCGAGATGGTCGATGCGTCCGCCGCAGTCAGGCTGATGTTGCGCGCCACGATGCCCGTGGTGCCGGTATCACGGTCGCCGTCGATGAATGTGCCGACCTTGACGCCGATCTTGTTCTCCGCGTACACACCCGAGCCGCTCACCGCCACCCCGGCGGCACCGCCCGCGCCGACCGCGGCCGAGCCGGCCAGCACCATCGAATTGATCCGCTCGGTCGCATTGGCGGTCTGCACCAGGTCGCCGCTGGTGGCGCGTACGCTGGAATTCTTGAGGTAGGCCTGGACCTCGGCCGGCGTCGAGGTGCTCGCGCCCGGCTCCCAGCCGATGAAGTTGCGCGCCACGGACACGCCGATCGAGGCACCGACGCCCGCCGACCCGCCACCGCCGATGGCGGCCGACGCGGCGGCCACCGCGGACGAAATCGTCGAGGTGCTCGCCGCGCTCAGGTTGACGTTGCCCGCGCTGGAGAGATTGCTCTGCTCCGCGAACGCGTTGGTCTTGGTCAGGATGACGTTCTGCGCGACCGCCCCGGCGCCGGCAAACGCGACGCCGGCCGTGCCGCCGATGCCGGCGGCGAGCGCAGCGGCCGCGGACACCGCGTTGATGGTGTTCTTCGTGACCTTGAGCTGCCCGCCGACCAGTTCGAGCACGTAGCTCGAGCCGTCGGGCGAGAGCAGCGACCAGCTCTGTCCCGGCACCAGCGTCGAGAGCCTCAGCTTCTCGACCTTCAGCCACCGGCCGCCGTCGGCGTAGTTCTGGGTACCGAGGTCCTGGCCGTCCTGGTCCGCGCCGATGAAGCGGTAGACGGCACCGGCAACGCCGCCGCCCGTGTAGCCCGTGGGAACCTTTACCGTGGTTCCCTCGCGCAGGTCCTGCGCGCCGGATTCCGCGACGTACATGGCCTCGGTCGCGACCAGGTCGGCGAGCGGCAGGGCCACGGAGTTGGCGCCGGCGGCGGCAAACGCCGTGCGCAGCGCGCCCAGCACCGCGGCATCGCCGATGATGTCCTGCGTCGCCTCGTTGGTGCCGGCCGTATCCGGGTCGTTCTGGTCGGCCTTGGCGGCATCGTCCAGGTTGGCCGCGGTCAGCAATCCAGTCGCGCTGATGTTGAAAAGGAACTGGCCCTGCGACTGCGCGCTGATGTCGATGGCGCCGGCGGTCGTCGTCACGCCCTCGTCGGCGTTCCTGACGTAGGCAGCGACGTCGTTGCTGACCTCGTTGAAGGCCATCGACAGACCGATCGACACCGAGACGCCCGTGGTGCCGGCGACCGAGGCGGAGAGTGCGGCGGCGCCGGCGATGGCGTTGATCCCGGAGGAATCGCTCGCGGCGATATGCACGTTGCCGACGGTGACGCCGTCGGTGGCGGTGACGGTGCCGTCGCCGTCGACATAGGCCTGGACATTGGTCTTGATCTTGTTCTCGGCATAGACGCCGGCGCCGCTCACGGCCACGCCCGTCGTGCCGCCGCCCGAGAGCGCCGCCGAGCCCGATACGACGATCGCGTCGATCAGCTCGCGCGCGTCGGCGTCCAGCGTGAGCGCGCCGGAGGCGCGAACGCTCGATTCCTTGAGGTAGGCCTGCACCGTCGTCGCGGACGGCGTCAGGTTCAGCTGCTTCCACAGGCTGCTGTCGTAGTAATTCTGCGTCGCGAGGTCGATGGCCTGCGTGCCGCTGGTATTCGGGTCGCCGTCCGTGAGCGTGGGCCCGATGTACTGGAAGACGTCGCCGGCGCCTGCACCGCTCGCGATCCGGACCTTCTTGCCAGACACCAGGCTGCTTGCGTCCTGGTCGGTGGTGTAGTCGACCGCGATGGACGAGCCGTCCGGATCCCAGCCGATGAAGTTGCGCGCAACCGCCACGCCGATGGCGACGCCGACGCCGGTCGTGCCGCCGAACCCTACCGAGGCCGCAACCGCGCCGACCTTGGCCGAGACGTTCGACGTGCTGCTCGCGTCGATATCGACGTTGCGGACCTTGTTCGCCGTCGTGCCGAGCGCGCTGCCCTCGACATAGGCGTTGTTCGTGGTGAGGATGACGTTGGTCGACTCGGCCGCCCCGCCGCTCAGCGCGGCGCCGGTGCTGCCGCCGACGGCGACCGAAACCGCGGCGGCGACCGCGAAAGCATTGATGGTCGAGGCATCGGTCGAGGCGACGATGACGTCGCCTGGCGTCATCACGCTCGAGGCGTTCCTGATATAGGCCGCGACCTGGTTGGCGACCGTGTTGTGGGCCAGCGACAGGCCGATGGTGAGTGTCGTTCCGGTGCCGCCGGCCAGGCTCGCGCCCACCGACGCCGCCAGCGCGGTCGCGTTGATCGTCGAAGTGTCGACGGCGTTCAGGCTGATGTTGCCGGCGGTCGTGGCGATGCTCGTCGAGCCGTCGACGTAGGCCTGGGTCTTCACCGCCACCTTGTTGTCCGTCCACAGGCCGGCGGCCGTCAGCGCGGTGCCCGAGCCGCTCGTGGCGGCCACCGCGACGGACCCTGCCGCGATCAGTGCATCGATGGTCGACGCGGAGTTCGCCGCAAAGCTGATGCCCCGCGCAGCGCTTATCTGCGAATTCAGCGCGTAGGCCTTGACCTCGAGCGGATCCGAGCCGCCGTACTCCGTCCAGCCGATCAGGTTGCGAGCGAGCGAGAAGCCGATGGCAATGGCGGGCGTCGAGCCGGTGCCGGCGCTGCCCGAGACGGCGATGGCCGCTACCGTTGCATGGATGTCGGCAGTATCGGTCGTGCTGACCATGACCTGCCCCTGGCCCGCGCCGGCGCCCGTCGCAGTCACGGTGCTGCCCTGCAGGTAGGCGTTCGCGGTGCCGCCGATGAGGTTGACCGCGGTCGCCCCGCCGCCGCTGAACGCCTTGGCCCCGGGGCTCGCGGCAATCGAGATCGCGGCCGCGCGGGACGTCGCGTCGATGCTCGCGTGCTCGTCGGCAGTGACGATGACGTTGCCATTCGTGGCGGTGGCGCTGCCCACGTTCAGGATGTAGGCCGACATGCCGTTGTTGATCTGGTTGCGCGCCATGCCCAGGCCTACCGACACGGCAAGGGCGGCGGTCCTGTTGGTGCCGACGGACAGGGCGGTCGCCATGACCTCGGATTCGATCGACGAGGCGTCCTCCGCGGCAATCCGGATATCGCCCGCGCGCGCGACCACGCCGGTACCGCCGGCGATGTAGCTTTGCGCATCGGTGCTCAGCTTGTTCATCGAGATCACGGCGCCGACGCTGATCCGGTCGCCGCCACCGATCGGCGACACGTTGATCGACGTCGACGACGATTCGATCACGGCATCGATGCTGGCAGCGGACATGGCGGAGACATCGATGTCGCCGGCCGCATCGACGTGGGAGCCCGTGATGTAGGCCTTCACCTGCGCCGGATTCTCGCTGCCGAAATCCGTTCCGGCGATCGCATCGAGCAGGTTGAAGATGGCGTTCTGCCCGTTCCAGCCGATGCTGTTGAAGGCGAGCGTGATGCCGATGGACACGCCTTTCGCCTCCGTCTCGGCGTTCGCTTTCGCCTTGATGAGGGAGACGTTGGACGCCGCTACCGTCACGTCGCCCAGGCTTTGCGTCGTGACGTCGCTGTCCTCGATGTAGGCCTCGGCGCTGCTCAGCACCATGTTGGTGGCGATGAGCGCGTTGAGCGCGACCTTGGTCGCGGTCACCGAACTGTCGAAGGTCGCGCGGATGGCCGCGCTCTCCGTGGCGGCCACGTTCACGTCGCCGCCGCTGTCGAGGTCGATGCCAGAGACGTAGGCATCGACGCCGCCGCGCACGTCGTTGCGCACGATCAGCCCGCCGAAGCCGGTGGACCCCGCGCTCGCCACGTTGCCCAGCAGGCCGCTCAGCAGTTCCACCGCCTGGCTGACGCGGGACTCGATCCACTTGTCGGTGTCGGAGTAGTCGGTATTGCTCAGGTCGAGGGTGGCGTCATCGCCGACGTACATGTAGACCTTGTTCGTCGTGCCGCCGCCCGCGTACCCCTGCGCGACACGCACCAGGTCGCCCTTCTCGACCTTCTGTGTCCCCGAGCGCGTCGTGAACTCGTAGTCGAAGGCGAAGGTCGTGACCAGGTCGACCACCGCGCCGACGCCGGCGTTGCTCGTCTTGGCGATCGCCTGCATCAGGCTGTTGGCATGGATCGACGCATAGTCCTCGCCGGACACCGTGACGTCGCGGCCGGCCTGCGCGCTGCGAAGGCCGCTGGTCGAGTCGATGTAGGCCTTTACCGTGCTGCTCACCATGTTGTTGGCGAGCACCACGCCCACGCTCAACGCCGATGCGCCCTTGATCGCGGATGCGGCGGCCGTCGCCTTGTTGTCCACGAGGGCGTCGATCGTCGCCTCGGAAACCGCCAATACGTTGAGGTCGCGTGCGGCATGCACGGTCGAGTCGAGGATGTAGGCCTTGGTCTCCGCGGGCTGCTGGGCCCCGAGGACCGGGTCGCCGACGATGGCGTCGATGGTGTTGTACAGCAGGTTTTGCGCCTGCCAGCCGATGGTATTGAAGGCGAGGGTGACGCCGATGGCCTGTCCGCCGCTCTTGGTCGCGCTGCGCGTGTGGGCGTCGATGATCGACAGGTTTTGCGCGTCGACCGAGAGGTCGCCGCTGGTCGTCGTGACCGTGCCGTGCGCGATGTAGGCGTCGGCGCTGCCCAGCACCCGGTTGGTGGCGATCGTGCCGTTGACCGCGAGCACGCTGCCCTGGCCGAGCGCGCTGCCCCCGGCCGCTTCGGCATCGCTTTCCGCGTCGGCGCGAATGGTGGCCGTTTCGAGTGCCTGAATGGCGAGGCTGCCGGCGGTGACCGTCGCGCTCTCGATATACGCGGCGACATTGCTGCGAACGTCGTTCAGCACCACCATCGCGCCGACTGCGGTGGCGCCGGAGTCGGTGACGTTCAGGCCCTGGGGAACGAGGCTGGTGAGCGGAACCTTCTTCCAGTACCCCCTGTCGTTGTAGTCCTGGACGCGCAGGTCGAGCGTCGCAGAACCGCCGCCCATGTACTGGTAGATCTCGCCCGCCTTGCCGGCAACCTGCTGCCACAGCGCTGCGTCGGCATAGTCCGCCGTGCTCAGATCGACTGCGCCGGCGGCGCCAAGGTATTCGTAGGCGCCCCCATCCCCGCCGATCTTTTTCCACAAGCTTGTGTTGCTGTAGTCCTGGACGCCGAGGTCGAGGCGCTGGTGGCCGCCCACGTACTTGTAGAGTCCGCCCGCCGTACCGCCGCCGGCGTAGTTGTCGGCCAACTCGACCACGTCACCCGCCTGCATCAGGCGCTTGCCCACTTCCGTGGTGAAGTCGGCCTCGGTGTAGTCGTCGGCGACGACGATCTGGTCGCCGGTCAGGAGATTCTGCACGCCGTCGCCGGACGCGTGGTCTTCGGTGATGTAGTCGTCGGCGATGCGCACCTTGTCGCCGAACTTGACCGTGCGGCTGCCCTCGCTGGTGAGGAAGTCCGCCGGCAGGAAATCGTTGATCGACTCCTGGATCACCGAGGCGCCGCCGTCGTTGGTGGTGACCGAGGAGGAGACGATCTTGCTGTTGGAGTAGATCGCGGCGTTGTCCTCGGCCTGCACGCTGAGCGCGCCGGTGGCGGTGACCGTGCGCGAGCTCAGGTGGTCCTGGATGTACGCCTTGACCGAGGTGCTGATCATGTTGCTGGCGAGGATGCCGCCGATGCTCTTGCCGCTCGCACCGAAGAGCGCCGAGGCCGTGGAGCTCGCCGCGTTGCTTACTGTCGCGTTCAGCTGCGCGTCGGACTTCGCCGAAATCGCCACCGCGCCCGCGGAGGTGACCTTCGAATCGAGGATGTAGGCCTGCACCTGCGCCGGGGTCTCGGTGCCAAGTTCCGTCCCCAGCAGCGCATCCAGCGTCTGGAAGAGAACGTTCCCCGGCGTCCAGCCGATGGTGTTGAAGGCGAGGTTCACCCCTGCCGCCAGGTCCCCGGAACTCGTCGCCCCGTGCAGCGTCGCGTCGATCAACGACGCATTGCGCGCATCCAGCGTCACGTCGCCGGTCGTCGTGGTGACCGTGTCGTTGCTCAGGTAGGCATTCGCCTTGGAGAGCACCGTGTTGGTGGCGATCACCCCGTTCACCGCCCACACCGTGCCCGTGCCCCAGGCGCTGCCGCCCGAGGCCGAGGCGGTGCTCTCGGCCTTGGCCTGGATCACGGCGCTCTCCAGCGCCGTGATCGTCACTTCGCCCGCCATCACCGTCGCGTGGTGGATGTACGCCGCCACGTCGCCGCGCACGTCGTTGCGCACCACCAGCCCGCCCACCGACTTCGAGTCCGAACCCGTCACGTTGCCGATGTTCGGCACGTAGTCGGCCGTCGAGGTCGTCACCTTCTGCCAGCGTGTCGCGTCCTTGTAGTTCTGCGTGCCCAGGTCGAGCGGCTGCGTAGTACCGAGGTACCGGTACACCTCGCCCGGCTCGCCGAGCGCCGTGCTGTAGTCGGCCGACACCCGAACCAGGTCCGCCAGCACTCCCGTGTCCACGCGGTGCCACTGAGACTGGTCGGTGTAGTCCTGCGTTCCCAGGTCGAGCGTGGAGGCGCTGCCGATGTAGCGGTACACCGCGTTGGGAATGCCGCGCGCCTGGTCGTAGTTCGGGTCCAGCTTCACCAAGGTGCCGTTCGTTCCCGACTGCAGTGTCGTGCTGCCGTGGCTCGACAGGTAGTCGTACGGCGGCACGCTGGTGCCCTTGACCTCCTGCATGCCCGACTTGCTCGTGTACTGGTAGTCGTCCAGCCGCTGCAGGTAGGACCGGAGCAGGCTCGCCCCGCCGTCGTTGACCGTGCTCGCCTGCGACAGCAGGTTGCTCGTCGCAGCCACGCCGGCCGTGTCCCGGGCGTCGATCGTGATCGTGCCGGTCACCGTCACCACACTCGGCGTGCCGGTGGTGTTGTCGATGTACGCCTGCGCCTTCGAGCTCACCCGGTTGCTTGCCAGGGCCGCGCTCGCGCTCATGCCGGTCGCGTTCACCAGCGCCGAGGCCGCCGACACCGCCTGGTTGTCGATCGAGGCATTAAGTTGCGCGTTCGAGAGCGCGTTAAGCGTCAGGTCCCCGCCCGTGTCCACCGTGCTGTTCAGGATGTAGGCCTTGACCTGCGCCGGCTGCTCCGTGCCGATGCTGCTGCCCACCAGCGCATCGAGCGTATTGAACAGCAGGTTCTGCGACTCCCAACCGATGGTGTTGAACGCGAGCGTCACGCCCACCGCCGTGTCCCCGCTCGTGGCCGAGCTCAGGATCGTCGCGTCGATGGTGGAGATGTTTTGCGCATCCAGCGCCACGGACCCGCTAGTGGTGACGCCCACGTCGTCGAGGTAGGCGTTCGACTTCGACAGCACCGTGTTGGTGGCGATCGTCGCGTTCACCGCGATCACCGTGCCCGTGCCGTAGGCGCTGCCGCCCGAGGCGCTCGCCGCCGTATCCACCGCCGAATTGATCGACGCGTTCTCCAGCGCCGTCACCGCCACCTCGTCCGCGCCCACCGTCGCGTGATGGATGTACGACTCGACGTCGCTGCGCACGTCGTTGCGCACCACCAGGCCGCCCACGCCTATCGAGTTTGAACCGGTCAGGTTCAGCCCCGAAGGCAGCAGGCTGGTCGGGCTCAGTTCTTTCCAGAGCCCGTAATTCGTATAGTCCTGCGTGCCAAGATCCAGCGTCGCGCCGGGCGACAGGCTCGCGCCCATGTACTGGTACACCTTGCCGCCGGTCCCGCCGCCGCCGTACGCGTCTTCCACCCGTACCCGGTCGCCGAACTTGAGCGCCTGCGAGCCGGACTGCGTCGTGTACTGGTACTCGTCCAGCAGCGAGTTGATCAGATTGTTCAGGATGCTCGCGCCGCCGTCGTTGGTCGTCGAGGAGGCCGCCAGCAGCTTGGAACTGGCATCGATCCCTGCGTCGTCCTCGGCGGTGATCGTGAGTGCGCCGCCCGCCGTGACCGATCCGCGTCCGCCCACGGTGAAGTCGATGAACGCCTGCGCGCCGCTGCTCACCATGTTGCTCGCGAGCACTCCGCTGCCGCCCGCGCCGTTCGCACCCACCAGTGCCGCCGCCGCCGAAGTGGACTCGTTGCTCACCAGCGCGTTCAACTGGGCCTCGGACTTGGCCGTGAGCGTCAGGTCGCCGCCTGCGTCGACGGTCGAATTCCTGATGAATGCCCGCACCTGCGCCGGCTGCTCATCGCCGATGTCGGTGCCGATCAGGGCATCGATCGCATTGAACAGCACGTTCTGCGATTCCCAGCCCAGGGTGTTGAACGCGAGCACCACCCCCACGGCCTTGTCGCCGCTGGAAGTCGAACTCAGCGTCGTCGCGTCGATCCGGGACGTGTTCTGCGCGTCCAGGGAAATGTCCCCGGCCCCCGTGCTCGTCACCACGCTGCCCTGGATGTAGGCGTCGGCCTGCGATTGCACCAGGTTGGTCGCGATCGTCCCGTTCACCGCGATCACCGAGCCCGAGCCCCAGGCGCTTCCACCCGAGGCCTTCACTGTGCTGTCCGCCGTCGCCTCCAGCACCGCATCCTCCAGTGCCGTCAACTGGACACTGCCTGCGGTGACCGTCGCGTTATTGATGTAGGCATCCACGTTGCCGCGGACGTCGTTCATCACCACCAGACCGCCGATCGCCAGCGCGTTGGACGGGCTGATGTTGTTGCCCTGCGGCACGGACTGCGTTCCCAGCACCGGCTTCCAGAACCCGAGGTCGCTGTAGTCCACGGCCCCCAGGTCGGTGCCGAGCCCGCTCGCTGTCGTGCCCATGTACTGGTACACCGCGCCGGCGTTGCCGCCGCCTGAGTAGTCGTTCGTCAGCTTTACCCTGCTGCCAAACTTCAGGTCGCGCGCGCCTTCCGTCGTGAGGAAGTCCGCCGGGACGAAATCGTTGATGGTTTCCTGGATCACCGACGCGCCGCCGTCGTTGGTGGTGATCGACGACGAGACGAGCTTGCTGTTGGCGTAGACGCCGGCATGATCAGTCGCGCTTACGGTGACCGTGCCGTCCGCCTCGACGGCGCGCGTGCGCCCCGTGGCGGCATCTTCGATGTACGCCTGCGCCGTGCTGTTGACCTTGTTGCTCGCCAGTATCCCGCCGACGCTCTTGCCGCTGGCGCCGTACAACGCCGAAGCGGCGGAGCTCGCCGCGTTGCTCACGGTCGCGTTCAGCTGCGCGGCCGAGTCCGCCGTCAGCGTGATGTCGCCCGCCGCGTCGATGTCCGAATTGAGGATGTACGCCTTGGCCTCGGCCGGCTGCTCGCCGTCGAAGGCCTCCGAGATGAGCGGATCGCCGAGCAGCGCATCGACGGCGTTGAACAGCACGTTCTGCGGCTTCCAGCCGAGCGAGTTGAACGCCAGCGCGAAGCCGAAACCGGTATCGCCGGTCGACAGCGCGCTGTTGAGCGTCGCGTCTATCAGCGAGGTGTTGCGCGCGTCGAGGGTAACGTCACCGATGGTCGTCGTGACGTCGCTCGACTTGATGTAGGCGTCGGCCGCGCTCAGCACCACATTGGTGACGATCTGGCCGTTCACCGCCAGCACGCTGCCCGAGCCCCAGGCGCTGCCGCCGGACGCGGTCACGTTGGTCTCGGCCGTGGACCGGATGACCGCGTTCTCCAGCGCCGAGATCGACACGCTGCCCGCGGTCAAGTTCGCATGGTCGACATAGGCCGCGACGGCGCTGCGCGCATCGTTCATCACCACCAGGCCGCCCACGGCGCGCGCGTCGGAGTCGCTCAGGTTTCCGACATTCGGGTAGTAGTCGGAAATGTCGTCGATGACCACTTTCACCCACGGGCCGGAAGCGAAGTTCGTCGTTCCCAGGTTGATGCTCGCGCCGGTCGTGCCCGTGTAGCTGTAGATGGAGCCGGTATCGCCGCCGCCCGCGTAGCTGCCGCCCAGGCGCACCCGGTCGCCATTGGTCAGGGTCTGCGTGCCGGAGGCCGTGCTGTAGTTGTAGGCGCCGGGGATCAGGAAATTCTGCGCAATACCGACGAGGCCCGCCAGCGTGTTGCTGGTCGCCGAGGTCTGCACGATCGTGCTGTTGGAGTCGATGCCGGCGCTGTCTTCGGCATGGATTGTGACCGCGCCACCGGACTGCACGGTGCGGGCGCCGGAATAGGTGGCGCTGAAGTCGATGTAGGCGTCCGCGTGGCTGCTGACCTTGTTGCTGGCGAGGCCGGCGCCCCCGGCCGCGCCCGAGGCCGCGTAACTGGCGCTGAACACGATGTCCAGCGCCGCTTCGGAGATGCCCTCGTTGCCCAGGGTCGCGTTGATCTGCGCCGAGGACACGGCGTTTACCGAGATGTCGCCCGCCGCATTGACGGTCGAGTCGTGGATGTAGGCCTGCACGCCCGCGGGCACTTCGCCGTTGAACGCCGAGGAAATCAGCGGGTCGCCGATCAGCGCATCGACCGCGTTGAACAGGATGTTCGAGGAATTCCAGCCGATCGAATTGAAGGCCACCACGAAGCTGGTGGAATCCCAGGCTTCCAGCTTGCTCTTGGCCGTGGCGTCGATCTGCGAATCGTTCTGCGCGTCGACCGTAACGTCGCCGCCGGCCGTCGTGACCAGGCTGCTGCCGGTCACCTTCGCCGTCGCCTGGCTCAGCACCATGTTGGTGGTGATGATTCCGCCCACGCCCGACCAGGGTTCGACCACGCTCGAGTCCGTTGCCGAAATCCGGGAGGTCTCGAGCGCGCTCAGGGTGATGTCGCCCGCCGCCGTCACCACGGCCCGGTTGATCGAGGCGACCACCGAGCTGCGCACGTCGTTGCGATCCACCAGGCCGTAATAGCTGGCCGAGTCACCGACCAGCCCTGCCTTCTTCAGCGCCAGGCCGATCTCCGACAGCACCACGAAGGAGGTCGACTCGTTGACCAGCGTGGTGGTCGAAAGCCGCTTCCACAGCTCGAAGTTGCTGTAGTCCTGCGCGCCGAGGTCGCGGCTTGCGGCCGTGCCCATGTATTGGTAGGCGCCGCCCACCTGCTGCCAGCGCGCCGCGTTGCCGTAGTCCTCGGCCCCGATGTCGGCGCTGCCGCCGGTGCCCAGGAACTTGTACAGGGCGCCGGCCGTGCCCGTGCTGCCTTCGTATGCATCGGTCAGCTGGATGATCTGGCCGGACACGAGCGTCCGGACCTGCTCGCTGCCGTCGGTCGTGAAGGCCGGCGTGTAATAGTCGTCGGCAATGCGCACGCGGTCGCCGAATTTCAGGTTCTGGCTGCCGGAGCGGCTGGTGTACTTGTAATCGTCGAGGATCAGGCCGGCCAGGCTGTTCAAGATGCCGGCGCCGGCGTCGTTGGTCGGCGCGACCGCGGACGCGAGGCTTGTGTCCGCCGTGATGCTGGCGTCGTCCTGCGCAATGATCGAGACCGAGGCTGCATCGACGGTATTGCCAAGCGACGCCGAACTGTAGTCGATGTAGGCATTGGCGGTGCTGTTCACCATGTTGCTGGACAGCACGAAGGCCGCGCTCGTGCCGGCGGCGCTGATGATGGCCGCAGGCGCGGACGTCGCCTGGTTGCCCACGCGGGCGTCGATCTGCGCGGTCGAGACCGCCGAAAGCGAGAGGGCGCCGCCCGCGTCGACAGTCGAGTCCTTTATGTACGCATCCACGCTTGCCGGCCGCGAGCCGGCGAGCGCGTTGGCGATGAGCGGATCGCCGAGGATCGCGTCGACCGCCGTGAAGAGGAGGTTCTGCGGCTGCCAGCCGACCGTGTTGAAGGCGAGCACCACGCCGACGGCGTCGCCGCCCGAGGTGGCCGCGCTCAGCGTCTTCGCCTGGATCAGCGAGGTGTTCTGGGCAGTGACCGACACGCCGCCCGCCGTCGTGATGTCGCTGCCGCTGATGTGCGCGTCCGCCGCGCTCAGCACCAGGTTGGTGGCGATCGTGCCGTTGACCGCGAGCGAGGTGCCCTGGCCGGTGAAAGTGCTGCCGCCCGAAGACACGGACGTGTTGTCCGCGAATGCGCGCATGACCGCGTTTTCGGTGGCGGATACGCCGATCGAGGCTGCGTCGACAGTCGCATTTTCGATCGACGCCTCGGCGCTGCCCCGCACATCGTTGCGCACGATCATGCCGCCCACGGCGGTCGAGTTCGACTCGGTGACGTTGATGCCCTGCGGCACCAGCTGCGATTCGGTGACCTGCTTCCACAACCCCAGGTCGCCATAGTCCTGCGTTGTCAGGTCCATGCCGAGCCCGCTCGCAGCCGTCCCCATGTACTGGTAGACCGCGCCTGGCTTGCCCGCGAGCTTCGTCCACAGCGCGGCATCGCTGTAGTCCAGCGCCCCCAGGTTCAGGGAGGCCGCCGGCCCGCTGTAGCGGTAGACGCCGCCCGGCTCGCCCGCGAGCAGCCGCCACCGGCTCGTGTCCGTGTAGTCCTCGGCACCCAGGTCCACGCGGCCCTGCGGCCCGAAGTACTTGTATACGGCGCCGGCCGTGCCGAGCGCAGGATCGTATCCGTCCGCCAGCTGGACGTTCTCCCCCGCCTGCAGCAGGCGATTGCCCGCGTCGCTGGAGAAGTCCACGGCGCCGTAGTCGTCGGCGAGCCGTACCACGTCTCCGCTCGCCAGCGATTGCGCGCCCTGGGTCGTATCGTAGGTGGCGGCGTTGAAGTCGTCCGCGAGGCGCACTTTCTTGCCGAAGCTGAGGTTGCGCGTGCCTTCGCTGGTAAGGAAGTCGGCGGGCAGGAAGTCGTTGATCGATTCCTGCAGCGCCGAGGTCCCGCCGTCGTTGGTGGTGACGGAGGAGGAAACGATCTTGCTGTTGGCGTAGATCGCGGTGTTGTCGGCGCCATCGACCAGCACGGCGCCTGCGGCGTCCACCTTGCCCGCGTCGGCTACGTAGGTGACCTTCTGCCAGCGGGCGGCGTTGGCGTAGTTCTCGCTGCCGAGGTTGATCCCCGCAAGCAGCTCCGGCAAGGTGGGCGTGCCGATGAACTCGTACACGTCGCCTACGCTGCCGCCTGTCGACGCCCCCGGGGAGAGCTGCACGCGCAGGCCCTTCAGCACCGGCTGAAGCCCCTGGGAAGACGTGAAGTCGGCCTCGTGCACCTTGATGAAGGCATTCGTCGTGCTGCTCACCATGTTGCTGGCGAGGATCCCGCCGATGCTCTTGCCGCTCGCGCCGAACAGCGCCGAGGCAGCCGAGCTCGCCGCGTTGCTCACCGTTGCGTTGAGCAGGGTGTCCGAGCTCGCACGAACCGCGACCGCACCCGCCGACGTGACCGAGGAATCCAGGATGTAGGCCTGTACCTCCGCCGGCGTCTCGGTGCCGATCTCGGTACCCAGCAACGCATCCAGCGTCTGGAACAGCACGTTCCCCGGCGTCCAGCCCACCGTGTTGAACGCGAGGTTGATGCCCAATGCAAGATCGCCGGAGTTGGTGGCCCCGTGCAGCGTCGCGTCGATCACGGAGCTGTTCTGCGCATCCAGCGTCACGTCGCCGGTATTGGTGGTGACCGTGTCGTTGCTCAGGTAGGCGTTGGCCTTCGAAAGCACGCTGTTGGTGGCGATCACGCCGTTCACCGCCCACACCGTGCCCGTGCCCCAGGCGCTGCCGCCCGAGGCAGAAGCCGTGCTCTCGGCGTTCGCCTGGATGGTCGCGTTCTCCAGCGCCGTGATCGTCACCGCGCCCGCCACCACCGTCGCGTGGTTGACGTATGCAGCGACGTCGCCGCGCACGTCGTTGCGCACCACCAGCCCGCCGACGGACTTCGCGTCCGAACCGGTGACGTTGCCGATCCCGGGGACGTAGTCCGCCGTCGAGACCGTCAGCTTCTGCCAGCGGTTCGTGTCCTTGTAGTTCTCCGTGGCCAGATTCACCACGCCCGTGCTGCCCAGGTAGCGGTACACCTCGCCCGGCTCGCCCAGTGACGCGCTGTAATCGGCCGCCACGCGCACCAGGTCGGGCAGCCCGCCCACCACGCGCTTCCATTGCGACTGGTCCGTGTAGTCCAGCGTGCCAAGGTCGAACGTGCCCGCCGTGCCGAGGTAGCGGTAGACGGCCTGCGGGACACCGCGCGTGTCGTCGTAGTTGGCGTCCAGCTTCACCAGCTTGCCCGCCACCAGCGCCGTGCTGCCGTTGGTCGAGACGTAGTCGGCGGCCGGCACGTTCAGCCCGGTGAGATTTACCGTGCCTGACTTGGTCGTGAACCGGTAGTCATCCAGACGCGCCAGCAAACTCTGCAGCAGGCTCGCGCCGCCGTCGTTCACCGTGCTTGCCTGCGACAGCAGGTTGCTCTTCGCTGTCACGCCGGCCGTGTCCTGGGCGTCGATCGTGATCGTGCCGGTCACCGTCACCACGCTCGGCCCACCGGCCGTGTCGTCGATGTAGGCCTGCGCCTTCGAGCTCACCCGGTTGCTCGCCAGCACCGCGCTCGCGCTCAGGCCCGTCGCGTTCACCAGCGCCGAGGCCGCCGAGGTCGCCTGGTTGTCGACCGAGGCGTTCAGTTGCGCATCTGATAACGCGCTGAGAGTCAGGTCTCCGCCCGCGCTCACCGTGCTGTTCAGGATGTACGCCTTCACCTGCGCGGGTTGCTCGTCGCCGATGTCGCTGCCCACCAGCGCGTCGATCGTGTTGAACAGGAAGTTCTGCGACTCCCAGCCGATGGTGTTGAAGGCGAGCGTCACGCCGACCGCGGTGTCCCCGCTCGTGGCCGAGCTCAGGATCGCAGCGTCGATGTTGGAGATGTTTTGCGCATCGAGCGCCACGGACCCGCTCGTGGTCACGCCCACGTCGTCGAGGTAGGCGTTCGACTGCGACAGCACCGTGTTGGTGGCGATCGTCGCGTTCACCGCGATCACCGTGCCCGTGCCGTAGGCGCTGCCGCCCGAGGCGCTCGCCGCCGTGTCTATGATCGAAGCGAGCGAGGCGTTTTCCAGCGCCGTCACCGTCAGGTCGTCCGCGGAAACTGTTGCGTGTTGAATGTACGACGCTACGTCGCTGCGCACGTCGTTGCGCACGACCAGGCCGCCCACCGCGAGCGCGTTCGAGTCGCTGACGTTCAAACCCGTCGGCACCAAGTTTGTCGGGCTCAACTCCTTCCAGAATCCGTAGTCCGAGTAGTCCTGCGAGCCCAGGGCGAGCCCCAGTCCGCCGGCGGCCGTGCCCATGTACTGGTAGACCTTGCCCGCGGTGCCGCCATTGGTGGTGTACCCGTCGTCCAGCCGCACGCGGTCGCCGAACTTCAGGTCCTGCGTGCCCGACTCGGTCGTGTACTGGTACTGGTCGAGCAGCGCGTTGATGAGATCGTTCGCGATGCTCGTGCCGCCGTTGTTGCTGGACGTAGAAGACGCAACAAGCTTCGCCCGCGCATCGATCCCGGCGTTGTCTTCGGCAGCCACCGCAAGCGTGCCGCCCACCGTCACCGAGCCGCGCCCGCCCGTGGTGTAGTCGATGTACGCCCTGGCGGTGCTGCTCACCATGTTGCTCGCGAGCACGCCGCTGCCGCCCGCCCCGCTCGCGCCGTAAAGTGCCGCCGCCGCCGAGGTCGCCTGGTTGCTCACCAGCGCGTTCAGCTGCGCCTCGGACTTGGCCGTTAGCGTCAGGTCGCCATCGGCACTGATGGTCGAATTCTCGATGTACGCGCGCACCTGCGCCGGCTGTTCGCCGTCGAATGCGTCGGAGATCAGCGGATCGCCGAGCAGTGCATCAATCGTATTGAACAGGACGTTCTGCGACTCCCAGCCCAGGGTATTGAACGCCAGCACCACCCCAACGGCCTTGTCGCCGCTGGAAGTCGAACTGAGCGTCGTCGCATCTATCTGGGAGGTATTCCGAGCGTCGAGGGAAATGTCGCCGCCACCCGTGCTCTCCACCACGCTGCCCGCGATGTACGCATCGGCCTGCGAAAGCACCAGGTTCGTCGCGATGGTGCCGTTCACCGCCATCACGTTGCCCGTGCCCCAGGCGCTTCCGCCGGAGGCCACCGCCGTGCTGTCGGCCGTCGCGCGCAGCACCGCGTCTTCCAGCGCCGTCAAGCTCAGGCCGCTGGCCGTGACCGTGGCGTTCTCGATGTAGGCCGCCGCGCCGCCGCGCACGTCGTTGCGCACCACCATGCCGCCGAGCGCCATGGCGTTCGATGCGTTGAGGTTGTTGCCGGTGGGCACGATGTTGGTTTCCAGCACGCGCTTCCACAAGCCCAGGTCGCCGTAGTCCTGGACGCCCAGATTCACCCCGCTGGCGGCCGTTCCCATGTATTCGTAAATCGCGCCGGCCTTGCCCGCAAGCCTGGTCCACTTGCCGGTGTCGCTGTAGTTCTGCACTCCAAGGTTGAGGCTCGCGACAGCGCCGATGTAGACGTAGGCGCTGCCCGCGTCACCGCCGATCAGCGTCCACAGGCTCGTATCGGTGTAGTCCTGCACGCCCAGCTCGACGCGCCCGCGGGGTCCTACATACTGGTACACGGATCCGGCCGAACCCAGCAGGGAGTCGTAGCCGTCGGCCACCTGGACGTTGTCTCCCGCCCGCAGCAGCCGCTTGCCCGAGTCGCTGGTGAAGTCCACCGCGCCATAGTCGTCGGCGAGTTTCACCACCTTCCCGCTGCTGAGCGAATGCGTGCCGTCGCCGCTGCCCCAATCGGGATCGTTGAAGTCGCTCGTGAGCTTCACCGTGTCGCCGAACTGCAGGGCCACGCCGGTGTCGTCCGAGTCGTAGTCGGCAGGCAGGAAGAAGTTCGTTACTCTCTGCAGCGTCGCGCCGCCGTCGGCGGTAGTGATGGAAGACGACACGATCTTGCTGTTGGAATAGATGCCGGCGTGGTCCTCGGCGCTCACCGTTACCGTGCCGTCCGCGTCGACCATGCGCGTGCGCCCGGTCGCCGCGTCCTCGATGTACGCCTGCGTCTTGCTGCTCACCATGTTGCTGGCGAGAATGCCGCTGGTGGCGGAGGAGTTGGCGGTGCCGAACAGGCGCGAGGAGGTCGAGCTCGCGGCATTGCTTACGGTCGCATTGATCTGGGCTTCCGACTTCGCCTTGACCGTGACGTTGCCCGACGCGGAAACGTCGGTATTGCTGATGTAGGCCCTGACGTCCTGAGTATTCTCGGTGCCGATGCTGGTGCCGATCAGGGCGTCCAGCGTCTTGAACGCGAGGTTCGAATCCCAGCCGATGGCATTGAACGCGATCGAGGCGCCGCCGCCGTTCGCCATGCCTCCCAGGCCCGGCACATTGGATCCGGCAATGGTGCTGGACTCGGAGAACGCATTGATCACCGAGGTGTCGGAAGCCAGCACCGATATGTCGCTGCCTGCGCCGAATGTGGTGATGGCGCTGCCGGAGACGAAAGCGTCGGTGTCTCCCAGCACGGTGTTCGATGCGTAGGTGCCGCCAATGCTGAGCGCCTTCGGCGCAATCAGCGGGATGCTGGAGCTGATCGCGGTGGCGCTGGCGCGCGCTTCCAGGGTCGTGTCGCGCAGCGCCTCGACCCTGAGATCGCCACCCGTCACCGTCGCCGAGCCGCCGGTAACGGAGGCCACGACGTTGCGGGTGAGGAAGTTGCGCGCCGCCGCGACCGAGATGTCGATCGGCGAGACGTTCAAGCCCGCGATGTCGAACGCGTCGGCGGTCGACGCCGAGAATATGGTGGAAGTGTCGGTGGCGGTGACCGTGGCGCCGCCCGTGCCGATGGTCAGCGTGCTGTTCGCGACGCTTGCCGTGGTATTGCCGCTGACCTGGTTCAGCGCGATGCGGCCGGTGGCGCTGTAGTCGGTGGAACTGAGCGCCGAAACCTGCAGCCCGCGGACATTGATGCCGGTGCTGCCGGAGATGCCGGTGCTGCCGGAGATCTGCGCTGTCGCGTTCTCGGTGAAGTTGTTCGATGCGGCCATCCCGGCCAGGAGCGTGCCCGTCGCGGCCACTGTGCCGCTGGTCTGCGCCGAGAGCGACAGCACGCCCGCCGTGGCGGTCACCCTGCCGCTGACGGTTACGGTGGCGGTGGAGCTCGAGCTGAGCACCACCGGCGACAGCAGATTCTCGACATCGATGTCCCGCTCCACCTCTGCCGTGAGCGTGATGTCGCCGTTCGTCGCGACGAGGTTGCCGAGCACCTGGATCGAGGCGGTCCTCGCGACCACCTCGTCGGCGTCGGTCACCGTAGCCGCGTCGCTCGCGATGGCGGTGAGGATGATGTCGTCGGTCGCGGCCGTGATGGCGATGCCCGCGCTCACGGTGATGCTTTCGGCCTCGACGCTGAGGCCGCTGCCGAAGCTCAGGTTCTCGCTCAGCACCACCGAGTCGTTGCCGGCCCCGCCGAGAATCGTCAGCGAAACCGCGCTAAGGCTGGACGCGTCGTCGAAATAGAAGAAGTCGTTCGCGTCGCCAAGGTCGACGGTGATCGTACCGGTGCCTGGCGCGAATACCGTGAGCGCCGTGTAGGTGGCAATGCTGTCGCCGATCCAGTCGTACTCGAGCTGCCCGGCCCCGTTCACCCGAAGGTGAAGCTCATCCGCGCCAGAGCTGCCGGTAAATGACACGGCGCTGGCGCTCTCGGTGGGCGGCAGGTCAGTCAGCAGGTCCGCGTAATTGGCGGCGAGGAACGCGGGCCTGCTCTCGATCTCGCCGGTGCGGTATTCGAGCTTCCAGTCGCCGGCGCGGCTCGCGCTGCCGGTCGCGTTGGTCGAGGCCGCGACGTCGGCGCCGGTGGCCGCCGCGAGATCCTGCACGAACTCGATGCCGGCGGCGCCTGCTGCCACGTCGCAGCCGTAGAGCAGGATGTCGCCCTCGGGCCGCAGTGCCGCGCCCCAGCCGGCGATGCGTGCTTTCTGTTGCTCGAGCCTCGCGTCGTTCAGCTGGGTCGTGCCGAGCCGCAGCGCGCCGCTGCCGCCGTGCGACACGATCTGCACGGCCGCGAGGCCGTGGTGCGGCGCGAGGATGTCGGTGATCTGGTCGACGCCGTCGAAACGCGAATCCAGGACCACGATCTCGACATCGCCGATGCGCGTGACTTCGATCTGCGGTTCCGAATCCGTCGCCGGATGGGCCGCTGCTTCGGGTTCTGCCGCGGCTGGCGTTCCGAGCACGTCCGGAAGAATTGCCGCATCCGCCGTGCCCGACTCGCTCGCAGCAGGCGCGGCAGTCGCCGATTCCGCGGGTGCCGGCGCAGCCGCAGATGCTGGGGCTGCCGCAGGTGCCGGAGCGGCCGTCGGCGCGCCGAAGTCCGTGATGCTCTTGATGAGTTCCTGATAGTTCGGCACCGCCGCGTCGACGATGATGATCTGGCTCGGCGCGGGACGATTCTGGACGTAGGCCGCGTATTCCGACAGCGACATCTTCGTGGACGTCGCTGTCGTGGACGTCGTGGCCTGCTGCGTGGCGGTACTTGCCGTCGACACCGGCGCCTGCTGCGTGGCTGCCTTCGCCGCGGATTCAGGCGTCGCCGCGTCCGCCGCGGGCGTCGCAGGTGTCGCGATGCCCTGTCCGCTCGCGGCATCGGCCTTCGCCAGGGCCGGATCGACCTGGACGATCGTGGGAATGGTCTCCGCTACGCCGCTCGGGTCAGCCTGTTTTGGCGCCTCCCCGGCCGCAGCCGGGGCGCCGGCCCCTTCGATCGCATACTCGATGGGCGTCGACGCTGCCGTGATGACGGACGCGGCGGCCGGATGCAGCAGGGCTTCCAGCGCGGCTGGTTGTGCGGCAGGCGGTGGCGGCGGCGGCGGAATCACGCCTTCCGCGGAGAGGAGGAAGCGTTGCTCCAGCGCTTCGAACAGCGCCTTGCGGCGCATCGGCGGCTGCAACCTGGACGCCCGCAAACCCCTGGCGAATCTTGCCGCCAGGTTCTTCACCGCTTCCAGCGTCGAGGTGCGGGTCAAATAAGTCCTTTTGCCTACTGCGCCAACAGTCTGTTGATGGCCAGCAATTCATCCTCGCCGAGCGTCCCGGCGGCCTGCTTCAGGCGCAGCCGGTTGATCAGGAGCTCGTAGCGCGCCTTCGCGGAATCGCGCCTGGCTGCATACAGGTCGCGCTCGGCGTCGAGTACCTGCAGGGCCGTCTGCAGGCCGGCCCGGTAGCCTTCGACCTTCAGCTCGCGCGCGCTCTCGGCGGACACGATGCCCTGCGCAAGCGCCTGCGAACGAAGGACGCCGCCCGTGACCCCCTGGAAAGCCGCCCGGGTCTGGCGTTCCACCTGGCGCCAGTCGCGCTCCAGGTCTTCCAGCGAACTGTAGTACCGCTTCACCGCCTCGTCGGTCAGGGCGGAGGTCAGGCCGCCGGAGAAGATCGGAATGTTGAGGCGAAGCATCAAGTCGGTCGTCTCCACATTGCTGCCCCCGCCGAACAGGCTGCCGCCGGTGTCCTTCCTGTTTTGCGTCGCGACGAAATCGAGCACCGGCGCGTGGCCGGCGCGCTGGCGGCGGATCTCCTGCTGCGCGACCTCCACCGCCTGCCGGCGCGCTTCGAGCAGCAGGTTCTGCTTCTCCGCGGTGGCCACCCAGGCGTTCATATCGAGCGGCTCGGGATTCTCGAGCGGGATATCCCCGCGCAGCGGCGGCAGGGCCGTGATCACCTTGCCCGTGAGCTCGCGCAGCGCCTGGATTTTGTCATCGAGGTCGTTCTGCGCCGCCACGACGTCCGCTTCCTTGAGCGCGTTGCGCGCCCGGGTATCGTGCAGGTCGACGATCGCCACCAGCCCGCTCTTGTAGCGCTGCTGGACGAATTCGAGCCCGCGCTGGATCGCCTTCTTCTCGGCTTCCGCGAACTCGAGCACGTCGCGGGCGCCGAGGACGTTGAAATACGCGACCGCCGCGCGCACGATCAGGTCCTGCTCGGCCGCGCTGAAGGTGGCCGCGGCCTGCTTCACCTTGGACTTCGCCTGTTCGTAGCCGAACCAGGCGGACAGCTTGTAGATCGGCTGCGTGAGGTTGAGCGTCTGGTTGTACGTGGGGAATGTGGTGTTGCCGGTGGCGTATACGGGATTCGCGCTGCTGATGATCCGCTGGTCGGTGCGCATTTCCAGCGCTTCGAAGGTGATGCTCGGCAGCAGGGCGGCGCGCGCCTGCGGTTCGGCGTAGGAAGATGCCTCGAAATCGTAGCGCGCGCCCTTGTACTTGGGGTCGCTCAACTTGGACAGCGCATAGACCTGGACCAGGTCCTCGCCCCACGCGGCACCGGCGGCAACCGGCCCTGCGAGGGCGGCGAGGAGCAGCAGCCGGGAGGTCGCTCCTGCCACTACCTGCCCTTACCCGATTTGCTCCGGGCATCGCGGCCTTTTCGCGCGTCGCGATCCTTTTCCCTGGGCGCCGGCGCTTCCGGCTGGGCGGACTGCGCCGGCGACGCGGCCGGGGAGCCTGCCGCGGCGCCACGGCCCGCGCCATCGACACGGTTCGCGAGATTCGCAACGTTGCCGAGCGACATCAGGTGGGCGTGGATCCATGCCAGCAGCCCGCTGCGGGCCAGGTCGAGCAGCTTCGCATCGTCGAGCGCCTGCAGCCGCTGCTCGTCGACCACGCTGAACCCCTGCAGCACCATCGGCTGCTGGCCGGGGCGCACGACCTCCAGCACCCGCGGCACCAGGAGATCGAGGGCCTGGAGGCGCTCGACGAAGAGGCGCGTGCGCTTGATCTCGCCCTGATAGTTGCCGAGGAATTCCAGCGCCTGCTTCAGCAGCGGCGAGTATTCGCCCCCGTCGGTGAACAGGCGCTCGCCCTGCTCGGCCCCGAAGCCGGGGTAGGCCTCGTCGAGATAGACGTTGAAATCCTCCGCATCCTGCTTCTCCGCGAGCACGAAGGGGTAGCGGCGCACGAAAGCCGGAATGTAGCGGCCATCCCAGCGCCCGCCGGCCTCGACGAACAGGTTTTCATTCTGCCGCACCCCCACCAGCGCGATCGGGAACATCGGGCCGGCATCCTTGCCCGTGAAGGCGATCGGGTATTCGCGCGCGGCGTCGAAAAATTCCACCGCGGCGAGCGGAATGGAATTCGTCTGCGCGCAGAAACTGAAGTCGTTGCGAGCCGGGCCGAGGCGGGTTTTGCGGTGAACGTCCGCGTTGAGAGGAACAGGCCTTTGATAGAAAAGTAAAGTCGCCAAATTGCCCCCAAACTCGAAAGGAACATTCTACTGGTTTTGGCGCCGACGGAGCCGGTGTTTCGGGTAGATTTTCAAACGGTTACCGGATTTTTGCAACGCGGGGCGCGTGCTGCCATTGGCGTGTGGTTGTGCCTGTTTTTTAGAATCTTTTACAACTCCTGCGCGGCGTAGGGCACCAGGACGTCCGCGTGGTCGCCGAACTTGCGCACGTAGGCGCTGTTCAGGCCGAGACATCTGGCCGAAGCGCATTGCTCGCGGTAGACGCATTGATAAAAACCATTGCGCATGAATTCGTCCCAGAAAGCCGGATCGATCAAGAGCTTAGGCTGGTCGTTGTACAGCGCGCCGCGGTCCTCTCCGAGCAGGCATTCCGGAAAGTTCTTCACCTCCACGCCCCGGCCGGCGGCGCGCGCCAGGCTGATGGCCTCGCGCAGGTAGGGCAGAACCTCGACATGGGAGGCGACGAGGTCCTTCTCGTCCGATTCGCTCATCGGAAAATAGAACCAGAACTCCATCTGCGCCAGGCGCTTGAGCGGCTTCAGCCGGCCGACAAGGGCCGGCAACTGTTTGAAACTCCGGCTCGTGACCACCGAATTCGTGATGGAAGTCACATTTTTGAAATCTTCGAGCAGTTCCAGGCCCCGCATCGTCTTGTCGAAGGACCCCGGCACCTGGGTAATGGCGTCGTGGGTCTCGGCGTCGGAGGAGGCCACGCTGACGAAAAACTCGTCCACGCCAGACTCGACGAGTTCCTCGAGGTAGTCGCGGGACGCCAGCCGCATCCCGTGCGTCTGGATCCTCACGTGCTCGAAGCCGTGCTCGCGAGCGAGGCGCGCCCATTGGGGCAGGTCCCGGTGCAGGGTGATTTCCGAGCCGGTGAGGATCAGGCCCTTGAACCTGCGGCGCGCCGCATTGTCCTCGAGCACACGCATGAATTGCTTGAACGACTGCGGCTCAAGGCGATCCATGGTGCCCTCGATCATGCAGTGGACGCACTTGAGGTTGCAGCGGAACTCCATGGTCATCGACACATACTGGTCGTGGTCAAAGCGGCCCATGGTCCCGCTCACGGCGGGCAGGGGAAGCCCGGCGCTCGAAGTCGCCGGGGTACCCGCCTTGCGGCGCACCAGCCGGACCATCCTGACCGAGGCTTCAGAAGACGCCATACCAGGCGCCTTTCACGATCGACAGGCGATCGCCGTCCATGCGGTAGTCGAAGCCGACGTCGTAGAGCATGTGGTCCAAGCTACTCCTGTTGCCCTCGATGAACAACACATCCGCCTCCGGAAAGCGCAGGCGGCGCAGGAAGATGAGCAACTGGTCGACGCTGATCCTGCAGAAATACACGCCGTCGCGGTCCTGCTTGTTGGCGACCACGATGGTCTGGCAGGCCACCAGTTCCGGCCAGAATACCTCGGCCAGCGGCACCTTCGCGGGGTCGAGGTGCACCGACGAAGTCGCCTTGCCCACGATGTTTTCCATCTCCGTCCGGGCGTCGAAGAAGTAGTAGAGGTTCTTCAATTTCATCAGGCCGCGCGTCGCGGCGTAGCAGATGCCGGAGGACACGCGGCTGCCGATGTTGCCGATGTAGACCTGGATTTCGTCCATCGGGCGGCGGCCCGCGATCAGTTCGCCGTCCAGGTCGATGGAGAACATGAAGTAGGGATGCTGTTCGCCCGGCACGACGCCGCAGGCGATCCAGGGCCTGAGAATCTCCAGCAGTTTCGGGATCGAGCGCTGCCGCGCCAGCCGGCCGTAGTCGTAAAAGTAGAACTCCCAGCTCGTCTTGCCGTTCTCCCGCTTGATTCCCCAGACCGTGCGTGAATCGCCGAGCCCTGCGCGGATGGCGTGCACGATCTCCATGCCGCGCGCGGCGATCCCGTGCTGCTCGAACGAGCGCGCCAGCAGGTTGATCGAGCGCAGCTTGCCCTCGCAGGGCGCCGCCGGCGGGTATTCCCACAGGCAGAAGTCGTACAGGCGCTCGTCAGCCGCAGCCTTTTCCATCATTTGGTCGCCGTGACGAGCATGAAGGGCATGTCCAGTTCCAGGGTATCCACCCGCACGTCACGAAACCCCGCTTCGGCCAGAGCGTCGCCATAGCCGTCGCTCGTCCGGTAGGAGCGGAAAAACAGCAGCAGCGGGATGGCGCAGTACGGTACCTGAGCGCGCGCCGCGTCGTACCGGCTGCGCTCGAAGATCAGCAGCCCGCCGCCCGGGTTCAGGGCCCGGTGCGCGCGCGCGAGAAACTGGCGCATCTCCTGCTCCGGCCAGTCGTGCAGCATCGATTTGAAGACCACCAGATCGTAGCCCCGCGGCAATTCGCCCGCGGGCGCGCTCACCTTGACGAAATCGATGCGCGCGGCCTCGGGTTCGGCACTTACGCGGCGCGCGCCCAGGTCGCAGACCAGCGGCAGGTCATGCACGGTCGCGCGCAGCCCCGCGTGCCTCCGGCACGCCTGCAGCGCGAATTCGCCGCTGTTGCCGCCGACGTCCAGCATGCGCCCGTAGCGCGAGAAGTCATGGCGTCCGAGGCAGGCAGCGGCCTCGTACTTCGTGAGCGCCGTGGTGATCCGCATCCAGCGCGCGGTGTTGGCATAGTTCTCCGGCGTCGGGTCGAAGCAGCGCTGGTAGGAAAACAGCTCGAAGATCCTCGCGCTGCCGAAGAAGCGACGGGGGTCGGCCAGCAGCGTGCTGAAAAGCTCGACGAAGTCCGGCGCGGCCAGGCTGATCAGGTCCAGCTTGGCATCGATCAGGTCCCGGTACCGCAGCGCTTCCATGAACGCCGGGCTCAACGCCGCGTCCCCGCCGGAGCGCTCGAGCACGCCTCCGGCGCGCAGCATCCCGAGAAGCAGCTCGAGGCCGCTCTCGTCGAGCTTGCAGCGCTCCGCCAGCTGCGCCATGTTGCGCGGCTGGCGATCGAGCAGGCAGTCGATGAGGCCCAGCTCGAAAGCGCTCGCGAGCGCGCGCGCCCCGACGGCGTCCCGCAGGAAGTCGTCGACGCAAAGATAAGCGGATGTTTCGTTGCCAGGCGCGCCCACGTTGCTAGGATACCGAGTTCATGGCGAGGCCGATTGCAAAGATCCTCATCGTCGGCGGCGGAACCGCCGGCTGGATCACCGCCGCATTCCTCAACCGCTTCCTCGACCCGGCGCGATGCAGCATCACGCTGGTCGAATCGGCCTCGATCGGCACCATCGGCGTGGGCGAGGCCACGGTGCCTCCTCTGGTGGCATTGCTGCGCCTACTGGGCATTCCGGAGGATGAGTTCCTGCGCGCCTGCCACGCGACCTACAAACTCGGCATCAAGTTCGCCAACTGGAGCCGTCCCGGCGACGGGCTGCCGCCGGCCTGGCATCCCTTCGGGCCGGTCGGCGCCCCGCTCGTCGAAGGCGTGCCGCTGTTCCACCACTGGCTGCGGGACCACCGCTCGGGACGCGACGGATCCTCCTACGCGTCGTACTCGCTGCAGGCGCTGCTGGGCGACATGAACCGGGCGCCGCGCTCGCTGCGCGAGGGCACCGAAATCATCCAGCAGGGCGCCTACGCCTACCACCTCGACGCGCAGGCCTTGGCGGCCTACCTCGCCAAGGTGGCGACCGGGCGCGGCGTGAAGTACCTGGTGGACGACGTGCGCAACGTGGTGCGCGGCGAACGCAGCCACATCACGCAGGTCGACACGCGGGAGAACGGCGCGCTGAGCGCGGACCTCTACATCGATTGCAGCGGCTTTGCCGGACTGCTGATCGAAAAAGCGCTGGGCGATCCGTACATCGACTGGTCCAGCGCCCTGCTGTGCGATCGCGCGGTGGTGCTGCCGCAGCCGGCCATCCGGCCGATGCCGCCCTATACGCTCGCGACCGCGCTGAACGCAGGCTGGGCGTGGAGGATCCCGCTCAGCCACCGCGTCGGCAGCGGCTACGTCTATTCCAGCCGCTTCCTGTCGCAGGACCAGGCCGCGGATGAACTGGTCGCGCACGCCGGCCTCGACCCGAAGCAGTGCAATCCCGGGCACCTGCGCATGCGCATCGGCCGGCGGCAGAATTTCTGGGTCGGCAACTGCGTCTCGATCGGCCTGGCGGCGGGCTTCCTCGAGCCGCTCGAATCGACCGGAATCTTCCTCATCCAGAAGGGCGTCGAGCTGCTGCTCGACCACTTCCCCGATGCGGACTTCGGTCCCGCGCCGGTCCGCCGCTACAACCAGCGCATGGCCGAGGAATTCGAGCAGGTGCGCGACTTCATCATCCTGCACTACCTCCTCAATGGGCGCGAAGATCCGTTCTGGCAGGCCAACCGCAACCTCGCCCCGCCCGATTCGCTCGCCCGGACGCTGGAGTACTACGACGAGACCGGCATCGTCGACTGGCAGCACCGGCCGCTGTTCCGCGAGTCGAGCTTCTATGCCATCGTCACCGGCCTGGGCAGGCTGGCGCGCAGGCATCACCCGATGGCGGACCAGGCCGACCCGGGCAAGGCGCGCCAGCGGATGGAGCAGATCAAGGCGCGCAATCTCGCGCAGGCGCAGGTCCTCCCGGACCACGCCGACCTGATCGACGCGCTGAACCTTACGGCACCAGCGCGTTGAAGCTCATCGAACGGCGTTCGCCGCGGCCTGCGAAGGGTTCGGCGCCGTGCAGCAGCCAGCCGGGAAAGAGATAGAAGTCTCCCACCTGCGGCCGGAAACTGATCAGCGACTTCGAGAACCGCTGCTTGCCGCCGATGAGGAAGTTGATATACCCGGCATGGCGTCCGGAAATGTAGGTCTTCTGCTCCTCGCCCGCCTCCACCTCGGGCACCTTGAGATAGAGCACGCCCGAAATGTCGGCCGAATGGAAATGGACCGGGCTCGGCGTGCCCGCGACCTGGCTCACGACCCAGAACGACTCGAAGTCCACGCGCTCCGGCGCGCCTCCTTCGACCCCGGCCAGGTAGCGGCGAACCAGCGCCGCCGTGCGCCGCGCGACGGAGTCCTCGCCGCCCCGCGACACCACGTCCTCCGGCAGCAGCAGCTCCGTGCTGCGGCCAGCCGCAATCCGGCCGTCCACGTGGCCGTTGAGGCGCTGCACGAGCGTGTCGGGCATGCGCGCCTTCGCGATCATCGGGCCGAACGGGGAGTAGAACTCGAGCGCCGGATCGCCCGCGCCGGTCGGCGCCGAAGTCGAAACTGCGCGCGCCTCGGCCTCGTATTTCTTCAGCCTGCGTTCCTTCGCGTGGGGATCGTCTCCCATCGCCCCGGCGCTAGCCGTTGATTTCGGCGAGACTCTTGCCTTTGCCGTAGCCGGGGTTGCCGGGTACCGGACCGCCCTTGCTCACTTTCACGGCGCAGTACTTGAATTCCGGGATCTTGCCGAACGGATCCAGCTTCGGATTGGTCAGCATGTTCGCCGCCGCCTCGTAGAACGCGAACGGGATGAAAACTGCTCCGCGAGGGGTTCCTTCATCTATTCTTGAAAATAAACTTATTTTCCCGCGTCGCGATTCCACCGTGACAACATCCCCCGGCTGCGCGCCCAGCTTGGCGAGGTCCAGCGGATGGATCGAGCACACCGGCTCGGGCTCGATCGCATCGAGCACGCCCGCACGGCGGGTCATCGCGCCCGTGTGCCAGTGCTCGAGCTGCCGCCCGGTGATCAGCACCACCGGATATTCGGCGTCGGGCCGCTCGTCCGCAGGGATGAGGTCGGCCGGGACGAATTTCGCGCGCCCGGTTGCGGTCGGAAACACCTCGGTGAATACCACCGAAGTGCCCGGATCGCCTTCGTTCTCGCAGGGATACACCACCACCGAGTCGCGCTCGAGGCGCTCCCAGGTGATGCCGGCGATCGAATTCATGCCTTTGCGCATTTCGTCGAAGACTTCCTTTGGTTTTTCATAAGACCAATTCAATCCAATGCGTTTGGCAATCTCGTTGATGATCCAGAGGTCCGGCTTCGCTTCGCCCGGCGCGTCGAGCGCCTTGCGGCCAAGCTGCACCATGCGGTCGGTGTTGGTAACGGTGCCGTCCTTCTCCGGCCAGGCGGTCGCGGGCAGCACCACGTCGGCGAGATAGCAGGTTTCAGTGAGGAAGATGTCCTGCACCACGAGGTGCTCGAACTTGGCCATCGCCGCGCGAGCGTGTTCGGCGTCCGGGTCCGACATCGCGGGGTTCTCGCCCATGATGTACATGCCCTTGACCTGTCCGGCGTCCGCCGCGCGGATCACTTCGACCACCGTGAGCCCGGGCTTTTTCTCCAGCGTGGTTCCCCACAGCGCTTCGAAGCGCTTGTTGGCTTCCGGATTGTCGACGCGCTGGTAGTCCGGGTACATCATCGGAATCAGGCCCGAGTCGGATGCGCCCTGCACGTTGTTCTGCCCGCGCAGCGGATGCAGCCCGCAGCCCGGCCGGCCCACCTGCCCCGTCATGAGGCAGAGCGCGATCAGGCAGCGCGCGTTGTCGGTGCCGTGCACGTGCTGGGAGATGCCCATGCCCCAGAGGATCATCGAGCCCTTCGACGTCGCGAACAGGCGCGCGACCTCCCGCAGCGTCTGCGCCGGGATGCCGCAGATCGGCGCCATCTTCTCCGGCGAGTAGTTCTTCGCGTTTTCCTTCAGCGCTTCGAAGCCGCTGGTCCTGTCCCTGACGAAATCCTCGTTCACGAGGCCTTCATCGATGATCGCGTGGATGAGCGCATTCAGCATCGCCACGTCGGTGTCGGCGTTGAACTGCAGCATGTAGGCCGCGTGCCGCGACAATTCGGTGCGGCGCGGATCGGCGATGATCAGCTTGGTGCCGCTCTTCGCCGCGTTCTTCATCCAGGTGGCGGCCACCGGGTGGTTCACCGTCGGGTTGGCGCCGATCACCAGCACCACCTCGGCCTTCATGACGTCGCTCACCTGGTTGGACACCGCGCCCGAACCGACGCCCTCGAGCAGCGCCGCGACCGACGAGGCGTGGCAGAGGCGCGTGCAATGGTCCACGTTGTTGGTGCCGAAGCCTGTCCTCACCAGCTTCTGGAACAGGTAGGCCTCCTCGTTGGAGCCCTTGGCGGAGCCGAAGCCGGCCAGAGCGAAACGGTCTTTGTTTTTTATTTTAAGTAAGCCAGAAGCAGCAAAATCAAGGGCTTCTTCCCAGCTGGCTTCGCGGAAAGCTTCCTTCCAGTTCGCGGGATCGACCGTGAAATGGGCGGATTTCGGCATCCCGGGTTTTCTGATCAGCGGCTTGGTGAGGCGCTGCGGATGCTGCACATAGTCGAAGCCGTAGCGGCCTTTCACGCACAGCCGGCTGTGGTTCGACGGGCCGTCGCGCCCGGTGACGAACTTGATGACGTTCTCTTTCTTGCTGACGTGGTAGGTGAGCTGGCAGCCGACGCCGCAGAACGGGCAGACCGACTCCACCTTCTTGTCCACGACTTCGAGCCCCGCCGCGCGCGCCGGCATCAGCGCGCCCGTGGGGCAGGCCTGCACGCACTCGCCGCAGGCGACGCAGGTCGAGGCGCCCATCGGGTCGTCCTGGTCGAACACGATCTTCGCGTGCTCGCCGCGGAAAGCGAAGCCGATGACGTCGTTCACCTGCTCTTCGCGGCAGGCGCGCAGGCAGCGCGTGCACTGGATGCAGGCGTCCAGGTTGACCGCGATCGCCGGATGGGAAATGTCCGCCTTCGGCTGCTTCCGCGCCTCGAACCGGGGCCTGCCGACGCCGAGCTTCTTCGCCCACACGTCCACCTTGTTGTTGAGCGTGTACTGCGTCTCGGGCATGTCCGACATCAGCAGCTCGAGCACCATCTTCTGCGAGGCCAGCGCGCGCGGGCTGTCGGTGGTGACTTCCATGCCCTGCGTCGGGAAGCGGCAGCACGAGGGCGCGAGCACGCGCTCGCCTTTGACCTCGACCACGCAGGCGCGGCAGTTGCCGTCGGGCCGCAGGTTGCGCGAATAGCACAGGTGCGGGATCGAGATGCCGTTCTGGCGCGCCGTCTCGATGATGGTCTCGTCCGGCCGGCCGATCACCGTCCTGCCGTTGAGCTTGAACTCGATCGGCAGCGTCGCCAGCTGTTTCGTGCTGATGCGGTCCATGGCCTACCCCACTTCCTGCGGAAAATATTTCATCACCGTGAGCGCCGGATTCGGCGCCGCTTGCCCCAGGCCGCAGATCGAGGCATCCATCATGGCCTGTGAGAGTTCCTTAAGCAACGGTTGGTTCCAGGTCTTGCCGTCCATCAGCGTGAGCGCCTTGGCGGTGCCGACCCGGCAGGGCGTGCACTGGCCGCAGGACTCGTCCTTGAAGAACGCCATCAGGTTCTTTGCGGCGGCTGCCGCCTTGTCTCTATTGCTTAGAACAATTACAGCTGCAGAGCCGATAAACGACCCGTGCGGCTGGAGCGTGTCGAAATCCAGCGGCACGTCGCCCAGCGACGCGGGCAGGATCCCACCGGAAGCGCCGCCCGGGAGGTAGCCGTAGAACTGGTGGCCGTCGAGCATGCCGCCGCAGTACTCGGCGATCAACTCCTTCACCGTGATGCCGGCCGGCGCGAGGTGCATGCCCGGCTTCTTGACGCGGCCCGATACCGAGAACGAACGCAGGCCCTTGCGGCCGTTCCGGCCCTGGGAGGAGAACCATTGCGCGCCCTTCTCGACGATGTCGCGCACCCAGTACGCCGTCTCCATGTTGTGCTCGAGCGTCGGGTAGCCGAACAGGCCCACCTGCGCCACGTACGGCGGCCGCAGGCGCGGCATGCCGCGCTTGCCCTCGATGGACTCGATCATCGCCGACTCTTCGCCGCAGATATAGGCGCCCGCGCCGCGCCGAAGATGTATCGGGGGTAACGGAAAATCCGCTTTTGACTTCAATTTCAAAAGCTCTTTTTCAAGGATGGCACGGCAACCCGCGTATTCATCCCGCAGGTAGATGTAGATCTCGCCGATGCCCGCGCACCACGCCGCGACCAGCATGCCTTCCAGGAACCGGTGCGGATCGCGCTCGAGGTAATAACGGTCCTTGAAGGTGCCGGGCTCCCCCTCGTCGATGTTGACCGCCATCATGCGCGGCTCCGGCTCGGCGGCGACCAGCTTCCACTTGCGCCCGGTCGGAAATCCCGCGCCGCCCAGGCCGCGCAGCGTGGAATCCTCCATGATCTTGGTGATCTCCTCGCGCGTATGCCTGCCCGCGAGGCAATCGGCGATCAGGCGATAGCCGCCATCGCTCTTGTATTTTTCAAAGTTGATGTATTTGGTTTCCACGCAGGAAAAAGCCTTCCGAACAACAACCTCAGAAACCTTTTCCGCAGTCGCATTCAACACCGGGTTCTGGCCGACAACAGCCACCGGCGCCGACTCGCAGCGCCCGACGCAGGGCGCGTGCAGCACGCGCACTTCCTTGCCGAGGATTCCGGGCAGTTTCCCGAGCAGCTCCTCGGCCCCGGCAAGCGCGCAGGAAAGCGAATCGCAGACCCGCACCGTGAGCGCGGGCGGCGGCGCCTCGCCTTCCCTGACAACGTCGAAGTGGTGGTAGAAGGTCGCGACCTCGTACACCTCGGTCTGCGAAACCCGCATCTCGTCGGCGAGCGCGGCAAGGTGCGCCGCGGACAGGTAGCCGTAGCGATCCTGGATCTTGTGCAGGTGCTCGATCAGCAGGTCGCGGCGGCGTGGTTCCCTGCCGAGCAGCGCCCGGACTTCCTCGCGCGCCGCCGGATCGACACCGCGGCCCTTCATTCCGAACTTGCGTTTGCCGCCTTTTTTCACGCCGACATTATCCGGGAGCGGCGGCGAATCGATTCTTGACTGCGGTCAAGGGCGGCTAGGCCATCCTCCAGCGTCCGCCTTCGTCGACGGCGCGGCCGGCGCGGGCAAGCGAAACGAGGTGCTGCGCGGTGGTGCGGCGCTCGGCGTCCTCGTACCACACGTCGTGCAAATGCCGCGGATAGAGGAAACGGTGCGCGGCGAGCTCGGCGAGCGTCGAGGGGCGTTGCTTCAGGTATTCGGCAATCGCTTCCTCGCGCGCGTCAAGGCGTAACGCGTAGGCCTTCAATAGCGCGAGGAAGGTTTCCCGGTCGGTGATCGCGCCCTTGTGGTGGGAGGTGATCCACACCTTCGCAGGAATGTCCTTGATCGCTTCCAGCGTACGGCGGAACTCGTCGAGGCTCGAGGTCGCGTCGCCGTAGTACGGACCGAAGGAAGACAGGTCGATATCGCCGATGAAGGCGATGCCGCCCGGCTCCACCAGCAGCACGCAATGGCCGCTGGTGTGGCCAGGCATGTGGATGGCGCGCACCGAGATGCCGCCGCCGAGATCCCAGGTGGCGCCATCCTTGTAGGCCTGCGCATCGGGACGCGGCGCGTAGTGGAATTCGCCCTCGATCTTGGCCTTCATCCCCGCCGACGCTTCCGGCGCGTAGCCGTAGTGCCGCGCCAGGCCCTCCCAGCTGCGCGCCGCTGCCACGTCGGCTTCATGCACATGCACCTGGGCGTGACGCAGCCGATGCAGCCCGGCCATGTGGTCCTCGTGCACGTGGCCGAGCACCACGAGGTCGGCGTCCAGCAGCTCGCTGCCGAGGCGATTGGCGACCAGGGGCGTGTCGAACGCGGCGCGCGTGTCGGCGCCCTGCACCACCACCTGATTGCCGTCCGGATATTTGCCGGACTTTTCGCCGGAAAAGACGCTGACGGCGCCGAATCGGATATGCGGAGCGGCCACCGTGCGGTCAGGCGCCGCTTGCGCCGGGATGGGCAAAGCCGCGGCGCGAACCCTCGATGAAGGCCTTCAATTCACGCACCGCCGCGCTGTCGATCGCCGCCATGCCTTCGAGGGCTTCGCGCAGGCTGACGCCGGACGCATTCAGCAGGCGGTAGGCCTGCTTGAGGGCGGACATCTCCGCGGCCGAAAAGCCGGCGCGCTTCAGCCCGACGCGATTCAGGCCGCGGGCACGGGCCGGGTTGCCGTCGGTGATGCAGAAAGGCAGCGCGTCCTGCACCACCTTGGCCGACAGGCCGATCATGGCATTGCGGCCGATGCGGCAGAACTGGTGCACGGTGACCGCGGCCGAGATGAAGGCGTGGTCGCCCACCACGACTTCGCCCGCGATGCCGGCGGTGTTGACCATGACGACGTGGTTGCCGACCTGGCAGTCGTGGGCGATGTGGCTGTAGGCCATGAGGAAGCAGCCCGAACCCAGGCGCGTGGCGCTGCCCGGCCGCGAGCCGCGGTGGATCGTCGCGCCCTCGCGAATCTGGTTGTCGTCGCCGATCTCGGTGCGGCTGTCGCAATCCTTGAACTTGAAGTCCTGCGGATCGCCGCCGATCACGGCATGCTCCGCGACGCTGTTGCGCGCGCCGAATTTCGTATGGCGCTTGATCACCGCATGGCCGGCGATCCGGCAGCCGTCGCCGAGGACCACGTCGCCCTCGATGATCGCGTACGGCCCTACGGCGACGTCTTTTCCGAGCCGGGCACTCGCCGCGATGATCGCGGTGGGATGAATGCTCATGCCGGCTCCACGTGCAGCGGCAGCGATTTCATGCCGCGGAATACCATCGAATTGAGCCACTCGAGGCTCTCTTCAGGCGCGGCAAGCGCGATATGCCGCCAGTGGCGCGCCACCGCCGGCAGCGCGACCTGGCCTTCCATGCGCGCCAGCGGAAAACCGAGGCAGATATGCATGCCGAAGCCGAACGTCAAATGTGCGACACCGCCCCGGGTCAGGTGCAGCCTGTCGGGCTCGTCGTAGGCCTCGGGGTCGCGGTTCGCCGCATTCAGCATGAGGAACACACGGTCGCCCGGCTTGAGCGTCTTGCCGCGCAGCTCCTGCGCCACCTTGACCACACGGACTTGTGCCCCGCTAGGGCCGTCATAACGCAAAAGCTCCTCGATCGCACGCTGTGCGATCTCCGGTTTCTCTTTCAGCGCTTTCAATTCGGAAGGAAAGCGCAAGAGAGAAAGTAGGCCGTTGGCGATATGGTTGGTGGTCGTTTCGTGGCCCGCGAACAGCAGCAGGATGCAGGTGGCGACGAGCTCGTCGTCCGACAGGGAATCATTTTCCTCCCGAAGGTGAACTAATTCGGAAAGCAGGTCATTCCTCGCGGCCTTGCGCCGATCCTCTATCAATTCGCGGAAAAAGCCGGCCATTTCCCGGGTCGCGCTCTCGGCGACGTCGTACTTTTCCCCGGACATGCGCGAGCTGCCGATGAAGAGGGCGATGTCGTCCGACATGCGCTTCACCTTCGCCAGTTCCTCCTTCGGCACGCCGAGCATCGCCATGATCACGAGCGCCGGCAGCGGCCCGGCGAAATCGGCGACGAAGTCGATGTCCCGGCGATTGCCTATCCTGTCCAGCAGCCACTGCGTCAACTCTTCGGCCGCGGGACGCATGGCGTTCATGGACTGCAGGTGGAACACCTTGCTCGTGAGCCGCCGCAGGCGCGTGTGCTCGGGCGGATCGCGGAATACCATCCAGTGCGTCAGGTAGCGGATGATCTCGCCGATGCGCGCCGCCTCCGCCCCCGGCAGCGTGGCGAAGAACGGCCGCAGGCGGTCCGAGGAGACCTCCTTGTCCAGCAGCACGGCCTTGCAATCGTCGTAGCGCGTCAGCACCCAGGACTTGAGCCGCGGGCTCCAGTGCACCGGGTCTTCCTCGCGCAGCCGCCGGTAGAGCGGAAACGGGTCGCGCAGGAATTCCGGGCTGTCGGGACGGAAATCGATTGCCTCGGCGACGGACATTCTGCAATTATCCGGCATACACCAACGGAGGAAAGCATGAGTTCACCTGTCGGAGCGTCGCCTGTCGACCCCAACAACGTCATGATGACCGGGGAAAACTCGTTCATCCGCTTCAGCCCCGACGGGGGCAAGACGCAGACCGACCGCGTCAGCCACTGGCGCGTGCTGTGGTGCCCGGCCGGCGCCGGCCACGCCCTGTTCATGAAGAGCACGCTCACGGCGGGCGAAGCGAGGATCTGGTCGGACAACCCGCCGGTGGCACGCTGGCTGCAGAAGGAGATCGAGTCGCTGCTGTTTCCTGCCTTCGCGGACCAGAAGACGCCGGTGGCGCAGGCCTCCTTCACGCGCTCGGGTGGCATCGACACCAAGGCGGCGGAACTGGTCACCGCCAAGGACGCCGAGGTCCTGCTGTCATGGGAGGACTTCCTTTCGCCCTTCGTGCTCAACATGGCGCCAGGCACCGGCGGCCGGCCGATCGGCGTGTTCAGCACCTTCTTCCCGGCGAAGGCGGCGCGCATCGCGCTGAACGGCAAGTCCGCCGCGGGCACGCCGTACGCCGAGAAGCGCGGCGAGCGCGACTCGACCAGCGCCTGCCTGGCGTGGTCGGAAACCTGGGTGCGGCCGAAATAGACGCCGCGGCGCACCGGCGCGGCATCGCCGTGCTGGTGCTGTGCACCTTCCTCTGGAGCACGGCGGGCGTCGTTACGCGCGCTTCCAGCGTCACCAATGGCTGGGAGGCGGCGTTCTGGCGTTCGCTGTTCCTGTGCGTGGTGGTCGCCGCGCTGATGATCGCGCAGCACCGCGGCGGCGCCGCGCGCAAGCTCGTTTCCATGGGCTGGCCGGGATTCGCCTCCAGCCTCTCGTGGGCGGCGATGCTGACCTGCTTCATGGTCGCGCTGAGCCTGACGACGGTGGCCAACGCGCTGCTCATGTTCGGCGTGCTGCCGTTCTGCGCCGCGATCGCGGGGCGCCTGTTCCTCGGCGAGCGCGTCGCGGCGCACACCTGGATCGCCATCGGGGCCGCGGCAATCGGCATCGGCGTGATGTTTCACGATGCGTTCCGCGCCGGCAACATCGCGGGCAGCCTGATCGCGCTCGTCGTGCCGGTGGCCGCCGCGACCAATACCGTGGCGGTCAAGCTCGGGCGCGGGCGGGTGGACATGGTGCCCGCGCTGCTGCTTGGCGCCCTGGTATCGGTGCTGGTTGCCTGGCCGCTGGCCGGGCCCTTCAGCGCATCGCCGCGCGACCTCGCGCTCTACGGCGGACTCGCGCTGTTCCAGCTCGCACTGCCCTGCGTCCTCCTCGTGCGCGTGGTGCTACCGCGCCTCAGCGCCGCCGAAGTCGGGCTGATATCGCTGCTGGAAATCGTGCTGGGACCGTTGTGGGTGTGGCTTGCACTGGGCGAAGCCCCCGCAGGAGCGATCATCACGGGCGGCGCGGTCGTGCTGGCGGCGGTCGCAGTGAACGAGGGCATCTCCCTCGCGCTGGAGCGGCGCGAAGCTCGGTACAGGGGAACCCGGGTTCCCCCATGACCTCCTCCTAGTCGGGCTTGATCCCCGCTTCGCGGATCACCTTGCCCCACTTCGCGTTTTCGGTGCGCACGAAGGCGGCGAATTCCTCCGGCGTGTCGGCGGCAACGCTGGAGCCGGTGTTCTCGACCTGCGATTTCACGTCCGGCGCGTTGTAGGCCTTCACCAGTTCGCGGTGCAGGACCTGGATCACCGGGCGCGGCGTGCCCGCCGGGACGAAGATGCCGTTCCAGGCGATGGCTTCGATGCCGGGCAACCCGGCCTCGGCCATGGTCGGCACATCGGGAAACATCGCGAGCCGCGCCGGCGCGGCGACCGCGAGCGCTTTCAGCTTGCCGGACTTGAGCGGCGCGATCACTACCTGCGGTACGAGGAACGCGGTCGAAACCTGCCCGCCGAGCAGGTCCGGGATTTCCGCGTTCACCCCCTTGTAGGGCACCTCCAGCATCCTGATGCCGGCGTCGAACTTGACCCACTCCCCGACCAGCTGGCTGATGCTGCCCGGCCCGGCCGAACCGTAGCTCAGCTCCCCCGGTTTCGCCTTCGCCCTTGCGATGTATTCCTTCACCGACGCGACCGGCACCGAAGGATTCACGACCATGATGAGCGGCGTCATGGTGAAGCGCGACACCGGGATGAGCTCTTCGTTGAGCCGGCAGCAGGGGTCGGGCTTGAGGACGTCGCCGATCGCGTTATTGATCAGGGCGAGGAACATGGTGTGGCCGTCGGGCGCAGACCTGGCCGTTTCGCGCGCTGCGATCAGCCCGTTCGCGCCGGCGCGGTTCTCGACGATCACCGGCTGGCCGAGCGCCTCGGCGAGCTTCTGGCCGATCTGGCGGGCGCGGATGTCGGGCGAGCTGCCCGGCGGCGAAGGCACCAGGATTCGCATCGGCTTGCTGGGGAACCCCTGGGCGAGCGCAATGGCGCTCCACAGCGAAAGAACGACAACGGCGGCGGCAGTGGCGGGAATCCTCATGGGCTCCTCCATTTCGACGGCGCGCAAACTCTAACGCATTTGGGGCGCTAGAATCCGCCCCATGAAATTCAAACCCCTCGGCCGCAGCGGCGTGCAGGTCTCCGAACTGTGTTTCGGCACCATGTCTTTCGGCGGCGACGCCGATGAGACCACTTCGGCGGCGATGTACAAGGCCACGCGCGATGCCGGCATCAACTTCTACGACACCGCCAACGAGTACAACAAGGGCAAGTCCGAGGAGATCCTCGGCAAGCTGGTCCAGGGGCACCGCGAGGAGCTGGTGATCGCGACCAAGTGCTACAACCCGACCGGCCCCGACGTGAATGCGCGCGGCGCCTCGCGCCGCCACGTCAGCCGCGCGGTGGAGGCGAGCCTGAAGCGCCTGCAGACCGACCGCGTCGACGTGCTGTTCCTGCACCGCTTCGACCCGCTGCTGCCGATCGAGGAAGCGATGCGCGCGCTGGAAGACATGGTGCGCGCCGGCAAGGTCCTCTATCCCGCCGTCAGCAACTGGTCGGCCTGGCAGACGCAAAGTGCGGTGAACATCCAGGAGCGCAACAATTGGGCGCGGCTGCAGCTCACCGAGCCGATGTACAACCTGGTGAAGCGCCAGGCCGAGGTCGAGATCCTGCCGATGGCCGCGGCCAACGGCATCGGCGTCATCCCCTACAGTCCCGGCGCGGCCGGACTGCTCTCCGGCAAGTATTCAGGAAAAGAAGGAGCGAGCGCGGCAGGCCGCCTGAAGGCCAACAAGATGTACGGCGCGCGCTACGGCGAGCAGTGGATGTACGACGTGGCGGACAAGTTCGTCGACTTCTGCAAACAGAAGGGACTGCATCCGGTCAGCACCGCGGTCGCCTGGGTCGGCGCGCATCCGGCCGTCACCGCACCGATCGTCGGCGCGCGCAACCTCGACCAACTGAAAGACTCGCTGAACGCGGCGAACATCGACATGACCCCGGCGCTGCGAGCGGAGATCACGGCGCTGTCGGTTGCGCCGCCGCCGGCCACCGACCGGCTGGAAGAAATCAAGCCGCCGAAGTAGTCAGGTCGGGTGCTTCTGCCGCAGTTCCGCCACCTGCGAGGGCGTAAGGCAGCGGACCTTCTCGTGGCGCAGCAGCAGGTATAGCTTCGCCGTCGCCTCGAGTTCCTCCACCGCGTCAGCCGCGGCGGACAGCGACGAGCCGGCGACCACCGGGCCGTGATTGGCGAGCAGCACGGCGTGGTGCTTGCCCGCGAAGCCGCGCACGGCCTGCGCCAGCGCCATGTCGCCCGGCGCGTAGTACGGCACCAGCGGCAGGCTGCCGATGCGCATCACGTAGTAGGCGGTGAGCGGCGGCAGCACGTCGGCGGGATTGACCTCCTCCAACACCGAGACCGCGACCGAGTGCGTCGAGTGCAGATGCACCACCGCCGCGTTTTTCGCGCGTTCCTCGTACATCGCCAGGTGCAGGAAGGCTTCCTTGGAAGGCGCATCGCCCGAGATCAGCTTGCCCTTCCAGTCGAGTTTCGACAGGCGCGCCGGATCGAGACGGCCGAGGTTCGAGCCGGTGGGCGTGAGCAGCCAGCCGTCGTCGCATTTCGCGCTCACGTTGCCGGTCGAGCCATGCGTCAGGCCGCGTTCGTAGATGGACGTGCCGAGGCGGCAGATGTCTTCCCGCAGCATCGCTTCGCTCGTGACTGTCATGACTGCATCCCCAGCGCCTTGTCGAAGAAGTCGACAGCGCCGAAGTTACCCGATTTGAGCGCGAGCGCGAGGCGCGGCTCTGTCATCGACTGGGTCCAGGGCACGCCGGGATCGATCTGCGGGCCGATCCTCAATCCGCTCACGCCGAGCGCCTTCACCACCGCGCCCGAGGTCTCGCCGCCCGCGATCACCAGGCGCTTCACGCCTTTCGCGACCAGTCCCGACGCGACCCGGGCGAGGCACGCCTCGACGATTTCGCCGGCGCGCTGCGCGCCCAGCTTTGCCTGCGCCTCGCGCACGGCATCGGGCTCCGCGGTCGCATAGACGAGCACCGGCCCCGCCGCGAGTTGCGGCGTCGCCCACGCCAGGGCTTCGGCCGCCAGGTCCGCGCCCTCCGCGAGCCGGAGAGGATCGATGCGGAATCCGGGCCTGCCTTTCAGCCACTGCGCCACCTGCGCGTTGGACTGCGCCGAGCAGCTGCCCGAAAGCACTGCGGCATGGCCGCCCACCGCAGGGAGTTTCGTTGCCGCCGCCTTGCGGATGCCGAAGTTCGCGGGCAAGCCCATGGCGATGCCCGAACCGCCGGTCAGCAACTGCAGGTCTGCGCAGGCCGCGCCCAGCGCGAGCAGATCCTCATCCGCCACGGCGTCGACGATGGCGTAGCCATGGCCGGATGCTTTCAGCTTTTCGAAAGCATCCCGCATGGCGGCGGCGCCCTGGCGCACCGCCGGCAGCGCGACCAGGCCGACCTTGCGCGTTGTCTGCCGGGCGAGGACGCGCGCGAGGTTCGCATCGCGCATCGGCGTGAGCGGATGGTCCTTCATCGGCGAATCCGACAGCAGCTGCTCGCCGACGAACAGGTGGCCGAGGTAGACCGTGCGCTTGTTGGTTGGAAATGCCGGGCAGGCGACCGTGAACAGCTCGCCCATCGCGTCTAGCAGCGCGTCGGCGACCGGTCCGATGTTGCCCGCGTCCGTCGAATCGAAGGTCGAGCAGTACTTGAACAGGACTTGCCGTGCTCCCTGCTTGCGCAGCCAGCCAAGCGCCGCCAGCGATTGTGCCACCGCCTCCGCGACCGGCGCGGTGCGCGTCTTCAGCGCCACCACCACCGCGTCGGCGTCGCCCGCGTCGAAGCCGGCCGGCACGCCGATCGACTGGATCGTGCGCATGCCCGCGTTCTGCAGCATCAGCGCGACATCGGTCGCGCCGGTGAGGTCGTCGGCGATGCAGCCAAGTTTCATGCGATGGATCATAATCCGGCCATGTGCCGCGCGCTTCTCTATCTCGGCCAGCCCGTGCTGCTGGACTACCTGCTGTTCCAGCCCGACTCGGCGCTCATCCGGCAGAGCTACATGCCGAAGATGCTGCACATGCTCAACCTGGCCGGTTTCGGCCTGCGCGCCTGGGACCCGGCGAGCGCCAACCCGCGGGAGCCCTTCTCCTATTACTCGCAGTCGCTGCCGGTGTTCGACCGCAACCTGCAGAACCTCGCGCTGAAGACGCGCCCAAGCTGCCTGCTCGCGCACGTGCGCGGCGTCGCCTACTCCTCGCGCGTCGAGATTTCGCTGCAGAACGTGCACCCTTTCCACTTCAAGGACGTGCCGCTGGTGATGGCCCACAACGGCGACCTGGCCGAATTCGCGCGCATGAAGCCGCTGCTGCTCGCGCACATCAGGCCCGAATACCTCTCCCAGATCCACGGCACCACCGACAGCGAGTGGATCTACGCGCTGCTCGTGTCGCAGTTGACCGATCCGTTCGAGAAACTGGAAGAAACCAGCCTTTTCGATTCGATACACAGAACCCTTGCAATCATCCGCGACGTCCGCGCCAAGCTGGGCATCGCCCTGTCGTCCTCGGTGAATCTGTTCGTCGCCAACGGCAGCCAGCTCGCCGCGGTGCGCTACTGCTTCGATTTCGGCTGCTATCGCACCGAGGATGCCGCCAAAGTGCATGAAGCGAACCTGAGCTTCCTCTCGCTCTGGTACACCCTCGGCCGCGACTACGCCTTGCACGACGGCGAATGGAAAATGACCGGCGGCGCCGAGAATGCCGACTCCATCGTCATCGCCTCCGAGCCGCTGACGAAAGACACCGCCGCCTGGGTCGAGCTGCCGGAATACGGCGCCCTCTTCGCTGAAATCCGCAACGGCCGCCCGCACGTCGCCGTGCGCCTGCTGGATTGACCATGAGAAGAACTCTTATTGCTCTCCTCCTGCTGCCCTTCGCGGCGCAGGCGCAGCAGGCGGTCTTCGAAACCAAGTCGATGACGCCTGAAACCGCGCTGCGCGCCGCGCGCGCCGCTCTCGAGCACTGCGGCAAGGCCGGCTACCAGGTCTCGGTGGCGGTCGTCGACCGCGCCGGCATCCCGCAAGTGCTGCTGCGCGACCGCTTCGCGGGCCCGCACACCGTCCGCATCGCGACCAACAAGGCGTGGACCGCGGCGAGCTTCAAGATCCCGACCGCCACGCTCGCGAAGGAAACCCAGCCCGGCAGTCCGATGAGCGGCCTGCGCAACCAGGCCCGCGTGACCGCGATCGCCGGCGGTCAACCGATCGAAGCCAACGGCTCGCTGGTCGGCGGGATCGGCGTCTCGGGCGCGCCGGGCGGCGAAGCCGACGATGCCTGCGCCAACGCCGGCATCAAGGCGATCGCCGAGGCGATCGCGTTCTAGCCCGGCTTGATCACGCCGCAGGCGATGCGCGCGCCTGCATTGCCGGTGGGTTGCGTCTTGTAGTCGTCCGGATCGGCGTGCACGATCAGGCCGCGGCCGACGATGCTGCCCGGTCCGGCCGCAATGGTGATGACGTCGACCAAGGCGTCCACCTTGCCGCGCCCGCCCTTGTCAGCCTTGAGCGAGGGCAGGTCGCCGGCGTGACGCTCGGGTGTGCCCGCACGCGCATGCGGCTTGCCATGGGGATTGAAGTGCCCTTTGGTGCTCATGCCATCCCCCGAGCTGCAGTCCCCCACCTCGTGGATGTGCAGGCCATGCTCCTGGCCCGGCTTGAGCCCCTGAACATAGATTACGACGTGGATTTTCCCGTCGGCTTCCTCGAATGTCGCTTCGCCAAAGGTCTTGCTGCCTTTGGTCGGCTGCAGTTGCGCGGTCGCACGCAGGGGTTCGACGGGCGTCGAAGCGCAGGCACCGAGCAGGGCTACGGCCGCGACCGCAAAGTGCACAGATCGTCTCATGGTGATACCTCCTGGTGAACAATCTACCCGCTTCGTCGTGCAGGGTAAATGCTGCAACACGGTTTGTGGCTAATCTTGACGTCGAGCCTTGACGCTGTGCCTCCCGGTGGGATACGGTCAACGCGCTAATTCTTCACTGCCAACCGTACAAGAACACTGGAGGGTGCTTTATGGAACGGTATCAGCGCACACGTATGGGCATGCTGGGCGCCGCGGTCGCGTCGCTGGCGTTGTCTTGGGGTTACCCGCTGCACGCCACCGCGCAGGACGCGCCGAAAAAGGTGGTGCTGCGCTTCGCATCGGATTTCTCGCCGCCGCCGCATCCGGCAGGCATCGCGATGAAGCTCTTCGGCGAGCGTCTGCCGAAGGCGATTCCCGGCAGCGAGGCGCGACTGTACTACGCCGGCGCGCTGTACAGCATTCCGGAAGCCTTCGAAGCAATGCGCCAGGGCAACCTGGAGATGACCTGGATGCAGATGGGCAAGGCTGCGCCAGTGGACGCCTGGATGATGACAGTGGTCGGACCCGGCGTGCTCACCACGGTCGGCGCGGTCGACCAGCTTGAGAAAACCAAGACCTACCAGATGATCGTCGATCGCCTGGCGAAGAATCACGCCATCAAGGTGTTCGGCGTCGGGCAGATGAGCTTCGGCATGGGCATGGGCGGCAAGAAGCGTTACATCAAGCCCGCCGATTTTGCCGGCCGCAAGGTGCGCAGCATGGGGCCGGTGGAGAACCCTTCGCTGGAAGCCTGGAAAGCGAACCCGGTGGTCATGGCATTCGGCGAAGTGCCGAGCGCCCTCGAATCTGGCGTCATCGATGGCCTGATGACCAGTCTGGGCGGCTGGAACGCGGTACGCGAGCAGGCGCCGTTCTACACCACCGGCGGTGCCGGCGCCTTCACCGGCGACTACTACATGATTGCCGCAAGCCTGCGCTGGTGGAACCGTCTTACGCCCGCGACGCGCGAGGCGCTGGAAAAGGTGATCGAGGGCACCATCAAGACACAGAAGGAGCTCAACTGGTGCGTCGACCAGATGACCTATGCGAAGTACGGCACCAAGGATCCGTCCAAACCGGGCGTGTACTGGATGACGCCGGCGGAAGTCAGCGCCATCACTGGCGCCGTCGGCAACGCAACCTCTGAATTCAAGAAGTCCAAGGTGCCGGCCGAGGCGCGCCCGTGGATCGACACCTTCGACAAGGAGGGCCGCGAACTTTCCAGGCAGTACCCGACCGGCTCGTCCTGGATCGAGAAAGTCGACTGCAAACAGTATGCGTCCCTGATCGTCATCAACTAGCCGGCGCTGGGTACCCCGGTCGTCCCCCGCACGTGGAGAAAGCGTACCTAGTCTGGCGGGCATTCCAGGAAAAAATCCTGGGGCCCGCCGCGGCGCTGATGCTGCTTGGCTGCACCCTGCTCGCGCTTGTCGAGGTTGTCCGTCGCTATGCATTCGGCCAGTCCTTCTACTGGCAGCAGGATTTCGTCACCTACGTCATCCTCAGCGCGGTGTTCCTCTATTTCGGCATCGCGCAGCGCAACGATGCGCACCTGACCGTGTCGCTTTTCGTCGACGCGTTCCACGCCGTCGGGCCACGCGCGCACAAGGCAGCCGAGATCGTCCGGCTGCTGGGAAAGGCCTTTTCCCTGGTGTTCCTGCTCGCGGTGGTATGGTGGGGAATCCCCGAAGTGCGCGAAAGCCAGCAATACAATACGCGCACCGAAAGCCTGCTGCTGCCGCTGGCGCCCTTCCTGTGGATGCTGCTGGTCGGCTTCGCGTTCATGGCCGTGACGATGGTTTTCCAGCTTTACCGCGACGTGCAGAAGCTGCGCGGCCGCACCGTACTTGAGGACGCCGCCGAGGACGACAGCAAGATGCTGTTGCATTGAAGGCCTGACGCATGTACGCCGTCGGCGCCGCCGTCCTGCTTCTGCTGGTGATCGGGATCCCGATCGGCATCGCGCTATCCGCCAGCAGCGCGCTCTACATCCTGATCGACCCGCTGCTCGAGCCGGAGGTGATTTTCCGCGCCTTTTTCAATTTCATCGGCCGCTACTCGCTGATGGCGATCCCGCTGTTCATCTACGCCGGCTTCCTGATGGAGCGCACCGGCCTCATCGCGCAACTTTTCAAGTTCGCCGACGCGCTGGCGGGCTGGCTGCCGGGCGGCTTCGGCGTCTCGACCATCGTCGCCTGCGTGATGTTCGCCGCGATCTCTGGCTCGAGCGTCGCTGCCGCGGCCGCGATGAGCGTGATCGCCATCCCCGAGATGGTCAAGCGCGGCTACCCGCCGTGGCTGGCCGCGGGCATCGTCGCCGGCAACGGCGGCATCGCGATCCTGATCCCGCCCAGCATCATCCTGATCCTGTACGGCATCGTCACCGAGACCTCGATCGTGAAGCTGTTCTTCGCGGGCGTGATCCCCGGGCTGATGCTGGCATTCTTTGCCATCATCGCGGTGATGATCATCAGCTTTCGGATCAACTTGCCGCGCAGCATCTTCAGCGCGGCGAGATTGCTGCGCGAGTTCAAGGGCGCGCTGCCGGGCCTCATGATGCCGGTGATCATCCTGGGCGGCCTGTACGGCGGCCTTTTCACGCCGACCGAAGCGGCGGCGGCGGCCTGCGGCTACGCCATGCTCTACGGCGTGGCGAGCGGCCGGCGCGAATTCATCAGGCAGCTGATCCCGGTCACCCGCCGGGCGCTCAACCTCACCGCGGTGATCCTGTTCCTGGTGGGCAGCGTGGGCGTGTTCCAGTTCCTCGCCGCCAATCTCTACTGGCCGCAGCAGATCACCAAGGCCGTCACCGGCTGGGGGCTCACGCCGCTCGGTTTCACTTTCGCCTTCATGGGCGTACTGCTGATCCTCGGCTGCTTCGTGGACGGCATCGCCATGGTCCTGCTCACCGTGCCGGTCGTATTCCCCATCGCCCACGCCCTCAAGATCGACCCGGTGCACCTCGGCGTCATGCTGACGCTGGCGGTCGAAATGAGCGTCATCACCCCGCCCGTCGGCTTGAACCTTTTCGCCGTCAGCAGCGTATCGAAAATTCCCATCACCAGCGTCTTGAAGGGCTCCGTGCCGTTCTTTTTCGTCGATCTGACCGTGCTGCTGATCGTCATCTTCGTTCCGGCGGCTGCGACCTGGCTGCCTGACCTGCTGGTGGTGAGCGTCTTCAAATAGCCGGCGCGCCGGGCGTTCCTAGACTGCGGATTCGGCCCGCCACATCTGCCCGTGCAGCGCGGCCTCGAGCTCGGCGGCCTGATTTCCGACGGCGGCAAGGCGGGCGTGCGAAATCAGGCGCGTGAGCTGGGTATTGGTGCGCCCGATGGAGCGCATCAGGCTGCGATGGATGGCGTGTTGCAGGCTGACGGTGGTGCCTGAGTTGCCGTTGTAGATTTCGAGGAACGCGGCGCGCGGGATTTCCAGCAGGCAGCAGGCCTCGCGCGCGCGGGCGTTGTTGGCGCGCGGCGCGGCGTTGATCACGGCCATGAAGCCGACCAGTTCGCCGGGGCCGGCGATGGCGACGCGGCGTTCCAGCACGCCGGTGCGCGTGAACACTTCCAGCGCGCCACGGACGACGAGGAAACAGCTCTCCGCGGGACGGCCGGCGACGAAAGCCCAGGCGCCGCGCGGCAGCTCCAGCACCCTGCCGGTCGACGCCAGCTCGTCCATCTCGTGCTCGTCGAAGCCCTCGAAGAACGGGAGCACGTGCAGGAACGACTTCCAGTCGAAGGAAGCCTGGCGCGAGCGCTTTACCTCCGCGAGCGGGTCGCCCGCGGGCGCGGACTCGGTCACGGGACGGTCTTCGACCGCGGGATGCTCCCTGATGCGGTCGTTGAGCACGCGCAGCTTGTCGGAAAGCGCGCGCGTGATGGTGCGCTGGATGCCGAGCGCGGCGGCTTCGCGGCTGGCGACGAGGGCGCGGAAATCGTCGCGGCCGACGAACCAGGCGTCGACGTTGGAATGCGCGACCACCGTGGCCGACACCACGCCGCGCTCGATGAGCGCCATCTCGCCGAACATCTCGCCATCGCGGAATTGCGCCACGGCAAGCGAGCCGCCGCCGGGCAGCGCGACGCGCGCTTCCACGGAGCCCGCGCGGATCAGGAAGCAGCCGCGCGAGGCCTCGCCCTGGCGGACGAGCTCGGCGCCCTTCATGAACGACACCTCGCGCGCCACCGCGAGCAGTTGCTCATATGGATGTTTCGCAGCCGCCACCCCTTCCCCCTTGATGCGAAGTCTACTCGCCGTACGTGATCGGGGTAGACTCGCCCGCTGACGATGGCCCTCGACCTCCTCATCAAGAACGGCCTGCTGATCGACGGCACGGGCGCCCCGGCGAGGCGGGCCGATGTGGCGGTCGCGGATGGAAAGATCGTCCAGGTCGGCAAAGTCACCGACGCAGCGAAAAGAACGATCGACGCCGACGGCCTTGCGGTCGCGCCCGGCTTCATCGATCCGCATACGCACTACGACGCGCAGATCTGCTGGGACGGCGCGCTCACGCCCTCCTCCTGGCATGGCGTGACCTCGGTGGTGATGGGCAACTGCGGCGTGGGCATCGCGCCCTGCCGCCCGGAATCGCGCGAGATCGCGATGCGCGACCTGGTGAATGTCGAGGCGATCCCCTTCGAGGTGCTCGACCAGGGCATCACCTGGGATTGGGAGAGCTTCCCCGAATTCATGGACGCGGCGGCGGCGCGCAAACCCTCGCTCAACCTCGGCTTCCTCGCGCCGCTCACCCCGTTCCGCCACTACGTGATGGGCGAGGCATCGATGGAACGCGCCGCCTCCTCTGAAGAACTGCTTCAGATCAAGGCCCTGCTCGGTGAAGCCATGGACGCCGGCGCGTTCGGCTTCTCGAGCACGCTGCTCAACCAGCACATGGGCTACGCCGGGCGGCCGCTCGCCTGCCGCAACGCGAGCCGGGAGGAGCTGAAGGCCTACTGCAACGCGCTCAGGGAGCGGTCCAGGGGCTCGATCGAGATCGCGATGACGAAGCAGATCGGCGTGATGGAGGAGCCGGAGCTGGAGCTGCTCGATTTCATGCTCACGGAAAGCGCCCGGCCGATCACCTTCATCGCCATGTTCGACCGCGACGATATTTCCGAGGCGGTGCGCACCTCGCTGCGCAAGGCCGCGCCGATGATCGCGCGCGGCGCGCGGCCGCAGACCTCGCCGCTGCCGCTGACGCGCGAGATCAACATGCGCAACCCTTTTTCCTTCGCCGCCTTCCCGTCCTGGAAGCGCGTGTTCGAGGACAAATCAAGGGCGGCGCAGGCGGCCGTGTATGGAGACTCGAGTTTCAGAAATCAATTTCGTGAAGAGCTGAAGCGTCCCGCGGCATTCGGCAACTGGGAGCGCATTACCGTTCATGAAGTCAGGAACAGGAATTTGAAACGGCATGAAGGCAAGACCGTGGCGGAGCTCGCTGCCGAGCAGGGCAAGGACGGCGTCGACGCCTTCCTCGACATCACGCTCGCCGACGACCTCGACAACGAGTTCACGATGGTCTCGTTCAACAACCGCGTCGACCGGATGGCGGAGATCCTCAACAACCCGGCGATGCTGCTCGGCCTGGGCGACGGCGGCGCGCACCTCGACATGCTGTGCGACTCGGGCTACCCGAGCTACATGCTCGGCACCTGGGTGCGCGAAAAGAAAGTGCTCACGCTGGAGGAAGCGGTGCGGCGCATGACGTCCGACCCCGCCGACTTCTTCGGCATCCGGGATCGCGGCAGGATCAAGCCCGGCCTGGCGGCGGATATCGTTGTTTTTTCCGAAAAGGAAATTTCCTCGGCCGGCCGTCCGGAACGCCTCTACGACCTGCCCGGCGGGGCGAAGCGCATGGTGATGCGCTCGCGGGGCATCGAATACACGGCAGTCAACGGCGCAGTGACGTGGGAAAACGGCAAGCTGACGGGAGCCACTTCCGGAAAGGTACTTCGATCATGATCATTCGATTTCTGGTTCTCATGCTTTTCTCGATCACGGTTGCGGCGCAAACCCCCTACCCCAATCGTCCGATCAAATTCATCATGGCCTATCCGCCGGCCGGGAGCTCGGACGTGCTGGCGCGGCCGATCGCCAATGAGATGACCAAGGGGCTCGGCCAGCCGGTGCTGATCGAATACAAGCCGGGCGGCGGCTCGACCATCGCCGCCGACTTCACCGCGAAGTCGCCGCCGGACGGCTACACCGTCGTGCTGCTGCTGACGGCGCACGCGATCAACGCCAGCCTGATGGCGAAGCTGCCCTACGACACGCTGAAGGACTTCACGCCGATCACGCTTGCGGCGGTGGCGCCGCTGGTGGTGGAAGTGCACGCGGACTCGCCGATCCGCACGCTGCGCGACCTCGTCGACACGGCGAAAGCCAACAAGGGCAAGCTCAACTACGCCTCGGCGGGCCCGGGCAACACCAGCCACCTGGCGGTGGAACTCTTCAAGCTGACGCTCGGCGTCGACATGACGCACGTGCCGTACAAGGGCAGCGGCCCGGCGATCACCGCGATCCTCGGCCGCGAAGTGGACCTGATGTTCGATGCCATCGGCTCGTCGCTGCCGCAGATCCAGGCCGGGAAGTTTCGCGCCCTCGCGGTGACGACCGCGGCGCGGGCCGCCGTCCTGCCGAACGTGCCGACGGTCATCGAGTCGGGCGTGCCGGGCTTCGATGTGTCGGTCTGGTACGGCGTCTTCGCCGCCGCCGGCACGCCGCAGCCGATCGTGCAGAAGCTGAACGCGGAATTCATCCGGGCGATGAACGTGCCCGAGGTGAAGAAGCAGATCGAGTCTTCCGGCTACCAGGTCGTCGGCTCGACGCCGGCGGACCTCGACGCGCACCTGCGCGCCGAGATTCCGCGCTGGGCGCGGGTCGTGAAAGCCGCCGGCGTCACCGCGCAATAGCAACCGATTCATGGCATTCTGTGCCTGAATCCATCCCGGGAGGGGAGCTATGAACACAACCAGACTGAACAAGGCCATCGTCATGTCCGCACTCATGGCATCCGCGGCGGGCGCCGCGGCGCAAACCTACGTCTACGTATCGAACGCCGAGGACGGCAACATCGGAACCTATGTGCTGCAGGCCGACGGTGCGCTGCAGCCGGGCGCTCGCGTCTCGGCCGGAAGCGTGGTGATGCCGATGGCGGTGAGTCCCGACAAGCGGTTCCTGTATGCCGCGATCCGCTCCAAGCCCTTCGCGGTCATGGCCTATTCGATCGACAAGAAGACGGGCGAGCTGACGAAACTGGGCGGCGCGCCGCTCGCCGAGAGCTATCCCTACATCGCGGTGGACAGGACCGGCCGCGTGCTGCTCGGCGCCTCCTACGGCGGCCACCAGGTCGGCGTCAACGCGATCGGCAAGGACGGCAGGGTGTCGGAGCCGAAGCAGGTGATACCCACCGCGCGCAACGCCCACTCGATCGTCGTCGACCAGAGCAACCGCTACGCCTTCGTGCCGCACCTGGGCACCGACCAGATATTCCAGTTCAAGCTGGAAGCGGGCAACGGCAGACTCGTCTCGAACACGCCGGCGGTGGTGCAGATGAAGGCCGGGACCGGCCCACGCCACATCGTCGTCTCCCGCGACAACAGGTTCGCGTACCTGCTCAACGAACTGACCGGGACCGTCACCACGCTGTCGCTGGATGCGAAGACGGGATTGCTCACCGAGCAGGGCTCGGTCTCGGTGCTGCCCGCCGACACCAAACTCGTGCCGGGCGCGCCGCGCGGGCCCGTGGCACCCGGCGTGACGCCGCGCGACGTCTCCACCGACATCTGGGCCTCGGACCTGCACCTCACCCCGGACGGCAGGTTCCTCTATGCCGCCGAGCGCACCAGCAGCTCGCTTGGCGCGTTCAGCGTCGACACGGCCAGCGGCAAGCTCACGTTCCTGTCGAGCACGCCGACCGAGAAGCAGCCGCGCGGTTTCGCCATCGACCCCAAGGGCAGGTACATGGTGGTATCGGGGGAAAAGTCGGAGACGATCTCGGCCTACGTGATCAACCAGGCGGACGGCGCGCTGACGCTGCTGAAGCAGTACCCGACCGGCAAGGGCTCGAACTGGGTCGAGATCGTGAGCTTCGACTAGCGGCGGGATGAATTGACGCCGCGATGAACACGGCGGCGAAGGAGGTCGAGCCGGAACGGCTCCTGGCCGCCGTGCACGTCGTGGCGAAGGAAGCGCGGCCGCACGTCGAGCCGCACGCGACGCTCGACAGCTCGCTCGAGAAGGAACTGGGCCTCGACAGCCTCGCGCGCGTCGAGCTGGTGCTGCGCCTGGAAAAGGAATTCGGCGTCGCGCTTCCCGAGCAGGCGCTCGCGACCAGCGAGACGCCGCGCGACCTGCTGCGCTTCCTGCTCTCCTCCGCGGGCCATGCCCCCGCATCGGCTGCGCGCGCCGCAGGCCGCAGCGCGCCGGCCGGTACCGGCCAGGCCGAAGGCGTGCGCGCGCCCTCGGATACGCAGGCGCGCACCCTCACCGAAGCGCTCGAATACCACGTCGCACGCCAGCCCGACCGGCTGACGGTATTCATGTACGAGGAGCGCAACGAGTTCCCGCTCAGCTACCGGGCATTGTGGGATGGCGCGAAGGGCTACGCGGCGCACCTGGCGCGGGCCGGGCTGCAGCACGGCGAGATGGTGGCGATCATGCTGCCCACCTGCAAGGAATACCTCTACTCGTTCTACGGCGTGCTGCTCGCGGGCGGCGTGCCGGTGCCGCTCTACCCGCCGGCGCGGCTGACGACGATCGAAGACCACATGAAGCGCCACGTGGCGATCCTCAGGAGCGCCGGCCCGGCGATCATGATCACCATCCCCGAGGCCAAGCCGCTCGCCTGGCTGCTGCGCGCCCAGGTGGAGTCCCTGAAGTCGATCCTGACGCCCCAGGATTTGAATGCCACTCCGGGCGGGGACTTCAAGCCCGTGCACGGCAAGCCGGGCGAGACGGGATTCCTGCAGTACACCTCCGGCAGCACCGGCAACCCCAAGGGCGTGGTGCTGTCGCACGCCAACCTGATGGCCAACGTGCGCGCCATGGGCGCGGCGGTGAGCGCCAACCCGGCGGACGTCTTCGTGAGCTGGCTGCCGCTGTACCACGACCTGGGCCTGATCGGCGCCAACTTCGCCTCGCTGGTGCTCGGCTTCCCGACGGTGCTGATGTCGCCGCTCGCCTTCCTGTCGCGGCCCGCGAGCTGGCTGCGCGCCATCCACCGCCATCGCGGCACCATGTCCGGCGGCCCGAATTTTTCCTTCGAGCTCTGCCTGCGCCGCATCGCCGACGAAGACATCGAGGGCATCGACCTGTCGTCGTGGCGCTTCGCCTTCAACGCGGCCGAGCCGGTGAGCCCGGACACCATCGTCGAGTTCGAGAAACGCTTCGGCAAATACGGCCTGCCGAAGAACTGCCTCTCGCCCTCCTACGGCCTGGCGGAATCCTCGGTGGGCGTCGCAATCACGGTGCCGGGCACGCCCTGGCGCGCCGATCGCCTGGACCGCGACCGCTTCACGCGCACCGGAGAAGCCGTCGAAGCGCCGGCCTCGGACCCCGCGCCGCTGATCGTGATCGGCTGCGGCACGCCGATCCCCGGCCACGACATCCGCGTGGTGGATGCCGCGGGCATGGAGCTGCCCGACCGGCAGGAAGGCCATTTGCAATTTCGTGGCCCGTCGTCTACCTCGGGTTACTACCGGAACCCGGATGCCACCAGGAATCTGTTCGGCAGCGGGGACTGGGTGAACACCGGCGACCGCGCCTACCTGTCGCAGGGCACGCTGTTCCTCACCGGCCGCGAGAAGGACATCATCATCCGCGGCGGCCGCAACATCAGCCCCTACGAACTGGAGCAGGCCGTGGGCGACCTGGCCGGCGTGCGGCGCGGCTGCGTGGCGGTCTTCGGCAGCACGGATGCAAGCACGGGCACCGAGCGCGTGGTGGTGCTCGCCGAGATGCGCGACAAGGACGCGTCGCGCCACGACGATCTCAAGCGCATGATCAACGAACTGGCGGTCGGGCTGGTCGGCGCGCCCGCGGACGATATCGTGCTCGCGCCGCCCGGCACGGTGCCCAAGACATCCAGCGGCAAGATCCGCCGCGTCGCGGCGCGCGAGTACTACGAACGCGGTCCCACCGCGGTGATGGGCGGCGCGGTCTGGCTGCAGTTCGCGCGGCTCGTGCTGGCCGGCGCCGCGCCGCAGTTGCGCCGCGGCCTGCGCACCCTGGGCGGCGCGCTGTTCGCACTACGTGGTTATATTGTTTTTTTAATCCTTTTTCCTTTTGCCCTCCTGGGTTCACTTCTACTGCCTGTCAAGAACTGCTGGGCAGTTGGAAAGACCGTGTCGCGATGGTTTCTGTTCCTGTCTGGCATTCCTGTGGCCGTCACGGGACGGGAAAACCTGGCGACAAGAACCCCCGTGGTCCTGGCCGCGAACCACACCAGCTACCTGGACGCCCTGGTCCTGCTCGCCGTCCTCGAGTACCGGGGCTATGCCTTCGTCGCCAAGCGCGAGTTCCAGGACAACTTCCTCATGCGCGCGCTGCTCTCCGGGTTCGGCACCCAGTTCATCGAGCGCTTCGACATCGCCAAGAGCACGGAACACGCCAACGAGCTCGCCGAAACGGCGAAACGCGGGATTTCCCTGATCGTTTTCCCGGAGGGCACCCTCAAGCGCGCTACGGGCCTGATGGATTTCCGCACCGGCGCCTTCCAGGCCGCGGCCGAGGCAGGCATTCCCGTGGTGCCCATGGCGCTGCGCGGCATCCGCTCGGTGCTGCGCGACGGCACCTGGTACCTGCGCCGCGCCGCGGTATCGGTCACGATCGGCGCGCCGGTCGCGGCCGACGGCACCGACTGGGCCGCCGCGGTGAAGCTGCGCGACACGGTGCGCGCGGAGATCCTGCAGCACTGCGGCGAGCCGGACCTCGCCGCCCCGGAATCCCGCGTCTAGCAGAAGTCGGCAGAAATCGGGGTCAGACCACGATTTCCGCCAAATCGTGGTCTGACCCGATTTTCGTGATTTTCAGATGACCCCGCCGGGATGGGTTGACACAGGTCAATACCCGCTCCCCGGGCACGCCTAGGATGCAGTTGTCATCCAACCACGGAGGCATCCATGGCAAACATCACCCGCTTTACCCCGTTCGAGGAACTGTTCGGCGACCTGGGGAAAGGCTTCTGGCTGAAACCGGCGACGATCCCTGGCGGCGAGGAATTGAAGATCAAGTTGGACGTGAAGGAAGACGGCAAGGCCTATACCGTCCACGCCGATATCCCGGGCGTGAAGAAGGAGGACATCCAGGTCGACGTCGACGGCAATCAGGTCTCGATCCGCGCCGAGGCGAAGAGGGAGAAGGAAGAAAAGAAGGATGAAAAAGTGATCCACAGCGAGCGCTACTACGGCATGGCGAGCCGCAGCTTCAGCCTGCCGGCGGAAGTGGACGAAAAGGCCGTCGTGGCAAGGTACAGGGACGGCGTGCTCGATCTCACGCTGCCCAAGAAGTCGGGCAACGGCGCGAAGCGGGTCGCGATCCAGTAACGCGGCGGCACGCGGGCGATTCCGTCAACGCGGGCACCGATGACGAAGGCCGGACATGCATCGCGCCACGCCACTGCGCTCATCTGCTGCCTGGCGGCATTGCCGGCTCTCGCGCAGGACGCGCAGCGTGGCAAGCTGCTCTATGAAACCCATTGCCTGGACTGCCACTACGAGCGCATCCACAAGCGCGACGCGTCCAAGTCGCTGGTCCGCAGCCGGGCGCAGCTGAGCGTCGAGGTCGCAAACCGCGCCGCAGCGGCCAAACCGCGCCTCACGATCGAGGATCTCGACGACATCGCCGAGTACCTCGACCGCACGCACTACAAGTTCCGGAAATGAGGCCATGAGCTACGTTCCCAGGGGGCGCATCGCAATCATCCAGGGCCATCCCGACCCCCGCGCAAAGCACTTCTGCCACGCGCTCGCCGACGCCTATGCCGAAGGCGCCGCGCAGTCGGGCTACCGGGTCAGCCGCATCGAGGTCGCGAAGCTCGATTTCCCGCTCCTGCGCACCAGGGAGAACTGGGAGGCGGAGCCGCCGCCGGCAGACATCCTCGGGGCGCAGGCGGCGATCGCGGAAGCGGAGCATCTCGTCATCCTCTATCCACTGTGGCTCGGCAGCATGCCGGCGCTGCTGAAGGGATTCTTCGAGCAGGCGCTGCGGCCCGGATTTGCGATTGGCACCGTGCAGGGCGGCAAGCGATGGGCCAAGCTCCTCGGCGGCCGGTCGGCGCGCATCGTGGTGACCATGGGCATGCCGGCGTTCGTCTACCGGTGGTTCTTCGGCGCCCACAGCCTGAAGAGCCTGGAACGGAACATCCTGCGCCTGTGCGGCATTCGGCCGGTCCGCGAAACGCTGGTCGGCAACGTGGAGGGCTGCGGCGACGTGAAACGCGCGCTCTGGCTCTCGGAGATGGGCGCCCTGGGGCGCGACGGCGCCTAGGAACGCCGCCAGAAGCGTTCCATCTCCAGGTAGGTGAAAGACGCCGACCAGGTGATCAGGACGAATCCGGTGAGGCCCTCGGTGCCCGCCAGAAAGCGGATCGGACCCACCGGAGCGAGATCGCCGAAGCCCACGGTGGAGTAGGTCGACGAAGAGAAGTAAATGTAGTCGAACAGGTGGAGCGGGCCCCGGCCGAAGTGGCCGCACTCCGGCAGCCGCAGCAGCAGCCAGGTCACCAGCCCGAAGATCCAGATCTCGGCCACGTGCAGCGCCAGTACGGAAGCGATGGCGTAGAGCACCTTCAGGCGAGGCGGCCCCCCAAGTCTTGCCAGGCGGCGCGAAGTGAACACCAGGCCCTCATAGTGCACCAGCACGCACAGGCAGACGGCGGCCAGCGTGGCGACCACGACGGTGAGGTTGATCAGCCAATCGGAATACATGCGCCAGTGTGGCAGGCGCCCTCCCCGCCGGCTTGACCTGCGTCAACCGCCCGCACGCGGTCCGGGCGAGAATCGCCGCATGGCGGGCAGCCTTACCTTCCTCGGCGCCGCGGGCGAAGTCACCGGCTCGTGCTACCTGTTCGAGACAGGCAAGGTGAAATTCCTCGTCGACTGCGGCATGTTCCAGGGCGGCAGGGATGGGCAGCGCAAGAACCGCCGTTTCGCGTTCGACCCGCGCGAGATCGCCTTCGTGCTGCTGTCGCACGCGCACATCGACCATTCCGGGTTGCTGCCGCGGCTCGCCGCGCAGGGCTTCGGCGGTTCGGTCTACGCAACCGAGGCGACCGCGGAACTGCTGGCAGTGATGCTGCCCGACAGCGCGCACCTGCAGGAAAGGGAGGCCGGATGGGAGCGCGAAACGCCGCTGTATACCGTGGCCGAGGCCCAGGAGAGCCTGCGCCTGCTGCGGCATGTCGAATATGGCGCCGAGTTCAGGCCCCTGGAAGGCGTGCCCGGGGCGCACGGCGGCCTGCGCTGCGTGTATCGCGACGCGGGGCACATCCTCGGCTCGGCGATCATCGAAATGTTCCTGCCCGAGGGGAAAGTCGTGTTTTCGGGCGACCTAGGCCAGCCGGGGCGGCCGATCGTGGAAGACCCGGCGACGATTCGCGAAGCCGACGTGCTGCTCGTGGAATCCACTTACGGCGACCGCAATCACAAGAGCCCGGTGCAGACGCTGGACGAACTCGCGTTCGCGATCAACGACACCCTCGCCAGCAGGCGCGGCAACGTCGTGATCCCCTCGTTCGCAGTAGGCCGCACGCAGGAGATCCTGCACTACATCGCCCAGCTGCGCCGTGAGGGCCGCATCCCGGCGGCGGACGTGTACGTGGATTCGCCGATGGCCGCCGCCGCAACGCGCATCACCGCGCGCCATGTGAAGCTGTCTGGGCTGGAGGGAGTGCGCTTCACCGAATCGCTGGAGGAATCGATGCGCATCAACGAGGTGCGCGCGGGCGCGATCATCATTTCGGCGAGCGGCATGTGCGAGGGCGGTCGGATCAGGCACCACCTGCGCTACAACCTGCCGCGCCCGGAATGCGCCGTGGTCTTCGTCGGCTTCCAGGCGGCAGGCACGCTCGGGCGCCGGATCGTCGACGGCGCGAAATCGGTGCGCATTCACAAGGAGTTGCATCCGGTGCGCGCGAGGATCTTCACCATCAACGGCCTGTCGGCGCACGCCGGCCGCGATGCGCTGCTGGGCTGGATCGGCGCGTTCCGCAGGCCGCCGCGGCAGTGCTACGTCGTGCACGGCGAGCCGCTCGCCGCCGAGTCCCTGAGGAATTCGATCATCGACGGCTTCGGCTGGCGTGCGACCGTGGCCTCGGCCGGGGTCCGTGTCGGGCTTTGAGACCGTCGCTCCGGCGCGGCGTCGCTACCGCGTGCGTCGGCCGCTCGCGGGCACCAGCAGCACCGGCACCGGGCTGTAGCGCACCACCGTTTCCGCGTCGCTGCCCATCAGCGCGCGCTTGATGCCGCGCCGGCCGTGCGTTCCCATGACGATGAGGTCGGCGCGCAGCTTGTTGGCCTGCTGCACGATGGTGTCGGCCACGCGGCCGCCGAAATTCTCCGCCAGCACCGTCTGCGACCTGCTGCCGGAAGCAGCCGTGGCACGCGCGACGCGCGCCAGCGTGCGCTTCCCCGCCGCCCGCATGCCGTCGAGGATCGGCCCGATGCTTGGGCCAATCTCAGGCGAGATGAACGCCGCGTATTCCTCCACGACGTGCAGCAGCATCAGTTTGCCGCGGCCTTCGCGGGCGAGCCGGATCGCGGCCTTCAAGCCTTTTGCCGCGGTGGGGCTGCCGTCTACCGGTACCAGAATCCGCTTGTAGCTCATGGTCTGCCTCCTTGATACCGGCAGCTTACGGTTCCCATTCGTTCCGGTCTTGACGCAAATCAATCGTATGCCGGGGCGCGAACCGATCATTGGCCACCATGTGCTACCGGATGCTGCAGGAGGCGATGCGCTGGCTGGCAAAGGAACACGGGGCGTCCCGGGAGGAGGTTTGATCTGCGTCAACAGGCGGCGCGTGAAAAGCGCGATAGTGCGCGATGAGCATGGAGCCTTCCAAGGAGGACATCATGGTGACGGGTACCGAGCAGTTCTTCGAGGCATGGAAAAAGCAGGTGGAAACGAGCATTCACGCCATGGACGCCGTGGTCGAAGCCGCGGCAAAGCTCCGATCGGCGCAGCTTTCCTCCGCCAACGAAACGCACGAGCGCATCCAGGTCCTGGAACAGGCGCTGGCGGACGCCAAGACTGCGCAGGAACTTTGGAGCGCGCAGTGGAACTGGGCACTCGCCAGCTGCGAGCGCTCGGCGGCCTACTGGCGCAGCCTGTTCGAGGTGATGACGCAGGCCAACGGGACGGTGCAGCACTGCCTGCAGGAGGGCATGAAAGGCGCGCTTCCCGCGCAATCCGAGATCGGCGTACCCTCGGCCGGCTTCGCGGCCATGGACAATACCTACCGGGAGCTGCTCAAGAATTCGCAGCAGATGCTGCAGTACGCCGCGAGCACGTTCAACGTCGCGCTTGCGCCGGACTCCTCCCGGGAAAGCGGCACCCAGAAGGCTGCGTGAGCGTCGCGCCGCCGTTCGCCGAAGTGTTCCGTTTCGCGCCGCTGGGTGCCCTCGAGATGTCCGTCTCGCTGGCAGCCAGCCTGCTCGGGGTCCTGTGGCTGGAAGCGGCGAAGCTGGCGCGCCGGACTACAATGCGGCAATGAATCAGGAGCAGTTCGACATCGAGCGCGCCAAGCTGTTGATCGACGAAATCTCCGGCAATCTCACCGCATTGCCCGCGGACCGCAGCAAGTACGCGCAGCTGCGCGCCGAGGTGGACGCGCTCAAGGCGATGCTCGAACGTCCGGACGCGAAGCCCGCCGCGGTCCAGGACGGCATGAAATCAGTTCACGGCCTGTTCGACCGGGCGGCGGAGGAACTGCGCGCCGACGGCATCCGCGCGGGCCAGTTCCTGGGCGAAATCGGCAGGATGCTCGGGCTGGATTGAGCCGGTACCGTCAGCGGCGCGTGGCGAGAATCCGCTCCAGCCCGGCGACCTCCAGGATGCGCACGTGCTTCTGCTGCACTTCGATCAGGCGCTCCTCGTGGAAGCGGGAAAACAGTCGGCTCACGGTTTCCAGCTTGAGCCCGAGATAGCTGCCGAGCTCCTCGCGCGTCATGCGCAGGTGGAAATCCGAAGGCGAATAGCCGCGCGCCGTGAAGCGTTTCGACAGGTTGAGGAGGAAAGTGGCGAGGCGTTCCTCGGCGCGCATCGAGCCGAGCAGCATCATGACGCCGTGGTCGCGCACGATCTCGCGCGACAGGACCGCGTGCAGCTGGCGGCGCAGCGCCGGGCTGTCCTCGGCCATTTCCTCGAGCATGGCGTAGGGCAGCACGCAGACCTCGCTGTCCTCGAGCGCGATGGCGCTGCCGTGGTAGCGGCCCGAGCCGATGCCGTCCATGCCGAGCAGCTCGCCGCCCATCGAGAATCCCGTGACCTGCTCGCGGCCTTCGCCGTCGACCAGGCTGGTCTTGAAGAAGCCGCTGCGTACCGCGTAAATGCTCCTGAACTCGTCGCCGGCGCCGAACAATGCCTCGCCGCGCTTGACGCGGCGGCGCGCATAAACGACGTTCTCGAAGCGCCGCATGTCGTCGGCCGGAAGGCCCTGGGTCAGGCACATCTCCCGCATGTTGCAGCCGGAGCAGGTGACCTCGAACTTCTTCGGCGCTGCGGCGGACTTGATGGCGGTAACGGCGTACATGGCGGATCCTCCGGTTCAGTGGCCTGCGGCTCGCCGCGCGATCAGGTCGCGCAGCTGGTCGAACTCGCTGCTCTTGTCGAAAAAGCCCTTGGCGCCCAGCTTTACGGCGTACAGGCGGTAGGCATCGGCCGAGTAGTTCGAGAAGAAATAGGCGTCGACCGGCGGCACCTGACGGCGGATGGCCCGCAGTACGTCGAAGCCCGTGCCGTCGGCAAGCTGGGCGTCGAGGATGACGACGTCCGGCCGCAATTCCCGGATCCCCTCGATGGCGGTGGCGACCCCGGCGGCGTGACCGGCGACCAGCGCGCCGGCCTGCGCGACCATATCCTCCACGCGCTCGCGGATCAGCCCGGAATCCTCGACCACGAAGACGCGCAGCCGGGCGGCAGGATTTCCCGTCCGCGGCGCTGTCTGTTGTGCCGCCTGTTGCATGCCGCCACTGTGCCCGCACGCGGCCCGCGGCGGCATCGGCGGCGGACGATCCGGGCCTGGGCGGGCTCCGGTTCCGCGCTAGGAATATTCCTAGCTACTCCAGGATCTTGTGCTCCAGCGCGTAGCGCACGAGCTCGGCCGTGCTGCCCAGCCCGAGCTTTTCCAGGATGTTCGCCTTGTGCGTGGACACGGTCTTCACCGACAGGTGCAGGCGTTCGCCGATTTCGGTCGGGCCGAGGCCGGTGGCCAGCATGCGCAGCACTTCGAACTCGCGGTCCGACAAGGCCTGGTGCGGCGTGCGCTGCGCGGCCACCAGGCCCGCCGCCGCGGCGTCGCTTATGTGCACGCCCCCGGAGGCGATCTTGCGGATCGCGCCGACCAGCTGCTCGGCCGCGCTGTCCTTGGTGAGATAGCCGGAGGCGCCGGCCTTGAAGGCGCGCGTCACGTACTGCTGCTCGCCGTGCATCGACAGCACCAGCAGCTTGAGCGCCGGTTTTTCCGCCTTGAGGCGCTTGATGAGGCCGATGCCCGACAGGCCGGGCATGGACATGTCGAGAACCGCCATGTCGTAGTCGTTCGCCCTGACCAGCGCCAGCGCCTGGTCGCCGTTGTCCGCCTCGCCCGCGAGCTGGATATCGCTGGTCGCCGCGAGGATGCCCTTCAGGCCGTCGCGCACGATCTTGTGGTCGTCGGCAAGCATCACGCGGATCATGCCGGGCTCCCCCCCGCGGCGGCGCCGGGCGGGCCGACCGGCACCTGCACCCGCAGCCGCGTGCCGCCGCGCGGCGCGCGCGCCACATCGAGAGATCCGCCGAGATAGTCCATGCGCTCGCGCATGCCTTTCAGGCCCAGCGAACGCGCCTTGGCATGGTCCTCGAGCGAGATGCCCCGGCCGTCATCTTCGACCTCGAGGCGCAGCATCCCGTTCTCCAGGCCGAGCGCGACCCAGGCATTCTTCGCGCGCGCGTGCCGCGCGATGTTGGTGAGCGACTCCTGCAGCGCCCGGTAGACCGCCGTGGCGACGTTGCCATTCAGGCCGGCCAACGCGCCGTCCCCGGACAGATCCAGCCTGCACAGGATGCCGGAGCGCTTCGAAAAATCGTCCACCAGCCAGCTTGCCGCGTCGGCGAGGCCGAGGTCGTCGAGCATCAGCGGCCTCAGGTCGGCAGCAATGCGGCGCGTCGAGCTCACGGTCTGCTCCAGCAATTCGTGCATCTGCCCGGCCTTGGCGGCGAACTGCGCGTCGCCCGGGGGCAGCCGTTCGCGCAGCCAGGAAAGGTCCATTTTCAGCGCGGTGAGCAGCTGGCCGAGTTCGTCGTGCAGCTCGCGCGCGATGCGGGTCTTTTCCTCCTCGCGCGCCTCGAGCACGCGCGCCGAGAGCTCGCGCAGCTCCTGCTGCGAGCGCTTGAGGGCGTCTTCCGACTGCTTGCGCATCGTGATGTCGCGCAGGATCACGGTGTAGTACGTCGCGCCGCCCTCGCTCGCCTGGGAGATGGCCGCCTCGATCGGGAATTCGCTGCCGTCGGCGCGCAGCGCCCAGAGCGTCGTCGTGTCGCCCATGCGGCGGCTGGTGACGCCCGTCTTGCCGAATTTCTCGACATGGCCGCGGTGCGTGCCGCGGAAACGCGCCGGCAGCAGGCTGTCGAGCGGCGCGCCGAGCACGGCCTCGCGGCGCACGCCGAACACCTGCTCCGCGGCGCGGTTGAAGAGCATGATTTTCTGCTCCGCGTCGACGGTAATCACCGCGTCCATGGCCGAGTCGACGATCACCGCGAGCCGGGCCAGGGCGGCATCGGTGCGGCGGTCGGCCACCATGACCTCGCGCACCGCGACGAGCGATCCGGCGCCGACTGCGATGATGTCGGCGACGGCCGCGGCGCCAAGCAGCCAGGGCGAGTCCGGTCCGCGCAGCGCCGCAATGACGTTGATCACGAGCAGCGCGCCCAGCGAGGCGGCCCCCGCGGCGATCATCGCGGGGTTGCGAAAAAGACTGAGTTTGACCGAGGTCAAGTCGCTCGACGCGCGTGCCGTCATAGTTGATCCAGATGCACTACTCCGCCCCCGAACTGGTCATCGACCCGGTCCTGATCCGCAAGTACGACACGAGCGGCCCGCGCTACACGTCGTATCCGACCGCCGACCGCTTCGTCGAAGCGTTCGGCGAAGAGAGCTTCCGGCATTGGCTCGGATGCCGCAACATCGGCGGCATCGTCCAGTCGCTTTCAGTCTACGTGCACCTGCCTTTTTGCAGGAGCCTGTGCCTGTACTGCGGCTGCAACAAGGTGATCACGCGCGACAGGTCGAAATCGGCCCAGTATATCAAGTACTTGGAGCGCGAATTGGCGCTGACAGGCGGCCTGCTTGGGAATGCCCCAAGCGCCCGCCGCATCGGCCAGCTGCATTGGGGCGGCGGCACGCCCACCTTCCTCGCGCGCGACGAGATGGCCGAACTGATGCGCCTGCTTGACGTTCAATTCACGCGCGATCCGGACGCGGAGGTGTCGATCGAAGTGGACCCGCGCAGCACCGAACCCGGGCGCATGGCGTTTCTCGCCGGGCTCGGCTTCAACCGCGTCTCGATCGGCGTGCAGGATTTCGACAGCGCGGTGCAGAAGGCCGTGAACCGCGTGCAGAGCGAGGAGGAGACGCGCCGCGTGGTCGGCGAATCGCGCGCCGCGGACTTCCACTCGGTCAGCCTGGACCTGATCTACGGCCTGCCGCGCCAGACGCTCGACAGCTTCAACGCGACGCTCGACAAGGTCATTGCGCTGGATCCCGACCGCATCGCGCTCTACAGCTACGCGCACATGCCGGCGGCGGTCAAGCCGCAGCGGAGCATCGTCGCGTCGGAACTGCCTTCCGCGGAAACCAAACTGCAGATCATGGTGCTCGCCATCGGCCGCCTGACGGGCGCGGGCTATCTCCACATCGGCATGGACCACTTCGCCAAGCCCGCCGATGCGCTGGCGGTGGCGCAGGCGCAGGGCCGGCTGCAGCGCAACTTCCAGGGCTACTCCACGCACCCCGGGTCGAACATGCTCGGATTCGGCGTCTCGGCCATCGGGCGCCTCGGCCCGACGTACTGCCAGAACCAGAAACGGCTGGACGACTACTACGCCGCGCTCGATGCCGGGCGCATTCCGGTGCTGCGCGGCATCGAACTCACGGCCGACGACCTGCTGCGGCGCGCCGTGATCCAGTCGCTGACCTGCCATTTCCAGGTGTCGATCGAAGCCATCGAGATCGCCCACCTGATCGATTTCGAGGCGTACTTCGCCGCCGAACTCGCGGACCTGCGCGCGCTGGAAGCCGACGGGCTGGTGGAGATCGGCCCGGAGTGGATCGTGGTCACGCCGCGCGGCCGGCTGCTGGTTCGCGCGGTGTGCATGGTGTTCGACCGGTACCTGCGCCAGCGCGCACGGGGCGCCAGCTACTCGAAGCTGATCTGATCATGGTTCAAAGGAGACTCTCGTGAACAAGGCAATCCGCATCATCTACGACGAACACCGCTCGATATCGGCAGTGCTGAGCGGACTGAAGGCACTCACGCGGATGGCGCGCGATTCTGCCGTGCGGCCCGACTTCGCCCCTTTCCGCGCGATGGTCTACTACATCGACGCCTTCCCGGAGCGCATGCACCATCCGAAGGAAGACGCGCACCTGTTCGCGCGGCTGCTGCAGCGCGACCCGGGAGCGCGGCGCCTGATCGACGCGCTGCAGTCCGAGCACGTGATGGGCGCGAAGCTGGTGCGCGACCTTGAGCAGGCGCTGATCGCGTACGAGCAAACCTGGCCCGCCGGCAGTGAAAAGCTCGCCGCGGTCGTCGAGCGGTATGCGCAGTTCCACTGGGACCACATGCGGCGCGAGGAAGACGAACTGATGCCCTTGGCCGAGAAAGCGCTCACCGGGGACGACTGGGCGGCCATCGAGGGCGCGTTCGCGGGCAACGACGATCCGATCGCGGATCTGCGCGAAAAGGACTTCGCCAGGCTGTTCCAGCGCATCGTTTCGCTCGCGCCGGCCCCGGTCGGGCTGGGCGAGCGCTGGAGCGGCGCGGCTCCGGGCTAGGCCTTCTCCGCCTGTTTCTGGCAGGCGATGCAGCGCCGCGCTGCGGGGTTCGCGCTGAGGCGCGCGTAGGGGATTTCGGCGCCACAATCCTCGCAAAGGCCGAAACCGGGCTCGTGCAGCCGCTCGAGCGCCGCGGACACGGCGCGCAATTCGCGCGTGGCGCGCTCAAGGTCGGCGATATCAAGGGCCGTTTCCTGGTCGGCGACCGCGGCGTCGTCCGTTTCGGTGTTGTGGTTCGGCAGCAGAAAGTGCTCCGCGATCTCGCCGCGCAGGCGTTCCGCCAGCGCAGTCAGCGAAGCCTGCAATTCCCCGCGCTGCTCTATGGTGAAGTAGTGCATGCAAATTCCGTTCAGCGGCAGACAAGTACGGGTATTTTCGAGTGCGTCAGAACCTTGCTGGTCTCGCTGCCCAGCAGCAGGCCCGCGAGCCCGCGCCGTCCGTGCGAGGCCATCACGATCAGGTCGCATTTCTTCGCCTTGGCGGCATGGACGATGCCTTCCCAGGGGTTGGACGCGGTCGGCGTCGTGCGGCCGTAATCGATGCCGGAAGCGCGGGCTTCGATCTCGACTGCGGCGAGCGCCTTGCGCGCTTCTCGCCCGGTAAATTCCTTGTAACGTTTCAGCGAGATGCCCCGGAGGTAGATTGCGGCCTCGCCGGAGGGCGCGACGAAAGGCGCGATCACGTAGGCGCCAGTCACCTTCGCGCCCGTGACGTTTGCGAGACGCACCGCCGCCCGGATCGCCTTGGCCGAGAGTTTGGAACCATCCGTGGGTACAAGGATATGTTTGAACATGGCTGTCTCCTTTCGATCAGGGTAGGCGCGCGACGCGGCCGCAATTTGATTTGCGTCAAAGGCCCGCGTCTGGCCGGGCGCCCGCCACGCGCTACCCTGAAGCCGGCGTGCCTTTGATCTGCATCAAGCCGGTACCCAGGCGAATCGCTAGGCTGATTGCACAATAAGAGTGCGGAGGCAGTTATGAACGGTCGTCTGATAGCTACAGCCCTGGTGGGACTTTCGCTCGCCGCTTGCACCCCCTCATCCGCGCCGCCCGCAGCCGACCCCTACGACACCTCGAAAATGGACCTCAAGCCGGTGCCGGCCAAGATCTCGACCGAGCGCCACAAGGGCGCCTTCGCCGAAGGCGCCGCGCTCAGCATGGGCGCAGAGCTCAAGCCATTGGATCCTTCCCAGGTCAAGACCGTGCGTCTCGACACCACCCACAAGATCATCGAGATCGCGCCGGGCGTGAAATTCAGCGCCTGGACCTTCGGCGACACGGTGCCCGGACCCACGGTGCGCGCGCGCGTCGGCGACCGGATCAAGTTCAGCATGACCAACCGCAGCGACGAACCGGTGCCGGGCGTGCGCGTGACCGCGGCGCCGATGATGCACTCGATGGATTTCCACGCCGCAATGGTCTCGCCCCAGGACAAGTACCGCTCGATCGCGCCGGGCCAGACCATCGAGTTCGAATTCACGCTCAACTACCCGGGCATCTTCATGTACCACTGCGGCACGCCGATGATCCTCGAGCACATCGCCTCGGGCATGTACGGCGCCGTGATCGTCGAGCCGCGTGGCGGCTATCCGACCAAGGCCGACCGCGAATACGTGGTGGTGCAGAGCGAGTTCTACGCCAAGCCCGACCCGGGCAAGCAGAAGGTGGACGGCGCGCCCCTCTACGTGCTCGACACCGACCGGCTAAAGGACTCGCGGCCGACGCACACCGTGTTCAACGGCGTGCACAACGGCATGGTGAAGAACCCGCTGGCAGCGAAGGTCGGCGAGCGGGTCCGCATCCACGTGCTGAACGTCGGTCCGAGCAAGACATCGAGTTTCCACGTCGTCGGCACGATCTTCGACCGCGTCTGGATGGAGGGCAATCCGGACAACCAGTTCCGCGGCATGCAGACGGTGCTGCTCGGCTCCTCCAATTCGGCGACCGTGGAATTCATGATCCCCGAGGATGGTTCCTACATCATGGTGGACCACCACTTCGCCAACGCCTCGCAGGGCGCGATCGGGCTGGTATCGACCGCCGCCAAGCCGCCGGCGAAGGACCTGGAGCACCACAACATGCCGGCTTCGGCGACGCCGACAGATCCCGACGCGATCGCCGGCAAGCTGGCCTTCGAGTCGAAGTGCCTCGCCTGCCACTCGATTGGCCAGGGCAGGAAGCTCGGGCCGGACCTGGCCGGCGTCACGAAGCACCGCAGCAGGGAATGGCTCGCCCGCTGGCTCAAGGAACCCGAGAAGATGCTGCAGACCGACGAGCACGCGAAGGCGATGCTGAAGGAATACAACAATATCCCGATGCCGAACCAGAGCCTCACCGACGCGGAAATCAGGCAGTACCTCAAGTATTTCGAGTGGTACGACGCGCAGCCGGCGGGCGCGGTGAAACCGGCCGCAGCGGGGCACTGACGATGCGCCTGGCGACGATGGCGGCGCTGCTGGCCTGCTCCGCGTCCGCCCTGGCATGCGGCTACTGCGTCGAGGACAAGATGGCGGCCGCCTACGACCACGCCGCGGTGACTCGCGCGCTGGAACAAAAGCACCATGTCGCGTTCTTCCATATTGACGGCGCGCTGGCGGCCGGCGAGGCGACGAAACGGGCCCTGCTAGGCATCGCCGAGTCCTCACCCGGCGTCGATAGAGGCAGTGCCCGCGTCTCGGTCGAATCGGCGTCGCTCGCCGTAGCCTTCGACCCGCGGCGCACGCCCGTCACGGCCCTGCAAAGAGGTCTCGAGCGCAAACTCGCCGCGAGGAAGCTATCATTGATGTTGCTGCAGGTCATGGACCACCCGGCGGACTTCAGTCCGTCGGTCAATGCAGCCCTGAAAAGGAAGGCGCAATGAAGATTCTGGTCGCGGTGGATGGTTCCAAGAATTCGTTGACTGCGGTAAACAGCCTGATCGAGCACGCGGACTGGTATCGCGGCAAGCCGGCGGTGGAACTGGTGACCGTACGCCTTCCGGTGCCGAAGCTGCCGCGCATGGGGATGGTGGTGAGCAAGAGCCAGATCGAGCGCTATTACGAGGAAGAGGGCCAGGCGTGTCTCGCCGCCGCGAAAAAGAAACTGGCCGCGGCCGGTATTGCCTGCAAGGCGAGCGTTCTTGTCGGCCCGGTGGCCGAGGCGCTGGTGCAGCACGCGGGCAAGTCGGGTTGCGACCTCATCTACATCGGCACCCGGGGCCTCAGCGCCGCGGCCGGCATGCTGCTCGGCTCGACGGCGACCAAGGTGCTGAATATCTCCAAGATCCCGGTGCTGCTGGTGCGCTGAAAATCGGGGTCAGACCACGATTTCCGCTAAATCGTGGTCTGACCCCGATTTTCGAAGTCCTTGCGCTCGAGCAGCCAGGAAATTCCGAAGCCGATCACCAGGCCCCAGAACGCGGCGCCGATGTTGAAGATCGGCACGTCCGCGACGGTGACGAGGAAGGTGACCAGCGCGCCGAGCGCGAACTTGCCGCCAAAGGCGACACCAAACGCGGTCTGCAGCACGCGCAGCATCGCGAGACCGCCCAGCGCCGCGATGAACGCCGGCGGCGTCGACAGCAGCAGGCGCACGAACAGCGGCGACAGGAGCCCGAAGACGAGCGCCAGCAGGCCGACCACGACGCCCGCCGTATAGTGCCGGTGCTTTTCGCCCGAGGACGAAATGATCGCGTTCACCGGGCCCGTGAGGCAGGTCGAGACCGAGCCCACGAAGGCGATGACGATCGAACCGGCGCCGCAGGCCGTCGCAATCGTATTCATCGGCGGCTTGTGCCCCGCGGCGGAGAGCACCGCGAAGCCCTGGCCGTTCTGCACCACCAGCACCGTGATCGCGAGCGGCACGACCAGCTCGATCATCGCCTGCCAGGAAAACGCGGGCATGTAGAGGTTGGGCGGCGCGAGCTGCAAGGCTGCAGCGCCTGGATCGTATTTTCCGAACACGACGATAAAGACCACGCCCACGACCATGGCGCCGATGAGCGGCGGCAACCAGCGGCCCGCCTGCCTGAAAAAAGACAGGAGAACGAAAGCCAGGACCATCGGTCCCACCACGATCAACTCGTCCCGCACCGCCAGTACCAGGCCGGTGCCGAAGCGCAGGAACACGCCGGCGACCATCGCCATCACGATCGGCATCGGCGCGGCTTCCGTGCAGCGCCGCACCCAGCCCGAGAGCCCGAGCGCGAGCATCAGGACGCCGGTGGCGACAAAAGCACCGATTACCTCGGGAAACGACAGGTGGCCGAGCGCCGGCCCGACCAGCACCGCGCCCGGAATGCTCCAGAAGAACACGAGCGGCTGGCGGTAGAAGAGGCAGAACGCGATGCTGATCAGGCCGTTGATGAAGAACGCGCCGAAGATCCAGGACGACAGGTCGGACTCGGCGAGCCCGCCCTGCGCGCCGACCGAGAGGATGATCGCCACCGGGCCGGTGGCGGCGAAGATGAAGCCGACCACGGCGTTCGCGCCATATAGCGGAGCGAAGTCCTTGAAAAAATTCTTCACTTACAAAGCTTGGCCAATGCTGGCCGCAGATACTCGAGGAAAAGCTCTGGATTTTCCGCCATCGGGAAATGCCCCATGCCGCGCATCACCTCGAATTCGGCGCCCGGGATCTTCGCCGCGGTGGCGCGCGAGATCTCGGGGGTGCAGGAATAGTCGTACTCGCCGGTGAGCATGATGACCGGGCATTTCTTCGTGTCGATCTGCCCGACGCGCTCGCGCGCATCCCACTCCCGGCCGTAGAAGCGGATGTCGCCCCAGAACACGCCGTAGCCGCCCTGCGAGTATTCCCACCACACCTCGCGCGCCCTTTCTGGCGGGCTCTGCGGCGCCATCAGGCCATGCACCCACTCCGGAACGAAGGCGGATTCATTGACCTGCGGGTTGCGCGTCCAGGGCACCTCGCGCCCGACGATGCGCTCGCTCGCCTCGCAGGCGATGACGCCGCCGAGGCGCTCGCCCCAGCGCAGCGCCATTTCGAGGCAGATCTGGCCCGCCATCGAGGAGCCGAGCAGGACCGGGCGCCGCAGGCCGAGCGCCCCGATGACCGCCTCGATCACCGCGACATAGCGTTCGGTGGTGAGGTCCCAGTCGCCGATGGGCGCGCCCTCGGGCGGCAGGCTCTTGCCGTGCCACGGCAGGTCGAACGCCACCATGCGCCACTCCGAGCCGAGCCCCGCATCGTTCAGCAGCCTGTAGAACTGGCGCGAGTCCGACCCCGCGGTGTGCAGGCACAGCAGGTCGCGCCCCGCGCCCGCTTCCTCGTAGTAGATCCGGCTTGGCCGGCCTTCGCACTCGATCCAGACATAGCCGCCACGAATGTTTTCCTTTGCTCCGGGTTTGGGTGTGGAAGATCTTTGAGGCGAAACCCCATTCAAGACCTCTCTACCCAGTTCCAGAACCCGCCTTACGAGGTGCATGTTCTGCGCCAGCGCCAGCTCGCTGCCCGAGACCTTGAACTCCGGCACACGCATCTTCATCGCATAGATGCCGTGGTAGGGCGCAGGAGGAATTCTTGAGAAGAATTTCTCCCATACGGAAACGGGAGCATCGAGAACGAACGCCGGCGATTTGCCCCCGGACTTTTCGGCGACAAGAATGGAGGAAGATTCAAAACAAAAATCCGCAGCCCTCTCTCCCGAGACAACCCGGAAGCGGCAATCGGCATTCGCGGAGAACGCGGCCAGTTCGTCGTCGGCGCGGGCCGCCTTCTGCAGCGCGGCCAGGAATGGCGGGGAGAAAACGGGGCCGGTCCCCATTTTTCCTATTTCTTTGTCATCTTGCCTTCGAACAGGCAGTAGCCAAAGATCTCGAAGGTCGAGTCTTTTTCCTTGATTTCGATCTCGACGCTCATCCTGTTGGTGCCGCCCGTATCCCGCGTCTTGAGCTTGCCCCCCTTGAGGGTCCCTTCGAAGCGCCGCTCCGGCCGGCCTTCGTGCACGAACAGGCCCTTGACCGCGTCGCCATCGACGGTGACGTCGAGGTTCGCCTTGTAGCCGGAACACTTCGAATTGCCGGAGTGGTTCTTGCCATAGCCCGTCCAGCCGTAGGCGACGGGCTCGGCATGGGCAGAGTGGGCGAATGCGGCCAGGACACACGCTGCTGCCAGGACTTTGCCCATGGTTTTCCTCCCTATCGCAGCGCGGATTTGAGGAGCTTGCCCATCTCGGCCGGATTCTTGGTGACCTTGATGCCGCAGGACTCCATTACCGCGAGCTTCTCCTGCGCCGTGCCCTTGCCGCCGGAGATGATCGCGCCGGCGTGGCCCATGCGCTTGCCGGGCGGCGCGGTGACGCCGGCGATGAAGCCGACCACCGGCTTCTTCATGTTGGCCTTGACCCAGCGCGCCGCGTCCTCTTCGTCCGAGCCGCCGATCTCGCCGATCATGATCACCGCGTCGGTGTCCGGATCGTCGTTGAACATCTTCATGACGTCGATATGCTTCAGGCCGTTGACCGGGTCGCCGCCGATGCCGACCGCGGTGGACTGGCCGATGCCCAGTTCGGTGAGCTGGCCGACCGCCTCGTAGGTGAGGGTGCCGGAGCGCGACACCACGCCGACGCGTCCCTTCAGGTGGATGTGCCCCGGCATGATGCCGATCTTGATTTCATCCGGCGTGATCACGCCCGGGCAGTTGGGCCCGAGCACCAGCGTCTTGCGCTTTTCCTTGCGCATGCGCTCGCGCAGGTGGACCATGTCGCGTACCGGGATGCCCTCGGTGATGCAGATCGCGAGGTCGAGGTCGGCTTCCACCGCCTCCCAGATCGCGGCGGCGGCGAACGGCGGCGGAACGTAGATGACGGAGACATTCACTCCCGTCTGCTTCTTCGCCTCGGAAACGTTCTTGAAGATCGGAATGCCCTCGAAGTTCTCGCCGGCTTTCTTGGGATTCACGCCGGCCACGTAGCAATTCTTGCCGTTGGCGTAGGCGCGGCTGGTCTGCGTGTGGAACATGCCCGTCTTGCCGGTGATCCCCTGCGTGACCACCTTGGTGTTCTTGTTGATCAGGATGCTCATTGCCTGCCCCCCATTACCGCGGCGACGGCCTTCTGCCCCGCCTCGCCCATGTTGCCCGCGGAGATGATCGGCAGGCCCGAATCGGCGAGGATCTTCTTGCCGAGGTCTTCATTGGTGCCCTTCATGCGCACCACCAACGGCACCGAGAGCTTCACTTCGCGCGCAGCGGTGACCACGCCCGCGGCGATCGTGTCGCACTTCATGATGCCGCCGAAGATGTTGACGAGGATGCACTTCACCTTGGGGTTCGACAGCATGATCTTGAAGGCCGCCGTCACCTTCTCCGCGGTGGCGCCGCCGCCGACGTCGAGGAAGTTGGCCGGCTCGCCGCCGAAGAGCTTGATCGTGTCCATGGTCGCCATGGCGAGGCCCGCGCCGTTCACCATGCAGCCGATGCTGCCATCGAGCGAGATGTAGGACAGGTCGTATTTCGAGGCCTCGATTTCAAGCGGGTCCTCCTCGTCGAGGTCCCGCATCGCGACCACGTCCGGATGGCGGAACAGCGCGTTGTCGTCGAAATTGAGCTTGGAATCGAGCGCGATGACCTTGTCCTGCTTCGTGAGGATCAGCGGATTGATCTCGGCCAGCGACGCATCCGTTTCATCGAAGCACTTGTAGAGGTTCTGCAGCAGCTTCGCGGCATCGCCGAGCGCCGCGTCCGGAATGCCGATCTTCCTCGCCACGTCGGCGGCCTCGGCCTCCTTCAGCCCGGTCGCGGGGTCGATGAACACCTTGTGGATCTTCTCCGGCGTCTTCGCGGCCACTTCCTCGATGTCCATGCCGCCTTCGCTCGAGGCCATGAGGCAGGCACGCTGCGTGACGCGGTCCACCACCATGCCTATATAGAGCTCCTTCTTGATGTCCGCGCCTTCTTCGACCAGCAGGCGGCGCACTTTCTGCCCTTCCGGCCCGGTCTGATGGGTTTTCAATTGCATTCCCAGGATGGAAGAAGCGAGCGTCCTGACTTCCTCCAGGGACTTCGCGACCTTGACCCCGCCGCCCTTGCCGCGGCCGCCGGCGTGGATCTGCGCCTTCACCACCCAGACGCTGCCGCCCAGCTTCGTCGCCGCCTCGACCGCCTCTTCGACGCTGAAGCACGGAAAACCGCGCGGCGTGACGAGGCCGAATTTGCGGAACAATTCCTTGCCCTGGTATTCGTGGATTTTCATGCTGCGCTATTCCCCCTTGGAGCGGCGCAGTTTAGCATCGGCTCCCTTGCCGGAATCATTGATATTCGTCATGTCCGCCTGGGGCGGGATTTCCCGCCGAACCCGCAGTCGGAACGCGCGAGCATCACGGTTGCGCGCGCCTGCAGCGCAGTCAACGTGCGCTCGAGTCTGGGGCGCTCCCCCGAAGGGAGAGCATCGAGCAGGTTGCCGTTGCGCCGCCTCGCCGCGGCGGCGATTGCCGCATACGCGCGTTCTCCCTTGTCGGTCAGCGTGAGCAGCTGGCGCCTGCCGTGCTCCGGATCGGCCCTGCGCTGCACGTAACCGGCGGCGACGAGGCGGTCCACGGAACGGGAAACCCACGCCTTGTCGGTCTTGAGCCACTGGCTGATCCGGTTGGCGCTGATGCCTCGCCCCGCATGCAGCGCGTCGATGACGCGCCATTCGGCCAGGCGCACGCCGAAGCGCTCCAGGTAGTACCGGGATGCGGCCAGCGCCAGCGTGTTCGACAGGACCAGGACGCGGTGGGAAATCAGGCCGCGCAGCAGCCGCGGGTCATCGGAGGTTTTCATGGTCGGGATTGTAGCCATTGACAGAATGGTGTCATGACAACTACCTTGCGGCCATGCCCCTTGCGCCCAGGAACCTGCTGGTGATCATGTCGGACGAGCACAATCCGCGCGCGATGGGCGCCGCCGGGCATGCGCTCGCGCAGACGCCCAACCTCGACCGCCTGGCGCGCGCCGGAACGCGCTTCACCAGCGCCTACACCGCCTCGCCGATCTGCGTGCCGGCACGCGCCGCCTTCGCCACCGGCAAGTACAACTGCCAGATCGGCTACTGGGACAACGCCGACGCCTATGATGGCGCGGTTCCCAGCTGGCACCACCTGCTGCGCGACCGGGGCCACAGGGTGGTTTCCATCGGCAAGCTGCATTTCCGCGGGCTGCCCGGCGACGACCACGGATTCTCGGAGGAAATCCTGCCGATGCACGTGGTCGAGGGTATCGGCGACGTCAAGGGCCTGGTGCGGCACGATATTCCGCGGCGCAAGGGCTACGACAAGCTCGCCAGGCTCGCGGGCCCGGGTGAATCGCCGTACACGCGCTACGACCGCGACATCGCCGCGCGCGCGCAGGTCTGGCTGCACGAAGAGACGCCGAAGCTGCGCGATCGCGCCTGGGCGCTGTTCGTGTCCTTCGTATGCCCGCACTTTCCGCTGGTCGCGCCGCCCGAGTTCTACTACCAGTATCCGCTGGACAGGATTCCGCTGCCCAAGCTGTATGCGCCTTCCGAGCGTCCGCAGCACCCCTACCTGCGCGATTACCACGCCTGCGTCGGCTACGACGACGGCTTTGAAGGGGATCTCCTCAAGGTGCGCCGCGCGATAGCCGGGTACCTGGGCCTGGTCAGCTTCATGGACCACAACGTCGGCCAGGTCCTGCACGCGCTGGACGAGACCGGCCTGGCCGCCGATACGCGCGTCGTCTACACCAGCGACCACGGCGACAACGTCGGCGCGCGCGGCCTGTGGGGCAAATCCACCATGTACGAGGAGTCGGCGGGGGTGCCCCTGATCATCGCCGGCCCCGACGTTCCGGCCGGCCGGGAGTGCGGCACACCCCTGAGCCACGTGGACCTGTTCCCGTTCTTCCTCGAATGCTGCGGCGAAACCGCGCCCAGGGACGGCTACCTCGGCGTCTCCCCCCTGGATCTCGCCGCGGGCGGGGATGCGCAGCGCGGCGTGATTTCGGAGTACCACGCGATCGGCTCGACCGGCGGCATCACCATGCTGCGCAAAGGGCGGTGGAAGTACGTGCACTGCGTGCACTACCCGCCGCAGCTCTTCGACCTGGAAGCGGACCCCGAGGAGCTCACCGACCTCGCCGGCAACCCGGCGCACCGCGCAACGATCGCCATGATGGACGCCGAGTTGCGGCGCTTCTGCAATCCCGGCGAAGTCGACGCGCGCGCGAAGCGCCGCCAGGCCGAGCTGCTCGCGCGCCATGGCGGGCGCGACGCCGCGCTCGCACGCGGCGATCTCAACTACACGCCTGCTCCCGGGCAGGCGCCGGACATGAACTAGGAGGAACCATGGTCTTTCTCTCGCGTATCGCCTTGCTGTTTTTCCTTTTCGCCACGGGCGCCGGCGCGCAGACCTACCCGGCGAAGGCGGTGCGCCTGATCGTCGCCGACGCGGCAGGCGGTGCGCCCGACCAGCTGGCGCGGATCCTCGCGCAGCGGCTCTCCGAAGGTCTCGGCCAGCAGGTCGTCGTCGACAATCGACCGGGTGCGGGTGGCGCGCTGGGCGCCGATATTGCCGCCAAGGCGCCCGCCGACGGCTACACGCTGCTCCTCACCACCACGGCCATCTACGCGATCCTGCCCGGCCTGAAGAAGGACCTGCCGTACGATCCGGTGCGCGACTTCGCGCCGGTCTCCCGCCTGGCGACTTCCTCAAACGTGCTGGTGGTGAACGCCGCGCTGCCCGCAAGATCCATCGCCGAACTGGTGCAGCTCGCGAAGAGCAAGCCCGGCGCGCTGAACTACGCATCGGCCGGCGTCGGCACGCCGGCGCACCTCGCCGGCGAAATGCTGAATCTGCTCGCCGGCATCAAGCTGACGCACGTTCCCTACAAGGGGGCCGCGCCCGGACTCCTGGACGTCATCGCCGGAAACGCCCAGCTGATCATCACGTCGCCGATCGCCGCCGGCGGCCACATGAGCGCGGGCCGCGTTCGAGGTCTCGCTACGACCGGCGCCGAGCGCAACCCGAGCCTGCCCGAGCTGCCAATCATTGCGGACACCGTGCCCGGGTACGAAATCACCCAGTCCTGGGGGATCGTCGCGCCCGTCGCCACACCCCAGCCTGTCCTGCTGCGCCTGCACGACGAGGTCGCCAAGGCCATGGGCGCGGCTGACGTGAAGGAGCGCGTGCTGAAAATGGGCGCCGTGCCCGCCGCCGACTCGCCGCAGGCCTTCGCGCAATTCATGGCGCGCGAGCGCCAGAAGCTCGGTGAGGTGATCTCCAAGTCGGGCATCGTGCTCACGGACTAGGCGCGATAGGCGGCTCTCGATGCGCGGTTCTGCGGGGTTGCCGCGCACAGTAAGATAGGCGGATGCGTCATGTCCTAGCGCTCGACCAGGGCACCACCAGCTCGCGCGCCATCATTTTCGACGAGACCGGCAGGCCCGTCGCCTCGGCGCAGCAGGAATTCAAGCAGCACTACCCGCAACCGGGCTGGGTGGAACACGATCCGGACGATCTGTGGCGCTCGCAGCGCGACGTGGCACGCGAAGCGCTGCGCAACTCGGGCCTGAAGCCGGAGGACCTCGTCGCCTGCGGCATCGCCAACCAGCGCGAGACGACGATCGTCTGGGAACGGCAGACCGGCAAGCCCATCCATCCGGCGATCGTCTGGCAGGACCGGCGCACCGCAGCGCGCTGCACGGAACTGAAGGAGGTCGGCGCAGAGAGCCTGGTCCGGGAGCGCACCGGCCTGGTGCTCGATCCCTATTTCTCCGCCACGAAGGCGGCGTGGATCCTCGACCACATTCCCGGCGCGCGCCGGCGCGCGGAACTGGGCGAGCTTGCGTTCGGCACGGTCGATACCTGGTTGGTCTGGAACCTGTCGCACAGCAAGACGCACGTCACCGATTGCACGAATGCGTCCCGGACCCTGCTCTTCAACATACACATGGGGGACTGGGACCCGGAATTGCTGCAGCTGTTCGGCGTGCCGCGCGCGATGCTGCCTGACGTCTATCCCTCGTCGCACGCAATGGGGATGATCGCGCCGACCGTGCTCGGCATACCGATCCCGATCACCGGCATCGCGGGCGACCAGCAGGCGGCGCTCTTCGGCCAGGGCTGCCACTCACCCGGCATGGCGAAGAACACCTACGGCACCGGGTGCTTCATGCTCATGAACACGGGCGAGCGCGTGGTGCAATCCGCCAACGGGCTGCTCAGCACCGCCGCCGCCCAGGTCGGGCGCGCGGTGGACGCGCGCGACGTGAAGAAGGAGTACGCGCTGGAAGGCAGCGTGTTCGTCGGCGGCGCGGTCGTCCAGTGGCTGCGGGATGAATTGAAGTTTTTCGAGAGCGCGGCAGACATCGAGCGCCTGGCGGCCGACGTCATGGACAACGGCGGCGTCTATGTGGTGCCGGCCTTCGCCGGCCTGGGCGCGCCGCACTGGGACCCGCATGCGCGCGGCGCGATCGTCGGCCTGACGCGCGGCTCCTCGCGCGCGCACATCGCACGCGCCGCGCTCGAGTCGATCGCCTACCAGAGCGCCGACCTGCTCGAGGCCATGCAGAAGGATTCGGGCGCCAGGCTCACCGAGCTGCGCGTGGATGGCGGCGCGGCCGCCAACGACCTGCTGATGCAGTTCCAGGCCGACATCCTCGGCGTGCCGGTGGTGCGGCCGAAGGTGCTGGAGACCACCGCGCTCGGCGCCGCCTACCTCGCGGGCCTGTATACCGACACCTGGAAATCGCGCGAGGAAATCGCCGCGCAGTGGCAGATGGACCGGCGCTTCACCCCGCAAATGTCGCGCGAAGACGCGGCACAACTGATGGCGCACTGGCACGAAGCGGTGAAACGCTCGCTCGGCTGGATCCCCAAGGCCTGAGGCATCGCGGCGCGGCCGCGGGCCTCAGACCACGACGATGTCGTCCGCGCCCAGACCAGGCGAGCCCTGGAGGACCGCAATCAGGACACGATCCCCGGCCCCGTTGCCATCGGCGTCGTAGTACAGATTGCCGCTACCCGTCTCATACAGAATCACGGGGAAATCGTCCTCGGCCACGGGGGTCTCACCGGACAGGAATTGATATGAGGCGAGCGTGCCGGGCTCGAGTCCGCCAAAGAAGATCGTGGACAGTGCAATGGTGTCCGTGCCGGCTTCGAAATCGACGATCGTCTCGACGTTGCCCGCCTCATCCGGCGCACCAAAGACGAAGGTGTCCGCGCCCGTGCCGCCGGTGAGCGTGTCGTGGCCCCCCATGCCGGCAAGGGTGTCGTCGCCGCCGCCGCCGGACAGGTAGTTGCCGATGTCATTGCCGGTCAGGCGATTCGCCCCTTCCGTGCCGAAGGCAGCGGACGCCAGGCCGGCGAGGACCACGTTTTCGACATTTGCGTACGCGCCAAGGAAGATGACCGACGTCGGCATGTCGGCCACCAGGGTGTCGCCGCTGTCCGGGCCGAACTCGAAGATCTGATCGTCGAAGGAATGCACGACGTAGGTGTCGTTCCCGGCACCTCCCCAGAGCTGGTTATGCGCGTTGCCGCCGTCGAGCGTATCGTCGCCGGCATCGCCGTACAGCACGTCGTCGCCGGTATCGCCGAACAACGCATCATTGCCGTCGCCGCCGGAGAGGATGTCGCCCCGGCTGCCGCCCCGGATCGTGTCGTTGCCGTCCATGCCATTGATGCTGTCGTTGCCATCGAGCCCCAGCAGCAGGTTGTTGCCGGCATTGCCCGTAATTGCGTTGCCGAGCACATTCCCGGTGCCGTTGATGTTGCCGCTGCCGGTCAGCTGCAGGTTCTCCAGGTTCGCGCCCAGCGTCCAGCTGACCGAGCTCTGCACCGTGTCGATGAAACCTGCATCCGCACCCACCAGTGTCTCGCTCACGATATCGGTCGTGCTGTCCACGACATAGAGATCGTTGCCCGCCCCGCCCACCAGGCTGTCGTTGCCCGTCCCGCCATCGAGTGAGTCGTTACCCCCGTTGCCGATCAGCGTGTCGTTGCCTCCGGCACCCAGCAGCGCGTTATTGCCGGCATTGCCCGTGATGACATTGCGCTCGGCGTTGCCGATACCGCTCAGATTCCCGCTGCCGAGCAGCGTCAGGTTTTCCACGTTAGCCGAGAGCGTGAAGCTCGCGCTCGCGTTCACCAGGTCCACCCCGCCGGCCGCACCGGCGATCGTTTCCAGCACCTGGTCGCCGCTCGAGTCGACCAGGTAGGTGTCCGCGCCCGCGCCGCCGATCAGCGTGTCGTTCCCGGCTCCGCCATCGAGCGTGTTCGCCCCCGCATTGCCCGTCAGGATGTTGTTCGCCGCGTTGCCCGTGGCCGTCGCCGCCGACCCCGTCAGCGTCAGGTGCTCGATGAACTGAAACTGGCCCGTCAGCAGCGTCGCACTGCGGTTGATCACCAGCGTATCGCTGCTGTCGCCCGCCGCCTCCGTCACCACGTCGGTCAGGTTGTCCACCACGTAGGTGTCGTTGCCCGAGCCACCCACCATCGTATCGGCGCCCACGCCTCCATCCAGCGTGTCATCGCCCGCCCCGCCCGTCAGCGA